>Ga0335080_10000965_pt1 | contig 27463 bp, 18 predicted proteins | sample Lox_Sample_34_FD_206720 | JGI IMG/M metagenome (GOLD analysis project Ga0335080, IMG submission 206720) | Soil microbial communities from Loxahatchee National Wildlife Refuge, Florida, United States - Lox_Sample_3.4 | ecosystem: Environmental > Terrestrial > Soil > Wetlands | place: USA... | reverse complement strand
AGCTCAACGAGGCCGACGCCAAGCGCGTGCTGCAGCATCTCGCCGATCTCTGGAGCTACGACGTGGCGCTCGCCGAGGTCGACGCGGGCGACAAGGTGCTGAAGGAATATACGCTGAACCCGCGAGGACTGGCGGCAGCGGCTTAGATCGGCGAATGAGTAGAATTAGTTCAATTCATAAATGAAATCAACAGACCTAAATTCGAGCAGTTTGCGCTATCCGTTTGTTGTATTTAGACCTACTGATTATCAGGACTCTTAATCCTAGGTTCGAGCCCTGGTGCGCCCTGCAAACCGCACGTTTCTGGCACGACGGCAAATAGCGCGTTTTCTGTGGGGATTTTTAGCCACTCGTTTTCTGGTCTTTTGATCTCTGCGAGCGTTTGCGCATTACTGCGGGGCGCCCAGTCTCCGCATCCAAAAATTCCGTTCCCAGCAGCGTGCGGCGTTTAGCGCTTATCGCTGATGCCCTAGACCGAACCCAAGGTGGAGAGCCTTCTGACGAAGCGCGCCAACTGTGCGCTTGGTCTCTTTGGCAATCTTATTCACGGGTGTTCTTGCTTTCGAATGAGCTCTGAGCTCTTTCACGTCAGCTTTGGTCCATTCGCGACGCTTGACGTGTTTCTTGGCTACCTTGGCTTTCTTCAAGTTTATGGCTCCTTAGAATGAAGAATGAAGGGCTCTCATTATCACGATTCCGCTTTGCCGCAAGCTTACAAGACCTGAACTGATAGCGATCGACGTAATACACCCTGCGTACCGGGTGAGAGCAGGCTCGTTGAAGGGGCTGCGGTCCGGCGGCTATTCCGGATTAAGTCCGAGCGCCTCGAACTGCCGGCCCCATTCGGTTGGCAGATCGCGGAGACGTTCGATGCCGATACCGCGGGGCAGGCGGCCTTCTACGGCAGCTTTGACAAGATTGGGCGCGAGGAAGGCCAGCGACCTGCCGGACCCTGCATTTCTCACGAGCGCAGAGCTCTGCGACGATGGTTATTCGACCTGAGACGACATCATCGAGCCACCGACGACCTCGCGCGATGGCGCTCACCAGTCGGTCTTGTCATAGATCAAATCCGCTGCGAACTTTCGTGATTTAAAGAATCACACAGTTCCGTTTCTGCCCAACAGAAGGCAACTTAGCGATGACTGAGCCTACGCCGGAGATTGCCAAGCAAATCATTTTCGTCGTTGATGACGACGAGGCCGTGCGGGATTCCCTCCAAAGCATGATGAAGAGTGAGGGCTTCGAGGTGCGCGCCTTTTCCAATGGCCACGACTTGCTCAACGAAGCGAGCCTGCCTGCGATTGGGTGCCTAGTCGTTGACTACCACATGCCCGCAATGAATGGACTGGAACTGGTCAGCGCGCTGCGCGGTCGGGGAGTTTCGATCCCGGCTATTCTCATCACAGGAAATCCAACCAAATATGTGCGCGACCGAGCCTCAGCAATTGCGGTTCTGGTCGTCGAGAAACCGTGGCTAGGAAGTTATCTGGTGGATTGCGTGCGTGAGGCAATTGCGAAATATGCACAGCTGCTGTCGTAGGGCTTCCTGTATTCTACTCGCTAATATAGCTGCTCAACTGTTCGTATGCCTTAAGCTCGCAATCATCCGTCTTTCCCAATTTTTTTGCGACCTGCAAGACCGAAGTGCGCCGAAGTGGTAATCTGTGCGGAAATAGTTGAGGGCGAACTTACCCTCGCGGCCACGAAGCGCGCCACCGCATGACGATCAAAATAAGCTGTTGTCTTGGCGGCGGACGCATGAGTAGCATTTGGCACGGCCGATAACAGAGCCCGCAAGGACGATCACGGGGCCTAACATGAAACCACAACCAACGCCGAAAGGCGCGTGGAAGATCACCTTACTCCTGTTCCTGTTCATGCTGGTGAACTTTGCGGACAGGATTGTGGTCGGGCTCGCTGGCATTCCGATCATGACGGAGTTGAAACTCGAGCCGGACCAATTTGGCCTGCTTGGTTCTTCCTTCTTCTTCCTATATTCGGTTGCCGCCATCGTCGTCGGATTCATCGTCAACCGCATCGCAACCCGGTGGGTGTTGCTTGCGCTCGCGCTGATATGGGCGCTGGCGCAGTTTCCGATGGTCGGCTCCGTCGGATTCACCACACTGCTGATCTGCCGCATCGTCCTCGGCGTCGGCGAAGGGCCGGCCTTTTCGGTGGCGACGCATGCGATCTACAAATGGTTTCCTGATGACAAGCGGACGCTGCCGACCGCTATTCTGTCGCAAGGCTCGGCGTTCGGAATCATCGTGGCGGCGCCCGCACTGAACTGGGTCATCGTCAACTACAGCTGGCACCATGCGTTCGGCGTGCTCGGCCTTTTCGGCCTGCTCTGGGGCGTGGCATGGCTGGTGTTCGGCAAGGAGGGTCCGCTGGTGCAGACTGCGGTGATGGCAGCCGACGAACCGCGGATTTCTTATTTGAGGTTGCTGACCTCACGCACGTTTGTCGGCTGCGTCGCCACCACCTTGGGTTCCTATTGGGCAGTGTCGCTGTTGTGGACCTGGTTCACGCCGTTTATCGTCAAGGGGCTCGGCTTCCCACAAAAGGAGGCAGGGTGGATTTCGACCCTGCCCTGGGTGTTCGGCGCAGCGATCGTCTTGCTCATAGGGTGGCTTTCGCAGGTGATGATGGCACGCGGCTTCAGCACCCGGGGCGCGCGCGGCGTGCTCGGTGCTGCGCCGCTCGTCGTCGGTGGCGCCATCCTTGCCGTGCTGCCCCACGTCTCGCCCGGCGGCCCCATGATAGCCCTGCTCGTCGTCGGCACCGGCCTGTGCGGATCGATCTACGTGGTCTGTCCGCCGATGCTCGGTGAGTTCACACCGGTGTCGCAGCGCGGCGCCGTGCTCTCGATTTACGGCGCGCTCTATCCGCTCGCCGGAATCTTGGCGCCGGTGATGATGGGCAGCGTGATCCAGCGCGCCGCGGAGCCGCTCGACGGTTACATGACCGGCTTTACGATCAATGCCGTCGTCCTGATCACCTCCGGACTGCTTGGCTTGTTGTTGCTGTGGCCAAATACCGAGCGTGCGCGGCTGACAGGAGAAGAAACGACGCAGCCGAAATTTGTGTAACATTGTCGTTCCGGCCTTCAGTTGGACCCGAAAGAGGCCCAGCAAGGCTGGGGCCCATAAGATGCATCGCCAGATTGCCTGGTGTGTGGCAAACTTCTGCTCAGCCGGTTTGGTCAGGCGGGGCAGATCTGCCACGTCCTCGGCCCATACTGGCCGTCGGCTTGATGGCAGAGGCACTTGAACTTGACGTCGCGCTTCAGCATTGACGAACGTGACGTCCTCCGGGTTGTCTGGGAGGACGGAAATCGCGTATTCTGCCGAGGATGGTGTCGCGACGCCGACGGCAACCGCAGCGCGGTGCTGGTGGTGCGGCCCATCGCGGAGCATCCTTCTGCCCCTTCCCTCGATCGCCTCGCTCGTGAATACGAACTAAGGGACGAACTGGACGGCGCGTGGGCTGTGCGTCCGCTGGAGCTCCAGCGTGATGCCGGTCCCCACAGGCTGCTGCTTGAAGATCCGGGCGGCGAACCGCTTCAAGACCAGCTTGGCGCGCCGATAGACGTTGAAAGTGTTTTGCATCTCGCAATCCGTATGGCCGCAGTTCTGGGCAAGGTCCACCAGCGCGGCCTCGTCCACAAGGACATCAAGCCGCACAACATCATCGTGAATCGCGTGACCGGAGAGATCAAGCTTACTGGTTTCGGCATCGCTTCGCGCCTATTACGAGAGCGCCAGTCGCCCGAACCGCCCGAGACCATTGCCGGCACGCTCGCCTACATGGCACCGGAACAGACCGGCCGGATGAATCGATCGATCGACTCGCGTAGCGACCTCTACGCACTCGGTGTCACCTTGTATCAGATGCTCACGGGTCAACTGCCTTTCACCGCGTCCGATGCGACAGAATGGGTGCACTGCCATGTTGCGAGGCAGCCGGTGCCGCCCGCCGAGCGGCAAAAGGACGTACCTGGCGTTGTCTCGATGATCATCATGAAGCTCCTGTCAAAGACCGCCGAGGACCGATATCAGACCGCGGGCGGCCTGGAGCGCGACCTCCGGCGATGCCTCGCTGAATGGAAGGCTCAACACCGGATCGATGACTTCGTGCTCGGAGAGCACGACACGCCAGACCGGCTCGTCGTTCCCGAGAAGCTGTATGGACGTGAGCGGGAGGTCACGGCCCTGCTCGCCGCCTTCAATCGTGTGGTCAACGGCGGCGCACCCGAGCTGGTACTGGTCTCCGGCTATTCCGGTATCGGTAAGTCCTCGGTCGTCAGTGAACTGCATAAGGCACTCGTACAGCCGGGTGGGCTCTTTGCGTCAGGCAAGTTCGACCAGTACAAGCGAGACATCCCGTATGCGACCCTGGCGCAGGCCTTTCAGGGCCTCATCCGGCCACTTCTTGGGAAGAGCGATGCCGACCTGGGGCCTTGGCGCGACGCGCTTCGAGGGGCGCTGGGCCCGAACGGCCAACTCATGGTCGAACTCGTGCCCGAATTGAAGTTGATCATCGGCGAACAACCACCTGTGGCCGAGCTTCCGCCACAGGACGCGCAACGGCGTTTCCAGCTTGTGTTTCGGCGGTTCATTGGCGTCTTCGCCCGGCCGGAACATCCACTGGTGCTGTTCCTCGACGACTTGCAGTGGCTCGACCTGGCAACCCTCGATCTCTTTGAGGATCTTTTAACCCGCTCGGGCCTGCAGCACCTCGCGTTGATCGGGGCCTACCGGGACAACGAAGTTACTGCCGTCCATCCACTCGTGCGCAAGCTGGACTCCATCAAAGGCGCCGGTGGAAAAGTAGGGGAGATCACGCTTGCGCCGCTCGCGCGAGAGCATCTCGAGCAATTGGTCGCGGATGCTCTTCGCTGCGACTCCGAGAGCGCCTCGCCCCTCGTACAGCTGATCCACGGAAAGACGGGTGGCAATCCGTTCTTCGCCATTCAGTTCATGTCTTCGCTCGCCCAAGAGGGAATGCTCACCTTCGACCACGATACGGCGCGCTGGTCCTGGGATCTCGACCGCATTGACGCCAAGGGATACACCGATAACGTTGTTGATCTTTTGGTTGGCAAGCTCGCCCGCCTACCGGGCGGAACGCAGAATGCGTTGCAGCATCTGGCCTGTCTCGGAAATATCGCCGAGACCACTACACTTTCGATCGTCCTGGGAACCCCGGAGGAGCAACTGCACGCGGCTCTATGGCCTGCCCTGCGCGAGGAACTAGTCGAACGTCGGGCGGCCGCATACCGCTTCGTCCACGATCGCGTTCAGGAAGCCGCCTACTCGCTCATTCCCCAGAGCCTGCGGGCCGAGGCACACCTTCGAATAGGAAGACTGCTCGCGGCGCAGGGTCCTTTCGAGACGCGAGAGGAAATGATCTTCGACGTCGTCAATCAGCTTAACCGGGGTGCGGCGTTGATTACCTTGCTGGATGAGCGAGAGCAACTCGCCGAGCTCAACCTGCTCGCGGGCAAACGGGCCAAAGCCTCAACCGCATACGCCTCGGCGCTCGCCTATCTCGCTGCTGGCGCGGCGCTGCTGTCCAAAGACTCGTTTGAGCGCCGACACGATCTCGCCTTTGCTCTGGAGCTGAAGCGCGCCGAATGCGAGTTCCTGACCGGTGCGCTGGTGGTCGCGGAAGAGCGCCTGGCGTCGTTGGCAACGCGCGTCGCGAAGACGGTCGAACGTGCCTTGGTCGCCTGCCTGCAGATGGATCTGTACACGACCCTCGGTCAGGGCAGCAGTGCCATCGCCATCGGCCTCGACTACCTCAAGCACCTCGACGTCGACTGGTCGCCGCATCCCACAGACCAGGATGTAAAACGCGAATACGAGCGGATCTGGTCGCAGCTCGGGAGCCGCGCGATCGAGGATTTGATCGATCTGCCGTTGATGACTGACCCGGCGTCCCTTGCGACCCTCGATGTCTTGACCAGGCTCGGGCCATCTACATTATCGACGGACGCAAATCTCTTTTCCTTGACCATCTGCAGGGCGGTGAATCTCAGTCTCGAACAGGGAAACAGCGATGGCTCATGCTACGCCTATGTACGGCTTGGCACGATCGCCGGCGCGAAGTTCAGTGACTATGAGGCGGGGTATCGCTTCGGTCAGCTAGGCTACGATCTTGTTGAAGGACGTGGTTTGAAGCGTTTCCAGGCCAGAACCTATTTGACGTTTGGAAACGTCATTCTTCCCCTGAGCAAGCACGTCCGAGCTGGGCGCTCCCTGATGGGCCGTGCGTTCGAGACAGCGAACCAGACCGGCGATCTCACATTTGCCGGCTACAGTTGCATTCTTCTGAACAACAATATGCTCGCGGCAGGCGATCCCCTCAGCGAGGTGCAACGTGAAACCGAGCATGGTCTCGCGTTTGGGCAGAACGCGCGCTTCGGTATCGTCATAGACACTGCCGCCACACAGCTTGCGCTGGTCCGGACGCTACGGGGGCTCACACCGACATTTGGTTCCCTTGACGATGAGCAGTTCGATGAGTTGCAGATGGAGTCTCGTTTCTCCTGCAACCCGAACTTGGCGATTGCCGAGTGCTGGTATTGGGTCTGCAAGCTGCAAGCGCGCTTCCTTGCCCAGGACTACGAGGGAGCCCTCGCGGCATCATCCAAGGCACAAGGGCTGCTGTGGACATCACCGTCGCTGTTCGAAACGGCGGATTATCACTTGTACAGTGCGCTATCCCGCGCCGCAGCCTGCGAAGCTCTGGCGGCTGACCAGCAAGCGCAGCATGTCAAGGCTCTCGTCGCCCACCACCGCCAGCTCGAGGTGTGGGCCGAGACCTGCCCCGAGAATTTCGAGAGCCGCGCAGCGTTGGTCGGCGCTGAGATCGCCCGGATTGAAGGCCGAGAGCTTGATGCCGAGCGACTCTATGAACAGGCCATCCGCGCGGCCCGTGAAAACGGCTTTATTCACAACGAGGCCATCGCTTACGAATTGGCTGCGCGTTTCTACGGGGTACGACGATTTGGCGATTTTGCGCATCTGTATCTGCGGAAGGCGCGCGACGGCTACCTTGGTTGGGGCGCTGATGGCAAGGTATGGCAACTGGAGTCGCTTTATCCGCAAATCAAAGAAACAAAGGGAGCGCCCGCTCCGACCGGAACGATCGGCACGCCGGTCGAACACCTCGACCTCGCGACCGTGATCAAGTTGTCGCAAGTCGTATCGGGCGAGATCGTTCTGGAAAAGATGCTCGATAAGTTGATGCGCGCCGCAGTGGAGCACGCCGGTGCCGAACGAGGGGTCTTGGTTCTTTCGAGCGGTGGTGAGCAGCGGATCAGGGCGGAAGCCACGACCCAAGGTGATACCATCATCGTACAGCTACGCGACGAGACAGTGAGTGGGGAGGTGCTTCCCGACTCGGTTTTGCGCTATGTGATACGCACCCGGGAGAGCGTCATTCTGGACGATGCCGGGGTCGAGCCTTCAATTGCCAAGGACCCTTACGTTCGACGGCGCCAGGCGCGGTCCATTCTCTGCCTGCCTTTGATAAACCAGGCCAGGCTCATCGGCGTGCTCTATCTCGAGAACAACCTCGCTGCCCGCGTCTTTGCGCCGGCGCGGCTCACGGTACTGAAGCTGCTGGCATCGCAGGCCGCGATCTCGCTCGAGAATACCCAATTGTACCGCGACTTGGCGGAACGCGAAGCTAAGATCCGGCACCTGGTTGACGCCAATATCATTGGGATCTTCATCTGGAAAATTGAAGGTCAGGTTATTGAAGCCAATGACGCGTTCCTGCAGATGGTGGGATATGACCGTGAGGATCTCGTCTCCGGGCGCGTGAATCGGACAGATTTGACCCCGCCGGAATGGCGCGAGCGCGATGCGCTGATCACGGCAGAGTTGAAGGCGAGCGGAGCCGCCCAGCCCTTTGAGAAGGAATACGTCCGTAAGGACGGCACCCGAATCCAAGTAATGATCGGGGTCACCGCCTTCGACGAGAAACTAGACCAGGGCGTCGGCTTCGTTCTGGATTTGACTGAGCAAAGGCGAGCGGAAGCCCACGCACGCGAGAGCGAACGTCGTTATCGCGAAATACAGCTGGATTTGGCGCACGCGAATCGCGTCGCAGCCATGGGACAGCTCACGGCTTCTATTGCGCATGAAATCCGGCAGCCGCTTGCCGCAGTTAAGATGGACGGAGCCACCGGTTTGCGGTGGCTCACACGGACTCCGCCCGAAATCAATGAAGCAAAAAGTTGCTTTGAAAACATCGTGAAAGACGCCAATCGGGCCGCTAACGTGATCAGCCGCGTTCACAGCCTTGTAAAGAAGGCTACACCAAGCAAGGACACGCTCGATCTCAACGAAGCGATCCTGGAGGTGGTTGCCCTCACCCGCAGCGAAGCCGCAAAGCATGGCGCCAACGTGCAGATTGAGTTGGCAAACAATTTGCCGCGGATTTTTGGCGATAGGGTCCGACTACAGCAAGTGATGATCAACCTGATCGTAAACGCGATCCAGGCGGTATGCGACATAGTCCCGGACGTGCGCGAAGTTCATATCAGTACCGCGTACCGCGGATCGGAGGAAGTACTCGTAGCGGTGAGGGACACAGGCCCGGGGCTAAGCGCGGAGAGCCTACCGCATCTGTTTGAGCCTTTCTACACAACAAAGCCAGACGGCATGGGTATGGGGCTATCGATCTGCCGTTCCATCATCGAAGATCATGGCGGGCAACTGTCCGCGAGCGCGAATGTCCCCCGCGGAGCTGTCTTTCAATTCACCTTGCCCAGTAATCGGGAGAGCGCAGGGTGACGGTGTCTTGAGGCGACCGCGCGCTGTATACTTCCTTTCCCGAACGAGGGCACGACCGTAGTCCGAGTTGGGTCCAACTGCGAATACTCAACCGGAGCACAGAACTTCCGGGATGCCCCAGAAAACTCATCCGCGTTCCATTCGAGCGTTTCGGCGATTATTGCGAAGACTATGATCAAACCGCGCCCGGCCGAGCGATGATGTAAGAGCTTCAGCTCCTCACCGATAAGAAGATCAAGCGCGGCATCTATCGCAGCGTCGCCGCCCTCAGGGCTGACATCACTTCGTTCATCGACCGACACAAAGCCGATCCCAAACCGTTCCGATGGACCAAGTCTGCCGATGACATCCTTGCTTCCATCGAACGCTTCTGCCGATACTAGCTGCTAAAAACTTCGTTCTCGTTGCACGTCGGCTCCTCCGCGCGAAGGCCGCTGAGCATTAGGGGGGCAGCACCGCGGCTGCATCTTACGCGATTTGCGCTCGCGCGCGATATCTCCCGAATCCGTGGATTTGTGGTTTCGTTATTTAACAATTTACTTATCGCTCTCCGCAATCGTTCTGCTCATTGGTTTCGACCTGAGCAATTCTAAGGCGCAGGTCGGATCGGAACGCGACATATGCATAACTACTCGGTCGACGAGATCCTTTCAACGTCGATTGACAGGAAGATCGCTCACGATCTTCTCGTCGAGCTCGAGGCCTGCACCGGCGAGAGGCGTTCGAGCACCAAGGAAATGCGAAGGTTTCTGGCGTGCAAGGCATATCGGGAGCTCCTAGAGCGCTTGCAGCGGGCGAGAGATGGAAAGAGGTCGCACGAAGCGGTTAGGGCGGTCGCGCAAGCTATGCGGGACTATGGGCTGGAACGTCCGGCACTTGCGGCATCGGCTTTTCGCACGCCTGCGAGCGATTGCCCAGAATTGCCCGAGGCCCTTGCCGGGTTCCGCCATTTCCTGACCGTCCTGTTCGCGGAGTGCGGCCTGACCGGAAGGGGCGTTGTGCACGCTGAGGTGCCTCGTGCGCGGTTTTGTTGTGCACGAGGTTAGGGGCCCGTTTCTTGCGAACTACTCTTGCGCCGAGGCCTTTGATAGCCCGATTGAAATCTTCATGACAGGGATATCGGCGCTGTCAGGCCGGGACATGGCCGTAAGCGCCGGTCGCAATTGATTTCATCGGATCTGAAGGGAAGAGGGGAGAACGGAAAGTGGGCGTGGTTCAACTTGGAAAGATTCGAAATTCCTCGTCGGAGCCAGAGAGGCGTTGGGATGAGGCTCGACTTCGGGCGAAGATGACCGTCGTCACAGTTGCTAGCGAGGCCCTGGTCGAAATGTTGGAAGCGACACTTGTTGCAGCAAAACTGGTCGGGCGCCTTTCAGAGCAGCCCACGCCAGCTAGTCTGGCCGGTATCTGGTCGATATTATACCTGCGCAGCTTCAAAAGACGTTGGTCGGACTCTGCAGCCTTCTTGAAGGCCTTAAGAGATTGTAGCCCGTAAGGAGCGACTCATGCCGGCCATGTCAGCCAGTATCCTCGACGACCATAATGACGGCGGGCGTCGATTTAGAGGGTGATCTCTGAGACCAAAGGCAATGCGAAGGTGAACGTGGCGCCACCTGTATTCCCGGCTTCCGCCCAGAGTCGACCGTAATGAGCTTCAATGATCGACCTGCTGATCGCCAATCCCATTCCCATCCCTGTGGCTTTTGTCGTGAAGAAGGTTTCGAAAATTCGCTCGTGGTTCGTGGGATCGAGGCCGACGCCGGAATCTGCCACGCTGACGACGATATTGCCTTTGTCGTCCAGCTGCGATCGAAGGGTCAGGATCCGCGGACGGTCAGTGACTTCGCGCATTGCGTCGATGCCGTTCAGGACGAGGTTGAGCACCACCTGCTGCAATTGCACCCTATCAGCCAAAATCGTCGGAAGATGTCGATGCAGGTCCGCCTGAACGGAAACCCGGTTTTGCTGTAGTTCGTGTCGCGCAAGCGCCATTACTTCGGTGATGATCTGATTGACATCCACTTGCCCGCGTGCCGGCGCGGCGTTCTTCAACATCGCGCGGATACGGCTTAGCACCTCGCTCGCACGTTTGCCGTCGCGCACGATCGCGTCGAGTCCGTCCTTGATTTCGCCCAGATCGGGCGGAGAGAAGGCGAGAAACCGCTTGCAGTTGTTACCGTTGATAACGATCGCCGCGAGAGGCTGATTGATCTCGTGTGCGATTGATGCCGATAGTTCTCCCATCATGGTCAGTCGCGTGGCGCGCGAGAGCGCCTCCCGCGCGTTATGCAGATCGCTCTCGGCGCGCTTGCGCTCGGTGATGTCCTCGATGATGGCGGGTATGCCCGGCAGGGGAATATCAGGATCGAGGGCCCGCGCCGTGCTAACGCGCACCCAGATCAGCCTGCCGTCCTTGCAGCGATAACGCTTTTCAAGTTGGTAGTCGTACCGCTTCCCGCTTTGGACTTGTTCGATCAACTCTTGAGCGGTTTCTCGATCATCTTCATGGGTGATATCAAGCGGACCGAGTGACTTGAGTTCCTCCGCGGTGTAGCCAATCATTCGCTGAAACGCCTCGTTGGCCGAGGCGAAAAGATTGTGCTCATCCATAACGGCGATGCCGACCGCCGAGGCCTCGAACAAGCTCCGCCAACGCTCCTCGCTGGCGCGAAGCGTTGCTTCGGTGCTTCGTCGGCGAAGAACCTCTTCCTGAAGGTCCGCGGTTCGCTCGGTGACGCGCCGCTCCAGCTCCGCATTGGCTTCACGCAGGGCAGCCTCGGCGCGTTGCCGTTGGCTGATCTCTTTGCTGAGCGACTGGTTTGCCTGCTCGAGCTGCTCCGTACTCGGAAGCGCCAGAGCAGCCGGCATCACCTTCCAGATCGCGACGGCCGTGCCGATCGAGAGCAGCGCCGTAACCGCCTTGATACCACCGTCAAGCCGGTAGTCGGGAAACCATAAGGTCCACACACTCATGATATGCGTGGTGCCGCAGGCAAGAATGAAGAGGCCCGTCAGTACGAAAATTCCTGGGAAAGCGAGATCTTTGCGTTTCGATGCAAAATAGATCAGGGCGACCGGGATCGAATAGTAGGCGAGCGCTGTCGCTGAATCGGAGGCCACGTGGAGTGCAATCAGCTCCGGCTGCCAGAGAAAGCACATGCCATGCGGCATGTAATCCTGCGGCGACATCAGCCACGAAAGGAACGATGATATAGCATGGCTCTCCCCGATATCAGCGGCACCGTGCTCCATGGGAGTAGTCATGACTTGTCTCCGAATTTTAGTGCAACGGGGGCATCGACGACAAATGTGACAGCAACGCGAGGAACCCATTGGAAAGTCTAGTAGAAATCAATATTTTTGCTCTGACAATCGATCTTGATGGGTTTTTCTCCAACATGTGTTGCCGGCTCAACGGAACCGAGCACGTCGAAGTCAAGGAGGCTATCGTTCATCCGAGTTATCAAGGTGTCTGCTGTCGAATGAGCAAGGCGGCTCAGATAGCCATCTGTGACCACGCGTGTCGCTGACGAGGAAATCAACACTCCTGTCGACTGCGGCGACCGCATCGATGAACTGTTGGCATTCAAACTCTTCATAGTCAGCAATCAGAAATGGACCGGCAGTTCGAGCTCCAACCCGGTGCGGGCTGCCCAAGCAATGTAGCGCGCGATACTCTGCTGACGGCGTCAAGATCGATTGTAGCAACCCGCTGGCCGGGCTTTAGAAGACCGATGGCGACATGCAATGCGACCGTGGACTTGCCAGACTCGGCCTTCTCGTTCCCTGGTAGGAGCCGAAGCTGACTGCCTCCCGCTGAGCTTGTCGAACATGTGTCTGCTAATCTTCCGGTGCGGCTGGTAGCTGCGGGTTCGCCGATACGCGAAGCCAGATGTAGCTGCCCAACCCGCACGTATGGTGCGGCCGGCTAGTCCTGTTGGGTGTGCTGAAAGCGCCACCTCATGCCATTGCGCGCTGGTAGAGTTGGCTCATACCGAGGGGTTAGGGTGGCCTTGGTTTAGCCGCCGCGGACATCGATGCCCCTTACGATGTGCCGAAACTATTTCAGCAGAATACGTACCAAGCATCAATCAAATCGACGAAGACGATCGCCATCGTGTGGTCCGCGGCGAATGCCGCTGCGTCAGCACTATTCTACCCGACCTGGCATCCCTTCCGCTACACGGACGTTTCTTGTCTATACCAACGTATAACGGTGATGCGCTCAAGTGCAATGGAAGCGAGCTGATGCAGAGAGTACGAAGATGGACAACAGGGCTCGGATCGATGCTGATGCGAACGTCCGTAGTTCGGAGAACCTTCATCACTAAATTGCGGAGACGCCGGCAGACGTCAGCCTCTACGAGTCCACAAGATCTTCAGCGAAGAATATCTCGCGCGGGCGCGCGCACGGTAGTGGTGTGAGGCTTCGCCGGGATTTAAGCCTGAGTTTAGTGGCGGACCCAGCATAGCAATTAAGGAATTGCTTCGGTTCTTTTCACGGGACAGCCTTTCTATTCGGAGTCAGAGGAATGCAGCCCGCACTCTTTCTTTCTGAGAGCGACGGCTCTCGCCCATGCCACGCACACCAAAAGGCTGCTCAATCCGCGAATGGGCAATGGCTGGCGTTTGTCGCCTTCATCATCGTCTGGGCGACGGCTGCCGGCACGTTCTCGCCTGCTGCAGCGGTCGAACTGGCCGCGAATGTAGACGAGAGCCGTATCATCCAGGCCGACCGCGACTCCGCTAATTGGCTGACTTACGGCCGGACCTACAGTGAGCAGCGCTTCAGTCCCCTGGCGAGTATCAAGGCCGACAATGTGAAGCAGCTTGGTCTGGCCTGGTATGCGGACATCGATATCAACCGGGGACAGGAAGCCACCCCCCTGGTGATCGACGGCGTTCTGTATGTCTCGACGGCGTGGAGCATGGTCAAGGCTTATGACGCAAGGTCCGGCACGCTGCTTTGGTCTTACGATCCTCGGGTTCCGCGAGAGCTTGGTGTCCGTGGCTGCTGCGACGTGGTCAGTCGGGGAGTCGCTGCCTGGAAGGGAAGGATCTTTGTCGCAACATTCGACGGCCGGCTGGTGGCGCTCGATGCGCGTACCGGCAGCGAAGTGTGGAGCGTCATGACGGTCGACCCCACGAAGCCCTTTACAATCACGCAGGCGCCTCGTGTCATCAAAGGCCGTGTTGTAATCGGAAACAGCGGAGCCGAGTATGGCGTCCGGGGTTACATATCGGCTTACGACACCGAGACCGGCAAATTGGTATGGCGTTTTTACACCGTGCCGGGAGATCCTTCACAGTCCTTCGAGCAGCCAATTCTGGCCGAAGCTGCCAAGACCTGGCATGGCGAGTGGTGGAAGCTCGGCGGCGGCGGCACAGTGTGGGAAGCGATCTCCTACGATCCTGAACTGAACCTGATCTATTTCGGGGTGAGCAATGGTATCGAGTGGAATCAAAAGGAACGCAGCGCGAGCCAGGGAGACAATTGGTTCCTGTCTTCGATCGTGGCCGTTAATGCCGATACCGGCGTTTATGCCTGGCATTTTCAGGCGACGCCCGGCGAGGAGTGGGATTTTGACGCGGTCCAGCAGTTGGTTCTTGCCGATCTCACGATCGAAGGGAAAGCGCGACAGGTGCTGATGCAGGCCAACAAGAACGGTTTCTTCTACGTCCTCGACCGCAAGACCGGCGAATTCATCTCAGCCAAGAACTTCACGCCGGTGACCTGGGCGAGCGGCGTCGACCCACGGACCGGGCGACCAATTGAAAACCCGGACGTCCGCTACGACAGGACCGGTAAGCGTGTTCAGATGCTGCCGGGTGCCTTGGGCGCGCACAGCTGGCAAGCGATGGCGTTCAATCCTCAAACCGGGCTCGTGTACATCCCAGCCCAGGAAATCCCGATGACCTACGAGGCGGCGAAGGATTTCAGTCCTGCGCCAATAGGCTGGAACGTCGCGACGATTACGACCAATCCCCGAAATGTGAGGGGCTATCTCCTGGCTTGGGATCCGGTAAATCAAAGGGAGGTGTGGCGCGCCAACTATCTTGGCCCGTGGAACGGCGGCGTTCTTACGACGGCCGGCGACCTGGTGATCCAAGGAAATGCTGCGGGCGACTTCAGCGCCTATCGCGCCGACAACGGCGAGAAACTGTGGTCGATGTTCGCACAATCCTCCGTGATGGCGGCTCCCGTGAGCTACGAAGTGAACGGCGAGCAATACATCGCGGTCCTTTCCGGGTGGGGCGGTGCCTACTCTTTTCTCCAGGGAAAAGATGCCGACAAGTCCGGTAACATCCGCAATATCAGCCGTCTGCTCGTGTTCAAGCTCGGCGCGACGAAAAGACTGCCGCCGCTCCTGCCCGAGCCGAAGCTGGCGCTCAATCCACCCGCCGAGCCCGACGCAGCGTCGGTCGCCGTCGGGGAGGGGTTGTTCGGCCGTTATTGCAGCGTGTGCCATGGTGAGGCCGCGGTGGCTGGCGGCGTTGTCCCGGACCTGCGCACCTCGCCTTTCCTCCCTGTAGACGCCTGGTACAGCATTGTGCTCGATGGTGCTCTCAAGGAAGGGGGTATGGCGGCGTTTTCACAGGTGCTTGACCGCGCGCAGGCGGGAGCCATCCGTGACTACGTCGTGCACCGCGCGCGTGAAGACCAGGCGGCCATTGGCGCACGCAACCGCCAGAGCGATCCAAACCACGGGGCGATGATCGTGGCGCAGGGGACCGCAGCAGGCGGTAACGCTTGCGCACAGTGCCACGCGTTCACCGGTAGCTCGGACGGCAGCGGCGCGTTTCCACGCCTTGCGGGCCAACCCGCCGCATATCTTGCGGAGCAATTGAGAGATTTCGCCTCGGGCGCGCGTGCCAATGCCGTCATGTCGCCGATCGCCGGCTCGCTTTCGGCGGACGATATCGAAGACGTCGCAGCCTACTTTGCGAGCGTTGAAACGCCTTACCCACCTCTGCCGAGCATGGATGCAGCGCTTGTGAAGAAAGGCGAGGTCATCGCCGAGTCCGGCATTCCGACCAAAGGAATCCCGGGCTGCGGCAGCTGCCATGGTGCCCGCGGCGTGGGCGAGCCGCCGACCATTCCCTACTTGGCCGGGCAATACGCGCGCTACACGGCGCTTGAGCTGCAGATGTGGCAGCGCGGCTTCCGCAGGAATAACCCCGAGGCGATGGGCCTATTTTCCAAAAAGTTTGATCAGGATGAGATCGCAGCCGTTGCGGCCTATTACCAGCAGCTTCGTTCCGGGCCAGTCGTGGTCCAGAACAGGCAGTGACGCTGTTCGGCGAACGTCTATGCCGAACAAGGAGGACCGATGTCGACTGATGCGAATGACAGATTGTTCTTGTCTGCGGCGGGTTCGGCCGAACAAGTGACAGCGCCAATTCCGACCGAACGGCTTGCCGAAATGTTGAAGGCAGGCCCACGCGGCGCGTTTCTGGTCGCTGGGGTGTCTGTTGGCCTTCTGTTCGCCGGCTGGCTGCTTTTCTATTTCGTCCTGTTCATTCCGCGAGGAAGCATTGGCTGACAATTTCACCAATCCGCTGACGCAACCTCTCCCGGACGGCATTGTCTCGGAGGAGGTGATCTCTCGCACCGAAAATCGCTGGGTCGCCATCATGCTTGCAATGCTGACAGCGATGCTGGCGGTCATTGTGGTGACGGGTGTCACCCATGCGCTGCACCCGCCCAGCAACGTGGAGACCATTGATCCGACCTCACTGCATCTGAGCGGCGAATTCGCCGAAAGCAACCTCGGGACGGCGGCCGAGACCGATGGTTCGGTAACGGCCAGGATCGTCGCGGAGCAGTACGCGTTCGTTCCAGAGTGCGTGGTGGTGCCCGCCGATACGCCGGTGAAATTTCGCCTGACGAGCACCGATGTGGTGCACGGCTTTCTCCTACCCAGCACTAACGTGAACACGATGGTGGTGCCGGGCTTCATTGCGGAGGTCCGGACCACGTTCAGCCGGCCCGGTGTCTACAACATGCCGTGTCATGAATTCTGTGGCAGTGGACACCACGGCATGTGGGCGAGGGTCAAAGTCGTGCCGGAGGGACAGTTCAGGCAACTCGCCGCCAATGAAAGGACAAGCTGTGCACAATAGCAGCCGCCTTGCTCTCTATCATTGCTGGGTCGCCTTTGCCGTCTTCTTGCCGGCGGTCGCGCTGGGCGCATGGCAAATGCTGATGCGCAGTCCGCTGCCTGCACCGCTCGACGATCCAAACGCCTATTATGCTTCGGTCACGCTGCATGGCACCGCGATGGCGTATGTGATCACGACGTTCTTCGCCATGGGGTTCGGCTATGCGGTCACCGCCACCAGTCTGGAGCGTCCCCTGCGGGGCGTCGCCGCGGCGTGGATCGGCTTCTTCATCTGCCTGATCGGCACGGTGATGGCTGTCCTTGCCATCCTCTCCGGTCGTGCAAGCGTGCTCTACACCTTCTACCCGCCGCTGCTCGCGAGCAGCTGGTATTATTTCGGTGCCTTCTTGTTGATCGGCGGCTCGATGATCTGGGTCGTGCTGATGGTCTACAACATGGCCGCATGGAAGCGCGACAACCCGGGTCGGCCGGTGCCGCTCGCGATGTTCGCGATCACGGCGACGGCGTTGTTGTGGGCGTGGGCGGCAAGTGGAGTCATCATCGAACTGGTCGGCGTTCTCCTGCCGCGAGCGCTCGGCCTGACCACGCAGATCGACTCCGGCCTGGCCCGGACTCTATTCTCGGTCACGCTGCATGCCATTGTCTATTTCTGGCTCATGCCCGCCTATATCGCGTTTTACACGCTCGTGCCCCAGGCCGCCGGCGGGCGCCTCTACAGCGACATGATGGGGCGACTTACCTTCATCATGTTTCTCGTGTTCTCGCTTCCGGTGGGGATGCATCATCTATTTGCCGATCCGGAGCACGGTTCTGGATTGAAGTTCATCCAGTCCTTCCTTACCTTCTTTGTCGCATTGCCGACGCTGCTGACCGTGTTTTCGATCTGCGCCAGCCTGGAAATCGCCGGGCGGGTGCGTGGCGGCAGGGGGCTGCTGGGGTGGATACCGGTCCTGCCATGGCATGAGCCGATGGTGCTGGCGGTCGCGCTGTCGCTGGTGATGCTCGGCTTTGGCGGCTTCGGCGGCCTCATCAACATGAGCTACGCCATGAACTCCATGATCCACAACACGTCGTGGGTCACCGCGCATTTCCATCTGATCTTTGGCGGCGCCGTCGTCATCATGTATTTCGCGGTAGCCTACGAGATGTGGCCGCGCATCACGGGCAAGCCCCTCTGGTCCAAGGCGCTGGCGCGCTGGCAGCTTTGGCTGTGGTTCTGGGGCATGATCATCGCCACCGTCCCGTGGCATATCACCGGGTTGATGGGACAGCCCCGACGAGTCGCCGTATTCGACTACAGCGATCCGTTCGTTGCCCCCATGGGTCCCTTGGTCATCATCTCGGTCGTCGGCGGCGCGATCCTGCTGCTGTCCGCTATCCTGCTGACCGCCATTCTCGTGCGCTCGCAGATCGGCGAGAGGCGCTTTGAGGCACCTCTTCGCTACGCGCTCGCCGTTAACCCACCCAGATATGTCCCCGCGTCCCTCAATGGCTTCGCACTCTGGAATACGATCGTCCTCGTGCTGATGCTGTTCGCCTATGGCTATCCGATCGGACAGTTCTTCGTTCTCAAGTCCTCGGTACCAGCTTACGAAGTGACTCGTTCGTCAACGATTGCGGCAGATGTGCGGTAATGGCGCGTGACCTGGGCACCTTCAGCGTCGACAATCCCTGGCCGAAGATCGGGTGGGGCATAGTGGCCGCCTTGATCTTCATTGCCGTCGTGCTCGGGTTCGGTGCGCTCGACCGCTATCAGCAGAACGGCCCCACGCTCGATCTATGGAATGCGATTTGCCGTGGGCTTGGCGTCACCTCGGGCGGCGGAGCTGAGAGCGAGGCGCGGCCCACTTTGCACGCACCGACTCGGATCGCCTGGACCAGCGACGCGCTCGCGCTGATTGGCGCGGGCGATCCCGACCATGGCGCCTTCGTCGCCTTGAATTGTGCGGCGTGCCACGGGCAAGGCGGCGTGAGTACCTCGACACTGATCCCGACTCTTGCCGGCATGGATTCTGCGGTGATCTACAAACAACTCGACGACTACCGTTCCGGCAAGCGGCTGTGGGGCGTGATGGGCGCAATGGCAAAGTCATTGTCGCCGAAAGATTCGGCCGACGTCGCCGCTTATTTTGCCGCACAGCGGAACGGGCTGCCTGCCATCGGCAGCAACCGTGTGCCCGAGTCGGGTCGCAGCCTGAGGGAAGCCGATCCGGCGCAGCGCCTTGTCTTTGCCGGCGATCCGCAGCGCGGCATCCCACCATGCTCGGCCTGCCATGGTCCGGGCGGCTACAAGCTGGGGGCGCCGGCCCTGGAAGGACAGCAAGCGGCCTATATTGAACGCCAGCTTGCCGCCTTTGCGCAAGGCACGCGCGAAAACGACATTTTCCAGCAGATGCGAATAGTGGCGAAGCAACTCACACCGGATGAAATGCATGCGCTGGCCGTATTCTACAGCATGCCAGGAAGCGGTAAGGTTGCGCGCCGATAAAAGGCCATTCTCGCGCGCTCTCGAAGGCGAGTTCGATCAGGATGAAGGCCGCCGCAACCTCCAGCTAGAGGCGGCCGCCCATGTCCGCGTTCAGACCGAGATTGATCGCAGGGCGACCGCGAACAGCTTGCCTGAGCCCGCGTCGGTCGAATTCATCAAATGGCTGCATCTCGAATTCTACCGCGACGCGCCAAAGGAAATGCTACGCATACGCGGCAACGGTACCGAGTTCACGATGGAACCTGGCGCGTGGCGATCGAAGCCCGATCATGATGTTGCGGTTGGCCGCCACGTCCCGCCGGTAGGTAGCCGTGTTGACGATTTCACGCGCTACTTCGCGGAGCGCTACGCCTTCAAAAACCTGAAAACGGCCGGACGTATAATGGTGATGGCCGCCGCCGGAGCTTCGACCTCCAACAGATCGTGGAGTGAGAAGCAACGAATTCCCACTAGTCTAATAACGAATTGGATCGGGTCGGCGCCTTAGTTGACCTTCTCTCGGTCGCGCCGATCGTCGGGCGACAGCGCCATGATGGCGTTTTGGATCTCAGCCGAGACGCGCGCGCTTCATTGCCCATTCCTGGTCCTCAGTGGTTGGAGTGAAATAGAACGCGTGCAGCAGCGTGGCCTGGCTCTGAAACTCGTTGAGAAGGCGCTTGTAGTCAACGCAGGCGCGCGCTCATAGTTGGATCTCTCGCTATATTGATCTCTAATGCTCGCATTTTGGTTCAGTTGGGAAAAATCGCTTGAGATATCAAGGCCAACAGGATGTCTCTTAATCGCGGGTCCCAGGTTCGAGCCTTGGTGCGCCCACCTTTTCAAGCGCTTAGCGAAGATCACCGTTTGAGACAACTGAACTAAAACGGCTTTTCAAACGGTCTTTTTGCGAGCCGGTCGAGCAGCCCACTCTCAACAATGTGATCGGCATCGTTCGGCAACAAAGTCGTCCGTAGAAGTCGCAACTAACGACAGCGATGCCAATTGCCGGCAATTGGTCGACGGACCAGCTCCAAGCACGAGTCTAAAGCCGTCCGACGCAGGCAGCATTTCTACATCTCAGTTCAATGTCATCGACGACGTGTTTGGGCGCCTCCTTCACGCCGACACCGAAGTGGTGCATGAGATCCACTGGACGCGCATGTTGTTCGGACGATAATCACCTTGGCAGAGTCTGCAAATCGATCGGATCCACCTCGCCCGATGGGGAGGCCGCTCGATCGTTTCACACTTCGGCTTGATGAATCATTCGCACATGGTCCATAAGCAGCGTTCCCGCAGGCGGCAGCTCGCTTGCTTCTGAGTGGTTCAGTGGGAGTTTGCGTGGCAAAAATTCATCAGCAGATTGCGCAAGAGCTTGGTGTCCGGGAGCAGCAGGTCGAGGCCGCCGTCACGTTGCTTGACAGCGGCGCCACGGTTCCGTTCATAGCCCGCTATCGCAAGGAACTGACCGGCGCGCTCGACGATTCGCAACTGCGTACGTTGGAAGAGCGGCTGACCTACTTGCGCGAGCTTGAAGAGCGTCGCACTGCCGTCCTCAATTCGATCCGCGAACAGGGCAAACTCGACGCTGCCCTTGAAGCCGCAATCCTCGCCGCCGACACCAAGGGGCGCCTCGAAGACGTCTATGTGCCATTCAAGCCGAAGCGCCGCACCAAGGCTGAGATCGCCAGGGAAGCGGGCCTTGAGCCGTTGTCCGAGATGTTGTTGATGCAACCGCAAAACGATCCACAGGCCGTGGCAGCCGCTTTCGTCGACGTCGAAAAAGGGGTGGGAGACATTGCAGCGGCGCTTGAAGGGGCGCGCGCTATTCTGACCGAGCGCTTTGACGAAGACGCCGATCTGAAAGGCGCACTGCGCGAGGAGATGTGGTCGATGGGGCGGATGGGGTCCACTGTCCGCGCGGGCAAGAAGACGGCAGGTGAGAAGTTCAAGGACTATTTCGACTTCAGCGAGCCTCTGCAGAAATTGCCTTCGCATCGTATCCTCGCGATGTTCCGCGGCGAGAAGGAGGAAATTCTCGACTTGCAGATCAAACCCGAAGCGCAGCCTTCGGCGCCTGGCGTTGCCAGCCCCTATGAGCTGAAAATCATGAAGCGCTTTGGCATTTCCCAACAAGGCCGTCCCGGCGACAACTGGCTGGCCGAGACCGTGCGCTGGGCCTGGCGCACCAGGATTCAGGTGCATCTCAACATCGATCTGCGAATGCGGCTTTGGACGAAGGCCGAGACTGAAGCCGTGCGCGTGTTTGCGTCGAACCTGCGCGACCTGTTGCTTGCGGCGCCGGCCGGTGCCCGGGTTACCATGGGTCTCGATCCCGGCTATCGCACCGGCGTCAAGGTCGCGGTCGTCGATGCGACCGGCAAGGTCCTGGCCACCACCGCGGTCTATCCGCATGAACCGCAACGACGATGGGATGAGGCGCTGGCGATCCTGGGGAAACTCGCGATTGCGCACCGCGTCGATCTGATTGCCATCGGGAACGGCACCGCGTCTCGCGAAACCGACAAGCTCGCAACCGAATTGGTGAAGCGGCTGCCGGAACTGAAGATGACCAAGATCGTCGTCTCCGAAGCCGGCGCTTCCGTCTATTCGGCCTCCGCCTTTGCCTCGGAGGAACTGCCGGAGCTCGATGTCACCCTGCGCGGGGCCGTGTCGATTGCGCGGCGTCTGCAGGATCCGCTCGCCGAACTTGTGAAGATCGAGCCCAAGGCGATCGGCGTCGGCCAATATCAGCACGACCTCGGCGAAAGCCATCTGGCGCGCTCGCTCGACGCCGTGGTCGAGGACTGTGTCAATGCCGTCGGCGTCGACGTCAACACGGCATCTCCCCCGCTCCTGGCGCGCGTGTCCGGCATTGGTCCGGGCCTCGCGCAACGCATCGTCCAGCATCGCGACGCGAACGGCGCGTTCAAATCGCGCAAGGCGCTAAAGGACGTGCCGCGACTGGGGGCCAAGGCATTCGAGCAATGCGCCGGCTTCCTGCGGATCAATGGCGGCGCTGATCCGCTCGATGCCTCTGGCGTGCATCCGGAGGCCTATCCGGTAGTACGGCGGATCTTGGCTTCGACCAAAAGCGACATCAAGGCGCTGATCGGCAATAGCGAGATTGTGCGTCAGCTGAAGCCGCAGGCTTTCGTCGACGATACCTTCGGGCTTCCCACGGTGACGGACATCCTGCGCGAGCTGGAAAAACCCGGCCGTGATCCACGTCCGGCCTTCAAGGCCGCTGTGTTCAAGGAGGGGGTGGAGGAGATCAAGGATCTCAAAGTTGGCATGATCCTGGAGGGGACCGTCACCAACGTCGCCGCATTCGGTGCCTTCGTCGATGTTGGCGTGCACCAGGACGGGCTGGTCCACATTTCGGCGATGTCGAAAAATTTCATCAAGGATCCGCGCCAGGTCGTCAAACCGGGCGACGTCGTCAAGGTGAAGGTGCTGGAGGTCGAGGTTGCCCGCAAGCGCATCGCGCTGACGCTGCGTCTTGACGATGAGACCGGCGGCAAGAAGGAGGCAAAGGGATCTTCGCGGGACGGCTCCCGTACCTCCACGAAAGCGTCGTCGCCGCGCAAGCCCGCGGCGCAATCCGGCGGCGGGGCGCTTGCCGAAGCCTTGCGCCGCGCCAGCGAAAAAAGCGATCGCGGAAAGACGCGGCCCTGAGCTGGGCTTCGGTGGCAGTCGCCATTCGGTTCGCTTACGCCGGACACGCCTCGCGGCTTCTGCGCTTTCGTCACCGATCGAGCAAGAGGCTTTACTTGGTGCGAAACTGGTGCAGCTCAAGGCAAGGAGGCAGGTACCTGCAGGGTCCCTGAGCGTCACATGCGCGCTCCTTCCTAACTCGCCGCCGGAAACTGGACGATCACTATCAAGCCGCTGCCCGCCCGGTTCGCGAGAGCAACTGAGGCGCCAACTTGATCCGCGATCGTTCGGACGATCGACAGGCCTAGGCCGGTGCCGGACGGGCCCTCACGTTGGACGCGATAGAAACGTTCGAAAACAAGCTTCACATCAGACTCTGGTATTCCCGGACCCTCGTCCTCGATCGCGATCGTCGGTCGTCCATCGTCGCTCACGCTCACCAGAACCGCCCCTCCAGGCCGGTTGTAGCGGATCGCGTTGTCCAGGAGATTGCCGATCATCTCCGCGACCATGAAGGGCGCTCCGCGAACCCAGATCGGGCGCTTGTCTCCTGCCAGGTCGAAGGAAAGCTCCTGTCCTGCTGCGATTGCCTGCGGGGCACGATCGCTTGCAACAGCGGCAGCAATGCTAGCGAGGTCGCTGCGATCCCGGATACCTTTGTGTTCTGCTCGTCCGCGCGCGCTAGGATAAGCAGCTGCGCGATCAATCTTTCCAGCCGCCGCGCGCCTCTTCGGCATCATCGAGCGCTGCGCGGCCCTCATTCGTGCCAGTCCCGGGCCGCCGGACGACGTCAAGGTGAGTGCGCACGATCGTCAGCGGCGTGCGGATCTGGTGCGAGGCATCGCCGGTGAAACGCTGTATTGCCGCGAAAGATTGGCGCAGCCGTTCGAGTAGAGCATTCCTTCGCGTGGCGGCGGTGGTCCGGGATGGAAAGATCGGGTCGGCTTGCCGGCCAGTCGAGACTCGCAGGTAGAGGGCAGTGCGAAACTGCATCGTCATCATGATCTCCAAACCAAATGGGTCAGTGGTGGGTTGAAAACAATTCGTCGAACAGGTCGCCGAAGCAGGCTTCGAAAACCTCGATTTCAGCCTCGGTAATCGGGACCTCGTCAGGCCAGTTGTCGGTCACGGTCCACTCAGACCGTTTCTTCTTTACCGGGCGTCTGCTTCGTCGAACTGCTGGCCGTAAGTAGTCATAGAGGTCGTCGGGCAACGATTCCGGTGCCCGCGTTCGTGTCGGTCGAGATTTTTGATGAGCCATGGCACCTCGCGGAGAGCAGACTCAATCCAGAGAACGGCGCAAGTTGCCGTCTGACGTACTCGATGCCTGCGAGAACCACCGCATCTGATCCATATCTGGACGCGCGTGTGAAGATGCGGTTTCGATTTCCGAGTCTGCGTCGCTTGTTCGAATCCTGCCGATAGATGAGGACCGTCCTTCGTGTGGGCGTCTCCTTTTCGGGATCGGGCTATCGGCTTCGCTGAAACCCCGGCTTTGCCGGGTTTTCACCCCGGCGGGCTTCCATCCCTGACGTCGCGCCGGTTCCGCAACCATGATAGCGGTCGGCAGCGCCGATCGGGCGCGGTCAAAGAGCAAGAGGTGGGCCGGGTGTGCTGTGACGGGTTGTAGCCGGCGAGAAAGTCTCGCGGCGCCCGTCATGGAGACAACCCATGACCCAGCTAACTACAGCGGACGCTGCACGCAACGAAGGTGGCGGTTACAAGGTGGATGTAACCCGGGGAGAGCGGATCGGCCGCGTCTCCTCAGAGTGGTTCTCCCGGCCGGCGGACGAGCGATACCTGTCGCTCTCCGAACTTGCCGGCGCCGTACGCAGCCGCGCTGAGCGAAGCCGGACCCGGACAGCCGAGACCGCGGCGATCAAGGTGGAGGCCAGCCGGGACGACTCGGAGCGCCTGGCGCTGCTGTTGCCGGGTGAGGACGTGCCTCTCGCACCGACCCATTGGAGCTTCGGTCAGCTCACGACCATGATTGGCGCGCCGTCCACCTATTTGCGGCAGCTTCCAGCACCCCTTGCCGCGATCAATCTTCAATACGGGTTGACCTCACACCGCACCGAACTGATCAAGACGCTCGAGGTCGAGGACGGTCGCGTTGAGCTGCGCGCGGTGACCGGACCCGACTATGGTCGTATCTTTGACCATGAACTTGTCGCCGCCGTGCAGCAGATCGCAGGCAACGGCACCGGCGATACGCGATGGAAGATTCCAGGCGTGCTCGACTGGTCTACCGGCATCTACAACCCCTGTGTCGACGTCACGAAAAGCACGACCACGCTGTACGCTTCTGATCGTGATGTATTCCTGTTCCTGGTCGATGACCTTAATCCGATCGAGGCAGGGACATTGCGGGATGGCTCGCCCGATCTCTACTTCCGCGGCTTCTATTGCTGGAATTCGGAGGTGGGCGCCAAGACGCTCGGGATAGCGAGCTTCTATCTCCGTGCCGTTTGCCAGAATCGCAATCTCTGGGGCGTCGAGGATTTCGAAGAGATCACCATCCGCCACTCGAAATACGCCGCCTCACGGTTCGCGCACGAAGCGGCGCCCGCGCTCACGCGGTTCGCCAACTCCTCGCCCATGCCTTTCGTCAACGGCATTAAAGCCGCGCGCGAGCGGGTCGTCGCGCGCACGGACGATGAGCGCACCGAATTCCTGCGCAAGCGTGGTTTCGGCAAGTCGGAGACGGCGAAGATCATCGAGGTGGTGCTAGCCGAGGAAGGCCGCAAGCCAGAGAGCGTCTTCGACTTCGTACAGGGCATTACGGCTGTCGCAAGGGACAAACCCCATCAGGATGCCAGGCTCGATCTCGAGGCACGGGCGAAGAAGCTGCTCGACCGGGTCGCCTGACGCTGGTCGCCTCGCTCAGCGGCTGTTCGGCGCGGCCGGCTTCAGACTTCGTGTTTCCGCTCGGCGTCGCCCTCCAGAGGAAGAGGGCGGCGCTCGGCTTCGTGACGGGCCAGGAGGTCTAGAGAAAGGCTCTGGATCGCCCGTCGCGGAGCAACTTCAATGGCAAAATCTGTTCAGAAGATCACGCTGAGCCAATCCCGCGATATTCCATTCAACAAGCTGGTGCTGAGCCAGTCCAATGTCCGGCGTATCAAGGCGGGCGTTTCGATCGAGGAGCTCGCGCAAGATATCGCGCGCCGTACGCTTCTCCAGAGCCTCACGGTCCGGCCTGTTCTCGATGGCGATGGAAGCGAGACCGGTATGTTCGAGATCCCGGCTGGTGGACGGCGCTATCGCGCACTTGAGCTTCTGGTTCAGCAGAAGCGGCTAGCCCGCACAGCGCCGATCCCCTGCATTGTCCGGACCGAAGGGCTCGCTGAAGAGGACTCACTTGCCGAAAACGTCCAGCGTGCACCCCTCCATCCGCTCGATCAGTTCCGCGCCTTCCGCGATCTGCGCGAGAAGGGCATGAGCGAGGAGGAGATCGCTGCGGCCTTTTTCGTCAGTGTCCAGGTCGTCAAGCAGCGGCTCAAACTTGCCTCCGTCTCGCCAAAGCTGCTTGACCTCTACGCCGACGATGGCATGACGCTCGACCAGCTCATGGCGTTCACGGTGAATGCCGATCACGAGCGCCAGGAGCAGGTGTGGGAGGCTTCGCAGCGGTCTCACAACAAGGAGGCCTATTACATTCGGCGCCTTCTGACGGAGGGGGCGATCCGGGCCTCCGACAAACGGGCGCAGTTCGTGGGGATCGAAGCCTACGAGGCTGCCGGCGGTGACGTTATGCGGGATCTCTTTCAGCAGGATGACGGCGGCTGGCTGCAGAACCCCGTGTTGCTCGATCGGCTTGTTGCCGAAAAGCTGGAGCGCGAGGCGGATAGCGTCCGCTCCGAAGGGTGGAAATGGGTGGACGTCGCGCTCGACTTTCCTTACGGCCACACTTCGGGGCTGCGCCATATCTCCGGTGAGCCGGTCGCGATGAGCGATGATGAGACCGCTGCGGCGGTAGCGTTGCGTTCGGAATATGACCGTCTCGAGGAAACCCACGCAGAAGCCGACGAGCTCCCGGAAGAGATTGATCAACGCCTGGGAGAAATCGAGGCGGCTGTTGCTGCGCTTGAGGAACGGCCCGTCAAATATGATCCCGACGAGGTCGTGCGAGCGGGCGTCTTCGTCAGCATCGATCGCTCTGGTGCCCTGCAGATCGAGCGCGGCTACGTCCGTCCCCAAGATGAACCAGCAGTTCCGCAAGTTCAGCCGGACAGCGACGTGGGCTTGGCCGGTATCGAAGCTGCCTCTCAGGAGGGTGCTGAGGTGCAGGGCATCAGCCCGCCGGCGCCGGATGAGCGTGACGAAGAGGAGGAGCAGGGCATCAAGCCGATCCCTGATCGGCTGATGACCGAACTCACAGCGTATCGCACGCTCGCCTTGCGCGA
>Ga0335080_10000964_pt1 | contig 27474 bp, 20 predicted proteins | sample Lox_Sample_34_FD_206720 | JGI IMG/M metagenome (GOLD analysis project Ga0335080, IMG submission 206720) | Soil microbial communities from Loxahatchee National Wildlife Refuge, Florida, United States - Lox_Sample_3.4 | ecosystem: Environmental > Terrestrial > Soil > Wetlands | place: USA... | reverse complement strand
GAAACCTGTGTTTGTGGCGCAGTACAGTGGAGCACCGCTGCCAGCCGCAAAAACAAACGAAGGGGTCCACCCCCCCAGGATATGTCCCAGAACCCCCTGTTGGCCGCTAAAGAACGGGGACTGGTAAACCAGGAACATGGTATCCACGTATCTGCGATCCGATGGTTCCGTGCCGTACTGCGTGTCAAAGTTGAACGGATCGACGACGGCCTGGCCGCTGGTGGCCTGAATGACGCCTCCTGTCCCCAGTGACCTGCTCCAGGTGAAATTATTCTGGATCGTAATGCCATTCCACTCATTGACTTTGAAGGTTGCAAAAAGGGCATTGTAATTACCGTGCCCCAGGCTGGTTGTCATGTCGACATTGCTTGAGATTTGTCCTGCAGTGTTCATCATGCTAATGGGAAAGTTGAATCCCGGCGCAGCGCCTCCTGTGTCGAGCGAGGACCACAGATCGTAGACGCTTTGGCTTTGCAGCATGCCGAAGAAGCTGGGGTTGTTAATCAATCCAGCGGTGCAGCTCGGGGTACAAGGGAAGGTGGTCCCCGCGAGCGCGGTTTCAAAGAAAGCCTGAGGGGCAAGGCTGGCGAGCGTGCTCGCGGGAGTGGCTGCCTGGCAGGCAACGTTTGACGTCGCACAGCCCATTGCCTTTTGGATATTGGCGTAGGCGGTCTGAAATTGCTGCCCGCCCAGGGTCATCATGTAAGGCACCGAATTGAGGTTGACCGAGAGAAGTTCGTTGTGGATCCAGCGGCTGATGCCACCCACCTCCATGGAGATCTTGCTCGAAAACTGGTGCTGAATCGTCAAGTCAAACGAGTCTACCGAGTTCGGCCGGAAGTGCGGATCCAGGGGCGAAGCGGTAGCGGCTTCAGCGTTTCCGCCGATACCGGGGAATAACGGTTGCGGCAAAGTCGCATTTGCGGGTGGAAGCGGAGCCGTCGTGCCGTTGGTTCCAATGCGGAATGCGGTGGTAGTGTCGACGGATCCGGATGTAGCACAAGTTCCGTTGGCCAGAACGTACAGGCAGTTCACCGCCTCGATCAGGCCGGGGCTGAGTAGCGGGCCCAGCACCAGACCGACGCCGTTCAAGCGCCCATAGATCCGGCTGTAGCCGCCACGAAGGACTGTGTCGGGGACGGGGTTCCACGCGACGGCGATGCGCGGGCTGAAGGCATGATAGAAGGGGTCGTACATATGACTCGGGTGTCCGGTGACACTGCCGATCAAGGAAAAACCGATTTGCGGGTTGTAAACCTGCCCCGCCAGCGCCTGCGACTTGCGTTGCGACAGGTAGGATTGAGTATCGAGTTCTGCGCCATCGGGCCCGACGAACAAAACCTGCTTGCCGTTTTCCTCGGTCGGCGGCATCTCTAGGGCCCACCCCAAACCGTACGTGACCGTGATCGATGGTTTGATATGCCACGTGTCATTGAAGTACAGGTTGTAGTAGGGAATGCTGACCTTATCGAATGCCGGTGTGAGCGCTGGATTCAGGGTTAAACTCGAGCCCGAGCCGCTATAGGTATACGCTTGCTGCGTGTCGGTTACGATGCCCAGAACTGCGGCCGCTTCGCGGGCGAGGATGGGGTCGCTGAACGCAGCGGCTAAGGGCGTCATGTCCACGTTGCCGGAGCCAGCCGTATCTCCGAGTTGGTACACCGGGTAGTAATTGATGCCCGCGCCGTTGTCGGTGCGCTGGTGATAGTTCCAGTTATGCTGGTACTGTCCGCCGAACTGCACCAGGTGGTTGCCTCGCAGCCAGGAAACGTCGTCGCGGATAAAATGATCCTTCCCATCCCAGAAGCGCGTGCGTGTCTGCTGGGTGTTGACGTTGTAGGGAGCGGCTACGTCATCCCGCTGCTCGCCGAAAGGCTCGAGGGCGGCGCCTAAAGTCGAAAACTGGGACGGATCGCCCTTCGATCCCCATTGCCACCAGTTGCGCAGGAAGCTGTAGTGAAGGTCATTCGTTACACGCGAACTGATGTTGGTCGTCAACCCCGCCACGAAAAACCAGGGCACCTGCGGGCGGTTGGTGAGGGAAACTGGGGTTCCCAGCTTATCTCCCGGGAAGAACCCTCCGATATCAACCTGATCTGCGGTGGCACGCGTCAGATGGTAGTAGCGGTAGCTCGACATGAGGTGCCACTTCTGTGAAAAGTCGTGGTCGAGACGCACCACCGCGAAGTTGTCGTTCTGTGGAATAGCCAGGTTCGCCTTGAAGCCGAGTGTGTTGACCCCGTCGCAGAAAGTGTCGTTCGTCAGCCCAAAACAACTCACTCCTGACGCGGAGGCGCTGCTGGGGGTGGGGAGGGGCATGTAAGTATTCCACAACTGCTGCACGTAGGAGTTGATCCCAATTCCCAGCGGATCAAGGGCGTTCAGGTCGCAAACTCCCGAAGGGCAATTGGGATCAGTCGTCCCCGTCGGCAAATGCAGGATTCCGTTACGCATGTCCGTACTGGGGACAAGCTTGGTAATGGTCTGCGAGTTGGGAAAACGCGCGCCTTGGTAATTGAAAAAGAAGAATGTCTTGCCGCCAAGAATCTCCTTGGGAATGATGGGGCCGCCAAACGCAACTCCGAACCAGCTTCTATGCCAGTCCGGTACCGGTGTTCCTGATTGGTTATTGTCCCAGGTGTTGCCTGAGAAATTGTTGTCCAGATAATACTCGTAAGCTGTACCGTGCCAGGAGTTGGTGCCGCGCTTGGTGACGATCGCCACCTCCATGCCTGACGAGTTGTTGAAATCGGCGGTCTGGTTTGTAGTCGAGACTTTGAACTCTTCCACGCTATCGACCGGAGTGGGCATTACGCCCGAAGGCTGGCCGCCGTTGATCCCGGCGCTACTTCCGCTGATTGCATTATTTGCGTTAGAGAACAACCCACCGGCGGGATCGTCGCCAAAATTCGGGTTGTAGACGCCGGAACTGCCGTCCATGTCGTTGCTGTTATTGCCACCGTCAAGCGAGAAGACCGCCTGGTCGACCACCGTGCCGGCGGCGCTTCCATCAGGGCTTACGCCCGGTTGCATGGTGACGAATGAACTGGCATCCTGGCCAAGTGAAGGCAGGGTTTCAAGAGCCTGACCTGTGACGGTGTTGCCGACGGTGGCGCTCAGGGTCTGCAGTTCGGTGCCGCTGACCTGAACCTGAATTTCCTCGGTGATGCCCCCCACGCGCAGCGGGACATTGGCCGTAACCTGGCGTCCGACATCCACTCTGAGGTTCGCGACCTTACCTTGGGAGAATCCGCCGTGCTTCACCGTAAGGTCATAATTGCCGGGCGGAACGTCGGTGAAAACGTAGCTCCCGGTATCGTTCGTCACCGTGCTCCGGCTTGTGCCGGTCGCTTTGTCGGTGAGCGTGAGCTCCGCGCCGCCGATGACGGCACCCGAGGGGTCCTTGACGCTTCCAACGATCGTCCCGGTATTTATGGCCTGGGCAGCCGCGGGAGCCGCGTTGAAGACAGCATAAATCGAGAGCAACAACAACACGAGCGCAATGCTCTTGTGCTGAAGGCTTGGGTTGGAAGACGTAACGCCGGATCGCATCGGGACCTTCGACAGTTTCTCAGTGGACATGCACCCCTCCTGCAAACAAAGGTCAGAAACGGAAACTACCTCTTTTGCTTTAGGTAAATTGCGGGTACACCCGTTGTTGCCTGTATGGTCGAGCCCACATCTTAAGAATGTCGATGCATGACATCTAAGAAGAGCGAATTGTTAAGTAAGGCCCCTGGGAATTGTGTGTGCAGAATATATCCCCGACAGGAATATTCTGCAAGTAAGGGTGTGGCCAGAGGAGCACGTGAAATGCCGTTCTAAGCACGAGAAAAGTCCGCGCCAACTGAAATACTGGAGGACGATCGCATACGTTTTTTAGAATTGCGGGTGATTGGGATATGGTTTCTTATAGAAGCGGGCGCCCGAGAACTGGGCGCGCGTCGGTTTGAAGAAGATGAGGCTTGCATTGGCGGAAGCGAGTGCGAGTCGAACACACCAGCGACAGGATCCCTGCCGCCCGCCGGTTTTGAAGACCGGGCCAGACACCGGCCTGGTTTCGCTTCCTTTACAAATGGTCTTATAACAGCTTCGGCGGGGTGGAAGCGGCCGAAGCGGACGCCTACCCATTCCGTTACCAGCACAGGAGTGATTGCGAAACGAAAGCGCGGAATGCCGACTGAAGGGCGAGACGCGCGTCGCTCCTTATCCCCGCGGTCCACGCTGGTTTCGGTGGGTCCGCGCTATTTCGGTTGCGCCACAACCCGCAGATAGGGCTTCAGCGTCTTCCATCCGCCCGGAAATCTTTGCCTGGCCTGCTCGTCGGAGATGGCGGGCGGAATGATGACGTCGTTGCCGGGTTTCCAGTTCACGGGCGTGGCAACGTTGTGTTTCGCCGTCAACTGAATGGAGTCGAGAGCCCGAAGCACTTCGTCGAAGTTGCGCCCGGTGCTCATGGGATAGATGAGCATCAGCTTGATCTTTTTGTCCGGGCCTATCAGGAAGACGGTGCGCACGGTTGCGTTGTCGGCGGCCGTACGGCCTTCGCTGGTGGTGCCGGCGCTCTCCGGCAGCATGTCGTAAAGTTTCGCCACTTTCAAATCGGTGTCGCCGATCATCGGATAGGTGACCTTGTGGCCTTGAGTCTCCTCGATGTCGCTGGCCCATTTGCCGTGATTCGTCACCGGATCGACGCTCAGGCCGATAATTTTCGTGTTGCGTTTGGCGAACTCTTCTTTCAACCCGGCCATGTATCCCAGTTCCGTCGTACATACGGGCGTGAAGTCCTTGGGGTGGGAGAACAGGATCGCCCAGCCGTCGCCGATCCACTGATGAAAATCGATTTTTCCCTGGGTCGTTTCCGCGGTGAAATTAGGTGCTTCCGAGTTGATGCGCAAAGACATGATGGTTCCTCTTTCCAGAATTTATGCCGTGCAGACCTGCGAATCGCTCATTCGACTTGGGAGAGAATAAACAGCGCCGGCGGGACGCGTCAATCGGCGCCAGGCATATCCAGATCTTATAGATGTATCGCCCGGAGCGCCCGATGCATGAATCGAGCCGGCTGCAACTTCATCTAAGGTTGCAGTCATGACCACTTCCAGAAGATTTTCTGCCGTTCAGGTGGATGTATTCACGGATCGCCCTCTGACGGGTAATGCCCTGTCGGTATTTCGCGACGGACGTGGCCTCTCGACCGAACAGATGCAGGCCGTCGCGCGCGAAACGAATCTTTCGGAAACGACTTTTATTCTTCCCGGCGATCCCGCCGCGGAAAAGGCACGCGGCACGCGCGTCCGAATCTTTACCGTGCAGGAGGAATTGCCCTTCGCCGGTCATCCGACTCTGGGCACGGCCTTCGTTCTGCGCGGGCAATCGGGTGCCGGCGAGATTCTCCTTGAACTCAACGTCGGCACGATTGCCGTGCGCTTTGAAGACAAGCCCGGGCTTCCGCCCTTTGGCGAGATGACGCAGAAGAATCCCGAGTTCGGCGCGGTTCATGACCGAGAAGCCGTCTGCCGCGTCACCAGTCTCGCGCCCGCCGACTTCGATGAGGCTCCGATCCAGACTGTTTCCACCGGAGTGCCCTTCACCATTGTGCCGGTGCGAACTTTGAAAGCGCTGCAGTCCTTGCGCGTCGACGGGAACGCCGCCGCCGAGTATCTGGGCCAGAGCGGAGGAAAGTTTTTCTACTTTGTTTCGAGGGAAACCGTCGATCCCAAAGCCCGGTTGCATGCGCGCATGCTTTTTTACAACGGCGAAGATCCGGCCACCGGTTCGGCAGCCGGATGCTGTGCCGCCTGGGCGGTGGCGCACGGCATTGCCGCCAGCGACGAGCAGATTCTGATCGAGCAAGGCCTTGAAATGCGGCGCCCCAGCCGCATCTTTGTGCGCGCTGCGCGGCAGATTCATGAGCGTGCTAACCAAGTCGTCAATGTGCGCGTCGGTGGAAATTGTGTGGAAGTCTTGCGCGCCGAGGTCACTATCGACCTCTGACCCGCCAGATGCTGCTCAAGGAGCGGACTTGCGGCCTATGCACTACCCTGCCATCCACCTCGGTGCCATTGGCGAGCGCGCCACTTTTCCGGAATCGTAATTCTATTTAGGATTCGTTTCGCTTCTTCAGAGACAAAAATAGAATCAAGTGGCGAACACAGCCCCCGAGTCAAGCCATGAAACCCAAGAAAACAATTCTCTGCGTTGACGACAACGAACAGGCTCTTTCCATCCGCAAGGTTCTGCTGGAAACCCGGGGTTACCGGGTGATTGCGTGCAGCAACGGCGAGGCGGCGCTTGAGGTTTTTCGCCGCGGCGGAGTGGACCTGGTGCTCACCGATCTCATCATGCCGGGCCTCGAAGGCTCCAAACTCGTCGAGGAAGTCAAAATGCTGTCGCCGCAAACTCCGGCGGTTCTTATTTCCGGACGCGTGAAGGTCTACGAACGCGAAACCCTGGCCGATCTTTTTCTTCCCAAGGGAATGTACGAACCCGCAGACCTGCTGGAAAAGATCCGCGTGTTGCTGATCCGCAAACGCGGGCCCAAGCGGCCGCTCGCTTATCCAGAGCGCCCGTCCAGCCGCGTCTCGGTGGCCTGAGAGACCCCCACCGGGCTGTGATATCGTTTTTACTGGATGTCCGCCTTTATCGAAGCCAGGGAACTCCGCAAAACCTACCGCGTCGGCAGAGTCGACGTGCCCGCCCTGCGGGGAATCTCATTCAGCGTGCAAAAAGGAGAGTTCGTCACCATCGTCGGCCCTTCCGGCAGCGGCAAGTCCACTCTGTTTTACCTTCTTGGGGGGCTCACTCGGGCCGACTCCGGCAGCGTCACCATCGATGGCGTGGATTTTGCCGCTCTTTCCGATGGCGAGCGCACGCGTTTGCGCAAAAGCAAGATCGGATTCGTTTTTCAGAAATTCAATCTTCTGCCTACACTCACCGCCCGCGGCAACGTCGAGATCGCCGCCGATATCGCCCGCCGGGACGTCCCCGATGCAGCCTTCTTGAAGAAAATCACCGAGTTGCTGGGGATCTCCGGCCGCCTCGATCATCGCCCCAATGAGCTTTCGGGCGGCGAGCAGCAGCGGGTGGCGCTGGCGCGCGCGCTCATCAATCGCCCAGCCATCGTCCTCGCCGACGAACCCACCGGCAACCTCGATTCGAAGAACTCCGCGGTCGTCCTCAACATGCTGCGGCAATCCAACCAGGAACTGGGCCAAACCGTGCTCATGATCACGCACAACCCCGAGGCGGCCGAATACGGAGACCGCGTCATCCATATGCGCGACGGCCAAATCGTCGCGCCCGAGGAAGACCCCCAGTGGGTGCCGCATCACTCCGCCGGGCCGGCGCGTTCATGAGGAGTTGAAAAGGTGTTCGAAGCGCCGGAAGCATTCAGCAGGCATCGCCAAACCAAATCACTTCTGTTTTTGGCGGGCCTCGTCGCGCATGAGAATCGTTTGCACGAGCATGGCGCAGACCATGGCAATCAACGTGGTTGCAAGAAGGGGGTGGGCCGGCCAGATTTTCTGAGCCAGTCCAAAATTCCAGAGGCCAATGGACAGCCCGATCGAGACCGCCAGCACAATGAGGAATGTCCGTATCGATGGCATGCACTGTTTACTACGGCGTGATGTGTCCCGCAGTTCCCACCATTTTACCCCTTCGTTTGCTACGGTTTGGCTGGTCGTTTATACTCATACAGTCCGAGCGGGAGTAACTCAGTGGTAGAGTGCGACCTTGCCAAGGTCGAAGTCGCGGGTTCAAATCCCGTCTCCCGCTCCAGATTTTAGAGGATTTCTTTCGAGGGCACGGGCCGTGGTATCGAAAAGTTAAACAATGAGCCCTGGTCCAAGAACTTAGCCCCGCCCTCGCGGGGGTTTTTCGTTTTACGCGGCGCCAGGCGCGGTAGCCAAGTTGTGCCGTTCTTGCGGGCGTGAGCGAATCCGGGATTCCCGGGACGCGCGATTTTCGCGTCACGGGGTGAAGAAGCGGCAGCCCGCAGGCGAAATCCCGAGCCGTGCGAGGGCTCCCCTCAATTTACGCAGGGGCGCGGTAGCCAAGTGGTAAGGCCGAGGTCTGCAAAACCTCTATTCGTCGGTTCGATTCCGACCCGCGCCTCCAACATTTTCTTTGTATTTTGCTGATCTGCCTTGTTTTCCTGCAAATCTCCTTCAGGGCTCAATTGGGACGGATCGTCCGGAATCGGCCCGTTTCGGCCTCAAAAGCGGACAAAAAGCGGATAGGCGATAATGACGTTAGCGTCTGCGGTATTCCTTCGTCCACGCAGAGATAACGGAGACGCCGACCTTGGGGATCCAGGCAACAGATTTACTCACTCGCGGCTGCTGCCCTGGAATCCCTTTTGAACCACTGGGTTCGGACACTGCTGCGGGCAATTTCCGTTTGTCCTGATACGGTACCGTGCGGCCGCACTTGATACTGGACAGCGATTCCTAAACGCTGGACCCCGTTCATCTTCGTTGAAGCGCAGTCGCTGTAAAGGAAATTTGTGGCCAATCAAGACAACTGTGCTATTCAAATGATGGGGCATAGTTGCCAGTTTATCGGAGAGCAGCCAGAGATTATGAGCGAAGTTCGCAGGATTGGCCCCAACGTCGGATTGCATGAACTCGGCAACCCAAGGAGTTCGTTCCGCTTCCAACTCCAGTTTGCGAAGGAGCAGACCGAGGACATTCTGTTGAATCTCAACAACCTTGTCAAAAATACAATCGACAGGGCCCCAATGCGGGAGGGTGAATTTTGCTTGGATCGTAAAACGAACCCTCTCCTCACAGACGAGGAAGACAAATGGGAACGGGCAATGTACGCGAAGTGGGGTCCCGGGAGCCTGGGCGAATACGTTCCAGTTTGCAAGCGCATACAAGCATATCAATACCCCTTACAGGCTTCTCGCAACGACAAATGTTGGGGCAAGATCGATCTGCTCGGCATCGGAACGGACTTTCTGCCAGTGCCGAACGAGTTGAAGAAACGCGAGCCCGTTGAATCTCCTCTTAGAATGCTAGTGGAAGTAGCCGCCTACGGATTCGCAATTCAAAAGGTATGGCCGAACCTCAAAGACGATTGGGGCAAGGCTTTGAGTCGGGTTGAAGGGGCTCCCTTGCCATTCCCTGCAACCTTAGACAAGCTAACCTTGGTTGGCGTCGCACCCGAGGAGTATTGGTGTCAGTGTCTGGGGAGGCTGCCTGGAGTGAAGAAGTGGAAGTTCCCTGACGGGGCTTGGCCATCCTTCTGGAAACTGGTCGATGCGTTTGGAAAATGGTTTGACATCCATTTTGTCGCTATTGAGGGGAGCTGGGAGGACGCTCAACAGTTGCCGAAGATAACCGGAGCGCGGGTACTTAAACTCCGGTCTCTCACGCTGAAGTCCGCGGCAGACACTCCTGGGTCAGGGAATAGTCGGAGCTAGCCAAAGGTCTCGTGAATGCGTTTTAGACATTCCACCACTCACCATCTTTCCGGCGCTGAACATTCCCGAACAGTTCCTCAAACCGATCAGCATTGAACGTGTGGATTGGCACAACGAATCGCGAACATGGGCGGTTTTGACGCAATTGTTCTCTGGCAACGATATTGCCAGGGCGACAGAAGTGCCTTGGAGCGCTTAATCGATTACAACCGATCGGATGTGATGAACCTGAAGGTGATGATGGACCACTGTTTCATCAGACTAGTCGATCACCACGCGGAACTATTTCCGAAAAACGTCCGGGTCTTAGCCAACACCACATATAAGTATCCCGAGTTCGCTCGACGCTCGTCGTTGCCGATCAAATGGCTCCGAAGATTAGGCATCAACCTTAGCAAGCGGTGAGCGGTCTATTTAGCCGTGCTCCGCGTGAATCTGAGTACCCCTGCTGGCATTCACGTTGATTCCGCCGACGACGAGAGTGTATCTTCCATCGAAATGAAGTTCTCGTCATCGGCAGTTGCACTGGACAAGGATGTTCGGAACTGTCCCTACCTGCTAAGAGAAGTCGATCTTGACGATCCCTTTATGCTGCGTCGTCGAGAGTCGAGGCTTCCGCGGTGGATGAAGCAGCATCCGAAGCCGTGGATTCGCAAGGGAGGGGTCACGCTCGGCTTGCCCCCAGAGATTCGTGCCCTGATTTCTAAGTACGGAATTGTGTTCGCGTTGCTGGGTGGGTATCTGAAACAGCACGTAAAGCGTTTGACGGCAGGGTGGAGCGCTGCCCTTCTGGACAAGGCTAGCGCGGTGACCATCGACAAAAAGCCTCCGGCTCACATGAGCGCCGCCCTACCGTGAGGCACTTTCACCGGGCGTAGATAACCTTCAGGACTCCGCGAACTCTCCATACGGTATCCCATGCAAGATCTTCGTCCGCATGAGAGCCATGCAAGATCTTATTTCCGGTCTTACGAACCTGATCGCCCATCTCGAACCCTGCATCGTCAATTACCCTGAACTGATGCGCATATTCAAGAAGAATCTGCAGATCATCCTCTGTAGGAATAAACCCGCCCAACCTGCTCTTCAATCCCTGCTTCAATGCTAACTCTAAAGCGGCCCGCGAAAGCGCAACAGAGGAACTCCAGAACCCGTGGATGAAGCACCGTGACGCCTCGCGCAAGAAGAGATTTACTCTGTGGTCAGGTGTAGCCTTCGGAGCCATAGCGGAAATTCGCATCGTGCGGTCGACAATGCTCCCTGCTCTCTTGAGAAAGTCGCGCGTATAAAAGTCATCGAAGAGGGCAGCGACGCTTTCCGGGTCGGTCTGTATGCTGCGTGCGAGCCATTGGGCAGTCTGCTCATCGCTGAATCCCTCCAGTGATTCAATAATCTTCATGCGGACATCGCTCCACTCCTCAGCTTTTCCAGCATTGTCAGCCAAGTACTCTGAGAGTCTGTCATATTCGTTATCAAAGATGACATACATATCTCCCGCGAATTCATCGAACGTCAGTTCCCGCCAATCAGCCTTACCGCATTTATCGCACGGCTCTGAGAGGTTTTTGGTGACCTTGCGTTTATCGCAGCCTCTGCATACACGCGTCGTGGAAGCAAGTTTATATAGTCTCTGGGCAAATTGTTCGTGCGGAATGGCCATCCTGTGGTCCTCGCCTCACGCTCGCATGGTGGTCTGCTTCTGTGTAGCTCAGAATTATAATGCGGGTGATTCCACAACTTTAGTGTAAGCGAGGTCTTTAATGATCGGCGATCGATTCTTGGAGGTGACGCAGGTTACAGATGAGATTTCCGCGATGGCCGAAAGCCTGAAGGCTGCATTGCAGCAGCGACAGAACAGAGTTTATAGCCGGGAAGAAATCGGAAACGAAAGATCAAACTTTAGGAGCGAACTGTCGATGGCCATCCGCAACGAATGCGCCCGCTACACCCAGCATGTGGCTGACTCTGAACACTGCGGAGCAATCCGAAACATCTCAGACGGTCTGTCAAAGAGATTTGGCCCAATCTTAAAGGATCACAGACTTCGCTATGGCACTTCCCAGAAGGCATTCAATCTTTACCTCAAATTTCTTTGGCGTATGAGGAAGATAGAGACGCCGCCCCACTGTCCGATTGATAGCATTGTGCTGAATGCAGGAGGGATCATCGGCGCCTGGACGCAAAACGATAGTGAGCAGGAATACATGCAGTGGATCTACGCACTGAAAGGGAAGGCCAGCCCGCTTTGTTTGTCTGAATGGGAATATGAGATTTGGCTTCGGCGGGCGGCTGGATAGGAAGCCGCAGAGATCGGAGCGCTGGCGTCCAAGTAGGACGGGATTTTCTTACGCGCCAAGGCTTTCTTAGAGACGACATTCTGAAGCAAAAGGACGGCACTGTCAACATTTGTACCTACCGGGGTGGCGAGCCAGGAATGAATTGCCTGAGGTCTAGTGAGCTCCGGAATATTTCAGTCAGGCCGACCCGGGTGCCAGAGGCCCAACTTAGTTAACGTAACAGGCGCGTCATTTACCGACACAGGTGCTTGCCATCTTTTAACTTGCACTTGCTCGAGGCTCCAGAGGCGATATGAAGGGCAGAGAGGACAAAAGCGGGCCTAGCCGGAGTTTACGATTGATCCCAGAGGACAGGTCGAAGCCAGCAATCGAAGTCGCCGGTCGTTTCAGTTGCTCCAAACAGTCTGACTATGCATACGTGGACCGAGCTTACACCCGTCGCTGGAGGAAAAAATGTTAGCGACGACAATGTGATGAGTTATTCAAGGCAAGAAAGGCAACTGGAAGACTCTTCAACCATGCCAATCACAGGAAAGACGCCAAGCGGACAAAAGGCGGACAAAATACTATGCCAATTAGAACTTTGTATTGATTTGAGGAGTCTTAGCAGAACAACAACAGGGTCTGCAAAACCTCTATTCGTCGGTTCGATTCCGACCCGCGCCTCCAACCTTTTCAGAAAACAATCAGTGGCTTGATGTGGGTTCGACAGCATGGCATGCGTCGCTTATTCCACGCCCTCGGTGTCGAGAAGGACTGTGTCGATGTCCGCGCCCAGATCTTTACCGTCGGAACCCGTGTTCTTGTACGGGCTCGACGACAGCAAGTGATAGTCCCCACCGTCTCCGCCGTTGTAATTGACGAATTGAACACCGGCCGGATCGGCCGGAAACATGTTATTCGCCGGCCATTTCGACGGCGGATATTGCTGCGGGGCAGAAATAATTCCATTTTTCGTGAACGCGTAGGAAGCAAAACAATTATCAAGGTTCTGCTTCGGGTAACTCGAGTTCGCGCATGGGTTCCCTCCGCCGTCGTTCCATATCGGGTATTGTCCAGACAAAAGCAGGTTGTTGGCGAATCCGACGTCGGGCATCTTCGGAAGATTGGTTGGATTGGTAATGACCAGCATGGAACTGCTCGGATCGCCAAACGCAGTAACATGCTCGATGAGGATCGAATTGAGCCCATTCTTCGGCCAGGTATTGAAAATCTGAAAAAGACCGCCTCCGCCGTTGTATTTGGCGGCATCGATGTCGTCCATCGTGATGTCGTGAATGCTATAGCGCGCGGCGGCTTTCGCCTGGTACTTACCCTTCGGTTCGCCCGTCAATCCGGCAGCGATGGCGATGCCCCGGCCGCTATGACTGCTGCGTGAATAGCGGATGGTGATATCCGTGACCTGGCAATCGGGACACACGCCCGCATGCTTCGACTTGTTGTACTGGCTCTTCGGCGTCAGCAGTATGACCGCGCCGTTCTGCGAGAACCCGCCCCAGGAGTTCTCCATGACATTGCCTTCGAACAGAACGCGCTGCGCATTCTTCAGTTCGCTGAGATTCAGCACGGCGAACGGCCTGCCGTCCTTGCCGCCCACAAATCCTTGTTGACCCTTCCTCCAGATCAGCGGCTTGTACATGTGGTTGCGCCGGATCTCGATGTCGGACGGCGTGGTGGTCGCCTGGCCACCCCCGAACATGACGTTTTCCCCGGATGCTTCAATGTAGTTGTTGACGATCTTGTACGGCCCCCCCGGTTGGTCGCCGGTGCCGCCCGCAACGGCGTGAGCGTCGGAGCACGCTCCGGTGTGGGAGGTGCAGTGGAAGTCGCTGAGATAAGAGTCGATTACAGCCGCGAACGTCATGCCATCCAGACCCACGGCGGTCTCGGTGTCGTCCTGCATCGAGCCATGCACCCATGAGCGATCGACGATGATGTTGTTGGCCTGGTCGTCCTTCTCGACGCCGACGAGAGGACCGATGAAGCCTGTGCCCGGGTTGCGCGTGATTTCCAGACCGATCAGCCGGTAATGGTTCGCGCCATCCCGTAATTGAAACGCCGGCGAAATCTGGGGACTCGAGATCTGAGGAATAACGCGCTGCGCCTTGGAGCAGGAATACGTGGGTCTCCCCGGCAGCGATGCCACGCCCGCATAACACGGGGTCAGGCGGGTGCCCTCGGGCGGCAGGCTGGAATCGGGCGCAGAGGTGCGGATCGTAATCCAGTGGTTGTCGTCGCACGTGTTGGCATTCAAGTGGAAGGTGCCGACCAGCATCGCGCCGGGATCGATGCTGATAGTGTCGCCGCACTTCGCCGCGTTGAGCGCCGCTTGCAGGTCGTTACCCACTTGAACGCTGATCACCTTCCCTGGCGATGGTGTCGCCGATTCCGCAGTGTAGATGCACGCTTGCGGCAACGCCGCCGGGCCGTCCGACTTTCCAAAGATCGCATGATTCCCCACCTGGCAGTATCTGTTATCAGGAACGGCGCTGGCCCAAACTGGCTCCAGCCGGGCAATGCAGAAAGTGAAGACGAGAATGGCGATAGCGAATGCAGGCGAACGCATGGACACAGCTCTCCCTTTCGTGGGGCTACCACTTAATTGGTTACCGAGGAAGTACGGGCACCGCCCGGGATGAGCTGGCAGCGCGCTGGTAGGCGGCCCAGGGGATCAGCTCACCGAATGGGGAGACTATAAAGAGGAATCGGTTGCGAATGCAAAATCAGTAGTACAAATTCGGACGGACTAAACCGGATCATTGCGGAGCATTCGAAAAATGAACCCACACGCACGATTTGTGCGCGTTGACTTGAGTTGCAAAGAGCAGATCGCCCGCGAAATTCCAGGGACGAATCTGCGGTTCTCTACTTCTTTTCTTCTTGCGCCGGAGCCTCAGCTCCCGGCATTACGTTCTTGAGCGGCGCCGACCGCTGCTCCTCCAGTTCCGGATGCGGCAGCGGCTTGCGCGGCAGCATCTGGTCGCGCATGGCGGCGTTATAGACAAAAATCGCTTCCACCGTAGCCGCCTGCGCCAAGTCAGCCGGTTGCAGCCGCTCGTAGACGTCCTGGTTCGAATGGTGAGTCCGCGTGATGTAGTCCAGCGAGTCCTGAATGAACTGGAATCCCGGGATGCCGACTTCGTCGAACGATTCGTGATCCGTGCCTCCCGTATTCCGCATCGTGATGGTTGTCACGCCGATGTCTTTCAGCGGCTCCATCCACTGCTCAAAGACCGGCCGCACCGAGGCGTTCTCCTGCAGATAGATGCCGTCGATCTTTCCCGAGCCGTTATCTACATTGAAGTAAGCCGAAACTTTGGCCTGATCGGCCGTTACTTGCGGAGGTCCCACCGCTTTCCTCATCCACTCCGGGAGCTTCATCTGGTCGGGAGCGGTCGAGAGCGGCACCGACCCGAAATGCATCTTCACATAGCCGGCCGAGCCGAGTAGCCCCTGTTCTTCACCCGTCCATAGCCCAATGCGTATGGTGCGGCGCGGCTGCACGTGCAGCGCGTTCAGAATCCGCATCACCTCCATAGCAACCACGGTTCCGGCTCCGTTGTCGGTCGCGCCCGTTCCTGCAGTCCACGAGTCCAGATGCCCGCCGACCATCACCAGCTCATCCTTCAGCCTGGGGTCCGTTCCCGGGATTTCGGCGATGGTGTCGAACGCGTGCTCATGATCGCCAAAGAACTTTGTATCCACGTTGAGTTCCAGCGTGACCGGCACATGCGCGTTGAGCAGGCGGTAGACGCGGCCATAGCTCTCAATCGCGGCCACCACAACCGGAACCGGTATGGCATGCTCGCGCTTGTAGGTATCGCGTCCAATTCCACGATCCACGAAGATCGTTCCTCCCGAGCCGCCTCCATCCCGCCCGTCGCGGCTTGGCATCACGACCGCCAGAACGTGCTCATCCGCCAGGAACTGCGCGAGCTTTACCTGGAACTGCGCGCGCTGCGCGGCCTCTTTCCGGTATTGCGCATACTCTTCATTCGCCGCAAGCGGATACTCGGCTTCCTTCGCCAGGCTCTTCTCGTCTTCGCGCGTAAACAGCGGTTTCTCGATCGGCTTGACCTCGCGCATGTCGCCGTACAGAACAATCTTGCCCGCCAGCTTGCCTTTGTACCTGCCGAAGTCCTCTTCCTTCTTGACATCGATCCACATTGCCGGCGCGCTCACGGCCCCATTCGTGGCTGGAGACCACGGCACCGCCTGCGCGATGAACACCGCCGTATCCGGAGACACCATGCGCAGCCACGTGTTCATCTGCTGCCAGCCCATGCCGAATTCGCCCCAATCTTCCAGATGCGCATTCGTGCAGCCCATCGCCGTGAGCTGATCCCGCGTCCATTCATTCGCGCGCTTCACATTCGGAGACCCGGTCAGCCGCGGCCCGATCCCATCCATCAGGGCCGAGGCATATTCCATGATGTGCGAATGCCGCAAACCTTCCTCACGGATGCGCTTGTAGGCGGTCATGTCGATCGTCTCGCGCTCCGGCTGCGGCAACTCATACGACGGCTTCATCTCTGCGGGAGCTTTCTTGTCTTTGTCGGCAGCCAAGGCCGGCGGCGTCAGGACCAGCACCAGAAAGACGAATGTGCAAACAGAAATGTTCCTACGCGCCGAGTCCCCGCGGGCTGTTTCCTGAGCGTGCATGGATGACCTCGTGAATTCAAGAAGCTATCGAAAGGTACCAGAACGGAGATCGGTTCAACAACCTGGAACGGCGAGTTCTCGAGACGCCGGGCGGCTGAGCGAGGCATCAGCTCTTCACCGCTTCTCCGACTTCTCCAACAACTCGTTCAGATACTCCTGCCACAACGCGGCCCACGTGTGCGTCCCGTGTCCGTGTGTCTTCTCCGACGCCGGAATCAGCACGAACTTCCCTTTTTTTACATTCTTGATCTCGCGCTCCGCAATTCCCAGCTCCGGCGGATTTATAAAATCATCCGCCGAATTCACGAACATCACCGGCGCGCGAATCTCTCCCAGCTTTGCCGCGGGATCATAATCCCGCGACGCGCTGACCGCGTACAAAAGGTCGTTGGCGTCAAGATCGGCATACCGGGTCCTCGCCGCCTCCAGATACTGGTCGGCGGCATCGCGGGTAGCCGCCTCCTTCTGCATGGCCAGCGGTGCGCTCCCCGCAATGATCAGGAAATCCACTCCAATTTCGATCCCCGAGCGCGGTTGTGTCGCATACTCCCCGTTCTTCCATTCCGGGTCTTCGCGAATCCCGTCGATCACCATCTTCCGCCAGATCCGGTTGCGTCCGGCAATCTCGACGGGCAAGCACCCCAATGGCATCAGCGCATCCATTTCCGCAGGATAATTTTCTCCCCACATCCACGAATGCATGCAGCCCATCGAGGTTCCCAACACCAGCCGCAGGTGATCGACACCCAGCCCCTTCGTCACCAGCTCATGCTGCAGCGCGACCATGTCGGCGTAGTCGTATTGCGGAAAATGCGCGTGCATCCCGTCGCTCGGCTTCGACGATTTCCCATGCCCGACGTTGTCAGGAATGATGAGGAAGTATTTCGATGCGTCCAGCGGCTGGTCCCGCCCAAACAGCACTCCGGCAAAAATCGGCCGAAGAAAGGTCGTGCCCGTCCCGCCCGTTCCATGCAGGATCAACACGGCATTGTTCGTGTGTCCCTGCGCGTCTTTGCGCGGAGTCCCAAGCGTCCGGTAATGCAGGCGAACCTCGGGAAGCGTCTCGCCCGACTGGAAGCGGTAGTTGTGGACCGTGTAGTCGTCTTCGTGCGGAGGCGGAGTTTGCGCGAAGAGCTGGACAGGAATCAAAAGTGCCGCAATGACGAAGACAAAAAGGAAGAAGACGCCAATTCTCATGGTTCCCTCCGAACCGCCTGGAGCCTGCGACTAACAAGATACCGCGACAGACCGTCGCCTGTGGAGAAGATCGGGAAGACCTGGAAAATGGAGTTGACCTCTTGCCGTGGCCCCAAGCGGGGAACGTGATGCCTGGGCCGGCGAACTGCGCTCGCCGGAAAGCCGAGGGCAGCTGTCCCTACGCGGGCGGCCTGTCCCTACGCGAGGATCGAAGGGGCCGGCCTTTTGCCCGCCCCGAACCCCTTCGGCAACGATGTTTGACTTACAGCCTTGCGCAAACCGCCTTCGTTTGCGTGTAGAGCTCCAGGACATCCTTGCCCATTTCGCGGCCCCAGCCCGATTGCTTGTAGCCTCCGAAGGGCAGCGCGGCGTCGAAGATGTTGTAGCAGTTGATCCAGACGGTTCCGGCTCGAATGGCTGAGGCCAGACGATGGGCCTTCGAAATGTCCTTCGTCCAGATGCCGGCGGCCAGGCCGTACATGGAATCGTTGGCGCGCGCGATCAAATCGTCCATGTTATCGAACGGAATCGCCGCCACCACCGGACCGAAAATTTCCTCCTGCACAACCCTCATATCTTCTTTGGTATTGGTGAGAACGGTCGGCTCGACGAAATAGCCTCTGTCGCCGAGTTTCTTTCCGCCGGCCACGGCCTTCGCTCCTTCTTTCGTGCCGATGTCGAGATAGTTGCAAACGCGATGGAGTTGCTCCTCGGAAACCAGCGGTCCCATCTGCGTGCTGGCGTCAAGTCCGGAACCGACTTTGATCTTCTTCGCCTTTGCGGCCACGCCTTCGACGACCTGATCGAAGATCGGGCGCTCGACGTAGAGACGCGAACCCGCGCAGCAGCATTGCCCGTGATTGAAGAAGATGGCACTCGCCGAGCCGGAGATCGCGCCGTCAACATCGGAATCCTTGAAGACCACGTTCGGCGACTTGCCGCCCAGTTCGAGCGAGACCTTCTTGAGGTTGCCGGTGGCCGCATGAACGATCAGTTTGCCGACTTCGGTCGAGCCCGTGAACGCAATCTTGTCGACCTGGTCGTGCGCGGCGAGCGCGGCTCCGGCGGTTTCGCCGTAGCCGGGAACGACATTGACTACGCCATCGGGAAATCCGGCTTCGCAGATCAGATCGCCCAAACGCAGCGCGGAAAGGGGGGTTTGCTCGGCAGGCTTGAGGATGACGCAGCAACCGGCGGCAAGCGCAGGAGCCAGTTTCCAGGCGGCCATGAGCAGCGGGAAATTCCACGGAATGACCTGCCCGATCACGCCGACCGGTTCGCGCAACGTGTAGGCGTGATAGACCGCGCCGGGAGTGTAAGGAACAGAAACCGGAATGGTCGTGCCTTCGAGCTTGGTGGCCCACCCGGCCATGTAGCGGAACATGTCGACGGCGAGCGGAACGTCGGCCGCGCGGGCAACCGTGAGCGGCTTGCCGTTGTCGAGGGTCTCAATGGTGGCAAATTCCTCGGTGTGCTCTTCGAGCAGGTCGGCAAGCTTCCATATCAGCTTGCCGCGTTCGGAAGCGGTCATCCGCGACCACGGACCGCTGTCGAAGGCCCGGCGAGCGGCTTTTACCGCGGCGTCAACGTCTTGTTTGTCGCCTTCGGCGACCTCGGCCAGAACTTCGCCCGTCGCCGGATTGTAGGTGGGAAAGGTCTTGCCGGATACGGCGTTGACCCACTTGCCGTCAATCAGCATCTTACGTGGTTTTTCCAGGAATTCGCCGACGAGCGGGTGAATTCCGGTTGGAGCGACTGCGATTCCCATATGTCCTCCCTGTGGCAAAGCGACAGTTGCGACGCGAAATGTATTTGAAAGACAGTCCCCGAGTGCGGTTGATGAGATGTTAATCCCGCGGCAGCGGAGAAGGCAAATGAGGAGGGTGGGGGCGCCGGGAAGCATCAGTGTGAGAGAGGAGAGGCGCGCGCTGGTTTACCTCGTCTGCAAGGGCGTGATAGTGTCGGGCGGTTGGGGCCGCGGTTTTCAACTGACGGGCAAATATCTTTCCGCCGGCGTCTGATCCGGCCTGGGCCGAACGAATATCGGGAAAATTCCATTCCATGAGGAGGGGTCATGAAAAGGCAAACCATGGTGTTGGTCATGCTGGCGGCGAGCTTGCTGCCGCTGTTTGGGGAAGAAAAGCAGATGAAGGAAAACGACCGGATCGCGGCATCCGCCACCGTCATGAAGGAGATTCTCGGCATGCCAGAGGGGATTCCGAAAGATTTACTGAACAAGGCGGAATGCATTGTGATTTATCCGTCGGTCAAGAAAGCGGCGTTTATCGTGGGCGGGAGCTACGGGCGGGGAGTAATCACCTGCCGGCGAGGCCAGGATTTTTCGGGCCCGTGGAGCGCGCCGGCGATGTTTGCGCTCGAGGGCGGAAGCTTCGGGTTCCAGATCGGAGCGCAGGCTACGGACTTTGTGCTGCTGGTGATGAACGAGTCGGGGGCAAGGTCGGTGTTGTCGAGCAAAGTAAAACTGGGAGCGGACGCTTCGGCCGCGGCAGGGCCCAAAGGGCGCGACACTTCGGCCGAGACCGACGTCGTGATGAAAGCCGAGATTCTGTCGTACTCGCGGGCGCAGGGGCTGTTCGCGGGCGTGTCGCTGGAAGGATCGACGATGCGCTCGGACGATGGCGCGAACAAGGCGCTGTACGGGAAAGAATTGAGCGCGAAGGAAATTGTGAGGGAAGGGAAAGCAAAGGCTCCGGGCTCAGCGGCGCGCCTGCTGGCAGTTTTGAACCGAGCCTCACCGCATCACGTAGCGAAGTAGCTAGCGACCGCAACCGTGGAACACGAGGGCGCAAATCTGGCCGGCGAGTTTTTCGTGCAGTTCGTCGTGACGGACCAGGAAGCGCAGGTAAATGGGACCGTAGAGCGAGTCGAGGATGAGGTCGAGGTCGCTGTCGCGCGGCAGTTCGCCGCGCTCGATGCCGCGCTGCAGGGTTTTGTAGGCCTGGCGGCGGCGCGGCCACAGGAACCTCTCCCGGAAAGCCTCAATGAGTGCTGGATCGGATTGCCCGCCCGCCAGCAAAGCGGCAACGATTTTGCCGCGGGGGGAGCGGAAGATCCGAATCAGGCGCCGCATCTGGAGGCTCATGTCGCTTTGGACCGAACCGGTGTCGGGGAAACGAAGCTCGTCTTCGGAGGCGGCGGTGAAAGCGTCCGCCACCAGCGTGGCCTTGTTGGACCACCAGCGATAGACCGTCGCCTTGCTAACATTGGCGTCGGCGGCGATGGCCTCAATACTGAGGTCGGGGAATCCGCCAGGCCGGCGCAGCAGTTTGAGAGCGCTGCTGAGAATGGCGAGACGCGATTGCTCGCTGCGGGGACGTCCGGGGGGACGCTTGCCGTTGTTACCGTTGTGTGACACAACCCGCAAAGTGCGGTTTTGCCCCATGGACAAAGTTTAATATAATTTAAATCCGAAACGTATTGTTTTGAATCTTAGTTGCAAGTCCGGCGGAGGTTGGGGCCTGCCGGATGCAAGCTGGTTCAGCTTTCTGAACGGCTCCGATTGCAGCGATCGGTAGTTTATGTGGATAGTCGCACTAGCGCTCCGGCGCCCTTATACGTTCGTGGTCATGGCGTTGCTCATCATCATCCTGACGCCGATCACGATTCTGCGCACGCCCGTCGACATTTTTCCTGACATCAATATCCCTGTGATCAGCGTGATCTGGAGCTTTGACGGAATGTCGCCGTCGGAGATGGTCAACCGCATCGTGAGCAATGCCGAGCGCGGGTACACCATCACGGTCAACGATATCGAGCACCAGGAATCGACGTCGGTGACGGGGAAAGCGATCATCAAGATTTTCTTCCGGCCGGGCGTCAATATTTCGATGGCGATGACGCAGGTGACGGGGATGAGCCAGACGATCCTGCGCGGGTTGCCGCCGGGCACCACGCCGCCGCTGGTGATCACCTATTCGGCATCGACGACGCCGGTGGTGCAGCTTGGGTTGAGCAGCAAGACGCTGGCTGAAAACCAGCTCTTCGACCTGGGCAACAATTTCCTGCGGACACAACTGGTAACGGTGCAGGGCGCGGCCACGCCGTACCCGTACGGCGGGAAGATCCGGCAGGTGCAGGTGGATCTGGATCCGGTGAAATTGCAAACCTACGGTTTGGCGCCGGCCGATATCGTGAATGCAATCTCGGCGCAGAACCTGATTCTGCCGGCGGGCACGGCGAAGATCGGGCCCACCGAGTACAGCGTCGAGATGAATGGCGACCCCGCGACCATCGCGGCGCTCAACGATCTGCCGGTAAAGACAATCAACTCCTCCACGCTTTACCTGCGCGATGTGGCCCACGTACGCGATGGATTCTCGCCGCAAACGAACATCGTGAAGCAGGACGGTGTGCGCGGCGTCCTGATGTCGATGTACAAAGTGGGCGGCACCTCCACGCTGGCCGTTGTCGACGCCATTAAAGCGCTGGTGCCGAAGGCCGCGCAATCGCTGCCGCCGGAGCTGACGATCAAGTCACTGTTCGACCAGTCGCTGTTTGTGCGCGCGTCGATTCAGGGCGTCTTGCGCGAGGGCCTGACCGCCGCATGCCTGACGGCGCTCATGATCCTGCTTTTCCTGGGCGACTGGCGGCCGACCCTCATCATTGCGGTTTCGATTCCGTTGTCCATCTTTGTATCGATCATTCTGCTCAGCGTGCTAGGCGAGAGCATCAACATCATGACGCTGGGCGGATTGGCGCTGGCGGTCGGGATATTGGTCGATGACGCGACGGTTGAAATCGAGAACATCGAACGCAATCTCGCGATGGGCAAGGAGATGAAACAGGCGATCCTTGACGGGGCTTCGCAGATTGCAGTGCCGGCCTTCGTGTCCACGCTCTGCATCTGCATTGTGTTCGTGCCCATGTTTTTCCTGGCCGGCGTTGCGCGGTTTCTTTTTGTCCCCATGGCCGAGGCCGTAAGTTTCGCCATGCTGGCGTCGTACCTGCTTTCGCGAACCCTGATTCCGACGCTAGTGATGTTCATCATGCGCGGTCACGAACACCGGCCCGTCGAACCGGAGAACATTTTCGGGAAGCTCCAACGCCGGTTCGAAGGCGGCTTCGACCGTTTCCGCGCCGGTTACCAGCAGTTGCTGGAGACGACGCTCGAGAATCGGGGACTGTTCGTCTCGTGCTTCGTAATTTTCTGCGTGCTCTCGATGGGGCTGGTATTTGTTCTCGGGGAGGATTTTTTTCCGTCGGTGGATGCGGGTTTGATCCGTTTGCATTTTCGCGCTCGTGCGGGGCTTCGTGTGGAGGAGACGGCGAAACTGTGCGACGAAGTCGATCGCGAGCTGCGCAGCGAGATTCCGCAAGAAGACTTGCAAACGGTGCTCGATAACATCGGGCTGCCAAATTCGGGTATCAACCTCAGCTACAGCAGTTCGGGGGTCATCGGAACCAGCGATGCGGAAATTCTAATCTCACTGAATCGGGAGCATCATCGCTCGACCGCGTACTATGTCCGGCAGTTGCGCCGCGATCTGCCGCGGCGATTTCCGGGGGTGGAGTTCTTTTTTCAGCCGGCCGACATTGTCTCGCAGATTCTGAATTTTGGATTGCCGGCACCGGTCGATGTTCAGGTTGTGGGCGCCGATCTGGCCGGGAACTACCAGATCGCGCAAAGGATCGCCAACCGGCTGCGCACGATTCCGGGCGCCGTCGACGTCCACGTGCAACAACTGATGAGCCTGCCCACGCTTTTCCTCGATATGGACCGGACGCGCATCAACCAGGTGGGCTTGACCGCTCAGAACGTCGCGCAAAGCGTTCTGATAAGCCTGAGCGGAAGTTTCCAAACCGCTCCTAATTTCTGGCTGAATCAGAAGAACGGAGTCACCTACAGCATCGCGGTGCAGTCACCGCAATATCGCGTCACGTCGCTCAATGACCTGATGAATACGCCGGTGACGAACGGAAACCCGCAGAGTTCACAAATCCTGGGCAATCTTGCGCAGGTAACGCCAACTGCCCGGCCGGCGGTAGTCAACCATTACAACGTACAGCCGGTCATCGACATCTATGCCAGCACGCAGGGCCGGGACTTGGGCGGCGTGGCTTCCGACATTACGAAGGCATTGAAACCGTTTGAAGATCACTTGCCGCGGGGTACGCAAATCATTGTCCGTGGCCAGGTCGAGACGATGCGGTCCTCGTTTCTTGGATTAGGTATCGGGTTACTTGGGGCGATTGTGCTCGTCTACCTTCTTATTGTGGTGAACTTCCAATCGTGGCTGGACCCGTTCATCATTATTACCGCGCTGCCGGGAGCGCTGGCGGGTATCTGCTGGTTTCTGCTGATTACGCGGACCACGCTGAGCGTGCCCTCGCTGACCGGGGCGGTGATGTGCATGGGAGTGGCAACAGCTAACTCGATTCTGATGGTTTCTTTCGCCCGCGACCGCATGGACATGGGCGTGCCGGCGCTGCAGGCGGCGATCGAAGCCGGATACACGCGCGTGCGGCCGGTCTTGATGACGGCGCTGGCGATGATCATCGGCATGCTCCCGATGGCACTGGGTTTTGGAGAAGGCGGCGAGCAGAATGCGCCCTTGGGCCGGGCGGTGGTGGGCGGACTGCTTTTTGCAACCGTGGCCACGTTGTTCTTTGTGCCCAGCGTATTTGTGATCATCCACGGAAGACGGCAAACGCACTTGCGGCCGCGCGAGAGATAAATTGTTTTCGGAGAGGGAATTATGTCCGTAGAACGACCCACAGCACCGCGGCAATTCGAGCGCGACGAGCGCCCCGCTCCTGTGCATCCGCAGATCGAACGGCCGCCCGATCTTCCCCCTGCGCCCGCAAGCCGGGCCAAGATTATCGTCGGGGCAGTGTTGCTGGTGCTGATCACGGCGGGCGTGGTGACGTTCCTGACGAGACGTGAGGAAGCGGCCGCGCTGGCGAAGGAAACCGACGCGATCGCAATCCCGACGGTAGCGGTCGTGCAACCGGCGAAGGGTCCCGCCGATGACGAACTGATACTCCCGGGCAATCTGCTGGCGTTTGTGGAGTCTCCGATTTTCGCGCGCACCAGCGGCTACCTTCTGAAATGGTACAAGGACATGGGCAGCCACGTGGAGAAAGGCGAACTACTGGCTGTCATCGATACGCCGGAAGTGGACCAGGAACTTTCGCAAGCCAGAGCCGGCCGGGAACAGATCAAGGCAGCGCTTGGATTGGCAAAGATTTCTGCGGATCGATGGGAGAATCTGCGCAAGACCGACTCGGTATCGCAGCAGGAAGCGGATCAGCAAACCAGCGGCTACGAGCAGGCGAAGGCGAACCTGGCAGCTGCGGATGCCAATGTAAGACGCCTGGAAGAACTGGAATCCTTCAAGAACGTGTATGCGCCTTTCACCGGCATCGTCACCCGGCGCAACGTGGATCCGGGCGCGCTGATCAACGCGGGATCCTCGGCGGGCGCGCAAATGTTCAATATCGCGCGGATAGATACGCTGCGCGTCTATGTGAGCGTTCCCCAGGCGTATGCGCCCATGATGAAAACGGGAGGGAAGGCCACGGTGACGCTGCAGGAATTTCCCAAGCAACAGTTCACCGGAACCATCGCACGGACTGCCGATGCGATTGATCAATCGACGCGCACCTTGCTGACGGAAGTGGACGTTCCGAACAAGGATGGCAGGCTGTTGCCGGGCTCGTACGGGCAAGTGCACTTTGCGATCGGAACTTCGGTTCCGAGAATCACGATTCCGGTGAACGCGATGCTGTTCCGCGCCGAAGGACCGCAAGTGGCGGTCGTGGGAGACGATGACAAGGTCGCGTTGCACTCCATTGTCATTGGCCGGGACTTCGGTAACACCATTGAAATTCTGGGGGGAGTCGAGCCGACGGATCGAGTCATCATAAATCCCTCGGATTCGCTCGAGGTCGGGCAGCAGGTTCATGTCGCAAAGCCAGGCCAGGGAAATGGCCACTCATGACCCAGCTTTCTTCGCAGGTGGCGCGAGCACTCTCGTCCGCGCGCCGGAAGCGGGCGAAGGAACAGCGCGGACAGGAGTGTCTGACCGCCAGGGGCAAACGATCCAAAGCGGTCTCGATGCGACCCGCGCTGGTTAGCCTGCTGCTTACGGCGGTGCTCTTGAGCGGCTGCTCGGTCGGTCCCAACTACCACCGGCCCTCAGCACAGGTGCCGGACACGTGGAAGGGCGAAGGACCGTGGCAGGCGGCTGCGCCGCAGGATTCGATTCCGAAGGGAACGTGGTGGCAACTCTACCAGGATGCGGAATTGAACCGGCTCGAACAAGAACTGCTGCAGGCGAATCAATCGCTGGTGGCGGCCCGGGACCGGCTATGGCAGGCGCGATCGCTGGCGCGGGTCGCATCGGCGGCATATTTCCCGTCCCTGACGGCGAGCCCGAATGGCCAGCGGCAGCGTTTTTCCGGCAACCGCGATCTTGAGAGCGCATCGCCGGCGGCCGTCAAACCCGATACGGAAAACATCTTTAATGTCCCGTTCTCAGTGAACTACGAGGCCGATCTGTTCGGCAGCGTTCGCCGAGGGCTGGAAGCGGCAAACGCCACGTTGCAGGCCACTGCCGCCGAGCTCGAGAACACGCGCCTGGTTTTGACCGCCGAACTGGCCGCCGATTACTTCAACCTGCGCGAGCTTGACCGCGAAGCCGACGTGGTGCGCAAATCGGTCGAAATCCAGCAAAAAGGTCTGGACCTGGTGAACCATCAGCACGAGGGCGGAATTGCCTCCGGTCTTGCGGTGGCCCAACAGGCTGCGCTGCTGGACGCGACCGCGGCGCAATTGCAACTCGTTGTGCAGCAGCGCTCACAATACGAGCACGCCATTGCGGTGCTCACAGGACATCCAGCTTCCAGCTTTACTCTCGACAAGGCGCCGTTCAATGTCACTCCTCCGGCGATTCCAGCTGGAATTCCGTCCCAGATCCTGGAGCGCCGCCCCGACGTCGCGGCGAGCGAGCGCCAGATGGCCTATCAAAATGCGCAAGTGGGATTAGCCAAGGCGGCGTTTTATCCGCATATTACGCTGGGCGGCAGCGGCGGCTGGCAGAGCCGCGACGTGGCCACGCTGGTGAACGCGCCCAGTGCGATTTGGGCATTGGGTGGAAGCATACTGCAGCCTGTTTTCAATGGCGGTCAGAACAGGGCAAACCTCCTGGCCAGCCGGGCGGCTTACGACCAATCCGTGGCCAACTATCGCGAGGCTGTGCTGGAAGCATTTCAGCAGGTAGAGGACGGCCTGGCGGGCCTCGCGTTCCTCGACCAGGCGGCGAAGACTCAGCAGGTAGCCGTTGAAGATTCGAGGAAAGCGCTCGACATCGCCAATAACCGCTATGTGGGCGGAGTCACCACCTACCTCGATGTGATTACCGCGCAGTCAACTCTTCTGAGCAACGAGCGGCTGGCGACGCAATTGCTCGGGCAGCAGATGGTCACGTCGGTATTTCTGGTGAAGGCGCTGGGAGGGGGATGGGACGCATCTGAGATTCAAAACGAGCGAATCCGTCCGGAAGTGCGGCAAACCCTGCAGCAGTAGCGTCTGCGAAAAAGCTGAATACGCATACCGACCGTCCAGCTCGGGCATAGATACAGTCTGATGTGACCACGCTCACAATTCAAAAGGTCGAATCGCACTTAGAACCGTGATTCTCCTCATATTCCCGGGAAGGCGATTGGCGGAATATGCCATAACGCTGCACGAAAGCTTCGTTCGTCTGGCGTGACCAGTGAATCCGGGCAGCGCGCCAGACTTGAGCCCTACCCAACATTTGAAGGAGTGCGTGATGGCGAAATCTGTAAAGCCGGAAACGACCATCCAGTCTCATCTGCAATCGGCGGGAGTGTCGCGCCGCGACTTTATGCGTTTGTGTTCCGTCA
>Ga0335080_10000963_pt1 | contig 27489 bp, 20 predicted proteins | sample Lox_Sample_34_FD_206720 | JGI IMG/M metagenome (GOLD analysis project Ga0335080, IMG submission 206720) | Soil microbial communities from Loxahatchee National Wildlife Refuge, Florida, United States - Lox_Sample_3.4 | ecosystem: Environmental > Terrestrial > Soil > Wetlands | place: USA... | reverse complement strand
CGAGACGAGAGTATGGGTGGGCGTTCCTTCGACGGGCGCGATGGCTGGAGCAAGTCCGATAGCCGGAGCAGAGGCGGCAATTGCGGCGCCAGCGGTGGCACAGAAGGGGCAAAAGTGTGAAGTGCCATTCGCCGAAGCCAGGTCTGCACAGAAATGGAACTGCGCCGCCAGGAACACTAGACCCAGCAAGAGGGCACAGACACTTAATTTGCCAGCGCGATGCAACATGCAAATGTTAATAGTAGGCCGGAAATCCTACTCCAGTCTAGGGAGGAATGGAATATCGCGATACCGACTCGCCAGTTCCTCAAATAAGAAAAGAGATGTGGAAACGAGGGTTGTCCAAGCAAGGAATTCGCTATTTTTTCGCCTGGTAGGTTTGGGCTTCCGTTAGTTCCGGCCGGTCTGCGCCGACGGGGCAGACTTGGGCGAGCTTCGCATATAACGAATGCGCTACATCGGAATTGCCGGCGGCCTTTGCAGCGCGCGCTCCGCCGAGGAGGGCGTCAAAGCGATTCGGCGTGTTCTTCAGAACTGTCTGGTACTGTTCGAGCGCGTCGGAAGTACGCTTTAGCTCAAAGAGCATGTCCGCCAGCATTTCGCGGGCAGGCATGTTTACAGACTCGCCGCCGTTTCGCTCCTGATAAGTGACTGCAGCGCGGAGTTCGTCCAGCGCGGCATCGCTTTGCCCTGTTGCGAAGGCTAGCCATGCTTCCGCCTCGCGCAGATCCGATGCTTTTTCTTTGCCTGGCGGGTAGCCGTCCTTAAAGGCCTGGGCTTCGCGTGCGGAGACACTTTCCTGCAACGCCTTCAACGCGGTCTCAGCACCAGGAATATCGCCGCTGCGGGCGGCGCCGATGGTTCGGACCCAGCGGACGGTGTCCAGCTTATCGGCTGGCAGTTTGGGATCCGGCAAAGCGGCAGCTTCTTTCCAAAGGTGAAGTTCGAGCAAGGTGCGCGCATTCAGGTAAGTGTAGTCGTCGAGCTGGTGTTCGGCGGTGGCGCCGACGACGTGATTCGACGATGCGACGACCTCCTTCGCCCGAGATTCCTGGCCACTCTGCAGATACGAGTAGTTGAGAAAATCCATGGCGTGCGTCTGATAGTGCGCTTCGGCTTTGTGTTGCTCCGCTAGGCGGCGGGCAGAAGCCTCGGCAGCGATGTTGGAGGTGATGGAATCCTGCCAGTAGCCCAAGCGCACGAAAATGTGCGAGGGCATATGCAGGGCGTGAGGCGAATCGGGAGCGATCTGTGCATAGCTGCGGGCGGCAGCCAGGCCTTGCTGCGCCAGCTCCGGGCGGTCCGCGGCATGGATTAGATAATGCGCGACGCCAGGATGATCGGGGTATTTCTGGAAGAGCGGATCCAGGATCGCAATTGCCTTCTCTTGGTTATTGAGCGAATCGACGTCCTGATCAGCCAGTGCAACAAGTGTGAGCGCATAGAATGAGCCCACTTCCACATCCTCCGGCATCTCGGTGTGGAGCTTTTCGAGCGCGGCGGAATAGGCCTTTGTGCGATCTTCATGGCTTAGTTTGGGATCTTCCTGAAAGAATGCAGCCGCAGCGATGAGAAAGCCCTTTTCTTTTGCTGTTTCAGGGCTGAGCTTTACCCCTTTCTCGATTTCGCCATGACCTTCGGAGAGCTTTTTCGCGTCGGGGAAATCCCACAGCTGGTGATAAAGCGCCATTGCCGCGCCCCAGTGCGCCATTGCGCAACGCGAGTCCTTGGACTTCACCTCGGCGAAAGTCTGCTGCGCTTCTTCGTACTGAAACGAATGGAGCAGCGCGAGCCCTTTTTCGATCGTGGGCTGCACCTTGGCTGAGCAGCTGGTTGCAAAATCGACCTTGCCGAGGTGGTTTGCAGTCTGAGCCAAAGCTCCGGTCCAGGTCGCAAAGAAGCTCAGCATCAACCCAAACAGGACACGCGTGAAAGTGGTCATGCTCACCTACCTTTACCTCGAGTTGCACATTCTACTCCCCGGCAGTCCAGGGAAAAGCATTTCTTCCGTATCTCAGCTGGCAAGTTGGACCGAAGACCGAAGTAGGGAGATAATAGGCGCGGAGCGGTACTTCGAAGCAGGTGAGGACGCGAAAGCCGTTTGAACCGTAACGAATCTCTGGGGTGCTGCGGATAGTCAGCTTGTGTGCACGGCCTGTCCCGTCGGCGAGTTCCCTTCCGGACTCGCGGGCGGGGCAGGAAAGCCTAATGGCTGGCTCGTGGTGCCCACCTAATACGGAGGTTCACGGCCTAGCTTCCCACGGCCCAGCAGTCCGCTCCTTTCTGTTTTTGGAAGTAAGGTTTCAGGTTCAAGTAGAAGCCATCCGGAACCGCGGGCCGGCCAGGTGGGAGCGGGGGAGCTTACTGTTCATGTACCGAAATCGGAGAGATTCCTCACTTCGCAGACTCCGTTCGGAATGACCAATTTCGGCTCCGGGACAACGTCTGGCGTTCCTAGTTTCTTCCGGAACTTAGAATTTTAGGACTTACCACTTTTCTCATGCGCGTACTTTTCATCGGCGACATTGTAGGGTCACCCGGGCGGCAGATCGTCCGCGACCGGCTGGCGGATTTGGTGGAGCATCAGCACATCGATTTGGTGATCGCCAATGGGGAGAATTCCGCTTCGGGCTTTGGTATTACTCCCAGGATTGCGGAGGAGCTGTTCGCGCGTGGGATCGAAGTGCTGACCGGTGGAAACCATAGCTGGGACCGCAAAGAAATCTTCGACTACATTCCGACCGAGCCGCGCTTGCTGCGTCCTGGCAATTTTGCCGAAGGGAATCCGGGTTCAGGTCTGTATGTCGGCACTGCGAAAAATGGCGTGAAGTATGCGGTGCTAAACCTGCAAGGACGCGTATTTCTTCCGCCGAACGATGACCCGTTCAAGAAAGCCGATGCAGAGCTGGCGAAGTTGCCGGCGGACGTGGGGTTCGTGCTGGTGGACATTCACGCGGAAACAACAAGTGAAAAAGTCGGATTTGGGTGGTATCTGGACGGCCGGGTAACTGCGGTGGTGGGTACCCACACCCATGTGACCACGGCAGACGAACGCGTGCTGCCCAACGGCACGGCCTATATCACCGACGTGGGAATGACAGGACCGCACAACGGCATCATCGGGATGGAACGCGAGGCGATCATCAAGAAGTTTATCGATGGCCTGCCGACACGGTTTGAGGTGGCGAGCGGCGATGTGCAGATGAATGCCGTGGTGATCGAAACGGATGACGCCGGCCCGCGAAATGAAGCTGGACGGCTGCGGGCAAAGTGCATCGCCCGGATGTGCTTGAGGGCGGATTAGGCGCGGCTTTCGAATCCAGCAAGGCGAAGAGGCAACCGTCCCGGCGGCGCGGTAATCTGAAAGACCAAAGACGATGCGAGAACCGTTGCGTCCCTACTTCATGGCTATCGCAATGCTCTGCCTGAGTGGCGTTCTCTGGGCGGGTGGGTCTGAAATTGACGACCAGTTGATGGCCAAGCGCAGGGTATTTTCGCCGATTGGCGCGGGATTGCGGGCGGTGCGTCACGGCGCGAATGGAAATTACTACGTCCTGGCGTCGCCAACCGTGGGAGTAGCGGTTTTTGACGCGCAGATGAAACGGCTGTTATTCATCGGTGCGCCGGAGGAAGTGCCTTCTGGACAAAAGCAGCCGCGCGCGCTGATTGGGTTCGGCGAAGACTGCGATGTGGATGGCAAGGGCAATGTATATGTGGCGGATCGCGAGTATAACCAGATCGAGGAATTCGCAACGGATGGCAAGTTGTTGCGATCATTCGCGGTAAGTGCTCCAACCTCAGTCGCGGTGCTTCCGAATGACGAGTTGGCGGTAACCGCGACGCAGCAGCGGACGTTGGTAGCCGTTTACCGCGCGGATGGCAAGCTGGTGCGCGAGTTTGGCGAGCTGGAATCACGCTCGTCACGCGCGGAGCTCGATCGCATTTTGAACCTGGGCCGCGTCAACGCGGACCCGCTAGGCCATCTCTATTTCGGCTTTACCTATCTGCCTGAGCCGACGGTGCGACAATTCGACCCCGGCGGTTATGTTGCGCAAACGTTTGAGTTCACCGGCGTGGATGCGTTTGCGGAAGCGCAAGCGCTGCGAAAAGAGATTCAGCGCCAAGAAACTCGCAAAGAACCGCCGTTCCTGCGGCCGATTCTCACGGCGTTCGGCGTCGATCCCGTGAACGGCGATGTTTGGATCGGGCTGCACAACACGCTTTTGCATTTCGACAAGGAAGGCATTCGCCGTTCCGAATATCAGATATACACGCCAAACGGAACGAGGCTGGAAGCGAGCGTGATTCTGGTGGAGGAAGAGCGGCTGTTGATTGGTGCGGACCCGTTGGGTGTCTATGAATTTCCGAGACCGGACCGCCGGCACTAAAATTTTTCCTGAGATTTCCTCAGGGTGGTGTGCCCAATTTTGGTGCAAGTACACAAACGGATTTTTTTGCTTCGTGAATTTTCCGGGAATTCTTTGAACTTTGCCGGGTACTTGCACAAAATTCGGTCTTGTGGAAAAGTTGTGAATGCTGTGTGAACGTTAGTACTGGGCTCCGCGCACTTTTCGCTTGCTCCGCCGAAGACAGTGCGGGAGAATCCAACCAGTTTCGACGTAGTGGAACTTTTGGTCCTTCAAATCTGAACGTACCGCGTGGAATGTCGGGGGCTTCAGGCATCATTCCCACGCGGGCAAGAACTCCAAGGCGTGACGCTTTAGGACGACATTACTTTCCACAGGATATGCACATCTGTGGAAATATGGTGCTATTCGGCTTTTTCATGACGATGACAACTGCGACGCAAATCGGACGAGAACGCGAAACCGCGAATGTTTGGGACAAATTCCTAGAACTCATCAAATCCCGGGTCAGCATCAACACTTACACGACCTGGTTCCAGCCGACGAGGCTGAGCCGCCACGACGGCGACACAGTGTACGTGCAGATCCCAAGCACGGTGTTCCGGCAGGTTTTGACCCGTACTTACGGGGAAATCATAAAAGCGGTGTTTCACCAGATGGGCACGCCCAATACGAAGGTGCAGTACGTCTGCACTGAAGAGGAACCGGCGCAGGCCAGTCCGGCTGCGGGGCCCGGCACCAAGCAGGCGAAACTCGACTTCGAGAGCAGCGATCACCAACTGAACCTGCGGTACACCTTCGACACGTTCGTTGTCGGCAAATCCAACGAGTTCGCGCACGCGGCTTCGCGCGCCGTGGCGGAGCAGCCGTCGAAAGCTTATAACCCCCTTTTCCTTTACGGCGGCGTGGGTATGGGCAAGACGCACTTGATGCACGCCATCGGGCACATGATCAAGAAGCGCAATCCGGCGATGAAGCTGAGCTACGTCAGCGCCGAAAAGTTCACGATTGAAGTGATTAATTCGCTGCGCTTCGACCGTATGATCAGTTTCCGCGATCGGTTCCACACCGTGGATGTGCTGCTGGTCGACGATATCCAGTTCATCGCAGGCAAAGAGCGGACGCAGGAAGAGTTCTTCCATACGTTCAATGCGCTTTATGAGCAGCAGAAGCAAATCGTGATCTCGTCGGATTGCCTGCCGAAAGACATCAACTCGATCGAAGAGCGGCTGCGGTCGCGATTCGAATGGGGCCTGATTGCGGATATTCAGCCGCCGGACCTGGAGACCAAGATTGCCATCCTTCAGAAGAAGGCGGAAAACGACCGCTTCCACCTGCCGGACGAAGTCGCCGAGTACATTGCGCGCGCGATCAAGTCGAACGTGCGAGAACTGGAAGGAGCGCTGACGCGGTTGATGGCCTACGCTTCGTTGACCGGCACGGCAATCACCCTGGCTACCGCCCAATCGGTGCTGCGCAACATCATCGCGTCGCAGGAAAAGCGTGTCACCATCGATCTGATCCAGAAGAGCGTCAGCGAGCATTTTAACTTGCGCGAGCAAGACTTAAAGATTCGTAGCAACACGCGGGCGATTGCCTTTCCGCGCCAGGTGGCGATGTACATCGTGAAGCAGTTGACCACCGCGTCTCTGCCCGAAATTGGCCGGCAATTCGGAGGTAAGCACCACACCACGGTGTTGCACTCGATCAACAAAATTGAAGAGTTACGCCGTTCCGATAAAGAACTGAACCGCACCATCACGCGTTTGATGGACGCCTTGCAGTAACTAGCGCTTTTTCCAATCACTCCAGCGCAGTATCCCTAACTCCGGTCGTGGTTGGTCTGGGAGCATCGCGATGAATTCCAGTTGGTGGCCGTCTGGGTCGTCAAAGTAGAGTGCCGCGGCAGGCATCCAGGCAAGGACCACCGGCTCATCTGTGGGCCGCCGCTCGAAGTCGCGTGGAATGATGTTTATAGACTTTAGCTTGTCGATGGCCACAAGCAGATCCGTCAGTTTCACTGCGAACGCGGTATGCAATTGCATGCGTTGCGGACCCGAACCTGTTTCCCAGAGACCCAGCATGGATGTTCCGCGCCCACCCAGCCAGTAGAACGCCACTCGACGTTCGGGGAAGGCGATGGCTAGTTCCAAGCCGAGCGCGCCGCCGTAAAACTTCATCGCGCGATCCAGACTCACAACTGTGAGATGTGCCTCAAATAGTTCCTGAATTTCGATCATGCTCTTCTCCAGACCTTCTTTTTCGAATCACAACTTCGTCAACGGTTGGATGAGCCATTGGAGGATTCTGTTGTGGAAAAGGGACCGGGCACACGAGTCTGTTTCGAACGTTCCACAAGAGTTTTAGACAAGGAATGGGTGTGGAGAATCTGTGGTTCGTGCGTGAGAAAATTGCGGATGGAATGTGCAAAGAAAATCGCACGTGAGCGCGAGCGAAAAATTTTGGCGCGTTTTCCAGTGAGGCGCAGAAAATTCCACCAGACAGCGGCGCAGAAAAAATGCACCCTGCTTGCGTCGAATGTATTTTTCCACGAATTCACAGCGCTCATCACAACAACAAGCTTTTAACCCTTTCTAATTTCGAAAAAAGCTCTTGTGAGGATTGTGTGTTGTGAGAATGGATGCGGGTTCATTTTGGTACCGCCAGTACCTTCAACCGTTTCACCAGAATTCCTCAGCAAGGCGCATTTCCACAGGCTTTTTCGCGTGGGCGGACTTTATAACCGGGCGAAAAACGAGTAGAGTACGCTTGTCGGGTGTAGTGTGCCGGAGAACCTATGACCGCAACGGGTACCGTACGCGAGGAAAGCCAATCCATGGAATTCAGCGTAAACAAGTCAGCGCTGCTTGATGAACTCACAACGACGCAAGGCGTGGTGGAACGCAAGACCACGATTCCAATTCTTTCAAACCTGCTTGTAGAGGCGAAGGGCAGCCGCTTGTCTATCACAGCAACGGACCTTGAGTTGAGCGTGCGAACCTCTTGCGAAGCCAAGATCAAGAAAGAGGGCGCCGGCACGATCCCGGCTAAGAAATTACTGGAACTGGTGCGCTTACTGCCTGAGGGCGAGATCAAGTTCAAGTTGCTAGATAACCACTGGATTGAAATCGTCAGTGACAAGAAAAAGTACAAGATGGTTGGCATGGCCAAGGAGAATTTTCCTGCCCTGCCGGCTATGCCCCACACGTTGGTGAAGATTCCAGCGGCGGTGCTGGAAAGCCTGATCGGAAAGACAAAGTTTGCGATTTCGATGGAAGAGTCGCGCTATACGTTAAACGGCGGCTTGATGATCCTTAAGCCGGAGACCCTGGCGATGGTCGCGACTGACGGCCACCGTCTGGCGCTGGCCGAAACAGATCAGAAGTTGGCGGGACTGAACGGTGAAGTACGCGTCCTGATTCCCAAGAAGGCCATGGACGAAGTGGAGAAGCTTTCGGCCTCCGCCGGGGCGGACGCCAGCATGGAATTTGCGAAAGACGAGAGCCATCTCTTCTTCCAGGTCGGACACCGGTTACTGATTTCGCGCATCTTGACTGGTCAGTTCCCGAATTATGAAGCGGTCCTTCCGCGCGAGAACAACAAGACGGTCGTGCTGGAGCGTGCGGAACTCAGCGATGCGGTGCGCCGCGTATCCCAACTCGCAGATCAGCGCTCGCATGCAGTTAAAATTTCGGTTTCGAAGGAAGGAATCGAGATTTCCGCGTCGAGTCCGGAGTATGGCGAAGCCAAGGAATCGATAGAAAAGGACTACGCAGGCGACGCCATCGCGATCGGTTTCAACTCCAGTTACATGCTCGATTTTCTCAGCGCGGCGGCAGATGGGCCGATCAGCATCGAGCTGAAGGATGAGCAGTCGGCCGGGCAGATGCGTCCGCTGGCGGACGAAAGTTATCGCTACCGCTACGTCATCATGCCCATGCGCATCTGACCAGGAATCGCAAACTTTCCGGCTTTTGCACTTGAGGTCACAAATTGTGATCTTAAAGCGTCCGGGGCGAGGAGGCACTTACGCCGGAAAATTGATGAAATGGAGAAGTGTTACGACGCCAAGTTCGAGAGTCGATATTTTCGACACTTCGGCAGATGTTCGAAGCTCCTATTCCGGTGAAAAATCGAATCGGATTTTACGCGCTAGTCGTCACTCGCAAGGCACTTTGCACCCCAGCGCGGTCCCAGCTAACTTACTCATTATAATAAATTTATTTATCCACAACACACTTCACAAACCTTGAGAAATACCCCAATTTCCGTTAAAATTTAAGTGTTGTCGATTCGCGATTCTTTCCTCCAAATCGACACGTCCGCCAGGCAGAAACGGATTCAGAAAACGCCCTGCGCCAGGGGTTGCGTCCGTTGCCTGGAGAGCATAAGTCTTCGCCACGTCCCGGGTTGCGGGATGGGATGAAGCAGGAACCCTACGAGCTGCGCAGTGCCCGGCAGTGCGCGGTCAAAGGGTGAGGCGACGCATGGAAGTCGATTCATCACGCCCTTCCTCGCTTCACAAAATCGAGTTTGCGCCATCGCTGGCAGCGTCCGAAGTGCGTCGGATTGAGCTGCGCGGACCGCGTTCGGGCGATGGGATAGCCGTAGGCATGGACACGCCTTTTTCTCGTAAACCGGGTTCAGGGCAAGGGAGCTGACATGGGCGACAAAGAAACAGTGACGGGCAAAGTCGGTCACGCTTACGACGCGAAGTCGATCAAAGTGCTCGGCGGACTGGAAGCCGTGCGCTTGCGCCCCGCGATGTATATCGGCTCCACGAGCGAGATGGGTTTGCACCACCTCGTTTGGGAAGTCGTCGACAATTCCGTCGACGAAGCGATGGCTGGATTCGCGGATGAAGTCAACGTCACAGTGCATGCGGACAATTCCGTGACCGTGGTTGACAACGGTCGCGGCATCCCCGTGGACATGCACGCGACGGAAAAGCGCCCGGCGGCAGAAGTGGTGCTCACCGTCTTGCATGCCGGCGGAAAGTTCGACAGCGAGACCTACAAGGTCTCGGGCGGATTGCATGGCGTGGGCGTTTCGGTCGTCAACGCGCTTTCCGACTGGTTGGAACTGGAAATTCAGCGCGATGGAGCGGTGTGGGAGCAGACCTACGAAAAGGGCAAGCCCACTTCCAAGCTGAATCAGACCGGAAAGACGCGGAAGACCGGCACGAAAGTCACGTTTCATGCCGATCCTTCCATCTTCGAAAAAACGACCTACAGCTACGACACGTTGGCGACGCGCCTGCGCGAATATGCGTTCTTGAACAAGGGTCTGAAAATCACGCTGACCGACGAGCGCACCGAGAAGAGCGCGGAATTCAAGTTCACCGGCGGCATCGCGGAATTCGTAAAGCATCTGAACCGGGGCAAAACCACGCTGCATGACTCGCCGATCTACATGGAAGGGAAGAAAGGCAACGTGGAGATGGAAATCGCCCTGCAATACAACGACTCTTACGGCGAGAACGTCTTCGCGTTCGCGAACACCATTAACACCGTCGATGGCGGCACGCATCTCTCCGGCTTCCGCTCTGGCTTGACGCGAACCATCAACAACTTTGCTTCGGCCAACGGCATGCTCAAAGAGCAGAAGGACGAAGTCAGTATCACCGGCGATGACGTGCGTGAAGGACTGGTCGCCGTCGTCAGTGTCCGCTTGCCCCAGCCGCAGTTCGAAGGGCAGACCAAAGGCAAGCTAAACAGCGACATCAAGGGCGACGTCGAGCAGCTTGTGAACGAAAAACTAGGTGAGTGGTTCGACAAGCACTCGACGGTAGCCCGCCGCATCATCGGCAAATGCATTGATGCAGCGCGAGCGCGGGAAGCCGCTCGGAAGGCCCGCGAACTGACGCGCCGCAAGTCCGCGATGGATTCCAGCGGCCTCCCGGGAAAGCTGGCGGACTGCCAGGAGCGCGACCCTTCACGTTGCGAGCTGTTTGTAGTTGAGGGCGAGTCCGCAGGTGGTTCCGCGAAGATGGGCCGCGACCGCAAGTATCAGGCGATCCTGCCGCTCAAGGGCAAAATCCTCAACGTGGAAAAGGCCCGCTACGACAAGATGCTCGGTCACGAAGAAATTCGCGCCATCATTACCGCGCTGGGCACCGGCATTGGCAAAGACGATTTCGACGCCGGTAAGCTGCGCTACCACAAGATCATTCTCATGACCGATGCGGACGTCGACGGCTCGCACATCCGCACGCTTCTGCTGACCTTCTTTTTCCGTCACATGAAGGAGCTCATCGAGCGCGGCCACGTGTACATCGCACAGCCGCCCCTTTATCGTGTCAAGCGCGGCAAGAGCGAGCGCTACATCCGCGACGAACGTGATTTCGCGCGTGAACTCATGAAGCGCGCTACCGAAGACCATATCGTCAAAGCGAAAGAGGGAATAAGCCTTGACGGCGCGCGCCTGACTTCGTTTCTCCTCAATGTTCAGGAATATGAAGCGGCCGCCGCGAAACTGGGCCGCCGTTTGCGTGAGCCCGGCCTGGTGGAATTGCTTGCGGAAAGCGGTTTGGAAAAGAAGGCCGATTTTGAGGACAAAAAGTCGCTGGAGAAACTCCTGAAGGAAGTGGAGAAGAGCAAGCTGAAACTAGAGGGCAAGATCATCTTCGACGAGGAACACAGCCTCTACGAAATCCAGTTCGGCGCGCCCCACAACCAGAAAATCAACTGGGCGGTAGCCTCCACTGCTGAATACAAGCGTTTGCGTGCCTTGACCAGACAGATCGACGAGTTCAACCATCCTCCTTTCACGGTCGCGCGCAACGGCACCAAGGTGACCCGGGAAAAGGCCACGGACGTCCTGAATTATGTCATGGAAGACGCCAAGAAGGATTTCACCATCACACGATTCAAGGGCTTGGGCGAGATGAACGCCGAGCAATTGTGGGAGACCACTATGAATGCGGAAACTCGCACGCTGCTTCAGGTCAAACTTGAGGATGCGGTTGCAGCGGAAGATATCTTCACCACGCTGATGGGAGAGAACGTCGAAGCGCGCCGCAAGTTCATCGAGGACAACGCCCTCGAAGTGGTCAACCTGGATATTTAAGCTGCTCATGATTTACCAGTTGGGATGGACGACGTTGCCGGGGTTGCGTGGCTTGAGCGTAAGCGAGTTCCGTGCCGCACCTGCCGCCATTCCTGACACCGAGAAGGGCGTCGCGATCGCCTTCGAAAGCGAACTCGAGCGCGACACCTTCCTGCAGAAGTTAGAAGCAGAATTCGCTCCGCGGCGCTTTACTAACGCGGCTGACGCGTTCGATACCGTGAAGGCCTACGTGATCGAACAGACGAACCGGTGATTTGCAGTCCCAGTTCGAAATCCAGTTGGACCAGAAAGACCGAAGGCTGAGGACATATGGCGGACGAACACAACACATCAGTACTGCTTCCCATCGATATCGAAGCCGAAATGCGCAAATCGTACCTCGACTATGCGATGAGCGTAATCATAGCGCGTGCGCTTCCCGACGTGCGCGACGGCCTCAAGCCTGTCCAGCGGCGCATCCTTGTCGCCATGAACGACCTCGGCTTGGCGTCCAACCGCGGCTACCGCAAGTGCGCCAAGATCTGCGGCGACACCTCCGGTAATTATCATCCGCACGGTGAAGCGGTTATCTATCCGGCGCTGGTGCGTTTGGCGCAGGACTTCAACATGCGCTACCCGCTGATTGACGGTCAAGGAAACTTCGGGTCCGTGGATGGCGATCCGCCGGCCGCTATGCGGTACACGGAAGCAAGACTGGCCAAGATCTCCGAAGACATTCTGGCGGACCTCGAAAAAGAGACCGTCGATTTCATCCCCAACTTCGATCAGACCCGCGAAGAGCCGGTTGTTCTTCCCTCGCGCATTCCAAATCTACTCGTCAATGGTGCCAGTGGTATCGCCGTGGGCATGGCCACCAACATCCCACCGCACAACCTGCGAGAAATTGTCGAAGCCGCCATTCTTCTGATTGAAAAACCCGACACTCCCCTCAAGGAAGTGATGAAGATCGTGCCGGGACCAGACTTCCCGACCGGCGCCTACATCGCTGGCAGGGAAGGCATCGAAGCCGCCTACCGCACCGGCCGCGGCAGTTTCATCATGCGCGCCAAAGCCGCCATCGAAGAAGCTACCAAGGACCGCGAGAATATCGTCATCACCGAAATCCCCTACCAGGTCAACAAGGCCAAGCTCATCGAGCGTATCGCCGAACTTGTTCAAACCAAGAAGATCGAAGGCATTGCCGACGTTCGCGACGAATCTTCCCGCGAAGGCATGCGCATCGTCATCGAGCTGAAGCGTGGCGAGGAATCGCAGCTCATCCTGAACAATCTCTTCAAGCACACCCAGATGCAGGAATCGTTCGGCATGATCCTGCTCGCCATCGTCGCGGGCCAGCCCCGCGAATTGGGTCTGATCCCGCTCATCAAGCTCTTCATTGAACACCGCATGGAAGTAGTCCGTCGGCGCACCATTTTCGAATTGCGCAAAGCCGAAGAGCGCGAACACATTTTGGTGGGTTACCAGATCGCTCTCGACCACCTGGACAACGTCATCCGGGTGATTCGCGGATCTTCGAGCCGTGCGGAAGCGAAGGAAAACCTGTTTAGGTATTTCAGCGAGCAGGACGTCACCATTACGGAGAATGGCAAGACCAAGAAGCTCGAGGGCGTGAAGTTGGATGGCCGGAAGTATCGCTTTGTCGGCGCCACCGAGATTGAGGCTGCGGGCCGCCCGGGTGCCCTCACGCTCAGCTACATCCAGATCGACGCCATCCTCGAATTGCAATTGCATCGTCTGACGCAACTGTCCATCGACGAAATTCTGAAGGAACTGAAGTCTATCCGCGACCTGATCGCTGAGCTGAAAGAGATTCTCTCGAGCGACAAGAAGCTCAAGCAGGTGATCACCGCGGAATTGCGCGAGGTCCACAAGGCCTACGGCGACGACCGGCGCACGCAGATTGTCGACAAGGTCGACGAGATCAAGCTCGAAGACCTGATCGCCGATACCGACATGCTCATCACTGTCAGCCATGCCGGGTACATCAAACGCACTGGGGTGGAAACGTATCGCCACCAGTCGCGGGGCGGCAAGGGCCGCATCGGCGCCAAGACCAAGGAAGAAGATTTCGTCGAGCATCTCTTCGTGGCGTCGGCGCACAGCTACATCCTGCTGTTCACTTCCAAGGGCCGCGTGTACTGGCTTAAGGTGTACGAACTGCCCGAAGCGGCCGCAGCCACGCGGGGCAAGGCGATCAGCAGCCTGGTGAAATTCCAGGAAGACGAAAAACTCACCGCCCTGGTGGCCGCGACCAACCTCGAAGAAGAAGGCCGGTTCGTGTTCATGGCCACGAAGGGCGGCACCGTGAAGAAGTCGACGCTGACGGAATTTTCGAATCCACGCTCGACCGGCATCATCGCCATCAATCTGGAGGCTAAAGACGAGCTGATCGGCGCGAAACTCACCGACGGCAAGCAGATGATCTTCCTGGCGAGCCATGAGGGGCAGGCCATTCTCTTCCGCGAAACCGAAGTCCGGCCGATGGGACGGAACGCCGGCGGTGTGAATGGCATGGACCTCGACAAGGACGATTACGTGGTCAGCATGGACGCCGTCCAGCCCGATTTCGAAATTATCGCCAAGGAACACAAACAAACCAGCCAGAACCTCGAGGAATTGGAGAACGAGCACATCAAGGATTCGCTCACGACGCTCATGCTGACCGTTGCCGAAAAAGGCTACGGCAAGCGCACCGCGCTCGCGGAGTACCGCATCACTTCGCGTGGCGGCAAAGGCGTTGTCAACATGAAGACTACGGATCGCAACGGATCGGTTGTAGCCACGCTACAAGTGACGGAAGAGTCCGACGTCATGATCATCACCGAACACGGCAAAGTGATCCGCGTGCACGCCAACGAGATTCGCGAGGCGGGCCGCTCAACGCAAGGTGTTCGCTTGCTGCGTCTCGATGACGACGACTCCGTGGCGGCTGCGGCGGTGCTCCAGGAAGAAGACGAAGAAGAAAAGAAGTAGACTCGCGTTCTTCACAAAATCAATTAAGGGGCACGGTGCGGTATCACGTGCCCCTTTTTCATTTCTTGCTACACTACTGGACCATGAAAACCACACCGCGCCGATTCCTATTGTTTGGGTTGTTCATCTCTTTTCTTGTCCTGGCATTCACAACGGGAATTCCGAATTTAGCTGCGACGCATAGCTACCTCGCGTTCGTGGGGACGTATACGAATAAGACCGACAGCAAGGGCATTTACGCTTTTCAATTCGATGTGGACACCGGCAAGCTGAGCGAAAAAGGAGTTGCCGCGCAAAGTCCGGACCCGTCCTGGGTGGTGGTTCATCCCAACGGGAAATTCGCTTACGCTGCGAATGAAGCGGGCAAACAAAGCACGATCACCGCGTTTGCTGTCGACGCCACGACCGCGAAGCTTTCCCAATTGAATCAAGTGCCGGCGCAAGGCGAGGACCCGTGCCATCTGTCGTTCGATAAGACCGGGAAATATCTTTTTGCCGCGAACTATTCCTCGGGCACGGTCGCGGTGTTTCCCATTCAGCCGGATGGCAAGCTCGGCGAGCACACCGCGGCGGTGAAAAACGCTGGAGAGCTCGGCCCAAACAAGGAGCGCCAGGAAGGGCCGCACGCGCACTGGGTGGAAGCCACGGCAAACAACAAATTCGTGCTGGTAGCCGACCTGGGCTTGGATCGGATCCTGGTTTACAAGTTTGATTCGGCCAAGGGGACGCTAGCGCCGAACGATCAACCCGCCGTGAAATTAGCTGCCGGAGCCGGGCCTCGCCACGTGGCACTCGCACCGAACAACAAATTCCTCTACGTCGTCAGCGAGCTGAACTCGACGGTGACCACCTATTCCTTTGACGCGAATACCGGAGCGAGCCAACAGATCCACGTTGTTTCCACGCTGCCGGGCGACTATCACGGCCGGAACGACACCGCCGAAATCATCGTCCATCCCAGCGGCAAGTGGCTTTTTGCCTCGAACCGCGGGCACGACAGTATCGCGGTCTTCTCGATTGACCGGGCCGATGGCAAGCTCCATGCCGCCGGAAATTTTCCCACCGGAGGCAAAGAGCCCCGACACTTCGCCATCGATCCCTCGGGCCACTTCCTGCTCGCGGAAAATCAGAACACGAATAACATCACCGTGTTCAAGATCGATTACGCGACCGGCGCGCTGACGCACGTTGCCGGAGTGGACGGCATTCCTTCGCCAGTGTGCATTGCATTTCTGGCTCACTAATCGCAATTCCTCAAATCGCCCGCTTCTGGCTGGGAATTCTGGGGTAGAATCCCGAGTTCGCTTTGAAGAAAGGGACGCTCATGCACTTTTCGAAGAGGTGGAAGTTTGTGTCTGTTGCCGCGGTCGCGTGCGCAACCGCCGGCATTGTTCTCGCCGATGGCGAAACCCAGCCTGTACGCGATCCCAAACAGCCGGTGGACGAGGCGTATACCGCCAAGATGCGGAAATACACCACGCAGCCATTTTTTTCCTCTCCGCTGGTGGACTACCTCCCCGCCTCGAAGAATGTCCCCACTCCGGAAGCGGTCCTGGGCGATGTGGCGGGCGCCCCCGGAATCCTTCCCTACGCGGAAGACGTGTACAAGTACATGCGCATGCTCGAAAAAGCCACCCCGCGCGTGAAGGTTTATTCCATCGGAACTACCGAAGAAGGGCGCGAGATGATCGCGGTCGCGGTTTCGTCCGAAGCGAATCTCAAGAATATCGAGCAGAATCACGAGCGGCTGGCCAAGCTTGCCGACCCGCGCGCCATTCACCTCGACGACGCGGAAGCCGACAAGCTGGTCGCGCAGGCCGTTCCCGTTTACTACATCACCGGCACAATTCATTCACCGGAGACGGGAGCGCCGACGGCGTTGATGGAGTTGGCCTACCGCTTGGCCGTGGACGACAGCCCGTATATCCGCGAAATTCGTGACGGCGTCATCACCTTGATCACGCCGGTGGTGGAAGTCGATGGCCGCGACCGCATGGTCGACATTTACAAATGGCACCTCGCCCATCCCAAAGACATCTATCCGCCCCTGATTTATTGGGGCAAATACGTGGCGCATGATAACAACCGCGACGCCATGGGCATGACGCTGAAGCTGACACAAAATGTGCTGAACACCTATTTATCGTGGGATGCGCAAGTGCTGCACGACCTGCACGAATCCGTTCCGTACCTCTACGACAATACGGTGGGAGACGGACCCTACAACGCATGGGTCGATCCGATTCTGGTGGACGAATGGCAGATGATCGGTTCGCGCAACGTGGCGGACATGACGAAGTTCGGGATGCCCGGCGTGTTCACGCACGGAAATTTTGACACCTGGTCGCCGGGCTATCTGATGTTCCTGGCGGCCATGCACAACGGGATCAGCCGGCTATATGAGACGTTTGGGAACGGAGGCGCAGACACGCTGGAACGTACGCTGGAGCCTGATGAGTATGCCCGCACATGGTATCGGGCGAACCCTCCTTTGCCCAAGGCCATGTGGTCACAACGGAACAATAACAACTATGAAGAGACCGGCCTGCTCACCTCGCTGCACTATTTCAATGAGAACAAGCGCCTGTTCCTGAAAAATTTCTATCTCAAGAGCAAGCGCTCCATTCAGAAGCCCGCGGCGGAAGGCCCCGTCGCCTATGTTTTGCCGGGGGACGATCCGCGCGCGAGCATTCAAGCCGACCTGCTCCGGGTGATGTTCAGACAGCATGTGGAAGTTTCGCGCGCGACTGCCTCCTTCCAGGTGAGCCTGCCGGCGAGGAAAGAAAAAAAGAAGCCGAAGGCCGAAGCCACCCCCGAAGACAAGCCCAAGGCTCCTCCCGCACCCACGACCCGCGACTTCCCGGCGGGCAGCTATGTCATTCGGATGGATCAGCCCTATTCGCGCGTTGCCGATGCGCTGCTGGACTACCAGTATTGGAGTCCCGAAGATCCGCAGACCACTCCCTACGACGATACGGCTTGGACACTCGGCGAAATGTTCGGCGTCCAGGTAGTGCGCGTGACCGATCCCAAAGTTCTCACCGTCCCAGTGGAGCACGTCACCGAGCTTAAGCCGGTTGGGGGTGTGCAAGGCGGAGGCACGGTGTTCGCGATTGAGAACCGCGCGGAGCCTGCGGTGGCTACGCTGCGCTACAGCCTGAAAGAAGCGACAATCGATGCTGCCGAAGAGGGTTTTGAGTCCGGTGGCCGCAAGTTCGCACGCGGCACCTTTTTGATTCGTGGAATCAGCCAGACGGATCTTGACGCCGCGACGAAGGCGTTAAATCTGAAAGCCGTTGCCTTAAACGCTGTTCCCAGCGTGAAGACGCATCCCGTACGCGCTCCTCGGATCGCGTACATTCACACCTGGCTCAGCACGCAGGCAGAGGGCTGGTGGCGCATGACTCTCGATGGATTGCAAATTCCCTACGATTATATGAGCACGCAAGCCATCGCGCAGATTCCCGACTTGAATGCGAAGTATGACGTGATTCTATTTCCGCCGGTGGGCTGGAATTCGAGCTCCACTACGATCATTCAGGGCTTGCCGACAACTTGGGGCAATCCGCTTCCGTGGATGAATACTCCGGAGACGCCGAACCTGGTCGGCAAGAACGATTCGACGCCAGACATGCGGCCCGGGCTTGGCTGGGACGGAGTGGCCAAATTGCAGAGTTTTGTGGCGAAAGGCGGCGTGCTTCTGACCGCTACCGATACGTCTCAATTCGCAACGTCGATAGGGCTGACAAACGGAGTGACGGTGACCTCCTCCGAGAAAATGAAGATCGTGGGATCAATCGTGGCCACTCAAGTCGTCGACTCGGCTAGTCCGATCACCTATGGCTATGACGAAAAAGTGTCGGCTTATTGCGACAACGGCCCCATTTTTTCCGTGAACAGCCTGCTCAGCTCGCGCCGCCGCCGGCTGGGTCCTGAGGGAGGAACCCGCCCGACGGGGAGGGGGACCAAGGATGATCCCGATTTTGTCATTGGCCGCATGCCGGTCGAAGCGCCGGAACAGCCTGAGCACGAGACTTGGGAGGTCCCGATTCCGACCGACGAACAGCTCCACAATAATCCTCGCGTCATTCCCCCGGCGTCTCGCGCCCGAGTTATCCTGCGCTACGCCGATGAGAAAGACCTGCTGATTTCAGGATTGGTGCAGGGAGGCCGCGACATCGCGCAGCACCCGGCGGTATTGGATGTTCCCAGCGGCGCGGGTCACGTGGTGCTGTTCTCGATCAACCCGATCTATCGCGGCGAGACCGAGAATACGTATTCGCTCGTGCTCAATACCCTGCTGAATTTCGACGCGCTGAACGCCGGGCGCAAAGACGCTGAGAAATAACTCGTCAACTTGCTAATAAAACCAGTTGGAGTACAATCCCGCCGTCATGGCCAAACGAAAAGCGAAGAGGTCGGCGGCGGCGCGGCGCTCTAGCCGGAAGACGTCCCGCAGCGTCAAAGTCACGAAGCTACCCAGAGGAGCGCTGACTCTAATCGCTATGCTTCGCGCCAAGGATGGGCAGCAACTGCTGCTGGAAGCGGAGCTACGCGCCTTGATTGGGCCTACGCGGAAGGAAGCGGGTTGCTTGCAGTACGACCTCCACCGCGGAGCCGATCATCCCGGCACGTTCCTTTTTCATGAAGTCTGGGAGAGCCGTGAGCATCACGCCGCCCACACGCGCACACCCCACTTTTTACGTTGGAATGCCCGCAAAGACGCGCTACTCGCGTCCAAGGAAACGGCGTTCTGGGAGCAGATTGCCTGAGCCGGTGTTTCAGTTGATCGTACGGTCCGCAACTTCTTTTTGCAAAGACTCGACAAGATCGGTGATGGACCGAGGACCCAAATCACCTTTGCTGCGGTGGCGTACGCTGACGGTACCCGCTTCCGCTTCCTTTGGCCCGACGACCAACATATAGGGAATCTTCTGCAACTGCGCATCGCGAATCTTGGCCGGCAGCTTTTCGTTACGATCGTCGAGGTGGACACGCAAGCCGTGGCTCTTGAGGGTTTCGTACAGGTGCTTGGCATAATCCTGCACTTTTTCGCTGACCGGGCAGATTTCAACCTGCGTAGGCGCGAGCCACAGGGGAAACGCGCCGGCGTAGTGCTCGATCAAAATGCCGAAGAAACGTTCCACCGAGCCAAGCAGCGCTCGGTGTACCATCAACGGCTGATGCTTCGCCCCGTCCGGACCCACAAATTCCAGCCCGAAACGCGCAGGCAGATTGAAGTCGAACTGAACCGTGGTGAGCTGCCAGGGCCGGCCGATTGCATCGATCAACTTCACGTCGATCTTTGGTCCATAAAACGCCGCCTCGCCCTCCATTTTCTTGTACGGGATATTCAGGCGTGTCATGGTTGTAGCCAGGGCGTTCGTGGCGCGGTGCCAATCTTCGGGTTTCCCGGCGTAATTCTCTGGGTGCTTGGGGTCCCAGTCGGAGAGTTCCACCTCGAAGCGGTCGAAACCAAAGTTCTTCATCACCGCGTAAGCGAAATCAATGCAAGCCTCGACTTCCGACTCGATCTGGTCGGGCGTGCAGAAGATGTGCGCATCATCCTGTGTGAACCCGCGCACGCGCAATAGTCCGTGGAGCACGCCGCTGCGCTCGTAGCGATAAACGGTGCCGAGTTCCGCCAGCCGCACCGGCAGATCCCGATAGCTGCGCAGTTTCGACTTGTAAATCAAAATGTGCCCCGGACAGTTCATCGGCTTGAGCTGGTATTCGGCGTTTTCGACTTCCATCTGGCCGAACATGTTTTCCTTGTAAAAGTTCGCGTGGCCAGAGGTCTTCCATAGATCGAACCGCATGATATGGGGAGTAAACACAAGATCGTACCCGCGCCGCAACAACTCTTCGCGCAACCAGTTCTCGATGAGGGTACGAATCAGGCCGCCCTTGGGGTGCCAAAAAATCAGACCCGGCCCGGCTTCTTCCTGAACACTGAAGAGATCGAGTTCCGGGCCAAGGCGGCGATGATCGCGCCGCTTCGCTTCTTCCAACTTGTGCAGGTAGTCGTCTAGCTCTTTTTGGGTGAAGAACGCGGCCGCATAGATGCGCTGGAGCTGCGGCTGGCCTTCCTGCCCCTTCCAATAAGCGCCGGCAACGTTCATCAGCTTGAACGCCTGAATGCGCTTGGTGGACGGGATGTGCGGGCCGCGGCAGAAGTCGATGAACTTGCCGGTGGTATAGAAGGAAACCATCGGCTCATCCGCTTTCTCTTCGATCAGCTCACATTTGAAAATCTGCTTGCTGTCTTCGTAGAGCTTTAGCGCCTCGGCCTTGGGCAGCAGCTTGCGCTCGTTTGGCAAATCCCTGTTCGCCAGTTCATGCATCTTCTTTTCGATTTTTTCGAGGTCCTCGGGCGTGAAGGGATCGTCACGGAGGAACTCGTAGAAGAAGCCGTTGTCCACCGGTGGGCCGATGCCCAGCTTCACGTCCGGATAAAGCTCCATCACCGCGGCGGCCAGCAGATGAGCTGCGGAGTGCCGAAAGACATAAAGCGCGTCCGGGTCTTTCTCGGTGAGGATCTGCAGGTCGACATCCTGCTCGATGGGCCGGCGCAAGTCAAAAAGCAGGCTGCCATCCTCGGCGGGATCCACCGAATTGGAGAAAATACCAGTTTTGTGCGCAGCGTCGCCGTTCTTGGCGCGTACTTTGGCCACCAGCGCGGCCTCTGCCAGGCGCGGCGAAATCGATTTGGCGACCTCGACGGCGGTCGTGCCCTTGGGCACTTCTTTGACGCTGCCGTCGGGAAGGGTAATGCGAATCTGATCCATCGGAGGTGTCCTGACCTTGCTGAAAGAAACGCGAATGATTAGCTAACTAGAGTAAAGGCGGGCGCAAGCAGGGTCAAGGCAGCCGCGTCGATGTGCTACACGACCGTAACGCCGGAAAGATTGGCAAAGTGCATGTCGGAGGTGATGAGGGGAGCGTGATAGGAAAGTGCTGTGGCGTAAATGATTGCGTCGGCCATCGCGAGCTTGTGTAACAGGCTCAGGTCGGCAGCCTTCAACGCGAGGTCCTCATCGAACGGCACCAACACCCGTTTTAGCGCTTCCGACCAGAAAATGTCCGCCAGAGTCTTGCTTTGCCGTGACAGCAAAATCCTGCGGACCTCGTACAGCACGATAGGCGGAATAAGAACGGCGACCTCTCCTTCGAGGTAGGGAGCGATCAAGTCTGCTTTCGTGTCTTGGGTGAGATACTCGAGCCAGCCGGAAGAATCTACAACTACTTTGTCAGTAGCGGTCGCTGCGGTCACGATAGTCGTTTTTCCATTCCATTCCTTTGGCTATGCCGCGTAGCTCCCTGATTGAGCGCGGGCGATGCAAGCGAATGGACCGATCGAGTAGATAGATTTGAAGCTCTTCGCCAGGCCGTAATTCCAGCTTGTCGCGAATCTCCTTGGGGATAACCACTTGGAACTTCGGCGAGACTTTAACGGTGCTCATACATACGTAGATTGTATCGATGATAGTATCGTATGTCAATTTCTATATCGATAGGACTATTGTAGGAGCGCTTCGAACTCCGTTGAGGATTTTATGGCTTCGAACGCCGGTTCGGACTGGAGCCATCTCGCGAACGCAGCCTTGTCGGCAGCCAGATCATGCGTCTTGCGCAATGCCTTCACCGCGTCCTTCTTTTTCCCGGCCAGGGCACTGGCGACCGAGAACTGGCGCCAGGCCCACTCGGAATCGGGTTTGGCTTGCGTGGCGATGCCGTAAAAGCGGACCGCGGACTCGTAGTTTTTCTGATCCAGCGCGCCACTACCTCCTTCGATAGCTCCGATGAACACACCTCCAAGCGCGCGCTGGTAGACACGCGCCTTTTCCACGCGCTTCTCCTGCTGAGCATTTAGCCGCAGGCGAGTGATCAGGTCGTTCACCTCGGCCTTGGCTTCAAACCGCTGATCGGCATCTTCTTTGGAAAAGTCAATGTGCGAAGTGATTTGCCCGGTTAGTTGCGCCTGCTCTGCAAATTCGTTCTGTTCGCGTTTGAGCGCTTCGTGGAAAGCCTTCTGGTTGTCGAGCGCACCGACCTTAGCCTTGACCGGCTCGATATTCTCGAGCCCCGTGAAGGTAGAAGCGATTTGCTCGTACTCCCGTGAAGCCCACAGAAGATCGCCGGACTGCTCGAAGGAATTCGCGCGAGCTTGCATTTTGGCGAACTCGGCGTCGAGAAAGGCCTGGTCGCGCGGCTCCCGGCCGGCCTTGATCGCTTCGATCCGAAACCAAGCGAGAGCCTCCGCCATCACTTCGGCTGGAGCCCATTCGTGCGAGCCGTCGAAGACTCGAAGCCAATGAGGGTATCCGGCCTTGGCGAGCGCGTCTTGCAGGGGAATGACTTCGCTATAGTTGAAATCGGTGACGCCGACCGCAGAATAGACCGGGAACGATCCGTCCGCCGCCGGAGATTGTCCATTCGAAAAACCAGCCCCGCTCAGCAGGACGCCCGCGGCGCACCTGCACATCAACGCGATCTGCGATGAAAAACGCGCGCCGCCGGAGAAGCCGGCAAAATAGACCCGTCGCGTATCGATCGATACCCGTTGCTGGACATCCGCCAGCGTGGCTTGTGTGGCCTCGAAGCGCTCTTTGCCTGGACCATTGCGCGAGTTGTTCGACGCGGCTAGGACATAGCCCCGCTCTTCAGCGGCCGCCTTCTGCAACTCGAGCGGAACGGTGCCGCGCCCGCCTGGATCCGAGGACAAAATCAGCGGCCACTGGCGGTCGGGTGAATAGTTCGACGGCAGGTAGAGCGCATAGGTCTGATTCGGTTGTGCGGCGCACTCGATGCGAGGAAGAATTTTCCCATTTTCCAGTTTAGGGAAGGGCTGTTCAGCCTGCGGGCATGGCGGATGCGGCAGCAAAAACGCTAAAACACATAGCGCCCATCGCATCACAATCGCGAGTATAGCTGACCCGCGCGAACCTTGCAGCGGACACCATAAGGCGCGGTACAATCTCCCTTTTGAATTTCCAGCAGGTTTACACGGGGAGCATGATGAAACCAGTTTGGAGATGGGTGTTGACCTCGATCGTTTGCTTGGCGGCCACTTTTGGGCAGGGGCAGACGCCGCAGAAGGTGAATCCACCCGACGACCGCTACAAGGCGGACATTCTGATCGTGGTCGCGCATCCCGATGACGAGGGCTTTTTCACGCCCTACGCGGTGAAGGCCTTGAACGACATGCATAAAAGTGTGGCGGTCATCTTCAGCACACGTGGAGGCAGCGGCGCGAACCGGTTTACGCGCGAGCGCGGTCCGGCGATGGTCAACGAACGAGAGATCGAGGCGCGTGAAGCTTGCGCGAAGCTCGGCATCCGAAACGTATGGTTCCTCGACGGGAAGGATTCCGCGTCGCAGAACGTGCTCGACTCGCTCTCGAATTGGGGCCACGGCTCGAATCTGGAGCGACTGGTGGGTTTGATCCGGCTGACTCGGCCGGATGTGATCTTGACGCATCATCCGGGAATCTTCGTGGGCGAAGATCACGGCGATCATCAGGCTACCGGGGTGCTTGTTGTCGAGGCGTTCGATCTTGCGGGCGATCCTGCGGTTTTTCCCGCGCAACTCTCCGGGGACATGACGCATTACGAGTCCTATCTTTCGAATTTGCGGCCATGGCAGCCGAAGAAAATCTATGTCGGCAGTGACGCAGATGACGGCAAACAGTTCGACGGCTCAGGACCTACGTATTCACCTCGGGAAATTTCACCCTCGCTGAAGAAACCATATTGGCGACCGGCTATTGAATCGGCGATGTCGCATCGCACGCAATTCCCGGATTTCATTGACAAGCTCGAAAAAATGAACGATGCGGAACTCGAGAAGATGATGAACGATCCAGACACAGGTTGGTGGGGAGACCCGTCTACGCTGATTTTCGCGAAGTCGGTCGTCGGTGGCGGGCCGACCGATCCTGTTTTTTCGCATGTCGACGAAAAGCCGGTGAATCCGGCCTCCCAATCCATCAATTCCTGCGGTGCCGAGGGACCGCAGGAATCCGTGCCGCGCGTCGAATTGGGTGGTCCCTGGGAATTCTACTCGCACTTTTACCCGGCGCACGGCTTGTGCCAACTAAGAGTGGCGAAGGTCCCGGAGATCGTCGTGAAGTCCGGAGTCACCTTGGTTGTGCCGCTAGTGATCGAGCATGAGAGTTCCAAACCGGCGGAACTGAACCTGTCGGTGAAACTCCCGGAAGGATGGAAGGCGAGTCCTGGTCCGCTAAAGTTTACGTTGCCCGCCGAGTCGGCGTCTTCCGTGGCGATTCACGTCGATACGCCGACCCTGTCCGGCGACGAACTGAAGAAAGCGAAGCTGCAGGAAGTGCGCGTTTCCGCAGAAGTGGACGGAAGGCCGGCCGGCGAGGTTGTTTTGCGGGTCACGTTGAAGGCGAGCGCGCTGCCACAAGCGCTCTAGCGTTATTTCTTCGGCCGAGCGGCTTCCATCTGTTCCCACGCGGCATCAGGCAGCAATGCCAGATCGTTGAACTCACCTGCCCCGCGAAGCCACTGGCCGCCATCGATGACCACGCATTCGCCATTGATGTATTCCGCCATCTCGCTCAGCAGAAACGCAGCAAGATTGGCAAGCTCCTCGTGCTTGCCGAAGCGCTTCATCGGGATTTTACCGAGGGCATGCTCCTCGAACTGCTTCGACGGAATCAATCGCGACCACGCGCCTTCGGTGGGAAACGGACCTGGCGCGATGGCGTTCACCCGGATGTGGTACTTCGCCCATTCCACCGCGAGCGATGTGGTCATCGCGAGCACTCCAGCTTTCGCGCACGCCGACGGCACCACGTAACCGGAGCCGCAGTTCGCGGCCGCATAGGTCGTGGTAATGTTCAGAACATTGCCGCCAAGCTTCTTCGCGATGCGCCGGTTGGCGAAAGCCTGAGTGCAGTGGAACGTTCCGTTCAACACGATGCTCACCACGGCGTTGAAGGCATTCGCGGATAACTTCTCCGTCCGTGCCATGAAATTCCCGGCGGCGTTGTTGACCAGCGTATCGATCTCGCCGAACTGCGTTTCCGCCGCGGCAAACGCCGCTTCCACCGCGCTGAAATCGCGAATGTCGCAAGTCGTAAATGCCGCGGCGCCGCCTTCTCGGTGAATCTCTTCGCAGGTTTCGTGGAGATGTGCTTCGCGCCGGCCGACCAGGAACATCCGCGCGCCAAGCTTGGCGAACTGGATAGCCATCGAACGGCCCAGCCCGCTGCCGCCACCGGTCAAGAAAATGGCACGGCCTTTCAATAATTCGGGTGAGAACATGAATGCCTCCGGTGCAGCTCGGGAGCATTGTAGCAGTGGAAATCGAGAATGGTTTACAAACGAGAAGGCCACTACCTGTTCTCTCCACTTCCGGTTTAGCGCCTTTTTTACACCCTCATGGTTACCTGGCGGAATGCAGGTTCTTTCGTGCGCTGGCTTCCACTTCTCTTTTGCAGTGGCGCAATACTTCGGCAGTGTTTCGGGTCGACTGTCCGTTCCAGGAGTTGTCGTCATCGGGAAGCCGTCCTATAACGTGGCCCAATTCGTGAAGGAGGATGGTGATCCTCGCTTGGTCGGTATCGCCGCTAAAGCTGCCTACGCTCAGGCGACGCCAAGGAAGATGCGTCAATTGAAAGCCTGAGTCGTCCGTCCGCGACTCTCCCAGAAAGAAAGGACCGTCGCCATTGATCCAAATCGAGAAATTGCTCCCCTCGATGGGAATGACTCTGGCGGCCCAAGGATGTTTCAAGAGGAGAGCGCCACGGTCGGTGCGGATGGCACTCACGCGAGAAGGGCCGTTGGGGTCGACTGAAAATCGCAATGAACGGAACGCGGCCGCGGCATCCGCATTCGATTGCTGAAACCATTCCGTGCATGCATTCCGGTCTTCGAGAATTTCCAGCACTTGCAGTCGGCTACGCGCGATTAACTCGCCGCGCCGATCTAATGCGGGAGAGTCTTTTGTGAAGGCGGGCGAGGCAGACGGAGCATCCGTTTCTGCCCGTACAGCGAGTGCAGACGGCAAAATGGTTCCGAGCAAAAGCAAGCAAATCGGTTTGAATGGCTGGCCGAATCTCTGCGTCACAAGATCCTCCAAAAACGTCTGGAGGATTCGACGCCCGGCGCGCCGGCACATGCACACGCGCAGGAGTAAACAGTTCGTCGCGCATTAGGAGGTGTGTTCGGTAATTTGCGTTACATCCGCCGCGAAAATCCAGGAATTAGGACGAGTTGATGTGGAGATTTAAGCGTGCAAATAAACGAATCCGTGCCCGTAGCAAACCGCTCATTTGTGAAGAGGAGATCACTCCTATATGAGTGACCGAGAATTTTGGAACGGCTGGCGCGAACGGCAGCGCTAGAAGGAACAAGAAAAAAAGTAGGGCAGGATGGGGACCTGGACCCACCCTGCCCTGGCGGAAGCGGATTGCCCGCATTCCGCAAAAACGCTGTGGAGTCTCCGTCGACCGGTGCTTACAGGCCGCTCAGGCGCTGCCGAGAGAATCGCCACTGCGTTGGCGTTTTAACTCTCAGGATCGGCGAGCCAGCCTGACCAGCTTTCCTGATTCTGGTGACTGCCCCCGTAGCGAGTCACCCGCGGTGTATGACACCGGGCCCAATCAGGGAAGCGCAGCCAGAAGCGTTTCCACAGCGTGAATCAAGTCCTTCCAAGCGACCTCGACGGCTTCCTGCAGCCGGTCGATTTCCAAGTCTTCGGCATCTTCCAAATCGCGAACGCGGCGCTTGAACTCCGCAAAACGTGTGCGTACGTACTCCAATTCCCAGTAATGCTCGAGCTTGACGCTCACCTTCTGCTTGGCAAACCGGCCCTTGAGCAAGGCCACACGTGCCGCCAAATCCTCGACTTCACCAACCACTCGATCTAAATACGCTTCCTTGAGTAACATGTCCCCCTCACAGCGCCCTCGACATCGAACGCATACCCACGGGCGGAGACGGTTGTACTGAGAAAAGCAGGTAAGTCGCCAAAGGCGGAATGACCCAAGTGACTGATAGAAAGCTAGATACTTAATCCGGAGAGGGCCCGCAAACCAGCTGAATGGGTGGGA
>Ga0335080_10000962_pt1 | contig 27503 bp, 21 predicted proteins | sample Lox_Sample_34_FD_206720 | JGI IMG/M metagenome (GOLD analysis project Ga0335080, IMG submission 206720) | Soil microbial communities from Loxahatchee National Wildlife Refuge, Florida, United States - Lox_Sample_3.4 | ecosystem: Environmental > Terrestrial > Soil > Wetlands | place: USA... | reverse complement strand
CGCCTTTGGCAGCAACACCGGGCCGGAAGGATTCGGCGGCTTGTTTCAGGGATCAGCGATTGCGGTAGGGACCAAGGTCGGCCTGTCCGGAGAACGCACGGCAACCGCCCTGCTGCGCTGGCTGCCTATGCTTTTATTTCCCTTCGTTGCGGCGCAGGCCTTCAGCACGATCGAGTCTGCGCCGCTGACGGCGGTTTCCATCATTCTACATTGGCGCCGGCAGCGGGAAATCCGGGCGGGACGTGCCGTGCCGCCCGGGCCCCGCGCGGAGGTGTCTTATCCTTACTTCATCGTTTGCCTGTTTGCCGCGAGCATCCGCGCCAACCGTGGAGACGAAATTTTCTTTTGGGGACAATGCGTTTTGCTGGCGTGGGCGTTATGGCCGCTGCGTTCGCGACGCTTTGGCGACGTCATTTGGGTCGCCACCCTGGCGCTGGCGATCGTCATCGGCTATTTGAGTCAGGAGGGCCTGGGCCGTTTGGAGCAACAGATGATCGGTTACAATGCGCAATTGCTCGCGCGACTCTTTCAGCCCCGGACGGATCCGGGTCAAAGAGCGACAGCGTTGGGGCAGATTGGGCGCTTGAAAATGTCCGCCAAAATTGTTGTGCGCGTTCTTCCTGCCGGCGGCGCCCCGCCGCCGACCTATCTTCACGAGGCCAGCTATCAAAGCTTCCGGCGGCAAAGCTGGTATGCCGGCAGCACCCGTAATCCCTTTGAAATAGTTTCGCGTGCCAGCACCAATGAAAACACGTGGATATTGCTGCCCGGTAAAACCGGCGCTGCGGCGGTTAACATCGCCTGCTACCTTACCAGCACGGCAAAAGGATCCGGCAATCCGATGGGGCTGCTCCCCCTCCCGACCGGCAGCGGGCGGCTGGAAAACCTGAATGCCTATCTGCTCCAGCAAAACAAAACCGGCGCGGTGCTGGCAGAAGGGCCGGGCCTGGTCATTTTTGACGCCTTTTACGGTCCCGGCCCCACCATTGATTATCCGCCAACCTTCTGGGACTACCGTGTTCCCACCAACGAAAAGCCGGCGCTGGACCTCGTCATTGCAGAGATGAAAATGCCGGAGACAAACCAGGCGCGGACACTTCAGGCGGTTCAGGGTTTTTTCCAGGGCAAATTCAACTACAGCACGTGGCTCGGTTCGGAGAAATTGCGAGCTACGAATGCGACTCCCTTGAGCTGGTTTTTGTTGCACAGCCGCAGCGGGCATTGCGAATACTTTGCCACGGCAACCGTGTTGCTGCTCCGCGAACTGGGAATTCCCGCCCGCTACGCCGTCGGCTATGCGGTCCATGAAAATTCCGGCAGCGGATACGTCGTGCGCGAACGCGACGCCCATGCCTGGTGCCTGGTGTGGAACCCGGAGGCAAAAGCCTGGGAGGATTTCGACACCACGCCGGCATCGTGGATCGCCATCGAAGGCAAACGCGTGTCGCTCCTGCAACGGGTTTCAGATTTCTGGTCCTGGACCAAATTCCAGATCGCCAAATTCCGGTGGGGCCGGATGGAATGGCGCCGGTACTTCCTGTGGGCGCTGGTCCCGTTGCTGATAGGGCTGCTGGGCCAGATCCTCTTCCGCCGCGGACGCAAACGGCATCGGCGCAGGCACGCCGCCGCCGCCGATGTCCGCATGTCCTGGCCGGGGCTCGATTCGGAATTTTATCAACTGGAAAAACAATTGGCCGGACGCGGCGTGCCGCGTTTGGCCAGCGAACCGCTTTCTGACTGGCTGGCGCGCGCCCTGGCGGATCCGGCCTTGAACGATTTACTGGCGCCGTTGAACGAATTGCTGCGGCTGCATTACCGGTACCGTTTTGACCCCCGCGGTCTGACAGCCAAGGAACGCGAAGCGTTGAAAAACGAAGCCAGGGTTTGCCTGGTTGCATTGAACCGGTTGAAGCCAGGTGAAACGGACACCGCCTCAAAATTATCGGAGAAGCGCGCTGCGTGAGGCCTTGACAGGTAAATCCCCCAAGGAAATGAGGGCAGGTATAAATTGCCCATCCAGCAAGGACAGATTTTTAAATTCAGCCGGCCGGGGGGGGGGCAGCGGGTTTTTCCTGGGCCCGGCGGAACTGGTTTTCAAGCTGAGTCACGCGGTTGTTCAGCCGTTCCAGAACTTTGCGCACGTCAGGGGGAATGACGACACAGTCCGCGCAATGATGCCGCGTGGCGTCGCTGCCCTTGACGGGATAATCAAATTTTTTGCCGCAGGCGCGGCACGTGCGCTGGCGCTGGCCGGAGGTGATTTTTTCCATGGGCGTAAATTTAACTAAAAATCCGACGGGTGCAATCCGTTGCCGGTTCAGATTGTAGTGTCAGTGCTGCGCGCCGATTCTTTCGAGCCACAGGCTCGACACTACACCAGGTTTCTTCACCGCTGCTTGCTTTCCAACGCCCGGGGCGCGCTGGTCACGCCGCCGTCCATCAGCAGGCGACGGTCGCGCGAGCGGGTTTCGCCCACGGCGGTGACGCGGATGGCCGCTTCGTCGGTGACGGGGCATTCGTGCTCGCAAATGCCGCAGCCGATGCAAAGCGCCGGATCTACGTACGGCCGGCGCAGGGTGATGGGATTGCCGTCGCGCTTGATGATGGTGACTTCGCGCGAGTAAATCGCCTTGGGCGAGACGGGACAGACTTCCTCACAGACCACGCACGGGGTTTCCATGGACCACGGCAGGCAGCGGCCATGATCGAAAAATGCCGTGCCCAGCCGGATCGGGCCTTCCGCGACGAACGGGCCGAGGCCGGTCTTTTCCTCGATGGTGATGCGCTGGATGGCGCCGGTGGGGCAGACCTGGCCGCAAAGCGTGCAGTTCACTTCGCAATAACCGACCTTCATGTTGAGGATCGGCGTCCAGATGCCTTCCAGGCCGGATTCCATCAGTGCCGGCTGCAACACGTTCGTCGGGCAAGTGCGGATGCATTGGTCGCATTTGATGCAGCGTTCTAGAAATTCCGGTTCCGCCACCGAACCGGGCGGGCGGATGACTTTTTTGTTGTAATTCCGGGCTGTGGCGCCGGAGGCCCGCCCGAAAGCATAAAATGTCAGGCCCAGCAGAGCCCCGAGAAAGGCCCGCCGGCCCGGCACGACGGGCGCGGTGATTTCGCGCTGGAGCTGCGGCATAAATTTGAACGAAATGGCGTCTTCGGGACAGTCTTCGATGCAGTTGAAGCAGACGAAACATTCGCTCTTGCGCAATTGCGTTTGCGGGTCAGAAGCGCCTTCGCAGCTCTTTAAACAAAGGTCGCAGTCCACGCACTTGTGCGGGTCGCGGTCAATGCGCCACAGCGCGGCCGTGGACAGGGTGCCGAGGAACGCCCCGAGCGGGCAAAGCACGCGGCAGAAAAATCGCGGAATCACCACGTTCATGCCCACCAGGAACAGCAGCATGAAACCCACGACCCACGCGCCGACGTGGAAATATTGATGCACATAAACGCTCGACGGGAAAAACAAGTTCAACATGGGCAAAATCGCCACTGACATCGAGCGGTGGAACAGACAGATGGGGTCGAGCCAGCCGATTTGCAGGCTGTGGCAAAGGGCCGCCACGATCATGGCGATGAGGATGACGTATTTGAGCGAATACAACTTTTTGTAACGGTTGGATTCGATGCGTTCGCGTTCCTCGGCGCGGCGTTTGCCCATCAGCCAGCCGATGAAGTGGTGCAGGATGCCGTAGGGGCAAATCCAGTTGCAGAAGATGCGCCCGAACAGCAGCGTCGGGATGATCAGCAGCAGGCTCCACAGCAAACCCATGTAAACCGTGTGCGTGGTGATGGCCGTGGCGAAGGACACCAGCGGGTCGAGTTCGAGGAACAGCGAGACCGGATAGCCCTTGAGATACCGCAGGTCGGTGACGAAAACAAAGAACAGAAACAGGCAGAAGAAAAAAACCTGCGATATGCGGCGGACAGTGCGGGTTTTCATAATCAGGCCTGGACTTCCTTGTAAATCATGTCCTGCCAATGGGTGCTGCCCAAGCCGCGGGCTTCGGCCTTGTGGACATAGGTCAATTCCGCCAGGTCGCGTTCCATCAGGCGCGTGTAACCATAGCTGTCCACGGCCACCATGTCTGTGCCCGCCACCACCGTGTTCATCTGCTTCACATCGGAAAGCCGCCCGCCGGTCGGGCCGTTTTTCATCAGCACGTTCATGCCGTCGAGCACAACGAGCGTTGGCTTCATCATCAGCGCAAAATCGGAAACGATGCTGTGGATGTATTGGTGGAACTGGCTGCGGCGGCCGCCGAGCAGGCCATACCAATTCTTCATCGTCATCGAGGCATGGCAAAGATTGTGGTCCTTGCACGGAGCGACGCCAATGACCTTCGTTGCCTTCTTGAACGGCTCATGGAAGAACGTCCAATTGCGGAGGACCTCGCCATCGAGTTGCAGCGGCGCGAAACCATTGGCGTCCGGGTAAAGCAAATCGACCTTCAAATCGTCGGCCACCTGGCGCAGGCCGCTCTTGAGAAAACAGCCGGTGGGGCTGTTGATCGGATTGTCGGCGATATACACCCGGGCGGCGCCGGCTTCGAGCACGAGCTTCGCCACGGCGCGCAAAGTCTCAGGGTGGGTCGTCGCCGCGAGCGCGGGCGGGGTGTCGAACGCGACGTTCGGTTTGATCATGACCACGTCGCCCCTACGAATGAAGCGCGACATGCCGCCCAGCGCGCCGATGGCGGCACGGACGGTGGCCTCGTGTTCCGTGCCGTGGGCAATCGCGAGCGAGGGCAGAAGTTTGTCCGGCGCGATGGCAAAACTCGGAAGCTGCAGCCCTTTTTCCGGTACGAAACCGGGGATAAAATGTTTCGGCTGCCACAGGGCGTACCCACCCGCCGCCGCGCCGGCGAGCAACGCCCCGGTGGCGCCCGCGCGGATGAAGAACTCCCGCCGACTGATACCGCCCGGCGCAGCATCGCCGGATACGCCCGCCTTGATAGCGTCCGGGTCAGACTTCATAACCTGAGCTTCAGCATAGCATTACTTCATTTGCCCGGCCAGATATTTTTCGACAAAGGCCCGCGCCGGGGTCTCGTCGTCGGCATCCACCACCCCGCCCAATTCGCCTTCGCGCTGGTAAATCACCTTCCAAGTGCCGAAATTCTGCGCTTTGAAAATCTTCGCGCCGCCTACGTCCGGCAACGCAGTCACCTTGCCGCCAAATTGGCCGGAGAAGTCCTGATACGATTTCCACGCCGCTGCCGCTTCGGCGGGGGTCGCCACCATCAGGAAGAAAGGCAGTTTTTTGCCGGCAAAATCATATTTCGCCTGAAAGACGTTTTTCAAAAACACCTGGCCCTGGGCGTTCTCCTGCACAAACTGGACGCTCGCCGGATCCATGCCGTCCGTCGGCAGACGGCGGCGGGCATCAAGGCCGGTGTCGTCAGCGGGAAGATTTTTAGCGCGGTCAGCCGCGATGGCCTTTGCCAGCTCGAGGGTCTTCGCATTCTGGTCCGAAGCCAGGACCTGGACATAACGCGGGCCTTGCCGGAAGAAAAATCCCATCCCACTGACGTAGCCATCCGGCGCGAAAGCCAGTGACTCGCCCTTGGGGTCGCGTTCCAATGCGAACATGCCGAAGGCGTTGACCGGCGTGTCGAAGCGGTATTCATAAACGTCCACGAAACTTCCGGACGTGCCGGTGACGGAGAAGGAACGGCAACGAAGTTGTTGAAAATTGAAATTCAGGTAGGCCGGGGCGCGCCCGTCAATTTTTTCGAACAAGTTGTCGGCGTTGTAGAATTCCGTGTCACCCATCGGTTTCAGTCCGTCGAGTTTGATTTCCAGCGGCGCGCCTTTGGCGGCTGGCGCGGGCGCAGTTGCGGCGCCCTCGGCGGGCTCACCGGTCGCTTCACTTTGGCCGGCGGTTTGAATTTTGGCAGCGGCCCCGGTTTCACCCGGGGCGACGTCCGCCGCGCGAACGGTGCCCGTTTTTCCTTCCACGGTTGCGGCGGTGGACTTCAAGGCGGCGGGATTAAGCGCGAACCGGTCAGGGTTGTAATGTTTCCCCTTTAACCAGATTGCGCCGCCGATGACGGCCAGCCAAACGACCAGGAACAGGCTGATGCCGCGCTCCAGCAACGAAACTTTTGCGCGCCGGAAAGTTTTGCGATTGCCGGTTCGGGATTGGGTGGCAGCGGGGGCGGCCATGTCTCAATATCGGTTCAGACAAAGTTGCGCTCGGCGCGCCTTACAATTTCCGGGTAATCCACGCGGAACGCACAACGGTCGCGCAGCGCTGCCAGATCGACGCCGGTGGCATCGCGGGCGGCGGGTGGCAGGGCGTGATAAAACTCGCGCGCTTCCAGCAGTCCGTCCTGTTCGTAGTAAGCCACAAAACGGGTGATGTCGAGCAGCGCAAATTGGGACGCCGCGGCAAACGCATCACAGGACGGGCAGCCCGGACACAGGGTGCGCCGGCTGGCCAGGATGGTGTCCTTGAGCAAATTGAGGTGCGCGATCTTGAGGGGGGTTTTGTAACTGCGCGCGGCGGCGGTGGCTTCCTGTATTTGCCCGACGTTGTCGAGTTGATTGCACACGACCGAAATTCGCGGGTCGCTCCAGCTCGCGTGCAGTACAGCCTGATGCGTAGTCAGGCCGAGTTTGTCGAAGTCCGGCAGGCGAACGGGAGCGTCCTTGATATTGCGCATGGTTTTCATTGCCACCAGGGCGATGCCGGCCTTGTAAGCGGCGCCCACCGCCCGGTCGAACGCGTCGCCTTTCGTGAAGAACGGCGAGTAACGGAGCATAATGATGTCCACAAAACCACCCTGCGCGGCGGCATTGAGGTAGTCGTTCAATCGCCCGTCATGGCAGGAGAAGCCGACCAGCTTGACCTTGCCGGAACTCTTGAGCGTTTCGGCCGTCTTTTTAAACTCATCGCTCCTGGGCCAGTTCACGGAGTCTTCGCCATATTCGCGCGTGCCGATGCCGTGAATGTAAAAGGCGTCGAGATATTTCGTGCCGCAGGCGTCGAGCCGTCGGTCAATCATTTCCAGCAGCTGTTTGGGGCCGGCGTGCGGATGGTCCTTGGAGACGAGGAAAATTTCCTTGCGCCGCTCCGGGTATTTAGCGAGCCACGCGCCAAAAATTTTCTCGGATTTGCCGCCGAGATAACAATCGGCCGAATCGAAATAGCGGATGCCCATGGACCAGGCGATGTCGATGTAGTCGGGGGTCAAAGCCTGTTCCATGCCGCCCAGGCAAAGCATGGTGGCTTGCGGGCCGTTCTTGCCGAGCTGGCGTTTGGGCAGCGGTGTGGCGGCGGCGGCCGCCGGTTTATCTTCTGCGGACACGGTTTGGGTGACGACCGCCGGGGCGGCCGCCAGGGCGACCGGCAAGGTCAGTGTGGTCTTGAGGAAATGCCTCCGGGAAGTCTGTAAATTGTTTTCTTTCATAGGCTTTTAGTTACTTGGGAAACTATCACCGGGTGCATGATCCCGCAACGGGAATTGCATCAACAGTTCGAGTGATGCTTGACCGGAACCATCGGATGGAAGATTATGGTGGACCGAATGGGGGCGTACCGGTTTCGACCCGGGAAATGCGCCAGAGGCGGCATGCCGAGGACGATGCGTTGGCCTCGTTAATCATCGCATCAAACCAAACAGCTAACGAAGAATTAGCTCTCGCGGCCTGATTGTCCGCGACGTTCGCCGGTGGACACCTGCTACGCTGGACGAACGCCACAGCAGGCATGGTTGATGGCGGAGTCTGCGCGCCAGCGACCGAGATCTTATCCTGCGGACTAGGCAGTGCGATTCGAGTCCGGACGCCATCGCATAGCAGAAAATCTTCTCCGGACTAAGCATGTAGTCGCGGCTGGTTTGTTTGCCGGGGACGCGGGTTCAACTCCCGCCGCCTCCACCAGTTCGCACAAGGTGTGGAAAAACGTTCGCGCTGTGCGTGTTAAGAGCGTTTTTTCGTCAAGAAATCATAGTCTTTAAAAAACAAATGAGGCGTGAGCGCATAATCGGCAGTCGAGCCAACTTTTTGGAGAAGGGACTTCATTTCTTATTTTTAACCAGACCGTTGAACCCGGGCAGAAACAGCTTTTTGGTTGGGGATTAAAGTGTTGTTTCGGTGGCTAGACCCACCTTGGTAATGTCCAACTGGCGGAGGACATCCAGAACGTTGATCATGAACTGGTAATCCACCTCGTCGGCGCCTTTCACCACCACGCTCAGTCCGGGATCGGCCGTTTTGAGTTGTTGCAACATGTTTTTCAATTGTGCCACCGTGACCACTTCGCCGTTGAAAGTGATTTGCCCCCGCCCGTCCACCGCAATTTTGTTGATTTTCGGCTGATCCGCATTCTTCGGCGGTGGTTTGCCCGACGGCAGGTTCATTTCCAGGTTGTTCATCAACTGCGGCGTGGTGATGATGAAGATCACCAGCAGCACAAACACTAGATCCAGCAACGGTGTGATGTTCAGTTCGTTCAGGGTGCTGTGATGGGACCTGGAAATCTTTTTCATTGCAGCACGGGCTCGGTTTCCTCTTGCACGTCAAACCGGACGATTACACGCGGCGGGAAATTCGTCGGCGGCGGATGGTCAAGGCGGTTGATCGCGGCAAACACCTTTCGCACGGACTCGTCCCACTTCGGGTCGCCGGAGCCTATTCGCCAGACCGGATCACTGATGTCGCCCGCGCGGTTGACCGCTACTTCCACTTCGGCCACGTATTTGTCGTCTGCGAGGTTGTCCGGCCGGATCCATTTCGACCGCAACGCATATTCCAGGTAACTCTTGTAAACCTGCACTGCATCGGAACTGGATTCGACCGCTTTACCGCCTTCGAATTCAAACGCCGGCAAATCGGCTGACGGCGGTGCAACGGCCGGTGGCGCGGTGGCTGCCGCCACGGCCGGCGGCGGGGGAGCAGCTTCGACTATCCTGGGGGTTTCGACCTTCGGCGTTTCCACTTTGGGCGGCTCGACTTTCGGTTTTTCCGGTTCCTTGGGTTTCTCCGGCTGTTTTTCCTTCACCATTTCCACCGAAATTTTTTGAAGTTGCTTGCCCAGAAATCCCTGGCGGGCCGCCAGATAAAAAAGCGCCAGCACCAGCACCACGTGGAAAGTGGCCGAGATGGCCAGGTTCACCTTTGACGAGTTGCGCGGTTTGCGCGGCTGGGTTTGCGGTTCCATGTCAGAACTTGCCGGTGGGTTCCGTGGCCAGGTCCACCTTTACGACGTTGGCCTGCTGGCAGGCATCGAGCACGGTGCGGATCTGCCGGTATTTCGTCTTGCCGTCGCCGCGCACGACGATGTTCAGGTCCGGGTCGTCCATGCGCAGGGTTGCCAGCAGGGGTTGCAGGTCGCCTTCCTTCACCTCTTTGGTGTTCATATAAATTTTCCCGTCGGCCTGGATGGAAATGTAATTGGCCTTGCGCGGCGGGTCTTTCTGGTGCCGCGCCGCCATCGGCAGGTTCAGATCGAGGTCATTCACGATGGGCGTGGTGGTGATGATGAAAATGACCAGCAACACGAACGCCAGGTCGAGCAGCGGAGTGATGTTCAACTCCGTCAGCGTGTGGTGCGCAGAGCGGGAGCACTTCTTCATGGTGTGGCGGCGTTAACGTTCGGTGGCGAACTCTGGCGTGTTGCGCAACGTATTTTCATCGCCCCTGAGGGCGGTGACCAGGCTTGCGGCCAGCGCTTCGTTGGCCTGCTTGAGTTCCTCTGAGATGGGGCGGTTGTCCACATAGGCATGTTCAATCTGGGTGGCGTAACGGGTGGCGTAACCGTCCAATTCCTGAGTGATGTGGCGGATGGTGGTGACCATGAAGTTGTAGGCGAACATGGCGGGTATCGCGACCAGCAGGCCGGTGACCGTGGCGATTAATGCGCCGGCCACGCCGGGTGCCATGGCAGTAAGGCTCGCGGCGTTGGCCCGGGCAATGCCGGCAAAGGTTTCCATGACGCCCCAAACCGTGCCGAGCAGGCCGATGAACGGTCCGCCGGCCACCGCCGTGGAAAGCACAATCATTCCCTTTTCCAGGGCCATGGCCTCGGCGGCGGCGGCTTCCTCCAGCGCCACCTTTACGGCGTCAAACGATGCGGTGCTGATGCGGCACTGGTTCTTTACGGTGACGGGGTTGTGCTTGAGCTGGTAATCCAGCTCGTCAGCCCCGCGGATGTAAAGCTGGTAAGCGGGCGCGCCTTCGTAGCTCTCGCCTTTGCGTTTGATGTCCAGCGGATCGCGGGTGGCGCTGTAGGCGGCAAAGAATTTTTTAGCCGCCCGCCGCGCGATGGAAAGCTGGCGGAACTTGGTGATGATGATCGTCCAACTGAACATGGACAGGATGAACAGGGCCGTGATGGTGACCTTGCCCTCGGGCGTGGCCTTTTCAAAGGCGAACTGCAACGCGCCGGAGGCGATCAGGGGATGTATGAGCATGGTGGTCATAAATGAGGACTGGTGGTTTGGTTTTGGGACAAATGTTTTGGCGGCAACAAAACGGTCACGCGGCCAGCCTTTTGCACGGTGGCGGCTGCCTTGCCCTTCTTCTTCTTCTCGTCATCATCCGTGGTATTCGTTTCGGTGTTTTTGTCGAGACTGGTGGAAGCTTCACTGGCCTCTCCCTGGCTGGCCGCATTCGCCGCAGTGCCGGCAGTCATGCTATTCTGGCCGCCGCTGACCTGTTCATTTGATATCAACGTGGAGGTGCTCGTGTCGCCGGCGGCATTGATCCCGCCGACACCGGCAATCGTGCTGGTGCCCAGGCTGCTCCCGCTGACGGAGGCAGTGCCGCCCGCCAGGGCATTTACATTAACCGTGTTAACGGCATCGATATTTAAATTGCCGAGGGTAAAAATGTTTCCGGTGATGTCACCCGAAGCCTTTAAGGTTACTGAGCCGGCACCGATCACTCCCGAGCCGGTGGCAGTAATATCCTGATTACCGGACGTATTCACCAGTTTGACATCAGGAAGATCCAGTGTGCCATCGGTCAGATTGAGAGCGGTAATGGCCGGATTACCGTAGGCATCCACCTTGGGATGGCCGGAAGCATCCGGTTCCTGCCATTCATAACCCGCAAAAACGTCCACCGCACTATTTCCCGGGTTGCCATTGAGAACCTTTTGCAGGGCCAGCGCGGCCTTCATCTTGCCGGTAAGCGCCCAATTGAACATTTTGGCCAGAGCTTTATGGTTGACCGGCAAACTAAAAAGAGTGGTTGATTCCGGAAGCGGAGGCCCGTTTAAAAGAAGTTGGAGGATGCCGCCGGCTCCAGCATTGACGCTGCCTTCGGGAGATTCAACCAGGATGCTGCCGGGCTGGGTGTACGAAACTTCCATGATGCCGCTGCCCGGAATTTCCGAGTGGAAAGTCACCACCGTTTGGTCGGGACCAGCCCGATAAGAATAGAAATTCACATACCCTGAACCGCCGTTCCCCGCATCGATATTGCCACTCCGGGACACCACGGTTACGGAACCGCCCAGCGTTCCGGAACTATTGTCACTGATTTGGCGTGTGTCATAAACGGCGATTCGGGAGCCATTCACATCAATGTTTCCGTTGGCATAAACATTCACATTGCCCTGGTCCGTCGAAAAAATACCGCGGGGATCCGTGGTGTTGGCGGAAAAAACCGGCGAGCCGACATTAATGTCACCGTCGGCATTGATGTAGATGTTCCCGCCGTATAACGAAGCGATCATGGTGGAAAACATGTCCAAATTACCGCTGACGGTGACCAGGATGTTTGCGGCACCGGCGGCGATCAGAGGATATGACTTCTTCGGCTGGCCATTGGCATCGGAGATCGGCCGGTAATTCTTGTCCAAATAGTAATACGTGTCATACGCGGCGCCCAGGGTCTGAATGCCGCCCGAGGTGCCCAAATCTATGTTGTGAGCGTTAACTTTGAATTGCCCGCCGCCGCCAAGGAAGTAGCCGGATCCAGTATCGTGCGGAACGACGCCGAGTTGGGTGTACGTATCCGCCAAGGCGGTGGCGGTGGTGGCATCCAGCACGGAAACATTGTGGGTCACATTGGGGGTTCCGTCCGAATTAAACTGGGGCACGCCGTTTTTATAACTCTGGATGGTCATGGTGTAGTCCTTGCCATCCACCGTATAACTTTTGCCTTCCAAAAAATCCATCAGCGTGCTGATATCCACGGAATTGCCGTTGAGCACGATGTTTTGATAGGTCAGTTTTCCGGTGTTCTTGTCGTAGAAAAAACTCGCGGCCAGCGTGGCCGCCGTCAGACCGGACAGACCGGCCGGCAGGGGATTGTTATTGTCAACGTATAACTGCGAAAGAGTGGACAAATCAGGGGCCTGAGAGCCGGATGGCAAATCAATGGTGGTGAACGTGCTGCGGTTGAGAATGTCGCCAGTCACATTGATGCTGGTGACTCCGGGATGAACCGTGGCCGCGCCCAGGCTTCCGTCGGCTTCCCGAACCGTAACAATATCACTTTCTCCGGGGTCCGAGGAAAGGTTCATTCCTTGGAACCGGCTGTTAATCATGTCTCCTCCTACAGTGATTTGCGCCGCTTCGGGCGCGCTGAGGAGGAAATCTTTCATATTGCCGGAAATACTCAGGACAACCGGCGTGGGGCTGGTGCTGTGAATCGGGGTTTCCGCATGGTCATTCGCTCCGAACACATCCGCACCAGGAGCAAAAGAATAATACTTTTGATAACCGCTGTCCGAAACAATCAGGTCGTAAATCCCCAGCGAGCCGTCCTGGGTTTGGTGCTGGCCCGTCAAATCCCCGGTAGTGGTGATGGTCAGGCTTCCCTGCGGAGAAGGAAACAAAATCAATTCGCCCAATTTGGTCAATTGGCTGCTGTAGGTCCCGGTGAGTTCGACTCCACCTGCGCCCGCCACGATGTTCATAATGGGCGCGTATATGAAAGGCAGGTCGTCAACTCGCGGAGGATCGGAAGCGTTGGCTCCCAGCCCCGTGCCCAGCGTAACCGAGTTGCCGGCTTTCAAATTCACATACGCGTCCGACGCATAATCAAATTTATGATATGCTTTGCTCGATACCGCCGACCCGACATTGTTGAAAAACCCGTTGGGATTGCGGACTTCCTGTAAAAAAATGTTGTTGGCCGCATCCACCGTCCAACCGCCCGTAATCAGACTCAACGCCAGTTTGCTGTTCGCGGTACCGGCGTTGCCTGCGGAAGTGGAATCCACAACATAACTTTTGCCGTCCGTCACCGGGTTTCCATTGGCGTCAACGGGAACACCATCCACCATTTTTGCCCCGGCAAAAATGAGGCCCGTGCCGTTGGCCACTGTGTAGTGTCCAGTCACATTGCCGCCAGCAATGATGGTCACATCGCCGGTCACGCCGCTGTCCTGCTCGGCAAAAGTCCCGGTGCCCGCATCACTGCTGTCGTTGCCGGAAGGCAGATAACTGGTCACATTGCCGCCCGCCGTGATTTTTACATTGCCGCCGCCGGAGGTGCTGATGCCGCCGACGCCCTTGCTATCAATTACGTAATCGGGGTCCCCTGACGAAGAAGAGTTGTAATTGTACCCGTAATCGTCCGTGCCAGTGTTAACGTCCCCTTTCAGCGCCCAGGCCGAGACCGCGCCGCCGCCAGTCGTACGCACATATCCGGAGCCTACCTGAATATCCTTGGCGGCGGTCAAATCGATGGCCCCCAGTGAAGTTTCGATGGAACCGCTGCCGCCCGCGGGCGCCAGGTTGCCATTGACCAGGACAGGCGCCCCGCTTGAATCGCGGATGACATCTCCCAGGTAAATTGAGGCGTTTCCAGGCTTAACCGAATCACTCCCGAAATCATATCCGGCCTTGAGAGTGACCGCCCAACTGTTGATGATGTGATCGGCGGAATACGTGATGAGCGAGCCGTCAACAAAGGTGATGTTGCCGCCCGCCAGCAACGTGAGCAGTCCATCGGTTTTATAACCCGTCGAGGTGTACAAATCCCAGGTAATTCCCCCACTGGGAGTAAACGTGCCACCCGTCACAACGCCATTCCCCACATAAATATCACCCGAGGCTTTTAGCTCAATATCGGCGTTGATGTTCTGAAACGCCGTTCTGGTGTCCACATAATACGTGCCATCCGAATTGGCGGATCCGTCAATCGTCCCGCTGGTGCCTGCCGAAGTTCCGCCGCTGGTGCCCAGCACGATGTTGATGGGGTCCAGGGAAAAGACCCCCCCGCTCCAGCCGGACTGCGCACCGGCATTGATGCTGGAATTCAAAGACAAAATGTTCGGGGCGCTGATTTCGACACTGCCGCCATCGCCGCCACGGCTGCCGCCGCTTACGTCAATCTGGCTGCCGGCTGCATCGCTGAAACTGTTGCCGGACCTGAGCGTCACATTGCCGCCAGCACTGCCGGCCCGTGAATTGTCGCCGCCGGCGATGATTTGCGAATTCGCACCCAGGCTGAGCTGGTCGTCCGCGACGAGTTCGATGGTGCCATTTATGTTCCTGACCGAGTTGGCCTGGATAAATCCGTTTTGGTTCACCACCCTGGCGTTCATGGCAATCGTTCCCCCGTCGGCAATGAGCCGGCCCTCATTGTCCACCGACCCGCCGGGCAGCGTGACCTGCATGCTCATGCCACGGCCATCGGGACGATCACTCAACAAGACCGTCTGTCCCGCCGCGAGACCAACGGTGCCGCCGGGCGTGCTGATGGTGCCATGATTTTCGACGCGGTCGGCGATCAAAAACGCCGAGCCGCCATTGCCGATTTTGATTTGCCCATAGTTGACGATGCTGGCAAGCGGAGGCGGACCGTTGAATTCCCAGGCGCCCCCGGAATTCTGCGGCGGGATATAATTTGCGGTGGAAACCACCAGCCCGGCGGCGCTCACGAACGAATTCGGCCCAAAATAAAAACCGGACGAATTGAGCAGCACCACGATGCCGTTGGCCTGGAGACTGCCGTAAATCTGTGACGGATTCTGGTCATTGATCCGGTTCCAGACGATGGAGGTGGATGAGGGCTGGTTGAAAATGGTTGTTTCCCCCGCGGCGATATTGAAGCTCTGCCAGTTCAAAAAAGCATTCCGCGAGGTGGTAATCGTTAACAGTGAACCGCTGGTGGTGGCAGTGGCGGAACCGCTATGCACAGTCATACCAGTAGGATTGGCCGTCGCCTCCAGTGCGAGACCAAACATCAGCACCGCAGCAACCGCCCGGCGGAACATGGAGTTGCAATCGAGAATGCGCATAACGATCCTGATTTTCAATTTTAAGGCATTTGGGTACGATTGTGCGTTACAAATGGGTGACATGTTTTTGGCATGACATTTAAAATTGGGCGCCTACACCCAAATAAACGCGGTAGTTGGATTCGTTTTCATGGCTGATCAAGGGCCAGGCGATTGTCAACCGCCCGTCCAAGTGACTGCCGATATTTGCGGTAAATCCGAAGCCAGTACCGCAATAGTTGGCAGACTGACTGGAAGTGCCGGGGACTTTCTCCAGGTCGTAAATCCGGCCGTAATCCAGAAACACCGAGGCACGGAGCCAACAGGGTTCCTCGTGTCCCTCATTGCCGGCCATGCCGATGTTTACGAGGGGCGTCTGTGGCTCAATGGAGAAGCGCCAACCGGTGTCGCCATAGGCTTGGCCATCCTGATAGCCACGCACGCCTGCCGTGCCGCCCATCGCATATTGTTCGTTGCTGATCAGCGCACCATCAGCCCACTGGCCATCGGCATGCAGTTTCACTGACCAGTCTTTGTAGATTGTCTGGATGCGGTTGGCACCCGCCTGCAAAGTGATGTAGGCGGCGCGGGCGTTGGTCGTATAGGAAGCCCGGGAGAAATTCGCGTCTTTATCATTGGAAAAAACATCCGGCAGGTTGAAATTGGCCTGGGCGTTGAAAAAAGTGGTTCCCAAATCGTCGGGAGCGGAAGCGATCAACCCGACATTCAAGGGGAGATAATCCACCACCGTCTGCCGAACTGGTTGCTGTATCGTGTAAAGCAAATTGCCAAACTTGACCGACGATTGACCATTGGAGGTTGTGATCAACTCATAAAAAAGGTCGGCGTTGGCGCTTTCGGCCCGATAATGCTTGTCATCCGCCCCCAAAGTGAGCGTGGAAACCAGCTTGCCCAAGGCCGGCAAAGGCAGGGAGAGTTTGAAACCCAGTCCCTCATTCAGAGTGACATTCTCACCGGCTGCCCGATGACCAAGGGCCACCAGATTCGTGGGATTCCCACCCGGAGTGGCGCCGATAATTACCCCGGGTGGCCCCATTTGAACGTCCGTATCCGAGGTCGAACGACTGGCATAGAGTGTCAGTTCCGGCCGGCCGGTGGGCGGCGGCATTTGAAACTGGTGGGTGACTTCGTTGTAACCAAAACTGCCGGGATTGGCGGTAATCTGCTGCTCCACCGAGTTGTAGCCGCCCAGGGGCATACGATAGTAGGCGCTGTAATTGGCAACCAGCGGATCATCGAAGGGAGAGGCATTATAAGGATCGCTGTTTTTATAATAATTGGGCGTGAAACTGTATTGAATGCCGGCCTGATGATCGAGGTCCCAAAGGTTGTCATATTGGGCGGTGAAATTCACACGCAGGTCGGGCGTGCCTGGAGTGCCCTGGTTATTAAGCTCAAGCCGCGCGTGCAGGGGCAACTGGTCTTTGACCTTGAGCGTGAGTTCGCTGGTTTCCGGCTCCGGACCGGGACCGATGACGGGATAAATCTGCCGGTCGCGGCTGGCATTGGCATTATCCAGTTCGCGCTGCAGGACTTGCGAGTTGAGCAGTCTGTTCGTTTGCAGGCTCGGCAGGGAGCGCATCACGTTGTTGGAACTGTAGTAGCGGTTGCCGGTGACGTTGATGGCAGCGAGCCGGCCCTCGGTGACTTTTACCTTCACGGTGGCGTTGGTAAGTTTTTGTTGGGGCAGGCCGACGGACACGGTGACGTAACCGCGTTCGCGATACGCCTTCTGCAATTCAATCATCGCCGCACGAATTCCTTCAAAGCTGGTGTTGGTGCCGAAAGCGCCGTCCACGTTGGTGATGGCCAGGGCCATGGCCTCCGGCGGCAGGACGCTGTTGCCCATGACCAGATATTTTTCCACGTTAAACCTTGGTCCAGCGTTTGTGGCGACCACGTGAATCCGGGTGTCGTTATCCTGGGCTTTCAACGCGGCCAGTTTCTGAAGCAGGGCAACGCGCGCCCGGGCCATTTCTTCGTGGCTGGCAGGAGTCTTCGAAAAGCTAATTGCCGGGGCAACGGCATTGGTGGCGGCGGTCGTGGCCGCGGCCATTTGCGGCAAAGCTGGTTCGGCGGCCGGCAGGTTCGATCTGGCTTTTTTGCGGCTGCCGGAACCGGTGTAACGTCTGCCAGACACCAAAATCTGAGGAAACGCCATCGGGAAAACGTTCATCGTAACCGTGCCGTTGGTGATTTGCTGCGGCGCGATTGCAATGCTCATCGTTGGATAACCCTGGTTACGGTATTCCAATTGCAGGTCTGAAGCCGCTTTCACTATCTCGTCCAAACTGACGTTCGGGCCGGTGTGTTTGGAAAAGATGTCCGTCAGAATGTTCGTGGGAAGCAAGGTGTTGCTTTTGACTGCATAAGCCTGGACGTTAAAGTGAGCATCCTCGCTGCTCTCAACTGTGGCCGTGGCATTGATGGCCGGCAGATCCGTCTGTGCCCGTACAGGTATAATAAAGTTCAAGGCGAACAGGACGAGCAAAACCGCAGTGCGGGTGGCGAATTTCGCAAGGCCATTCCGGGGCGGAGGCGGCGGGCAATTTTTGCGCTGGTTCTGCTGACGCCATTCGCTGGGAGTCACGCCGAAGCGTTTTTTGAACATGGCATTGAACAGGCCGAGATGCCGGTAGCCGCTGTCGTACGCGACGTTAATAATTTTGTCGGCCGAGTTGGCGAGCAACTGCCGCGCATGCAGCAGCCGCAATTCGATCTGCCGCGCACGGAACGGCACGCCGAACTCCTCGCGGAACAAGCGGCTGAAATGCCGTTCGCTGCAATTGAGCTGCGCCGCCAGGTCGCGCAACGAACATTGGGACAGTTCGGCCTCCGGCATCTGGCCGACCAGTTGCCGGAAGCGCTCATGCAACCGGCCGCCCTCAGTGGAACCCGGCGCCAGCGCCGGCCGCAGACTGGTGATGGCGTTCGCCCAAAGTTGCAGCAGACCGCAACGCATGGGCAGGCCCTCCCGCTGCGTTTGCTCCGCCAGCCGCGTGAACCGATGCCCCAGCGGCTCGCCGGCGGTAAAGAGAGCAACTTGCGACGCCAGGCTGTTGGGGGCCACTTCGAGTTGATGCCATTCCGCGACCGTGAGCAGGCCGTTGAGGTATTGCGGCTGGACGCTGAAAAACTGCAATTTGAGCGGACCGAGTTGGCTGGCCCGCAACACTCCGTTGCTGCCGTTGCTCGTCAACAGACCGTCCCCCACGGCAAGCTGGCGGGCGTCCGTACCCGGTTGCAGCCAGTAACCGACGCCCTCCGCCACCCGTACCATGAACCATTCATGATGGCGAGGCGTCCATTCGCCCGAAGGACGCAAGATCAGTTCCTGCAGCAAGAGATGTCGCTCAATGGCCACCGGCGACAAGATTGAAGGCAGCTTGTGACTGTTGGGCGTCAACTTTGCGACAATTTTGAAACAATAAATTTCATTTATCGGACAAAATCAGCCAAGAGAAACACTTTACGGACATTGGCCGGCTCAAGGCTTGCTTACCAATTGCCAAATAAGCCGTTTTGATTAAATTGAATGCATGGGGAAAACAATTGTAATTCTGTGTCTTTTCTTATTCGCCGCCGGTTGTGCATCTGATCAGGCAACACCCGCCAAAGTACCCTCCGGCGATGTGCTTTTTTTGGCCGCACCACCCTTGGACAGCATGCGTGTCGGGTGGACTTCATATAACGATCACCTGACCTGGCATTACGCTGACGATGCCATGGCGCATATGAGGCAGGATGCGGCAGGAAAGGGCGCAAACGTGGTGGTCTTGCTGGGAGTTGATCCGCCCAATAACCTGGGCCGTTTCGGGCAATTCGAAGTTTACGGCTATCTCGCCACGGTTTATGTCTGGGCGGATTTGTATTATTGCCCGGGGCTGACCAACTCTCCAGCCCAGGAAATGCCGGATGATAAAACCCCGCTGGTCTGGCTCGCATCCACCCGCTCTGCTCCACGATTCTCCACGTCGTTCACCGCCACCGGCATCCGGCAGCAATTCGTCGCAACCGCCGGGCAGTTGAAATGAAAGAGCGCTGGTGTCTGAACGTACACCAGCGCTTCTGGGGACCGTTTCGAACCAGCAGCAGTAGTAGGAATGCCAACTTGCGGGCCTACTCAACCACAACCCGTTTCTTTCGTCAAAGGCAGGACGGAAACAAGCCGGTGACTTTTCGGAGAACAAGAAAGTGGCTCTGGTTGGCAGATTTCCCCTTCGCCCAGGCTGCGGAAGTCCCCCTCTGCATTCCGACCCTCTAATAGCAGTGACGTAATTCCCCGGCACACCACCAGCTTGGTCATTGAGCACCGGAAATCATAAAGTGACATAATTGTAACAATCTCGTTGCAAATGTCCGATATGTGATATAATTGCGACATGAGCATGATAATCTTTTCTCTGCCGTTTGTGGTGGCATTGTCCTTTGCCGTGCTCACCCTGCGCAACGAAATGCGTTGAACGCCTGCCTTTTGTCTCCACCGCCCTTCCCGGAGCGGGTTAAACATTTTATCGGAAGCCTGAGACGTGGCCTTGGGTGATTTATGTCAGCATTGAACGATCCAGATTTGAAGCTGCTGTGATATTGAGAAAGCCACGCCCCCACGATTTCATAATCCAGCCGGAAACACGGCGTGGCCGGCCTGCCGCATACGAATCCTGATTGTCATGGTTACGGCCGCCTGAAAGGTGGTTTATGCCGCGGCAGAAGCATTTACCTGCCGGACCATGTTTTCTCCGCCGTAAGGATTCGGCACGCGGACCGTGCATTCGGAATCATCGCGCCACTCTCCATCCACGAAGAAACGGTAGTGATACGTGCCGGGCGCCAGTTCCACCGTCGTCCACCAGACGCCCTTGGCGCCTTTTTCCATGCTGATGGGGTGTTTCTGCCAATGCGTGAAGTCACCCATCAATTGCACGTTCACCGCGCCGGGCGCGGTGATGGCGAAGGTTTGTTTCTGGCCAATGCTGCCGTTTTTGGAACTCATTTTCTTTGCCATGCTTTTTGCCATAATTTTCCTTTCCCGGAACCGCTTTAACAAAATAGCGCCCCAAATTTAAGAAAGGGTGCCACCCCGTTGCATTGAGATTTATGCCTTGAGTTAAAAGTGGAACTGGTGCCGAGGAAGCCACCAGTCCCACCGTCATACATCATCGAACGCTTTTTAACTACGGTTGCAGTAAACCATACTTCACTGATTCCGTCAAAGACGGGACGGTAACGAACCGGTGACATTTCGGAAAACGACGAAGGCAGCAGGTGCGGCCGCTTTTGTTTCCGATCTTTCCCCGGCTTCTTGACTTTCACTCTTGAACGCAAAACGGGGTTGCCGGTCGAATTGTTTGAATTTTATGACGCTAAATTTGGGAAAGTTGCTCTTCCCGCATTTGCAACGTGACCAGCGCCGGCGCGAAATGCGCTTTCTGCTCGCCGCCTTGTTGACAGGCCTGGCCATCGCCGGCACCGTTGCCCTGGTGATGTTCATGCTGGCCAGGGCAAGACTGCGCTAACGGCCGCCGGGCTTGAACAGGGCCCGGTTCCAGTGACTGGAGAGGCGTTTCAGGCGTTTCGATATTGGCCTCCTGCAAAAAAAATCACATCGTGCCCGGACTGTTTGCGGGTTAATAGCGCGACGACACTGTCCGCCAGCCAATAATCAATATCAGCCATTGCATTCCGGTCCATCCAGTGCCAGATGAAATCGCGGTTCATTTGCCGGGCGCAACGCAGGAGTTGTTTCACCGTCCAGCCCAGCTCTTCCGCTTCGCCCCTTCCGTCACCGAGCAGGCCGATGAACAATCCTCGCCCGGGGCGGTTCACCTCTCCGGCGGCCAGGGAATTCAACCATTCGACCAGTTCCAGTTCCCGCCAACCCAACGAACTCATCGCGATGATAAGCACGTCGGCATCCGCTACGTCCCGCGTGATCATTTTCCGGATGGGTTCGCTGGTCATCAGAAAATCCAGGTTCCACATCTCCGCGGAAATTTTCCATCGCTGGCCGGCCAGCCAGGAGATCTGGCGGGTTGCCCAGCGAGCACGCACGGCCGCGGAAAAATCCACATACAGCGAAAACAAGTGCAGTCTCCTGTCCGCCACCAAATCCGGTTCAACCATAGTTTCAGTAGGCATAGGCTGGAATCCCATTGCAGCAAACTTGAACCTGAATTGTTACGTCCGCAAGAACGTCGGGTGCCGAGTCAGGAATTTTTAATATCTCTTGTTTCTTTTGGATGAATCGCCCGTGCCCGATTTGCGGATGATCATTCCCAGCCATTCTTCAGGAAAACGCTGTCTGCGCCGATGAGTTGCGCGGGCGTGCCAGGTGGCGTCAACGGAGTAAGAGGTTCCGGCGGCCATTCTCCCGCCATGACACGCGAGGCGGTTTCCAGTCGGGTTTTCTCAATTTTTTGCGCTTCGGCATACCACCAAACGTATTGTTGATTATCCGTCGGGTTCGAATTGGAACCGTTGCCGGAAGCCGGCGAGCCAGAAGCGGGATTGTCATTGCCAGCAACCGGACTGCTGGATGGATTGCTGGAACCGGGATTTTTTTCGTTTGGGCTTACAGCCATTCCGCCACCACGGAAGCCTGACGAATCGGCATTGAAAACGACGTCTCCATTCGCGCCGGGGTTGTCCGTGGAGGAATCTGCGCCCGCGCCCGATTGGGCGGGGATTGTGGCCTTTGATTTGGTTTGGGGAGCGGGGTTTCCCATATTTCTCATCCTTGCCGCCGCGAGCAGGACGGGTGCGGCGCAAATGTGAATGTTCTGGACGTGGCCGTGATTGTTAATCATCACGCTCTCTTGTGTAAAGCTGACCGACAGCAAGTGAATGCCATCGGCGGATTCCCCTTCGGCCAGGGAGAATGTTTGCACTGATGAGGGATTCGGGCCTGGCTTTTGGAAGAACGCCCGTTTGTTTCCAAAAATCTCGATCACGCCATTCAGTATCACGGCATCGGGCGGGGACAATTTGGGACCGGAAGCGCCTGCAGTCAGAATGACAACGGCACCAGCCAGGGTCATGACTGGCAAAGGTGACTTGATCATCCAAAACGGCTTCATCGTATTTTCCTCCGGTTGGTTAAAAAGCCGGGGCGGAATACTTCCACCCCGGCTCTTTGGGTTTGGACAATTATCAATTGGGAGCAATCACCCCGCCAACCGACTGGCGGGTGACCTGCATGTCGCTCAGACGCACAGCCGTGGCGTAGGGAGAAACGGTCTTGGACAATTCGATTTCATAGTCAATGCTGCCGTTCAGGGTGCCGGAACCGGAATAGGTTGCCTCCAGGCGGCCGATGAGGGCGTTAAGCTGGGAAAAGCTGAGATTCTGGCCCGCAGACAGGAAGGTGTTCCATTCGGCCTGGGTGGCCGGATGATCCAGAACTTCTGTCGCCCAGAAACTATATTTGCCGCTGGTCACCGGCGTGAAGTTGTTCGTTGTGGCTGTCCATGTACTACCCGGAGTCCAGTTTGAAATCGGATAAACGCCGTTGTAAGCAAGCATGTTCTGCCAATTCACGGCCGTTACCGTTCTGCCGTCGGCAAAGGAGAGATAGCCGATGGACTGGCCTCCCGCTGTCGGCGTTTGCATGGCAGTCCTGATATCACCTCCGCCCACATAGCCGGGACCAAATTGGGCCGGACCACGATTGGTGGTGGCATTGATGAAATTGTCCCCGCCCGGGTTATAGTAACGAATCTTGATCGAACCGGCATATTTCGATTCCTGCACCGTGGTTACGCGGGTGCCGGAATCCAGGGTGCGATGTAGAAGATAAACATTTGTCCCGTGATCGTTCGGGTTGCCGTCGAGATAAGACAAAGGCAGTACCCCCGGTTGCATGAAGGCATACACCTGCTGGACCGTGATGTTGGCGAGGTTTTGCAGGTTACCAAGACCCGTGCTTCTGAAGAAGGCGAACGGCTGAACGGCCACATCATCTTCCGCAAATGAGCCGTCGGTGGGCAGATGGTAAAGCGCCGGTTTGGAATAGACATCCGAGAAAGCGATGCTGGCGGTATTAGTCACGAGGGCGGTGGTGTTGCGCGTGCCGCTCGAAAAAAACACCAATTGATCCTTGTTCAGCATGGAACTGATGCCCTGGACCGAGCCGGTAAACAGGGCATGGATGGTCAACGTATCAGACCCGGAAGTAACTCCGAGGTTGGTGCAGGTTCCCACCATGGTCCATTGATTGTCACTGCCGGTGGGTGCGGCACTCGTTCCCTTGTTCGAGTCCGTGGGCGCGCCGCCGTCGAAAATTTTCGAGATGGCGCTAAAGACATTGGGCCGAAAAGCCGTTGAGCCGGTGACGTACATGTCATAGTTGGCAGCCATGACCGGGACGGCAGCCATCAGGCCGCTCAATATGGAGATTGCAATGGATTTTTTCATATGTGTTTTGGGTTTATTGGTTAATTGTCTTTGTTAAAGTTGCCTTGGGGCAGGGTTGATCTGGTTGTTTCTATTTGTTGCGTCCAAAACGGCGGATGGCGAACAGTGCCATCATGCCGGCGCCCACCATCGCCAATGTGGAAGGCTCAGGAACGGGGTTAAACGTGAAGGCGCCGTCGCTTTCCAGGCTGAAGTCACCCAGATAAATCCCAAGGTTCTCCGTCCCGGGATTTTGTTGAAACAAGTCGGAAACCGACGAACCGGCAAAGCTCACCCCGGTGTAATTTTCAACCGAACCTCTCAGGGTCCCGTTGAAATCACCGTAAGGTCCCACCCCCACGGTGTAAGAGATGGGATCGCCGCCTTCGTTCAGGCCGTTTGGCAATTGCGCGGCTTGATTTGCAATAATAGCCGCAAAACCCGAGCTGGTGCCGTCAACAATCGCGGCCATTTCGCCTATAACGTAGCCTTGCGAATTAAACGATGCGGAATGCTGCGCAACGACCTGGATGTTCACATCACTGCGTGCCGTGCTGAGCCAGAGCGTGTTGGCAGAACCCAGCGAACTCGTCGTGTCAACATAGGTGAACACCGACCAATAGAGTCCATCCAAGCTTCCATAAGTGCTGGCCAAAGCTGAACTGACGCTGGTCAAATTGACCGGATTGTTGGGGCTGGCGTCGGGTTGCTGAAATTGGGTAATGGCCCCCAAATCCACAACCAAATCCGGACTGCCGGTCTGGCGAAACGCCGCCAACAGGTCGCCGGGATTATATGCATAAGTTTGTGCCGATGCCACCGTCCCATAAAACAGGGTAACAGCCATGGTGGCTTTAATGAAGCTTGTTATTTTCATTTTTTTGATGGGTTAATTGTTGATTGTTGCCGTCTGACTCAAAAACTCACTGCGCGGTGATGACGTAAAACTTTTGGGTCGAAGTGGTGACGTCCGATAATGAGTGGTTACTGCCGTCGCCCGCCACCGAAGTAACGACCGGCCAGTTAGTCGTATTCGTTCCGGAAGTCAGGCTGTTGGTCCCGCGCAAGGTATAGGTGCCGCTGCTGCCGGTGCTGAAGGTGACCGTGCTGGTGGTTCCGGTTCGAGTGAAAGAAATAATCGTCGGCGCAACCACCGCTGGTGACGGATAAGCCGTGTAAGTCATCACCCCGTTGGTTGAAAGTTCAAAATACCCCAAAAAGACAGCCCTCAGGTTTGAGGCGCTGGAGGGATACAGCCAATAAAAATCGGACCTTAGCGGATTGCCGCTCGTGGTGAAATTGGCGGGATTATATTGCTCCGGATCGGCTTGAAAGCTCCCATTAAAATCAAACGTTGTCCCCAGTCCGCTGTAGTAACTCAACGAGAGCCCTTCACTTTCGTTCCAGGAATCTGATTCCAACACCGCCAGCGAGGAATTGGACAGGGAATAATTTGCGTTGTCCATGGCCCCTTGGACAATCGCATTCAACTCACCAATGACATAACCATAAGAAGTGTGATTCCGGATGTTGTAAGGCGTCGTTTGATTGTTCAGGCTGGCGCGGGGTTTGGTCATAAACAGAGTGTTCGTCGCAGTGGTAACCCCCGGGTCTTCTTCAAAATAAGCCCAGGCGGACCAACCGACGCTATTGGTCGCAACCTGACTCAGTTGCCCGCCGTTGTAACCCGCAATGGTCATCTTCTGGTTCGCCGACATATTGGTGAAGACAGCAATGGGGCCGGCATTCACCACCAGATCGTTTCCGCCCAGCGAAGCGAAGGTCGTTGGATTGGCCTTCCGGAAACAAATCAGGACGTTGCCGTTGGTATATGCAAAAATATTGGCGTGGACGGCACTGGCCGCGAACATCACCACGGAGAACAACACCACCTTCCGAACAAATAATTTTATATTCATTTGCCGGCCAGTATAACGAAGTGCAATCTCATCCCACCTCCACTAACCGGCCAGTCGCACTCAGTTTCATGACAAATGCAGGAAGGATAGCCAATGGCGGTCGCGCCCGCACTGGGTTGCAGGTTTATCGCCGGCAGTTTTGGCAGGAAAAGTTTTGGTCCCGCCAGTAACCGAAACGTAACGCTCCGTTGAAGGGTGGTGACAAGCCAGTCGGGGAATTCAGAAGACAACATCGAGTCGGCAGGCAAAACCTTCGCCAGCAAACGACGGCTCTGAGTATTACCTTCGCTCGCGGCGAATTGAAAACAAAAGACTATTTACGGAGCCGGACGGTTTCGGGCTGGATTTTTTCCTTGGAGCGTTGTCCAATAATCCGTAGCAATCATGGGCCGCACCTATTTGTTTGAATGTTTGAGATGCGGTTACCGCGCCCGCGTTTCCGGCGGCGTGGACAGCGGCGAGCATTTCGCCGTTCGAACCATCGCCTGCGCCGATTGCAAGGAACTCTACGACGCCGTGACGGAATTCAAGCCGCACAAACCAGGCGTTGACTTCAAAGTCGCCCCGCTATTTGCCGCGGCTTTCAACCGCCTGCCGCCGCGCAAAACGCAGGAACGACAGAAATTCAAAGCGGCCTGCCCCGTCTTGCCGGCACATCGGGTCCGAACCTGGAACTGGCCGGGCAAATGCCCGAAATGTGGAATGTTTATGGAGCGGGACGGCCTGCCCTTCCGGGTCTGGGATTAAGCAGCAAACGCCTTCTCACATCGACGGCTACGGCACGATGACGCGCAATCTTTCGCGCTCCACCGAGAAGGTGGCGGGCAAATGCCCGGCCCACTCTCCATCCAGTTCAAAAGCTGCCTCCGGTTCGCCGACCAGCTCAAAAGCTGCGGCGCGAACGCGTTGCACAGCGCTTTCCGGCAATCTTCGGCGCATCAGCAAACTGGTTACGCAACGAAACGTCGTCCCCCAATTGATTTGGCCGAAAACGCAGATGTCCAGCAGTCCATCGCGCGGAACCGCGCCCGGAAAGACCTCAAACGACCCCGCATAGAGCCGCCCGTTGCCGATTAATACCAGTTCGCCCCGGATCTCCCGGCCTTCGGCGTGAACAACTATTTTCGGTTTTGGTTCCAGCAGAGCTTTCTGCCCGGCAATCAAGTAGGCCAGCGGCCCCACTTTTTGCTTGTGCCCCCAGTCCACCAGTTCAATCGCCCGCGCGTCCATGCCGGCCCCGGCGAGCTGGGCAAAGTAGCGTTTCTGGCGCGTGCCGTTGGCCGAAAATTCCACACACGGCAGGTCAATGCGCGTTTCGCGTCCGCGCCGCAAAACATCCCAGATGCATTCGACGCGCGTTGGCAGACTGAATTCGCGCGCAAACACATTGACGGTGCCCAGCGGCAGCACGCCAAGCCGCGCGCGCGCGAAACCACCCGGTGCGTCGCCGAGGCCGTTGAGAACTTCGTTCACCGTGCCGTCACCGCCGGCGGCCACGATCGAATCAAAACCTTCACCCACCGACTGCGCCGCGAGCCGGCGGGCATCTCCCGGAGCGGTCGTGGCCTTCAACGTGCATTGCGCGCCGAGGGTGTCAAGCTGATGACGGAAGCGCCGGGCTTTGTTGCCGCGGGCCGCCGGGTTGAAAATCACACAGATGCGCACACGCAAATGATTCCCGGCGCACTCCTTTAGTCGAGCAGAAAGCGATACCGAGCGTCGGCAGATGTTGGTCGAGATCCGGCAGTCCCGGGAAGTCGGTAAAAATCCGGTGAGCGCCCCTTCCACCGCCGGGCCGCTCATTTTTTCCTGCGGGCTATTTCAAGCGGGAAAAGCCCTTGATCAGCTCCATCAGCCACCTTCTGGATTTCTTCAAATAAAACAGCAGGCCAACAAACGCCGAAACAATTACCTGCCAGACGAGCGTTCCCAGTCCAGGATCGATATATGCCAGCATATGATTATCAGGGTTCGACCAACAATTT
>Ga0335080_10000961_pt1 | contig 27507 bp, 27 predicted proteins | sample Lox_Sample_34_FD_206720 | JGI IMG/M metagenome (GOLD analysis project Ga0335080, IMG submission 206720) | Soil microbial communities from Loxahatchee National Wildlife Refuge, Florida, United States - Lox_Sample_3.4 | ecosystem: Environmental > Terrestrial > Soil > Wetlands | place: USA... | reverse complement strand
TCGAGGCGGTCGAGCCGCGGCCGCTCCTCGGCGCGCCGCCGTCCGACGGGAGGCCACAGAGGATCGAGCACGACGCCTCCGCCAATCGTCTCGACCGGAGAGAGACGTCGCAGGACGAATCGGTCCCCCGGCGAAACCGGAAGCGGCTCCGAGAGCCGGAGCTGCACGCGCGCCGATCCGCCGGACGGAATCTCGGGCCCGTCGAGAACGCGCGCGCGCGCCCGAACCTCCGCGGAGTAATGGTGGAGCGAGAGCCGGTCTCCCGACTTCACCGGCGGCGCCGACGCGAGAAGCGTCACGCGCGCGGTCCACAGCGGCGACACGGGAAACGCCCCCGGTCCGGTGAGCGTCAGACCGCGCCGGAGGTCCGAAAGCTCGACGCCCGCGAGATTCGCGCTGACGCGCTCGCCGGCGCGCGCCTCCGGAGTCTCTCGCCCGTGCACCTCGAGGCGCCGCACACGGACCGCACGGCCGCCCGGCTCGAGCGCAAGCTTCTGCTCGCGCGAGATCGTTCCCGAGACGAGGCTCCCGGTCACGACCGGCCCGAACCCGGCGACGTGAAACGCACGGTCGATCGGGAGACGGACGGCGCTTCGTTCCCGCGCCGCCTCGGACTCCGGACGCGCGAGGGCCAGGAGAGCCGCGCGGAGCGCCTCGAGGCCTTCGCCGCTCTTCGACGAGACGGGCACGACCGGCGCCGCCTCGAGCGGCGAGCCGGCGAGAAGGTCGCGCACGTCGTCCGCCGTCACGGCGGCAAGCTCCGGCGCGACACGGTCGATCTTCGTCACCGCCACGACGCCGCGCGCGATGCCCAGCAGGCGCACGATCTCGAAGTGCTCGCGCGTCTGCGGCATCACCGATTCGTCGGCGGCGACGACGAGCAGCACGGCGTCGATGCCGCCCGCGCCCGCCAGCATGTTCCGCACGAACCGCTCGTGCCCCGGCACGTCCACGAACGAGACGCGGACGCCCTCCCACTCGGCGTGCGCGAAGCCGAGGTCGATCGTGATGCCGCGCCGCTTCTCTTCGGGCAGACGGTCGGCGTCGATGCCGGTCAGGGCCTTCACGAGCGCGGTCTTGCCGTGATCGATGTGCCCGGCCGTCCCGACGACGAATCGCCTCACGCCGGAGAGGCTAACGCAGACCGCGGTGATAGCCTCCCGCCATGCAGGATCGCCTCGAATCGGATTTGAAGTCGGCGCTCAAAGCCGGCGACAAGCGCCGCGTCTCGACGCTGCGCCTCCTCCTCGCCGCGTTGAAGAACGAGCGCATCCAGGCCCAGCGCGCGCTGACCGGCGAGGAAGTCGAGGCGGCCATCCGCCGGGCCATCAAGCAGCGGCGCGAGGCGATCGAGCAGTACGAACGCGGCGGAAGGAAAGACCTCGTCGAGTCGGAGAGCGAGGAGCTCGCGATCCTCCAGGGCTATCTGCCTCAGGGCCTGAGCGAGGCGGAGGTCGAGCAGGCCGTCCGCGACGTGATGGCGGAGAAGGGCTTCACTTCGGTCAAAGACGTCGGGCTCGTGATGAAGGAACTGATGGCGCGCCACCGCGGCCGGCTCGACGGAAAACTGGCCCAGGAGATCGCCCGCCGCCTGCTGTCGTGACCTCCGGAGCGGGACCCCAGGAGGTCGAGGTCAAGCTCCCGGCGACGGACCTCGCGGACGTGCGCCGCCGGCTCGAGGAGCTCGGTGCCACGCTCGAGGAGGAGCGGCACGACGAGTCGAACGACCTCTTCGACGACGCCGCGGGATCCCTCGCCGGCTCGGGCCGCGCTTTGAGACTGCGCCGCGCGCAGGGACGCGGCATCCTGACATTCAAGGGCGCCGCGCGCTTCACCCAGGGCGTCAAGTCCCGCGAGGAACGCGAGACGGTCGTCGGCGAGCCCGGCGAGATGGAGGCGATCCTCGAGCGCCTCGGGTTCCGGCGGAAGTTCCGGTACGAGAAGCGCCGCGAGGAGTGGCGTTTCTCCGACTGTGACGTGGCGCTCGACGAAACGCCGATCGGAGACTTCGTGGAGATCGAGGGCGATCCCGCGGCGATCCGCAAGGCCGTCGCCGCGCTCGCGCTCGATTTCGCTTCGGCGATCCCGTACTCCTACGCCGGGCTGTATGCGCGCAAGCGCAAGGAGGATCCCGCTCTCCCCGAAGACATGGTCTTCGCCGCCCCGCCGCGATGAAGGCTTTTCTCCTCGCCGCCGGACTCGGCGAACGCTTCCAGCCCGTCACCCGGACCCTCCCGAAACCCCTACTCCCCGTCCTCAACGTGCCGCTCGTCGTCGCCCATCTCGAGCGGCTTCGCCGTGCCGGCGTGCGCGAGGCGGGCGTCAATCTCCATCACCTGGGCGACCAGATCGAGAGCCGCCTCCGCGAGCATCCGGGCGAGCTTCCGAAGCTCCAGTTCTTCTGGGAGCCGCGGATCCTGGGGACCGCCGGCGCCTTGCGCAACGCGCGGACTTTTCTCGAGGGCGACGCGTTCCTCGTCGTGAACGCCGACGCCGCGATCGCCTTCGATCCGGCCGCGCTTTTCGAGCGGCACCGTCGGTCGCGCGCCGCCGCGACGCTCCTCGTCGTCGACAATCGCGAGCCCCGCCGGTACACGCCGCTGCAGCCCGAAGGGGATGCGATCGCGCGCTTCGGCGGCATAGGCCCAACCCCGCTCCTCTACACCGGCGTGTGCGTTCTCTCGCCCGACGTGCTCGGCCGGATCCCGCCCGGCGAGGCCTCGCTCGTGAAAGATCTGTGGGAGCCTCTGATCGCCGACGGCCGGCAGGTCGCCTGGATGCGCCACGATGGGGCCTTCGGGGATCTCGGCCGACCGAGCGATTTTCTGCGCGCGACGCTCGAAGCGCTCGCGGGCGCTTTCCCCATGCCGCATGGCGCCGGCGAATTCGACGCCGCGGCGCGCGTCCTCACGTTGACGCCCCGCGACGGCTTCGAAGTCTCGCAGAGCGTGCTCGGGAGGGTGCGGATCGGCGCCGGAGCGCAGATCGCGCAGAGCGCGGTCTGGAGCGGCGTGGAGATCGGGCCGGGCGCCCGCCTCTCGCGCTGTCTCGCCGCGGGCGGCGTCGTTCGACCCGGCGCGTCGCACGAGGAAGTCCTTCTCTGGGGCCGGCCCGGAGAGGACGCCGCGGCGATTCCCCTCGGCTGACGAACGGCGTCCGCGCCGGATCCGATCGCGGCCGAGAACGAACTTCACTCCGTCCATCGGCGGTCCCCGCGCCGGTAATAGAGCGTCCGGATCTTTCCCGTGCGTCCGTAGACGCGCACGACGGCCATCCGGTCGTGCCCGTCCCAGAGATAGATCGAGCCCGGCGTGGACTCCCCGAGGGGAGAGAACGAGCAGATGTCCGAACGGTTGAAGCGGATCGGATCGTCGACGCTTCCCGAAAGTCTCCCCGAACCGTCCGGGTCCGGTATCGAGGCGCCCCTCATGATGCCCGGGCGCACGTCGTCACGCGACCAGATCACGAGAGCCCCGACCGAGCGGTCGACGCCGCTCGCGATCTCGGCGCTGCGCACGCCGTTTCCGTTCCCGTCGCCGTAGATGGCCCATTCGGCGCGCCCGTCCCGGATCCGGTACTTCAACCCGACGTTGACTCCCTGCGTGATCGCGTACATCCGCGCGCGGTAGAGCGCCGCGCCGACTTCGGCGGCCGCCGATCGAATCGACACGACCGCGCGTAGATGGTTGACCCCCGCGCCGGCCGCCGCGGCGACCGCGACGAGAATCGCGAGCGCTCCGACGAGCTCGACCGACGACAGTCCGGTCGCGGGCGGAGGAGACCCGGGGCCGCCGAAGCGGCCCCGGGCGGGCGGGGTGGTCACCGTCCCTTGCCCACCGGGACGGTGGAGGCGGGGGCTTTCTTCGCCGACGCGCCGCGCGAACGGCCGCGGGAAGAGCCGGAGCGGATCTTTTCGGTCACCGTCGTCGGGCCGGAGACCGTGACATAGGGCTTGAGGGTGACGAACAGTTTTTCGCCGATCCCTTTGACCTCCATGAGGTCGTCGGGACGGGCGAAGTTGCCGTGCTCCTTGCGGTAGTCGACGATGCGCTCGGCGACTTTCTCGCCGATGCGCGGCAGCAGTGCGAGCTGCGCGGCCGTCGCCTGGTTGATGTTGACCTTGCCGGCCGACGTGGCGGCCGGAGCGGCCGCGGCCGGAGAAGCCGGCGCGTCTCCATCGCCGGCGAGCGCCGCCGCGACTCCGAGCAGAAGGCTCGCGGCGCCCGCGAGAATGATCTTCCGGTGCATGCGATTCTCCTTTCCAGGTGATTGCGGTTTCGTTCTGCGTGAATCGATCGTTGTGTCCTCATCGGGTCCCGCGATCAGGCGTTCTCCATCGGCACCTCCTCGAAGTTGTTCGCGCGGTTCGAGAAGGCGAAGCGCGTGCCGGATCGGGCGACGGCGCGCAAACTCCGGAGCGAAAACCGGTTAGGCGCCCGGGGGCCCGGAAGCGGCGCCGGAAAAGTGGAAACGATTTCTGACGCGCGATCGGCGATGCGCGCGCGCGCCGTTACGCGTCAACGACTTCGACGGCGGAAAGCTCTCTTGTCGGGGGGAGAAAACCTTGTCACCCCGGCTTCGGGCCACTGCCGGGCGCCCCCGGGGCCCCGCGTTAGACTGCCGGGCCGTGGCCGGAGAGCTCGTCGTCGGCGTGTCGGGAGGCTCGGGCGCGCACCTCGCGAAGCGCTTCGTCGAGCGCATCGCGGGATCCCGCGGCCTCTCGAGGATCCACCTGGTCCTCTCCGATGCGGCGCTCGAGGTCGCGCGCAACGAGATCGACTCCGCAATCGACTCGCCCGCGGACTGGATCGCGCGCCTGGCGCTCCCCCGGGCCGCCGGGCGCCGCCTGACGGTTCACGCCAACGGCGATCTCGCGGCGCCGATCTCCTCCGGCTCCCATCCGGTGCGCGGCATGATCGTCATCCCGTGCAGCGCCGGAACGCTCGGCGCGATTGCCAACGGGATTTCCCGCGACCTGCTGCAGCGCGCGGCCGACGTCCAGCTGAAGGAGCGCCGGCCGCTCGTCCTCGCGTTCCGGGAGACGCCTTACTCCCTGGTTCACATCGAGAACATGCGCCGCGCGACGCTCGCCGGCGCGATCGTGGCGCCGCCGTCGCCGGCCTTCTACGTGGACACGCCCGACACGACGCGGCTGCTCGACGCCTACTGCGTCCGGGCGGCGCGCCTTCTGGGGCTCGAGATTCCGGACGGAGATTTTCGGTGGAAGGGAACCCGCCGCCGCAAGCGCCCGTGAGCGCCGGGACGGGAGGGGCCTTCCGGTCGCTCCGCACGACGCTCGAGATGATCCGGTTTTCACACACGCTCTTCGCGCTGCCTTTCGCGCTGCTCTCGGCGGTCCTCGCGGCCGGAGGAGTGCCGGATCTCGCGACCCTCGGGAAGATCCTCCTCGCAATGGTCGGCGCGCGCAGCGCCGCGATGGCGCAGAACCGCCTCGCCGATCGCGACCTCGACGCGGCCAACCCGCGGACCGCCGCGCGCGCGCTTCCCTCCGGCGCGCTGTCGGCGCGTTTCGTCCGGATCTTTCTCGCGGCGTCGGTCGTCCTGTTTCTCGCGGCCGCCGCGAGCCTGAACCGCCTGACGCTGCTGCTCTCGCCCGTGGCCCTCGCGCTCGTGCTCCTCTACTCGTACACGAAGCGATTCACGTGGGCGTCGCACCTCGTGCTCGGCCTCTGCCTCGCGATCGCGCCTGTGGGCGCCTGGATCGCGGTGCGCGGCTCCTTCGCGGCGCTCCCCGTGCTCCTCGGCGCGGCGGTCCTGTGCTGGACGGCGGGCTTCGACGTGATCTACGCGCTCCAGGACGAAGTGCACGACCGCGGCGCGGGCCTCCATTCGATTCCCGCGCGCTTCGGGGCCTGGCGGGCGCTCGCGATCTCGTCCGCACTTCACGTGGCGATGATCGGATTCCTCGTCCTCGCCTGGCGTACGGCGGGCGGCGGCGCGCTCTTCGCGGCCGGCATCGCCCTGACGGCGGCCGCCCTCGTCTGGCAGCACGCGATCGTCCGCCCGGGAGACCTCTCGCGCGTCAACGCGGCGTTCTTCACCGCCAACGGGTTCGTGTCGGTGGTGCTCGCCGCGTGCGGCATCGCGGATGTGTTGATGAGATAGCTGACAGCCGATAGCTGATAGCTTATTCACATGGCGATCCCCTCGGAAGGCGACGTCCAACTGCGCCATGTCGCGATCGACGGGCCGATCGGCGTCGGGAAGACGTCGCTCGTGCAGCTGCTCGCCCGGAAGTTCCACGGCACGCAGGCCCTCGAGGACGTGGACAACCCGTTTCTGCCGGAGTTCTACAAACGGAAGAAGGGGGCCGCCTTCCAGACGCAGCTCTTCTTCCTCCTCTCGCGCTACCAGCAGCAGCGCGAGATCGCGCAGATCGACCTCTTCCAGAACCTCGTCGTGGCCGACTACCACTTTCCGAAGGACAAGATCTTCGCCTGCCTGAATCTCGACGACTCGGAGCTCCTGATCTACGACCGCCTCTACAACCTGCTCTCCGAATCGGTCCCGAAGCCCGACCTCGTCATCTACCTGCAGGGGTCTCTCGAGACCTGCATGAAGCGGATCAAGAAGGCCGGCCGGTCCTTCGAGAAGGGGATCACGCCGGAGTACGTCGCGCAGCTGATCGAGGCCTACAACTACTACTTCTACCATTACGAGGAGACGCCGCTTCTCGTCGTGGACACCAACGAGATCGACTTCGTGAACCGCCCGGCGGACTTCGAGGACCTCGTGACGCAGATCCAGAAGGCCAGGAAGGGCGTCCAGTACTACGTGCCGGCGGGCAGCCGGGAGTAGCGCCCGTTCCGCCCGGCATATAATCCCCGCCTCGCCCTTTTCGGCGGCGATCCCGGACGTTCGGGACGTCGACCGAAGGGAAAGGAGCGAACCATGGCTACGACGGCCACCCTCTCGGAGATCTCTCCCGTCAGCGTTCCCGCGCTCGCCGCCGCCAAGGGCCGGGAAAAGATCGCCATGCTGACCGTCTACGACGCGCCCTCCGCGCGCCTGCTGGACGAGGCCGGTGTCGACGTGCTGCTCGTCGGCGACTCGGTCGAGATGACCGTGTACGGCGAGTCCTCGACCCTCTCGGCCACGATGGATTCGATGATCCGCCATTCGCGCGCCGTCTCGCGCGCCGCCAGGCGCGCGCTCGTCGTGGGCGACATGCCGTTTCTCTCCTATCAGGCCGACGCCGCCGAGGCCGTGCGAAACGCCGGCCGCTTCCTTTCGGAGGGCGGCTGCGGAGCCGTGAAGGTCGAAGGAGGCCGCCGCATCCTGCCGGCCGTCTCGGCGATCCTCGCCGCGGACATCCCCGTCATGGGCCACATCGGCCTGACGCCGCAGTCCTTCCGCAAGCTCGGCGGCTACAAGGTTCAGGGCCGGGACGCGGGCGCGGCGCACGAGATCCTTGAGGACGCGACGGCGCTCGCCGAGGCGGGCTGCTTCGCGCTGGTTCTCGAGTGCGTGCCGGAAACGCTCGCGGCCGAGATCACGCGCGCGATCCGAATCCCGACGCTCGGCATCGGCGCGGGCGCCGCCTGCGACGGGCAGGTGCTCGTGTTCCACGACGTGATGGGCTGGAACCCGGACTTCAAGCCGAAGTTCGCGCGGCGGTACGCCGACATCGCGTCCGTCATCGGCCAGGCCGCGCGCGACTTCACGCGGGACGTGAAGAGCGGGAACTTCCCTTCGAGCGAAGAGTCCTTCTCGGGCGAGAAGACGCAGTTGAGGCGGGTGTATTAGCTGTCAGCTTTCAGCTGTCAGCTCTCAGCCACAATCGCGACCAGCCGTCCGGCTGAAAGCTGACAGCTGAGAGCTGATGGCTTGCAACTTGAAGACCGCAGAATCCCTCGAGCCTCTGCGCGCGCTCCTCCGCGACGCGCGAACGTCCGGGAAATCCATCGGCCTCGTTCCCACCATGGGAGCCCTGCACGAGGGGCATCTCTCGCTCGTGCGCCGCGCGCGGCGGGAGTGCGGCTTCACGGTCGCCTCGATCTTCGTGAACCCGCTCCAGTTCGGGCCGAGCGAGGACCTCGCGCGCTATCCGCGACGCCCCGAGGAGGACGCTGCGCTCCTCGCAGACGAAGGCGTCGATCTCCTCTACCGGCCCGACGCGTCGGCGATGTACCCGTCGGATTTCTCGACCGCGGTCGAGGTGCGCGGCGTGTCGGACGGCGGCGAGGGCTCGGTCCGCCCCGGGCACTTCCTCGGCGTGGCGACGGTCGTCGCGAAGCTCTTCCTCCAGGTCGCGCCCGACGTCGCCTACTTCGGCCGCAAGGATCTGCAGCAGGTCGCCGTGATCCGGCGGATGACGCGGGACCTGGACTTCCCGCTGCGCCTCGTCGTCGGCGAGACCGTCCGCGAGCCGGACGGCCTCGCGCTCTCCTCGCGCAACGCCTACCTCTCGCCCGAGGAGCGCAAACATGCCGCGCTCTTCCCGAAGGCTCTTTTCGCCGCGCGGGACCGTGCCGACGCCGGGGAGACGGACGCGCGACGCCTCGGGAACGAGACGCGGACCGAGCTCGAGCGCGCCGGGTTCACCGTGGACTACGCCGAGGTCGTCGATCCCGAAACGATGCGGCCGCTCGACCGGGTCGCGCCGGGCGCGGCCCTCGCCGCCGCGATCCGACTCGGGAAGACCCGCCTCATCGACAACGTTTCGCTGGACGGTCCCAGGGAGCGATAGAGTTCCATTCGTGAGCACGACCCTCGACACGCCGGCGCCCTCGCCGGCCGCGACTTCTTCCGATCCTTTCGTCTTCGGCGGACGGACGTTCGCGTCGCGCCTCATCGTCGGGACCGGAAAGTACTCTACGTTTCCGTTGATGAAGGAGGCGCTCGAGGCTTCGGCCGCCGACATCGTGACGGTCGCGGTCCGCCGTGTGAACTTGACGGACCGGTCGAAGGAGTCTCTCCTCGACTGGGTCCCGAAGGGCATGACGCTGCTGCCCAACACCGCCGGCTGCTACACGGCGGAAGACGCCGTGCGCGCCGCGCGGCTCGGCCGCGAAGTCGGCCTGTCGAACTGGGTGAAGCTCGAGGTCCTGGGAGACGAGCAGACGCTCTGGCCGGACAACGAGGCGCTCCTCGCGGCGACGAAGACACACGTCGCGGAGGGCTTCGTCGTGTTCCCTTACACCTCCGACGATCCGATCGTGGCGCGGCGGCTCGAGGACGCGGGCGCCGCCGCGGTGATGCCGCTCGGCGCGCCGATCGGCTCGGGCCTGGGCATTCAGAACCCGAACAACATCGCGATCATCCTCGAGCGCGCGAAGGTGCCGGTGATCGTGGACGCCGGCGTCGGCACCGCCTCGGACGCGTGCGTCGCGATGGAGCTCGGGGCGGCGGGCGTGCTCATGAATACGGGCATCGCCGGCGCGAAGGACCCGGTCCGCATGGCGCGCGCGATGCGCGACGCCGTCCGAGCCGGACGGGACGCCTACCTCGCCGGCCGCATCCCCAGAAAACGCTACGCGACGGCCTCTTCCCCGCTCGAAGGCATCATCGGCCGATAGCCGTAAGTCCTTAGTCCTGAGTCTTTTGTCACTGGCCGGTGGCCGCGTTCGATCTCGGCCGATTGGGCTAGGCACTAAGTACCAGAAACGAAAGGCTTGCACGCCGCAAACGTGCATGCTACCGTCCGCCAGCTTTACGAGAGCCCCGCACAAGTCAGCCGCCACACTTATGTTTGTCCTTCCCCTTTCCGTACGCCCTTGCGGGGAGACGTGCGCGCTTCCGAAAGGGGGTCGGTCCTAGAGAAATCTTTTCGGGCGGCTCCGCGAGACGTCGCAACCGCTCGGGTAATCGCGTGGCAACGAATCGTCGTTCAATTTTTTCAAGGGACGCCATGCCGGCGTCCCGGACGGGTAAAAACCCAGGAGATCGGCAAGTTTCATGATGCAGCAATACACGGACAAGAACCTGACCTGCGTGGACTGCGGGGCGACGTTCCTCTTTTCGGCGGACGACCAGGAGTTCTACGCGCGCAAGGGCTTCACCAACGAGCCCAAGCGCTGCAAGCTGTGCCGCGACAAGCGCAAGGCCGCCTCGGGTGAGGGGCGCGAGCGCACTTTTTACGACGTGACGTGCGACGGCTGCGGCAAGCAGACGCAGGTCCCGTTCAACCCCACCAACGGCAAGCCGGTCTATTGCCGCGAGTGCTACTCGGCACGCCGCGCGCAGCAGGCCTACTGATTCCGATTCCTTCCATTTCGGGAAAGCCCCGGCGCTGCCGGGGCTTTTTTTTGCTATCGTGCGAGCGCGGCCGCCGCGACGGCGTCGCCGCGAGCGTGAACCGGCTTTGAGAGCGTCGTCCCAAACTGCAGCTCCCGTCCGCGCCGCGGCGTCCCTCTCCGACGCAATCGGCAACACTCCCCTCGTCGAGCTCCCCCGCTTCGCCCGGGGCGCCGCCCGCATCGTGGCGAAGCTCGAGTGGTTCAACCCCGGCGGCAGCGTCAAGGACCGGATCGCGCGCACGATGATCGAAGACGCCGAGCGCCGCGGCCTGCTCCGGGCGGGCGGCACGATCGTCGAGCCCACATCCGGCAACACCGGCGTCGCGCTCGCGATGCTCGCGGCGGCGCGCGGCTACCGGTGCGTCGTCGTCATGCCGGAGGGCTACGGCCAGGTCAAGGCCAAGCTGATGGCGGGATTCGGCGCCGAGGTCGTCCGCACGCCCGCCGGTGTCCGAATGAGCGGCGCGATCGAGCGAGCACGCGCGATCGCCGCCGAAACCGCGGGAGCCTATCTCCCCAATCAGTTCGCCAATCCCCTCAATCCCCGAACCCACTTCGAAACGACCGGACCTGAAATCGCCCGCGTGCTCGGCGACGCGATCGACGCCTGGGTCGCGGGCGTCGGGACGACGGGGACCTTCGTCGGGGTCGCGCGCTATCTCTCGGGCCGCATTCCCGGGCTCCTCCGGGTCGCCGCGGAGCCTCAGGGGTCGATCCTCGGCGGCGGGCCGCCCGGCGACCACAAGGTCGAAGGCGTCGGCCTCTCGTTCCTGCCCGAGATCCTCGACCGCGGCGTCATCGACGAGGTCGTGACGATCCCGGATGCCGAGGCCTTCGACGCCTGCCGCCGCCTCGCGCGGGAGGACGGTCTCCTCGCCGGCGGCTCCTCGGGCCTCGCCGCGGCGGCGGCGCTCCGGGTGGCGAAGCAATTGGGGCCGGGCAAGACCGTCGTCACCCTCTTCCCGGACGGGGCGGAGCGATATCCGGGTCAGGGAATTCTCGAATAAGCTTTCAGCTCTCAGCCGTCAGCTCTCAGCCGGATTTCGAACCGATCCCTTCTGGCTGATAGCTGTTAGCTGTTAGCTGTTAGCTGTTAGCTGACATCGGGAGCATAGCGACATGGGCTTTTCGACCGACTGCATCCACGCGGGAAACGAGCCGGACCCGTCGACCGGCGCCGTCGCGGTCCCGATCTACCAGACCTCGACGTACGTCCAGGAAGCGCTCGGCAAGCACAAGGGCTACGAGTACGCGCGGACCCAGAACCCGACGCGGCACGCGCTCGAGGAGAACATGGCGGTTCTCGAGGGCGGCGCCGGCGCGCGCGCGTTCGCGTCCGGCATGGCGGCGATCACGGCGATCTCGACGTTCGCGAAGGCGGGCGATCACGTCGTCTGTTCCAACATGACCTACGGCGGCACGTACCGCTACTACACGAAGATCCAGGCGCGCTACGGCGTCGAGTTCACCTTCGTCGACACGGCGAACGACGAAGAGGTCCGCCGGGCCTTCCGCCCGAACACGAAGATGCTCCACCTCGAGTCGCCGACGAACCCGACGCTCCGGCTCTGCGACATCGCGAAGCTGTCGGCGTTCGCCCACGGGAAGGGCGCGATGGTCGTCGTGGACAACACCTTCTGCTCCCCGTACCTGCAGCGGCCGCTCGACATCGGCGCCGACATCGTCATGCACTCGACGACCAAGTTCCTGAACGGCCACTCCGACTCGATCGGCGGCATCGCGGTCGCGAAGAAGCCCGACCACGTGGAGTGGCTCTCGTTCGTGCAGAACAGCTCGGGCGCGATCCTGTCGCCCTTCGACTCCTGGCTCGTGCTCCGCGGGATCAAGACGCTCGTCGTGCGGATGGAGCGGCACGAGGCGAACGGACGCGCTGTCGCCGCGTGGCTCGCGACGCAGAAGAAGATCTGCAAGGTCAACTACCCGGGCCTGCCCGATCACCCGCAATACGCGCTCGCGCAGAAGCAGATGAAGGGATTCGGGGCGATGATCTCCTTCGACCTCGGATCGTTCGAGAAGGCCGGGGCGTTCCTCGCGAGGTTGAAGCTCTGCTCGCTCGGCGAGAGCCTCGGCGGCGTCGAGACGCTCATTTCGCATCCGGCGACGATGACCCACGGGTCGATCCCCGAGGCCGAGCGCAACCGTCTCGGCGTCACGGCGGGGCTCGTGCGCATCTCGGTCGGCATCGAGGACGTCGAGGATCTGATCGCCGATCTCGAGCAGGCGCTCGCCGCAGCGTAGCCGGTGGCGCTCTTCGCCGCCGCGCTTCTGACGCTCGCCACGCTTTCGGCCCCCTCGCCGACCCGCACGCCGGCACCCGATCCCGGAGCGGGCGCGCTCTCCGCCGTCAACGCCGCGCGTGCGAGGGCCGGTGCCGCGCCGCTGTCCGAGAACGCGACGCTCGATCGCGTGGCGCAGGCTTCGGCGGAGCGCGTCGCCAACGCCCGCACGGTGGAGGAGGCCGACGGCGCCGGCAAGGACATCGGCAAGCGCGTCACGGCCGCGGGCTACGGGCACCGCCGCGTCGTCGAGATCGTCCTGATCGGCGACGGCGACCTCCCGGCGCGCCTCGCGCGGCTCCGCGACTCGGATCCCGAGACCTTCGCCGACGTGGTCGCTCCCGACTATCAGGATCTCGGCTTCGGGCGGGCGGAGGGCGCCTCCGGGACGGTTCGGACGCTCGTCTTCGGCCTGTCCCTCTCCGGGGAGTTCACGGAGCGCGCGGCAGCGCTCGGCGACCTGCGCGCCGTCCGCGCCGACATGCTCGCGCGCGTCAACGGCGCGCGCGCCGCGAATCGGCTGCCGCCGCTCCTCGAGAATCCTTCCCTCGACGCCGCGGCGCAGAACCACGCCGAGGACATGATCCGCCGCTCCTACTACGCGCACGACAGCCCCGACGGTTCGACCGTCATGGAGCGCGTCCGGCGCGTCGGCTACCCCGCGGCGGCCGTCGGCGAGAACATCGGCGAAGGGCAGGCCACCGCCGCCGAGGTCTTCGACGGCTGGATGAAGAGCCCGAAGCACCGCGACCACATCCTGTCCCTGACGCTGCGCGAGATCGGCATCGGCGTCGCCTTCGGCAAGAACGGCCGCGGTTACGAGATCGTCTGGGTCCAGGATTTCGCCACGCCGCGTTGACGTCGCGCTGATATTCTGGCCGGCCCGAGGAGGTGCGATGAGCGGAGTACGGGTTCTCGTCGGCACGAAGAAGGGTGCGTTCGTTCTCGAGTCCGACGGCCAGCGACAGAAGTGGGACGTGTCGGGCCCGCACTTCGCGGGCTGGGAGATCTACCACCTCAAGGGATCGCCCGCGGATCCGAACCGCCTCTACGCTTCGCAGACCAGCGGCTGGTTCGGCCAGGTCATCCAGCGATCGAGCGACGCCGGGAAGACGTGGGAGACCGTCGGCAACAAGTTCGAATACGTCGGCGACCCCGGGACCCACAGGCACTACGACGCCACGCAGAAGCCCTGGAAGTTCACGCGCGTCTGGCACCTCGAGCCGTCGCCCGACGATCCGGAGACGGTCTACGCAGGCATCGAGGACGCAGCCATTTTCCGTTCGTCCGACGGCGCGCAGACGTGGGAGGAGCTCCCGGCGCTGCGGAGCGTCAAGGGCGACCTCTGGCAGCCGGGCGCGGGCGGCATGTGCCTCCACACGATTCTCCTCGACCCGAAGGATCCGAAGCGCCTCTTCGTCGCGATCTCGGCCGCCGGCGCGTTTCGGAGCGAGGACGGCGGCAAGTCCTGGCGCGTCGCGACGAAGGGGCTCGAGTCGCGCTACGAGCTCCCCGACCCGAAGGCCGAGGTGGGCCATTGCGTCCACCACGTCGCGAAGCACCCGTCGCGCCCGAACGTCCTCTTCATGCAGAAGCACTGGGACGTGCTGCGAAGCGACGACGGCGGGGACTCCTGGCGCGAGGTGAGCGGCAACCTGCCGACCGACTTCGGCTTCGTCATCGACGTGCATGCGCACGAGCCGGAGACCGTTTACGTCGTCCCGATCAAGAGCGACTCGGAGCACTATCCGCCGGAGGGAAAGCTCCGCGTGTACCGCAGCCGTTCGGGCGGCAACGAGTGGGAGGCGCTGACGAGGGGACTGCCGCAGAAGGACTGCTACGTCAACGTGCTCCGCGACGCGATGGCGGTGGACCTGCTCGACGAGTGCGGCGTGTATTTCGGGACGACGGGCGGGCAGGTATACGCGTCCGCCGACGCCGGCGACAACTGGGCGCCGATCGTGCGCGACCTGCCCGCGGTCCTGTCCGTCGAGGTCCAGACCCTGCCGTGATCCGCGTCGTCCTGCCGACGCACCTGCGCACGCTCGCGCGCGTCTCCGGAGAGGTGAGCCTGGAGGTCGCCGGCCCGGTCACGCGCCAAAGGATCCTCGACGCGCTCGAGGCGCGTTATCCCATGCTCCGCGGAACGATCCGGGACCACGCGACGCGCGAGCGCCGGCCGTTCATCCGGTTCTTCGCGTGCCAGGAGGATCTGTCGCTCGATCCTCCGGACGCGGCGCTGCCCGAGGCCGTGACGAGGGGCGTCGAGCCGTTCCTGATCGTCGGCGCGATGGCGGGCGGGTAGCCGTCGCTCGCGCCGTCGCTCGGGATCCCGCTTCGCGACCGGCGCTCGGCTCGGCCAAAGGACCTCGACCGCTCGCCGGTCAGAACCGCTTCGCGGAGACTCCTCGCGCCGCGAACGCAGGTTCGATCAAGGCGACGAGCGTGGTGCCGTCTCCCGTGACGGTCAATTCGATGTCCTGCGGAAGGTGCCGCCCCTCGAGCCACACGATCGACTGGTGCGCGAGCTCGTCGTTCAGCTTTTCGACGGCGTGCTCGAGACCGCTCAGGGTCGAGATGTCCGCGATCTCCCCCCAGTCGGCGAACGCGCGGGGCCGCTTTTCCGTCGGCAAGAAGCTCCAGACGAAGAGCGGCACGCGCAGAAGCTCGAGGTACCGCCGCACGGCCGCCGGCTTGTACAGGCTCTCGTCCGCGGCGTCGCTGGCGAGCACCAGGACGACCGCGCGCCGCGAGTAACCGCCGAACGCACGCAAACCCGCCAGCGCGACCGCGTCGGCGAAGCGGCGAGGCCGGTCCGTGTTTCCGGGATAATCCACGCGCGTCAGCAAGAACCGGAAATCGGTCATCCACCCGGCGAACGCGTGCGAGCTTTCGAACAGCTCGTTGGAGATCCCCGAGTCGACGACCTGGCTCGCGACCGGCCAGAGGATGCGCAGGCGGTCGTCCGGATCGAGGGCCATCCGTTCCGCTCCGTAACCGGGGTCCCGCGTCGTTCCCGTGAACCCCGCCGTCGAGGGCCGGTTGCCCGTGATGCGCCGGAAGACGCGCTGCGCCTCTTTCGTGTCGAGGTCCCGAACGACCAGGACCTCGGCCGGGCCATGCTCGACGGCGGCGACCTCGAGCGTCTCGCCGCCCTTCTTTTGGAATCGCCCGCGCAGCGTCTCGACCTTCGGCGCTTTGGCCTTCTTCGTCGCGACGGGCACGGCGGTCAGCTCGGTCTTCGCCTCGCTCGCCGAGCCGCCGCCGATCACGCGGTCGCTGCGGGTCGACACGTCGTTGGGATACTCGAGCGAGGCGGTGAGCACGTGGAGAGCCGCGGGGTCGTACGCCGGGAGCGCCACGCGCTGGGACGCGTCGAGAGCGAGCGGCTTGCCGTCGAAGGTGACGGCGACTTTCGTCGGTTTCGCGCCCAGCACGCTCTGCCAGGTCAAGTGCGCGGCCACGGCGCGGCCCTGCGCGTCGCGCTCGAGCACCACTTCCACCTCGGCCGGCGGGCGCGGGAGATTCACCCATTGGCGCGTCATGCCGATCTCGCCGCCCTGATCGTCGAACGCCCGGGCCACGAGCTCGTGCGGCGAAAACTCCGATCCGAAATCGACGCCGAGCGTCCAGGGCGCCTTCGAGAGCTTGCCGACCTCCTTCCCGTCGAGCTGGAACACGACGGAAGCCACGGGCGCGCCCACCACGACCGTGACCGGCCGGGTGCCGACGATGAGGCCGAGAAAGAGGGAAGCGAAGGCGATCATGAGGGGTGTCCGAACGCCCTCCCGCGGGCGCGGTCAGCTCGCGGCGACGCGGCGGGGGGACGCCTTCCTTCGGACGGGGACCTTTTTCTTCGCGTGCATCGTGGTCTTCGCGATCCAGGACGCGAAGCCATCCGAAGCTTCGTCCACGCGGTACGCCAGGATCTCGGGCAGCTCGTAGGTGTTGATCTGCTGGATCGTCTGCTTGACGCCGGCGAACTCCTTGCCTGTCGTCTTGACGAGCAGCAGGAACTCGCCGTCGTCGCAGACGCGGCCCTTCCAGCGGTAGATCGAGTGCACGTTGGGAATCAGGTTCACGCACGCCGCCTGCCGGTTCCGCACGAGGGCGTGGGCGATGTCGAGGGCCTGATCCTCGGTGCCGACCGAAGTCACGACGACGATCAGATCCTGAGCGCGCACGGAGGGGGATTCCATTCCTCGCGCGACGGGAAGTCAAGGGCGGCTGCTCCCGATCGTGCGTCACCCGGAATCGCACCCCGGAAAAGAACCAGGAAAAGCCAAGGCAAAACTGAGGACTCGGGTTCCCGGAGACCACAGACTCGCAAATGCGAGGAGTCCATGGATCGAGATCCCGGCGGGCGAAATGGGGCGAGCGCACCGGAGCGGCGCGAGCGTTCGGGGAAGTTGCCGCGCTCCGGGCCGAAGAGAGAGAAGATGAACGGGCACATTCCCGGAGGGATGCCCGATTCGATGACGCGTGCGGCTTCGCATCGTGACGCGGGACGACCGGTCGTCGGCGCCCGGCGCCGTATCCTGATCCTCGTCTCGCTTCTCGCCGCCGCGTCGGGCGCGTCGGCCCGCGACGCGGCCCAGGACGCCGTGGTCGTGCCGGGCGGCCCGGCATCCTACCGACGGCTTTTCGAGCTCGACTCCACGCGCGACGATTCGAGATTTCTCGTCGATCTGCACGAGCGGCTCCTCTTCGACGCTCCCGATGACGCGTCCTGGTCGCAGATCGAGGCCCGCAGCCAGGCGGTGGCGTTCGCCGAGGATCTCGCCGAGTGGCGGCGGCTCTTCGGAGAGCCGGCGCGCTTCGCCGCGGCCCAAGGCGGCGAATCCGAGCGCTGTCGCCGCGCGATCGAGTTTCTCGGCTTCTCGGTCGTCGGGAACGGCGCCGCGATCGAAACGGAACGGCGGGCCGACGCGGCGTCGATGCGACGCCAGCGGTTCCTCGACGCGCTCGGAACGCCGACCGCGGGCTTTCTCGGACGCCTTCGCGACGGAGAGGCCGTCACGGTCTCGGCTCCCGACGCGACGGTCCCGCTGCCCTACGGCCTCGAGGCCTGGCGCCGGACGCTCGCATCGCCGGACCTCTCGAAGGACACCGCCTTCGTCGCGTTCCTGCGCGACGTGCGCGCGTCCCGAATGCTCGTGGCGCTCGACGCCCTCGATCCGGAGACACGTGACGGCCTTCGCGATCCCGGCGATCCGCCCCTCGGCTGGAGGACTCTCTTCGTCGAGGCGCTCGAGGGAGTCTCGCGTTTCCCGGAGGCGCTGCGCGCGCGCGACGGCCGGCTCGAATTGCCCGGCGGAGCGGAGGCGGAGCCGCTCTGGACGGCGACGGTCGGAGCGCCCGCGGCCGGCGCCTCGTTCTGGAGAAGCTTCTACAAGCGGAACCAGGGAAAGGCGGCCTACGTCGCCGATTCCCTGTGGCACCTGCGCGACGAGGAAGTCCGACGTCTCCTCTTCGGCCCTCGCGCCGGACCCGACGCGGTCGCGCCGTTCCGCGGCCTCTACCAGGCGGTCGGCGACCGCGGCTGGATTCCGCGCGACCCGTACGACTTCGCGCACCTGGCGCCGTTTCTCGCGGCGCGCCCCGCGGGCGCGATCGAGTCACCTGGCGCCGCGGATCCGAAGTTTCCGCGCGACGAGACGGAGCTCGCCGCGCAGCTCGCGGGACGACCCGAGACCCGCGTGCCCGACGCCGCGGCGTTGCGGCGGCTGCTGCAGCGCGGGCCGGGGGGCCCCGGCGACACGGCCGTGCCGCGGCGCTTTCTCTTTCTCTCGAGCCTGCTCGCCCGGAGGCCCGACCTCGCCGATCCCGGTCTCGCGCGGCTGATCGTTCTCGGGTTCCGGCGCTTCTCGCCGGGCCTCGCCGTTCTCCACAGCTTCCCCTTCCCCGGACCCGAGCTCGCGCGGCGCTACGTCTTCGCGCTCGATCGTCTCGACCGGCCGGACGGCGGCCGGGACGCCGAGGTCGCCGCGGGCCTCTTTCAGGGTTATGTCATCCTGCTCGACCGATTTGCGGACGCCGGGACGCTCGGGCCGCCGGTCGCTGCCGATCTGCTTTCTTCGTTGCTCGGCGTTCCCCTCTTCGCCCGCTCGGACGTTTCGCCCGCTCACGGCGAAGCGGACCTCTTCGAATGGACGTCGAAGAAATTGCTGCCCGCTCTGAGACAGGGCCTGGCCGCGGGAGACGACGCCGATCCGGACGAGCTTCTGGACGCCGCGATGAGCGCGCGGTCCGCACCCCCTCCGGTGCCGTGGCGGGGCGGCCGGTTTCTCTTCGACGTCGCGACCGACGAGACCGCCCGGCGCCGCGCGTTTCGCCAGACGCAGAGCCTCGCCGGCTTCTCGGATCTGGAGACGCTGCACCGGCAGCGCCGCGCCCTCGTCTCCGCGGCGTCGAACGGCAGCCTCGACGCCGCCCGGAGCGCGTCGGAGGAGCTCGCCCTGACGCTGCGCGTCGACGCGCGCGATGCCTCGCGCCCCGACGATCGCCTCCGGAAGGCGGAGGACCGCGCCCGGGCGGCGGCCGAAGAGATCGCGTCGCGGTCGAGCCGCCCCGCCGAGATTCCCGCGCGCGCCGCGGACTTCGACGGACTGATCGCGGAACGCCACCTCGAGGCCGTGCTCGGGCACGTCTACGCGGCGAGCGCGCGGGACCCGAACGACCTCTACTTCCAGGATCCGCTGTTCGTCGCGCGGCACTCCTTTCGCACGGTCGAGCGCGCCGGAGCTCCCTTCGCCACGGCGTCCACGCGGACGGTCCTCACGAAAAGAGTTCGAGGAGGCGGCTACCAGATCTCGGGGTCGCTCTTCGGCCTGCCGGAGATCCTGGGCCTGCTGCACGCGGACCAGCTCTCGTACACTTCCGGCACCTCCACTCCGATGGAGGAATTCCGTTCCGCGTTCGTCGCGCCGGTCTGGCAGATGAGCTCGTCGCGGCTCGACGACGACGCGCTCGCGCTCGTCGCCGACTGTTCGGAGGCGACGCGGGAGTTCGCGCGGGCGCTCGATGCGGCGAGTCTGCGGCAGCGCCTCGACGCCTGGGATGGTCTCGCCCGCGACATCCTTCCCCGCGCACGAATCGCGCGGATCGCGGCGCGGGAAAGCGGGACCGGCGAGCCCCTCTCCGACGAGCTTTCGCCGTCCGATCTCTACCGCGTGGGCAGACGCCTGGCGCGGGAGTCGCCGGCTTCGATCCCGCCGCTCCCCGCGGCATTGCGGGCCCGGGAGGACCTGGCTCGCCTGACCGCGAGACGCGGCGAGGCGGGAGCCGCGCGGAGTCTCGAGCAGTTCGGCCCGAGCGCGGAGGTCTTCACCGGCGAGCCGGCGCTCTCCGACCGGGACCTGCCCCCCTACGAGCGTCTGGCCGCCTATCGCCGCCCGGAGCTCCTCGCGGAGCGGCTCTACGACCTCAAGATCGCCGTCGCCGTCCGGGTCGCCGAGGCGAGATTGCCGGCCGCCGTCCTGCCAATCGTCCTGCCGGCGGCCCTGGATCGGATGCTTTCGGGCCTGCGGATGGCCTATGCCTACGACTGGAGGGCCGCGACGCGGGCCGCGGCGGACTTCTCGGCCGCGGACCTCGAGCGTATCCTCGACGACGCCGTGGAGAGCGGACGTCTGGTGCGGGACCTCGAGACGCCCTCCGAACGGGCGGGAGGAAGAGGAGCGTGATTGCCGCGTTGCGCCTCGCAGCGGGTCCGGCGGCGCTCGCCCTGCTCGCCGCGGCGATCGCGACGCCCGCGGCCGCGCAACCCGACGAGCCCTCCGCCGGGGAACGGCCGGCTCTCGAGATTCTGTCGCCGACTTCCGCCGACACTCCGGTCGGCACCACCTCGATCCGCGTCCTCGCGAAGGGCGTCCAGCATGGCGACGTTCTCGACTTCTTCGTCGATGGGCGCAAGGTGGGCGCCGTGTCGGCGCCGCCGTGGGAGGTCGACTGGCCCGCGGGCGAGACGCTCCGGCGCCACGTGGTCACGGTCGCGCTGCTCCGCGGCGGGCGCGAGGTGGCGACGGCGCGCGTGGACACGCGCGAGCCCGGATTCACCGCCCGCGCCGACGCGCAGGCCGTCGCGCTCGCTCCGATCGTGACGGATCGCTCGGGGCACTACATTCTCGGGCTGACGCAGTCGCACTTCACCGTCATCGACAATCAGAAAGCGCAGCGCATCGAAACGTTCGACACGGTCGATTCGCCGCTGGCCGCCGTCCTCGTGCTCGACGTCTCCGCCTCGATGCAGCCCAAGATCGACGGAGCGATCCGGTCCGCACGCGCGTTCGTGGGCGCGCTGAAGAGGGACGACCGCATCGGTCTCCTGACGTTCAACACCGGGATCGTCGGATCCGTGGACGTGGGCCTCGACCGGCGAAAAGTCCTCAACGGGATCGACGCCGCACGGCCCGAGGGAGACACCGCGCTCTACGACGCCACCGCGGCGGCGATCAAGCGCCTGCGTCCCTTCAAGCAGCGCAAGGCGGTCGTCGTCTTCACCGACGGCGACGACAACCGGAGCCGGCTCTCGCTCGGCCAGGTCACCGAGATGGCGCGCTCCTCGGAGGTCTCCATTTACGCCATTGCCGAGGGCCCCGATCAGCCGCAGAACCTTCGCGACTTCCTCGAGCGCCTGGCCGACGAGACAGGCGGCCGCTTCTACGCCATCGGATCCGTCGCCAGGCTGTCGGAAACTTTCGCTTCGATCGTGCGCGAGCTGAGCAGTCAGTACTTCCTGACGTACACGCCGACCGACCGGCGGCCGCGCTCCTGGCATACCGTCGAGGTCAAGGTGAATCATCCCGGCGCCGTCGTGCGGGCGCGGCGTCAGTACCGTCTTCCCTGACCGCGCGCGGGGAATTCGCCGCGGACCTCCGTGTTAGCATTTCCTCCGATCTTTGAGACGAGCGAGCCGTCCCTGGGGGCGAAACGGTTTCGACGGGGACGCGCACGAGTCAGGTTGCATGCCGAGGTCTCACCCTCCTCGTAAAACCGGTGAAAAACGATAGCTGCGAACAACAGCAATCTCGCTCTGGCTGCTTAATTAAGTAGCCTCGTCCGTCCGGGAGCGCACCCGCCGCGCCCGGGCGAACGTCGCCAAATGCGGGTGTAGCCGAGGCGGATCCCCGGACGCCGAGGCGAAAACCATTCGGGGTTGTTTGACCGCTGTTTTGCCTCTTCTCGAGGCGGCCGGACGAGAACCAAGAAGAGGCTGAGCATGGAGTGGCCTTTCACGTGACGCCTCCGGACGCGGGTTCGACTCCCGCCGCCTCCACCATTTCAAACATGTAGAACCGGGTTCCGGATCCTCCGGCGTCGACCCGACGTCGAGCAGGGCCACGTGAGTTTGGAAACGGCCCGGTATAGGGCCTCATGCCTTCGTTAGCCACCGGTTCGAGGCGGATCTTGGCGGCTCGTGAATCCACATTCTCGGAAATATCAGTAAGCCCGACGCGGCTATATTCGCGCCGACGCCACCACGATCCAAGAGACGTGAGCACGAATGTTCAGCAACAGCCTGATCCGGCGCCGATTCTTCTTGCAGGGCCTGGGCGTATGGGCGCTGCTGCTTGGCTTCGCCATCGTCAACGGTTACTTCCGCGAGACTGTCCTGGAACCCAACCTGGGCCCGGAGCCCGCCCACGTTCTCGCGACGACGACGTTGGCCGGCGCCGTCTTTGTGGCCTCATTGCTCTTCGTCGCGCTGAGTTCCGGTGCGCGCTCGACGAGAGACCTTCTGGCGATCGGAGTCGTCTGGGCTCTCCTGACCGGGGCGCTCGAGCTCGGGTTGGGGCTCGCGCGCGGAGTCCCCTCTCGAGATCTCTTCCGTGACTACGACGTCACCCGCGGACGGCTTTTTGGCCTGGTCCTTTTTTCGGAGCTGGTCTCCCCCCTAATCGCCGGACTGCTCCGGCGCCTCGGGCGATAACGGAACAGCACCTCCAGCCGGGTCGAGCATTCAAAGCAAGCGGCTGGACGCGAAGGATCATTCGGCGCCGCGTCATCCACGGGACCGACGCGGTCCTGAACTCCTGATCTTTCCGACGTCGCCACGTCCCGGGGTCTGTCCGGGGAGCGCCGGGAATGCCCAAGCCGCCTGCGTGGCAGCATTCCCTCCGATCTTTGAGACGAGCGAGCCGTCCCTGGGGGCGAAATAGTTTCGACAGGGACGCGCACGAGTCAGGTCACATGCGCTCTGCTCCGACAGAAGGACCAAAGTAATGGTGAGGCGCGCCATTGCGCGTCGCGACCGGGACCGTTTCGGCTATCGCCGCCCGGGGAAACCGCTCGCCGGCTCTCTTTCCTCGGCCAGATAGCGCTCGAGGCACTCTCTCTCGCGGCCCCGCACGACCCGCCGGCCCTCGAGCTCGCCGCCGGACTCCGTCACGACCGTCCACTGGCCTTCTCCATGCGCGCCGTCGGCGTAGAGAACGACCCAGTCGCGCGTCCGTCCGAGCGAATGGGCGCGCGCCGTGTTGGAGAAGAGCGCGGTGTAGTGGCGGTCCCCGCGCTGAGTGTGAAGGATCGGAAGCCAGGCCTCCCGCTTCGGATTGAAGCGCCGGGGCGCGATCATCGGAAGATCTCGGGCGGCCGCGCGCGAACGGTATTCGCGATCCACGTCCAGCAGCTCGGAAACGGGATGCTGGTCGCGAGGCTCCGGGAGAGCCCCGCGGCGGCCCCGTGCGAGTCGAGACGCGAGCGAATCGCGTATTCCGGCGAGTTTCTTGCGACCGAGTCCCGCGACGCTTTCGAGGCGGCCATTCCAGGCGGCGGCTTCGAGGTCCTCGAGCGACGAGATGCCCAGGTCGTGATGGATCCGGTCGGCGAGGATGGGTCCGATCCCCGGTACGGATGCGAGAAGAGCCGGCGGGTCGGTCTCACCCCGGAGTCGTTCGAGCATGGGAAGGCGCCCGGTCGAAGAGAGAACGAAGATCGAGCGGGCGAGGATTGGGCCGATCCCTGGCAACGCGTCGAGTCCGGAGATCCCCTCGTTTTGGATGACCTGCGAGACGGGTCGCTCGAGCCGCCGCAGCGTTTGCCCGGCCCTTCGGTAGGCTTCTACGCGGAAAGGGTTGGCGCCCTGTTGCTCCAGGAGATTCGCGACCTCCTCGAGGCGCGTCGAGATCCCGGCGTTTTCATCTCTCATGAAGAGCCACGCCACGGCTCGCCCCGAGCATCTGCGAGACTCTCGCGGTGCGCGTGGTTCGCGGTCGTCCGAGATCCGTCAGTTTCTGGCGAGCCGGAGCAGGTTCTGCACTCCCGTGACTCCCGCCAACAGCCGAACGATCCGTTCGACGTAGTCGCGCTCGGCGGACGTCGAGACGTTGCCCTCGAGCGTCACCCATCCGTTGGAGACGGCTGAACGGATTCCGCGGTGGGGAACGAACTCATCCCATTCGAACGCTCGCCGGATCGCCGCGGCGATCTGCGCATCGGTTCGCATGGACCCTTCCGATGCGGGTCGAGGTCGACTCTCCTTCTCGATCTTGATCGCTGTCGCTACCATGACGAGGTCCTCCTATACGAAGCGGGCGAGTTCCGTCACGTCGGGCCCTTCGGCGGGTCTTGGCGGATATCGATGCTCGCAAACGGCGCGCAATGTCTCCAACGCTTCCAATTCCAACTCCGTTCCGCCGTCTCCGGTCGCTCGGCAACCGAGAATGACGTCGTTCATCGAGAGAATGCCGCACAGCCTCCCCGTCTGGTCGAGGACGGGCAAACGGCGTACCCGCTTCATTTTCATCGTTGCCAGCGCACTCGAGAGTCTGTCCTCTGCCCGACAGGCGTAGACGCCGCGGCTCATCGCGTCATCTACCCGGACCTCCGAGGCGCGCCGGTCGCGTTCTCCCAGGGCCACCGCGATGTCCCGGTCGGTGATGACCCCGACGAGCTCTCCTTCACGAAGGACGGGCAAAATGCCCGAGTCGATCTGCCGCATCATCCCGGCGGCCTCGAAGAGAGTCGTCTCAGGCCCACAGAAGGTCACATCGCGTGCCATGATCGATTTGACCTTCATAATCCTCACCCCACGAAGACAGTCTCTTTCGGCGGGGGGCGAGTTGTCTAATTCAAACGGATCATTTCGCGGGATTCCGAGTCCGGAGCTCGGACGAGTCTGGTTAGATTCGGCGATGACTCGAGGCGACTCGTGACGGAGGAGCTCCGCGACCCGGTTTGCGGAATGCCGCTCGATCCAACCCGGGCGCTCTTCGAATCCGTCCGGGGAAAGGACTTTGCCTTCTGTTCCGAATTCTGCCGGAACGCCTTCCGGAAATCTCCGAGCGCCGACGGAGCGGACTCCACCGCCTCCCTGGCAGACCTTTCGCCGCGGCTCGCCTATTTCTCGATGGAGATCGGCATCGACGAACGGTTGCCGATCTACAGTGGCGGTCTCGGGATCCTCGCGGGAGACACCCTTCGTTCCTTCGCGGATCTGAACATTCCCGCCGTCGGCGTGAGCCTTCTGTACGTCAAAGGGTACTTCGAGCAGAAGCTCGATCGCGAAGGGAACCAGATCGAGCGACCCGTCGCCTGGAAGCCGGAGAAGGTCGCACATCCGCTCGACGCGACCGTCCGCGTCACGGTAGCCGGCCGAGCCGTCGCCGTTCGCGCGTGGCGTTACGACATCGTGGGCGTCTCCGGCCACACCGTACCGCTCGTTCTCCTCGACACGAATGTGTCCGAGAACTCTTCGGCCGACCGCGAGCTGACCGCGGTTCTCTACGGAGGCGACGAACGGTATCGACTCTCCCAGGAGATCGTTCTCGGGATCGGAGGAGTGCGAATGCTTCGGGCCCTGGGCTTCACGATCGAGCGGTACCACATGAACGAAGGGCACGCGAGCTTGCTTGCGGTCGAGCTTCTGGCGGACGAGGCGGATCCGAGCGCCGTCGCCCGCGACCTTAGGGACGTCCGCCAAAAATGCATCTTCACGACGCACACCCCTGTACCGGCCGGGCACGACCAGTTCGACTACGGGTTGGTCGACGAAGTGCTCGGCGAAGTGATTCCACACGATGAGCTGCGCATGCTCGGGGGACGGGACCGGCTGAACATGACGCTGCTCGCCTTGAACCTCTCTCATTTCGTCAACGGCGTGGCGAAGCGGCACGGAGAGGTCTCCCAGAAGATGTTTCCCGGCTATCCCATCGATTCGATCACGAACGGCGTTCACTCGTTTCGCTGGACCTGTGACGCCTTCCGCCGCCTCTACGACAAGCACATTCCGGGCTGGACGCACGATCCGTTCTCTCTGCGGTACGCGATCAAGATCCCGTCCGAGGAGCTCTGGCACGCGCACGCGGCCGCCAAGACTCACCTCCTTGAGGAAGTGCGCCAAAGATCCGGCCGGTCGCTCGATTCCGACGCTCTCACTCTCGGATTCGCGAGACGCGCGACCGCGTGGAAGCGAGCCGATCTCGTCCTCTTCGATCCGGAGCGGCTCGTCGATATTGCGCGAAAGGCGGGCCGCTTCCAGATGATCTTCGCCGGCAAGGCCCACCCGCAGGACGCGGCCGGGAAGGAGCTCATCCGTCGGCTGTTCCGTGGGATCGACGCGTTGCGGGATCAGCTAACGCTCGTGTACCTCGAAGACTACGACATGGATCTCGCTCGAACGCTGCTCTCCGGGGTCGATCTCCTCCTCAACACTCCGTTGCGTCCGCTCGAAGCATCCGGTACTTCGGGTATGAAAGCCGCGCACAACGGCGTGCCGAGCTTCAGCATCCTCGATGGCTGGTGGATCGAAGGCCACATCGAAGGAGTCACGGGGTGGTCGATCGGCGCGGAGACGGTCGACGAGGGCCCCGAGACGGCAGAAGAAGACGCCCGCGACGCGGCGGAGCTGTACGAGAAGCTCGAGCGCGTGATCCTGCCCCTCTATTACGGCGACCGGCCCGGCTGGATCGACGTCATGAGACGCGCGATCGCAATCAACGCCTCCTTCTTCAACGCGCACCGGATGGTTGAGCAGTACGCCGCGAATGCCTATCTCTGAGGGCGCGCGCGGCGCGAGGAGCCGGCGGCGCGGAAGGGAATCGCGGATGCGGTCCGACGAACGGAGACCTGGACTGCTCAGCCCTGGCAACGTCACAAGATTGATCTCACACGGAACGGGTGACGCCTTCCGGACGGGATCCCGGCCGGCCCAGAAAGAAGCTCGGGAGCCGGCGCCGAGCCCTCTGCCGCTACGATGAGACAAGATGCTCTGACGGTGGAACCGACCCGCGCTCTTGGGCAAGCGATTCGATACGAGCAGTTCGGCCATGGAGCGGACGTCGGCGTGCGCGGCTTCGGCGCGACCGCTTCCGAGGCCTTCGAGCGAGCGGCAATGGCTCTCTTCAGTCTTCTGGCGGAAGATCCTTCTCGGTTGGGCCGGGAGGCGGAGGAGCGCTTCGAAGTCGAGGCGCCGGGCCTGCCGGAGCTTCTCGTCGCGTTCTTGAACGAGCTCATCTCGCTCGCGGACACGAAGCATCTCGTATTCGGCGACTTCCGCGTGCGGATCGACGAGAACCCCTCGGGGTCCTGCCGGCTATCGGCGCGCGCTCGCGGCGAGCCGTTCGATGCGGCGCGACACCGGTTCACGGTTCTGCCGAAGGGAGCCACCTACACAGCGCTTGCGGTCGGGCGGCAAGACGGCCGCTGGGTCGCTCAATGCGTCATCGATGTCTAGAAGGCTCGATCCGGAGAAAGAGAGCATGGACACGGACTTTCGCGAGATCGAGGCGAACGTCTGGGAGCTCCCCACGACCGACGCGATGCGCGTTCCCGGGCGAATCTTCGCGAGCCGCGATCTGATCGACGCGGTCGACGAGAAGGTTCGCGAGCAACTCCGAAACGTCGCCTCGCTGCCGGGGATCGTGACCGCCGCGTACGCGATGCCCGACGCCCACTGGGGTTACGGGTTCCCGATCGGCGGAGTCGCCGCCTTCGATCCCGAACTCGGCGGC
>Ga0335080_10000959_pt1 | contig 27549 bp, 26 predicted proteins | sample Lox_Sample_34_FD_206720 | JGI IMG/M metagenome (GOLD analysis project Ga0335080, IMG submission 206720) | Soil microbial communities from Loxahatchee National Wildlife Refuge, Florida, United States - Lox_Sample_3.4 | ecosystem: Environmental > Terrestrial > Soil > Wetlands | place: USA... | reverse complement strand
CGTCGCGTAGACCTTCACCGCCGAGGCGTCGGCCGGGTGCAGCCGGCCGCGCGTCATGCTCCAGGCGAGCTTCCACTGCATGAGCCGCAGCGCCTCGAGCTTCGCCCAGACCCAGGCGAGCGCGTCGCGCACCCAGCCCTGATCGATCACGCGGCGGCCGTCGGCGAGCTTCGTCTCCTTCGCGTAGCGCCGCACCTCCTCGAACATGCGCTGCGAGGGGCCGTAGGGGGTCAGCGACACGCGCTCGTGGTTGAGCTGCGAGGTGATCAGGCTCCAGCCCTTGTTCTCGCCGCCGACCAGGTAGCGATTCGGGACACGCACGCTCTCGTAGTAGGTCGTGTTGGTGCGGACGCCGCCCATCGTCCAGGTCGGCGTCAGCTTGAAGCCGGGCGACGTGGTCGGCACCACGAACATCGAGATGCCGCGGTGCTTCGGCGCCTGCGGATCGGTGCGCGCCGCGAGCCAGATGTAGTCGGCGAAGTCGGCGAGGCTCGTGAAGACCTTCTGGCCGTCGATCACCCAGTCGTCGCCGTCCCGCACCGCGCGCGTCTTGAGCGAAGCGAGATCGGTGCCGGCGCCGGGCTCCGAGTAGCCGATCGAGAAGTGGCACTCGCCGCGCAGGATGCGCGGCAGGAACTCCTCCCGCAGCTCGTCGGAGCCGTAGTGCATGAGCGTCGGGCCGACCGTGTTGAGCGTCAGGAACGGCAGCGGGAAGCCCGCGCGCTGCACCTCGTCGGCGAAGATCATCTGCTCGATCGGCGTGCGGCCCTGGCCGCCCCACTGCTTCGGCCAGCCGATGCCGAGCCAGCCGTCTGCCCCCATCTGCTTGAGCGTCTTGCGGTAGAGCGGCCCACCGCCCTCGCTGCCGGCGATCTCCTGCTGCAGCTCGGGGGTCATCAGGCGGGCGAAGTAGCCGCGCAGCTCGGTCTGGAGCGCCTGCAGCTCGGGGGTCAGCTCGACGTGCATGGCATGCCTCCTGGCCCCCGAAAATAGAACACGTATCAAATTTCGACCACGCCGGGGCGCTACTTCGCGCTGGGCTTCATCTGCTGGAGATCCGCCAGGCGCTGGGTGAAGCGCTCGGCCCAGAAGTCCATGGCGGCCTTGGCGTCGCCCCACTGCCACTGTGCCGCCTGCGTCAGGCTTCCGCCGCCCCCGCGCCGGTCGATCGCCGCGGCGAGGAGCTGTCCCGTCTGCGAGTCGGTGGCCTTGAGGGCGACTTCCGCGGAGCCCGAGAACGCGTACTTCCCGCTGATCAGCGACTGCGCCTGATTGAGGATCCGCGCCTGCGGCACGATCACCGAGACGGTGCGCAGCACCGGGACCGCAGTGGTGACGTCCGTGATCGCGACCTGCACGCGGATCACACCCGGTCCCGGAAGATCGACCAGCTTGGAGTGGCGCTTCGTCAGGTCCGCCTTCAGCGCGTTGTAGAGGTACGTCGTCAGCATCTGCTGCGTCTCGGGATCGACCTTCGAGTCGTCGCCGGCCCAGAACTGCACCGGCTCGAGGAGGAGCGCCTTGTACTTCTTCCAGTCCACGTCGGTTGCCACGTAGCGCAGCGCAGCCTCGCTTTCGTTTCCGGGCTGGAGCTTGTCGTAGGCGCTGCCCATGAAGCCGGTCACCTTGGGCGTCTCGACCGGCTTCTCCGGGATGGTCGCGGAGCAGCCTGCGAGCCAGGCGGCCACGCCGATGAGCACGGCACCGGAGACGGAAGCGAAACCACTCGTCCGAGACATGAGATCCTCCCTCCGAGAAGGCGTGGATCCTATCGAGGAAGGGGCGGGCTCCGCTACGGGGAAGGGGCGGGCTCCGACACCCGCTAGGATGCGCGCCGTGGCGTCCGGAAGCCGCGACCTCGTGCTCGTCGGCGGCGGGCACGCCCATCTCGAGGTGCTCCGGAGCTGGCCCGCGACACCGGACCCCGGCGTGCGCCTCTGCGTCGTGGCGGCCGACCCCCGCTCGGTCTACTCGGGCATGGTGCCGGGGCTGATCGCGGGTCGATACGCGCCGAGCGACCTCGCGATCGACGTGCGGCCGCTGGCCGCGCGCGTGGGGGCACGGCTGGTCTTGGCTCGCGCCACCGGCATCGACGCAGGCGCGCACCGGATCGAGCTCGCGGGCGCTGCGCCGCTTCCCTTCGACGTCGCCTCGCTCGACGTCGGCTCGGAGGCCGGCGGGGCCGAGCTCCCCGGCGTCGCTCGGCACGCGCTGGCGGCGCGGCCGCTCGATCGGCTGCTGCACGGGCTCGACGCCATGCTCGCGCGCGCGCGGGCGATGGAGCGCTTCCGCGTCGCCGTCGTCGGCGGCGGCGCCGGTGGCATGGAGATCGCCTTCGCCGTCCGGGCGCGGCTGGCGCGCGAGGGCCTCGCGGGAGCCGGCGTCGTCCTGGTGGAGGCGGCGCCGCGCCTCTTGCCGGCGCTTCGCGAGCGCGTCGCGCGACGCGTCGAGCGGGCGGCGCGAGCGCGCGGGATCGAGCTGCGGCTCGGCGCGGCCGTCGTATCGATCGACGAGAGGAGCGTGACGCTCGCGAGCGGAGCGACACTCGCATGCGACGCCGAGATCTGGGCCGCGGGTGCCTCCGGCCCCGCCTGGCTCGCCGCCTCGGGGCTGCCCACCGACCGCGCGGGCTTCGTGCGCGTGGGCCCGACGCTGCAGGTCGAGGGCCGGGGCGAGCTCTTCGCGGCCGGCGACTGCGCCGCGTCGGAGCCGCCGCTCCCCAAGGCCGGTGTGCACGCGGTGCGGCAGGGCCCCGTTCTCGCGCGGAACCTGCGCGCGGCCCTCGACGGTCACCCGCTCGAGAGCTACCGGCCGCAGCGCGACGCGCTCGCGCTCCTCAACCTCGGGGACGGCCGCGCGCTCGGGACGAAATGGGGCGTCTCCTTCGAGGGGCGCCTCGGGTTCGCGCTGAAGGACTGGATCGATCGCCGCTACGTGCGGCGGATGCGGATGGCCTAGCATGCCGTCGAGCCGACGCGTGTGGCGCCGCATCCCGCCGGGCGTCCGCTACATGGCGCTCGCAGCGCTCGCGTTCAGCGCGATGAGCGCGTTCGTGAAGTCGCTCGGCCAGAGGCTCCCGTCGCAGGAGATCGTCTTCCTGCGCGCGCTGGTATCGCTCGCGCTCTCGTTCGCGCTGCTGCGCCGCGCCGGCGTCGCGCCCTGGGGACACCGGCGCGGCCTCCTGATGCTGCGCGGCGTGTGGGGCTACGCGGCGCTCTCGTGCGTCTTCTTCGCGCTGACGCGCCTCCCGCTCGCCGAGGCGACGATGATCCAGTACCTGCACCCGACCTTCACGGCGCTCCTGGCCGCGCTCGTCCTCGGCGAGCGGCCCGACCGCTCGCTCGGAGCGTCGCTCGTGCTCGGCTCGCTCGGCGTGCTGCTCGTGACGCGCCCCGCGTTCGTCTTCGGCGGCGCGGGCGCAGCGCTCGATCCGGCAGCGCTCGCCGCTGCGCTCGGCGGCGCGCTCCTCACCGCCGTCGCCTACGTCGGCGTGCGCAGCCTGTCGGCCACCGAGCACCCGCTGGTGATCGTCCTCTACTTCCCGTTGGTCTCGGCGCCGGCCGCGCTGCCCGCCGTGATCGCGGCCGGCGTCTGGCCGCACGGCGTCGAGTGGCTCTACCTCGGCGCCGTCGGCGTCTTCGCGCAGCTCGGTCAGATCTGGCTCACGCGCGGGCTCACGCACGAGACGGCGAGCCGCGCGACGGCGCTCTCGTACCTGCAGATCATCTTCGCCGCGCTCTGGGGGGCGCTCTTCTTCGGCGAGCTGCCGGGCCCCTTCGCGCTCGCGGGTGCCGCGCTGATCGGCGGCGGCGCGCTCGTCGGCGCGCGCGCGGCGGCGCGGCAGAGCCGCGAGCCGATCCCCGCGCCTCAGTAGAGGCGTAACCGCGTAAAGCCCTCGGCGGGCCGCTCGGGCGAGCCGAAGTGCGCGGCGAGCCGCCGCGCCTGGTCGACCAGCCCGCCCGCCTCGTCCTGGCTCGCGTGCTTGCGGAGCAGGTCGACCTTGCGCGCGAAGGTGTCGCTCACGTCGATCACCAGGTCGGCGCGCTCGGTGTCGAAGAGCCAGAGCTCGCGCGGGTACCAGGGCGATGCGCCGCCGCCCGGCCAGCCGCCCGCGAGCTGCCACGGATAGAAGTTGGGGCTCGGCGCGCGCGGGTAGACGGCGTCGAGCAGCGCCTGCCCCGCGGCGCGGTGGTCGCTGTGCCCCGGCTGCGCCAGGCCGCCGATCGTCGTCCAGGCCGTGCGCGGATCGTGTGCGAGCACCAGCTCGGGCCGCAGGCGCCGGATCTCGGCCACCAGCTCACCGCGCAGCGGCTCCCCTGCCGCGAGCTCGCCGTCCGGATGTCCGAACCCGATCCAGCTCTCGGCGCCGAGCGCGGCCGCGGCCTGATCCTGCTCGGCGCGCCGCGTACCGGATGCGTCGACGAGGTTGCGCCCGCCACGCGCGCCGTCGGTGCAGATCACCAGCGCGACGCGCGCACCGCCCTCGCGCAGCCGCAGCAGGGTGCCGCCGGCGAAGTACTCGACGTCGTCCGGGTGTGCGCCGACGGCGAGCACGCGCGTGGGGGCGAGGGGCAGGTCCTCGTTCACGGCGCCGGAGCGTAGCCCGCCGCGCCGTGGGATCCTTGCCGATCCGGTCGAAAGCTGGTCTCATGATGCGCCATGGATTTCCACGACTCACCGAAGGAGGCCGCCTTTCGCGCCGAGGCGCAAGCCTTCCTGGCGGCGCATCGGCCGGAGCGCTGGGAGCATCCGTTCGACGAAGGCGTCGACGAGGCCCGGCTGCTCGCGCTCTCGAAGGCGTGGCAGCGCACGCTCGACGAGCACGGCTGGGCGGCGATCCTCTGGCCCGCCGAGCACGGCGGGCGCGGCCTCGGCCCGATCGAGGCGATCATCTGGAACGAGGAGCTAGCCCGCGTCGGCCTCGCCGAGTCGCCCTTCGTCGTCGGGATCGCGATGGCCGGCCCCACCATCATCGCCCACGGCACGCCGGAGCAGAAGGCGCGCTTCCTGCCGCCTCTGCTGCGCGGCGACGAGATCTGGTGTCAGCTCTTCAGCGAGCCGGGCGCCGGCTCGGACCTCGCCAACCTGTCGGCGCGCGCGATCCCGGAGGGCGACCACTGGGTCGTGTCGGGCCAGAAGACCTGGTGCTCGGGCGGCCACTACGCCGACTTCGGCATCCTGCTCGCGCGCAGCGATCCGTCGGTGCCGAAGCACAAGGGCATCACCTACTTCCTGCTCGACATGCACGCCCCCGGCGTCGAGATCCGCCCGCTGCGCCAGATGTCGGGCGGCGCGCACTTCAACGAGGTGTTCCTGAACGAGGTGCGCATCCCGGACGCGAACCGGCTCGGGCCGGCGGGCATGGGCTGGGGCGTCGCGATGACGACGCTCCTGAACGAGCGCATGGCGCTGGGCGGCACCGGCGGATTCTTCTCGTTCGAGGAGCTCGCCGGGCACGCGCGCCGCCACCGCGCGCGCCTCGACGGCGTCACGCGCGACGAGCTGGCGCGGCTCTACGTCTGGAACAAGACGCTCGAGCTCCTGAACGCGCGCGTGATGACCAAGCTCGGCCGCGGCCAGATACCCGACGCGGAGTCCTCGGTCATGAAGCTTGCGCTCGGCCGCATCCTGACCCGCGGCGCCGAGCTCGGGCTGCGGATCGCGGGCCCCGAGGGCCTGCAGCGCCACGGCACCTGGCAACACCAGTTCCTGATCGCTCCCTCGCTCCACATCGCCGGCGGCACCGACGAGATCCAGAAGAACGTGGTCGCCGAGCGCGTGCTCGGGCTCCCGCGCGAGCCGCGCCCCGACCGCGATCTGCCGTTCGATCAGCTCCCCCGAACCTGAAGGAGACGCGATGGCGCGCATCGGGGTCCTGCGCGGCGCGCGGCCCGCGTCCTACCAGTAACGGTGCAGCAACCAGACCCAGAGCAGCAGGAGCGGCAGGAAGGCCAGCAGCTTCGGCCACATCACCGCCAGGAAGCCGCGCTCCTTGATCTGCCTTCGCTCGGCGATGAAGGCCTCGCGCTGCGCCTCCTGCATGCGAACCAGCCACATGTCGCCGGCCGTGTGGACGCTGTCGCCGTCCTGATGCAGGAAGACGGTGGCGCGCGAGGTGGCGAGCCAGAAGATCAGGTACAGGATGCCGCCGAAGAACGGGAAGAAGATCACCACGAACAGGAACAGCCACCAGCTGAACGGACGCCTCCCGATCAGCGACGCGCTGGTCTCGGTGGTCGTGACCGGTTCCCATCCCAGGTCGACGAGCTCGTCGATGCGATTGGCAAGCGCCGTCTGCACCACACACCTCCTCGGAGATCCTGCCCCACCTCGTGCGACCGGAGGCGGATCCTAGCAGGCGGCGCGCGCGCCGCCTCGCGGGCGCGGACACGCGGCGACGCGCCGTGGGCACGTCGCCACACCGAAACGAGCCCTCGCTATCCTCGCGCGGCGTGACCGTCTATCGCCTCGGCGCCGATCTCGCGTTCCCGTCGCCCGAGGAGGCCGATCCGTCCGGTCTGCTCGCCGTCGGTGGCGATCTCGCGCCTGAGCGGCTCCTGCTCGCCTACTCGCTCGGCATCTTTCCATGGCCGCTGATCGCCGAGCCGCTGCTCTGGTTCTCGCCCGACCCGCGCATGGCGCTGCGCCCGGCCGATCTGCGCGTCTCGCGAAGCCTTCGCAAGTCGGTGCGCCGCGGGGCGTTCGAGGTCCGCCTCGACACCGCATTCGGCGAGGTGGTGCGTCGCTGCGCGGAGGTTCCGCGCCGCGACGACGCGGGCACCTGGATCACGCCGGCGCTGTCGGGAGCGTATCGGCAGCTCCACGAGCTCGGCTTCGCGCACTCGGCCGAGACCTGGGAGGACGGCCGTCTCGTCGGGGGACTCTACGGCGTGTCGCTCGGCGGGACCTTCTTCGGCGAGTCGATGTTCGCCGAGCGCAGCGACGCGTCGAAGGTCGCCTTCGTGGCGCTGGTCCGGCAGCTCGAGGCCTGGGGCTTCGACCTGATCGACTGCCAGGTGCACACCGACCACCTGGCGCGCTTCGGCGCCAGCGAGTGGCCGCGCGGGCGCTTCCTGCGCGCGCTCTCCACCTCGCTCGAGCGATCGTCCCGGCGCGGCGCGTGGAAGCTCGACGCGGTCCTCGCCGCGGGGGGGCGGGATCTCGCGTGACGCGCGCGGCGGCGGCGACCGCGCTCCTGGTCGCGCTCTCGATCGCGGACGCGGGCGCGCAGCCGCTCGAGGCCCGCGCGCGCCAGGCCGTGCAGGCGTGGATCGCCGACCGCCACGTCGACGCGCACGACGTCGACAAGTCGAAGGTGATCCAGGAGCTGATCGCCAGTGCCCCGGCCGGCGAGACCGACGCGGCCCTCCGAGTGCGCGCGACCGCCGCGCTCGAGCGCTCCTTCTTCGACTTCGCGCCGAGCGGCGCCCGGCCCGATCCCTCCGTGCGCTACCGGCTGCCGTTCGAGCTCGACGTACCGCGCTACCTCGCGCAGGGCGTCGACGGCAAGCACGGGCACGACGGGTGGCAGCGCTTCGCGTTCGACTTCGCCATGCCGACGGGCACGCGAGTTCTCGCCGCGCGCGACGGCATCGTGGTGCGCGTGATCGACGGCTTCAAGGACGGCGGCCTCGATCCGCGCTTCGCGGATCACGCCAACCTCGTCTTCGTGCTGCACGACGACGGGACCTTCGCCGGCTATCTGCACCTGCGCGCCGGCATCCCGGTGAAGCGCGGGCAGCGCGTGAAGCAGGGCGATCCGATCGCGTGGAGCGACCATACGGGCTTCTCGGCGGGGCCGCACCTGCACTTCGCCGTGCACCGCCGCAACGAGAGCGGCGCCGTCGAGACGATTCCGATCCGATTCGGCGTCGGCAGCCCGGCCGGCTTCGTCCCGCGCGAGGGCGAGTTCTACGGCGGGCGTCCCCGGCGCAACGTGGAGCTCCGCGTCACGGCGGGCGGCGAGCCGCTGGACGCGGATCATCCGCTCCACCTCGCAGTCGGCGCCTCGACGGTGCTCGCGGTCTCGCTCGCGCCGCCGGCGGGCGCACCCGTCGACGTGACGCGCTCCCCGTTCACGCACTTCCTGGCACCGACGGCCTGGAGCGTCACCGTCGACGCGCACGGGCGAGTCACGGCCGCGCCCACCCCGGACTACGCGAAGGTCGCCGGCATCGGCAACGTCCGCTGGGGCGTCGTGATCGTGAGCCACGAGGATGCCTCGGGCGACCGCTTCGGCTTCACCAGCGTGCCGGTCGTGATCGACGATGCGAAGCACTGAGGCGCTCCTCGACGCCGCCGCGTCGCTGCGTCGCGCGCTCGCGCGCCTGCGCTTCGCGCCGCCGGTCTCGCACGTGTACGACCCGCTCGCCTACGCGGGCACGCCGTTCGAGGCCTACCTCCGCCGCTACGGCGGCGGGCGGAAGGAGGTGGTGCTGCTCGGGATGAATCCAGGCCCGTTCGGGATGGCGCAGACGGGCGTGCCGTTCGGCGAGGTGTCGGCGGTGCGCGATTGGCTCGGCATCGAGGGGGCCGTCCTGCGACCGCCGCGCGAGCATCCGAAGCGCCCGGTGCGGGGCTTTGCGTGCGCGCGCAGCGAGGTCTCGGGGCGGCGGCTCTGGGGCTGGGCGCGCGCGCGCTACGTCAGTCCGGAGCGCTTCTTCGCGCGCTTCTTCGTCGCCAACTACTGCCCGCTGCTCTTCCTGGAGGCGAGCGGGCGCAACCGCACGCCGGACAAGCTCCCCGCCGCCGAGCGCGCTCCGCTCTTCCGCGCCTGCGACACCGCGCTGCGCCGCAGCATCGAGGCGCTGCAGCCGCGCTTCGTGGTCGGCGTCGGCGCTTTCGCCGAGGGGAGGGCGCGCGAGGTCCTCGACGGACTCGAGGTGATCGTCGGGCGCATCCCGCACCCGAGCCCGGCGAGCCCTGCCGCCAACCGGGGCTGGGAGGCGCAGGCGGAGCGCGCGCTCGCGGGGATGGGGATCAGGATCTAGGTCTAAGAGGCGCGTTTGCGCTTCAGGATCAGCTGCTCGTAGGTGCGGGCGATGCAGACGGTCAGCGCGTGGAGTGCGCCGAGGCTGGTCTCGGCGAGCGCGCGCGGGCCGTCGTCGGCGTAGAGCAGGTTCACGACGCGGCCGCGGATCGCGATCGGCAGCACGGCGAGCTGCTTCACCTGATGGCGGCCGAGCGCGCGCAGCACGCGCAGGTCCAGCCCTGACTCGGGCGGTGCGCCGCGGAACGGCTCGCCGCGCGCGGCGACCCGCGCGAAGACGCTCTCCGAATCGGCCGGCACCAGGATCCCCTGCACGGGAGGAAGCGGCTCCTCTCCCTCGCCGACGAGGCCCATCACCACGCCGCGGTGCACGACGAAGAGCACCGCGGTCTGCGCGTGACGACGCGCCAGCGCGATCGCCACGCGCGCCGCCGCGTCCCGGTCGGACGCGCGCGCAAGCGCCTCCTCGAGCGAGCGCGCGTCCGCGCTCGCGTCGGGAGGCTCCGCCTCGGGCTCGTCGGGGAGCACCTCGTCGAGGACGAGCTCGGCGGCCTCGCCGACCGGCGGGCCCCCGAGCGCACGCTCGCGCATCGCCTCGAAGCGCGAGTGCAGCTCGACGAAGCCCGACTCGTCGATGAGGTCCTCGTCCGCGGCAAGCGGCCGGATGCCGAGCTCGGCGCGCAGGCGCACCTCCTCAGGCAGCTTCTCGTCGTCGCCCGCCGCGCGGCGCCGCACCCGCTCGAGACGCCGCGCCACGTTGAGATAACGCAGCGGGCGGGCGATCCCGAGGTGACGCTCGAGCACGTAGCGCAAGCGCAGCTCCGGCAGCACGTAGGGAACCACCGGGCGCCGCGCCGCGCGCGACAGCTCCGCCTGCACGCGCGCGTCGGAGGGATCGAGCAGGGCAACGTGGAGGCCATCCGCATCGAGGCGCAGCGGGATCGCGAGACGGCGCTCGACCAGCTCGCGCGGCAGCGCCGCGAGCGCCATCGCATCCGGCTCCTCGAGCCAGGCCTTCGGCGGCAGCGGGTAGCCGAGGCTCGCGGCGAGGTGACCCGCGACTGCGTCGAGCGAGAGCAGCCCGAGCTCGACCAGGTTGGTGCCGATCCTGCCCCCGTACACCACCTGGGATTGCAGCGCTTGCTCGAGCTGATCGCGCGAGAGGACGCCCCGCTGCACGAGGTACGCGCCGAGCCCGAACTCCGGCATCGATCGAGCCTCCACTCCGCAAGGCTCTTCGGAGGTCGGGGAGAGGAGCTTGAACGGTGGAATCCATGAGCTGCCGCGGATGTGGCTTCGGAGACGCCGATCCGCGTACGCCGCGGGCTCGGCTAGAGCCCGAGCTGTTTCGCGATCCGGGCGCGGTGCTCCAGCGGGGTTCCGAACAGGTGCTCGGAGGCCTTCGCGCGCCGGAAGTACAGATGGCAGTCGAACTCCCAGGTGAAGCCGACCCCTCCGTGGATGTGCAGGTTCTCGGCCGCCGCACGCTGGAAGGCGTCGGAGCAGGCCGAGCGGGCGACGCTCGCGGCCTCCGCGAGCGCGGCCGGCTCGACACCAGGCTGCGAGGCCACCCACCACGACCAGTAGGCGGCCGAGCGCGCGCACTCGAGCTCGAGCATCACCTCGGCGGCCTTGTGCTTGATCGCCTGGAAGGCGCCGATCGGGCGCCCGAACTGGACCCTCGTGCGGGCGTAGGCGACAGCGCTCTCGAGGCAGCGCGCGGCGGCGCCGACGTCCTCCGCCGCGAGCGCGATGGCCCCGAGGTCGAGTGTGCGCTGGAGCGCACCCGCTGCAGCGCCCGGCGTCCCGAGCGGCTCCGCCGGCGCGTCGCGCAGCACCACGTCGGCGAGCTTGCGGGTGAGGTCGAGGCCCGGCAGCGCGCGCACCTCGATCCCCGGCGCGTCGGCGCGCACGAGCGCGAGCGAGAGCCCCTCGTCGCCCGCGCTGCCCGGCTCGCGCACGGCGACGACCAGCACGTCGGCGTTCTGCCCATCGATCACGCAGGTCTTGCGTCCCGAGACGAGGTGCGCGCCGCCCTGCCTGCGGAGCGACGCGGCGACGCCCTCCGGCGCGGCGACGCCCTCGGGCTCGAGGATGGCGAGCGAGGCGATCTGCTCGCCGGAGGCGATCGCCGGCAGGAGCACCGCGCGCTGCGGCTCGCTCCCCGCTGCGAGGACCGCGGATGCGGCCACGCATGCGCTCGCGAGGAATGGCCCGCCGGCGAGCTGGCGGCCGAGCTCCTCGAGCGCGATCCCGAGCTCGAGAAACCCGAAGCCGTGACCGCCGCACGCTTCCGGGATCGCGAGCCCCTGCAATCCGAGCTCCGCGGCCATCTGCTTCCACACCGCGCGGTCGAAGCCGGCGTCGCTCTCGGCGAGGCGGCGCGTCTCGCCGATCGGCCAGCGCTCCTCGACGAAGCGCCGCACCATCGCCCGGAACTCCTCCTGCTCCTCGCTGAAGGCGAAATCCATGGGTCTCCTCGTCGCGAGCGGTCTCGGGTCGGGGTCGCAGCAGCCGAAGCTCGGCCGCATCGGGGGACCGCGCGCAGCGCGGGCCCCGGGCGGTCGCCAACCGCAGGGAGGGCGGAGGCTGCGGAGACCCCGACCCGAGACCCGCTAGATGGCCCGCTCCCGCCCCGCCCAGTACGGATCGCGTAGCTTGCGCTTGTAGAGCTTGCCGTTCGGATCGCGCGGCATCTCGGCGATGAAGTCGATCGTCTTCGGCGTCTTGTAGCGAGCGAGCTTGTCGGCGCAGAAGGCCAGCAGCTCCTCCGCGAGGGCCGGGCCCGGCGCGCTGCCCGCCGCCGGCTCGACGACGGCCTTCACCTCCTCGCCCCACTCCTCGTGCGGCACGCCGAACACGGCCACGTCGCCGACCTTCGGATGCGTCAGGAACACGCTCTCGATCTCAGCCGGATAGATGTTGACGCCGCCCGAGATGATCATGTCGGCCTTGCGGTCGCACAGGAAGAGGTAGCCGTCGGGATCGAGGTAGCCGACGTCGCCCACCGTGAAGAAGCTGCCGATGCGGTTCTTGCGCGTCTTCTCCTTGTCCTTGTAGTACTCGAAGTCCGCCGCGCCGAGCTTCATGTAGACGGTGCCGACCTGGCCGGCCGCGAGCTCGTGGGCCTCGTCGTCGTAGACCTTGATCTCGGCGCCGGGCCAGGCGCGCCCGACCGTGCCGGGCTTCTTCATCCACTCCTCGGCCCCGACCAGCGTGCCACCGCCCTCGGTCGCGGCGTAGTACTCGGCGATGGCCGGTCCCCACCACTCGATCATGCGGCGCTTCACGTCGACCGGGCACGGCGCCGCCGCGTGGATCATGCAGCGCACCGACGACACGTCGTAGCGACGCCGCACCGCCTCGGGCAGGGCGAGCAGCCGGTGGAACTGCGTCGGCACCATGTGGCTCGTAGTGACCCGATGCGTCTGGATCGCCTCGAGACAGAGCTCCGGGGTCCAGCGCTCCATCAGCACCACGGCGTGTCCGAAGTGGAGCGAGGTCGAGCTGAAGACGAGCACGGCGGTGTGATAGAGCGGCGAGCCGCACAGGTGGACGTTGCCATCCTCCGCCTTCACGCCGAACATCGCGAAGAAGCCGGTGCCGAGCGTCGCGGCGGTGTCGGGATCGATCGGCGGGAGCGGGCGCCGGACGCCCTTCGGCCGGCCCGTCGTCCCCGACGTGTAGTTCATCACCGCGCCCGCGGCGCGCTCGGTGGGGAGCGACTCCGGCTGGCCGGCGCCGAGCTCGGCGAGGGGGCGGAAGCCGGGGATGACGCCGACGGCGAAGCAGCGTTCGGGCGCGAACGAGAGCTCGCGCGCCGCCTTCGCGGCGGCGTCGGCGAAGCGCTCGTGCGCCACCAGGACGCGAGCCTCGCTGTCCGCCACGATGTAGGCGATCTCCGGCGCCGTCAGGTGCCAGTTGATCGGAACGAGGTACATGCCCGCCTGCGCGACCGCGAGGTAGATCTCGATCAGCGCGGGGTCGTTGGGCAGGAGCGCCGCCACGCAGTCGCCCTTGCCGAGCCCGAGCGCGCGCAGGCCGTGCACGATGCGGTTGGCGGCGGCGAGCAGCTCGCCACGGGACAGCGTGCGGCCGTCCGGCGCCACCAGCGCCAGCGCCTTCGGATCCTTCTGCGCATAGTTCCAGAAGCCGTGGTCGGCCATCGTCAGCCTCCGCTGCGGGCGGCTTCGCTCGCCACCCGCTTCGCCCAGGGATAGTCGGCCTTGCCGCTCGGCGACCGCGCGATCTGCGGCACGGCGTGCAGGAAGCGCGGCACCTTGTAGCCGGCGACCTGCTGGCGGCAGTGCTCGGCGATCGAATCGATCGCCGGAGCGCGGTTCGGGCGCAGCTGGATCACCGCGGCCACCTTCTCGCCCCAGCGCGCGTCGGGAATGCCGACCACCAGCGCGTCGAAGACGTCCGGGTGCGACTTGAGCGCGCCCTCGACCTCCTCGGGATAGATCTTCTCGCCGCCCGAGTTGATGCACTGCGAGCCGCGGCCGAACACGGTGACGGTGCCGTCGCTCTCGACGCGCGCCATGTCCCCGATCAGCACGTGGCGCACGCCCCCGATCTCGACGAAGGTGCGCGCGCTCTTCTCCGGGTCGTTCCAGTAGCCGAGGGGCACCCGGCCGCGCAGCGCCACCTTGCCGATCTGACCGGAGCCCGGCTCGACGGACTTGCCGTCGTCGTCGAGCACGACGGTGGAGGCGTTCATCCGGAACTTGATGCCGCCGTCGGCCTGCACTCCCCCCGCGTCCATCCCCTGCGATCCCGTCTCGGAGGCGCCGAACGCGTCGAGCAGGGCGATCTTCGGCAGGTGCTTGCGGAGCTGCTCCTTCACGGTCGGGCTCCAGATCGCGCCCGCCGACGAGATCACGAATAGGGACGAGAGGTCGTAGCTCTTCTCGTCGAGCGCCTCGGCCAGCGGGCGCGCCATCGCGTCGCCGACGATCGAGAGGGAGATCGGGCGCTCGCGCTCGACCGTCGCCCACACCAGATGGGGGTCGAAGCGCGGCACCAGGCAGACCTTCCAGCCCTGCAGCATCGCGATCCACGAGCCGAGCTGGCCGGCGCCGTGGATGAGCGGCGCCGCGGACATGCCGGCCTGCGGCGGCTTGCCGGCCGCGCGCTCCGCCACCTCCTCGGCGCGCTCGGGCGGCGGCCCGCCCGGGTTGGCGCCCATCATCCCGGCGAAGAAGAAGTCCTCCTGCCGCCACATCACGCCCTTCGGCATGCCCGTCGTGCCGCCGGTGTAGATCACGTAGAGGTCGTCGGGCGAGCGCGGCGCGAAGTCGCGCGCGGGCGAGGCGGTAGCCAGAGCGGCCTCGTAGTCCTCGGCACCGGCCGCGGTGAGCTCGGCGCCCGAGCCGTCGTCGACCGCGAGCGCGACCCGCAGCCCGGGAAGCGCGCCGCGCACCGCGGCCACGCGCGGCGCGAACTCGCGGCGGTGGACGAGCGCCGTGGCGCGCGCGTCGCCGAGCAGGTAGCGCAGCTCGTCGGCGACGTAGCGGAAATTCACGTTCACCGGCACGGCGCGGATCTTGAAGCACGCGATCATGGTCTCGAGGTACTCGGCGCAGTTCGTCAGGTAGAGCCCGACCTGCTGGCCGCGGCCGACGCCGCGCGCCGCGAGCGCGTGCGCCAGGCGATTGGCGCGCGCCTCGAGCTCCGCGTAGGTGCGCCGCTGATCGCCGCACACGAAGGCCGTCCGCTCCGGCACGCGGTCGGCGATCGATTCGAACAGGTCGGCCAGGTTGAAGCTCACGGCCGGGCGCTTCCCACGATCCACATCGAGAAGAACTGCGAGCCGCCGCCGTACGCGTGCCCGAGCGCGACGCGTGCACCGTCGATCTGATGCTCGCCGGCCTGGCCGCGCACCTGCATCGCCGCCTCGGCGAAGCGCAGCATCCCCGACGCGCCGATCGGGTTGGAGGAGAGCACCCCGCCCGAGCAGTTGACCGGCATGTCGCCATCGAGCGCGGTCGCGCCCTCGTAGGTCATCTTCCAACCGTCGCCCTCGGGCGCGAAGCCTAGGTTCTCCATCCACATCGGCTCGAACCAGGAGAACGGCACGTAGATCTCCGCGACGTCGATCTCCTTGCGCGGGTCGCGGATCCCCGCCTTGCGGTACAGCTCCTTCGCGCACTCGCGGCCCGCCAGCGGATTGATCTTCTCCTGACCGGCGAACTGGGTCGGCTCGCTGCGCATCGCCGTCGAGTGCACCCACGCGGGCGCGTGCGCGCCGCGCGAGAGCGCACGCTCGCTCGACAGCACCATGGCGCAGGCGCCGTCCGACGACGGGCACGTCTCGTGGAAGCGGATCGGATCCCAGAGCATCGGCGAGCTGGCCACCCGCTCGAAGCTGATGTCCGGCTCGCGCAGGTGCGCGTAGGGATTCTTGAGCGCGTTGCTGCGGTCCTTCAGCGCGACGCGGATCCCCGTGTCCTCCGGCGCGCCCGAGCGCCGCATGTATCCGCGGATCAGCGGCGAGAAGTATCCACCCGCGCCAGCCACCACCGTCGCCTGAAGCGGCGTCGACACGGTGAGCGCCCACATCGCGTTGCTCTCCGACTGCTTCTCGAAAGCCACCGTCAGCACGCGCTCGTGGATCCCTGCCTGGATCAAGCTCGCGGCGACGATCGCGGTCGAGCCGCCCACCGAGCCCGCCGTGTGCACGCGGAGGAGCGGCTTGCCGACCGCGCCGAGCGCGTCGGCGAGGTAGAGCTCCGGCATCATCACGCCCTCGAACATGTCGGGCGCCTTGCCGAGCACCACGGCGTCGATGTCGCGCCAGTCGAGCGCTGCGTCCTCGAGCGCGCGCAGCGCGGCCTCGCGCACCAGGCCGGCGATCGACACGTCGTCGCGTCGGGCCGTGTGGTGCGTCTGACCGATGCCGATGACGGCGCAGGGCGAAGCCATCACGCTCCCTCCAGCACGCAGACGAGGTTCTGCTGCAGGCACGGTCCGGAGGTCGCGTGCGCCACCGCGCGCCGCGCGGTCCCGTCGGAGATGCGGCGCGCCGCCTCGCCGATGCGGATCAGCCCGGCCACCATCATCGGGTTGGCGCAGAGCGCGCCGCCCGACGGGTTCACGTCGACCCCGGCGCCCAGCCCGAGCGCCTCGCGCAGGATCCACTCCTGATGCGAGAACGGCGCGTGCAGCTCCGCCACGTCGACGGCGCCGCGCCCGACGCCGGCCCGCTCGCCCGCGATCCGCGTCGAGGGCGACGCGGTGAGATCGCGCGCGCCGAGCGCGTGCGCCTCCACGCGGTGGTCGATGCCCCGGATCCACGCCGGGCGCTTGCAGACGCGGCGCGCGACGTCGCCTGCGGCGAGGACGACGGCCGCCGCCCCGTCGCAGATCGGCGGCGCGTCGTGTCGCCGGAGCGGCGCGGCGAGGTAGGGCTCCGCCAGCAGCTTCTCGACCTCGAGGTCGCCGGAGAGGAGGGCGTGCGGGTTCGCCCGGGCGGCGCGCCGGCTGCGCACCACCACCTCGGCGAGCTCGCGCTCGCTCCGCCCCTTCTGCTCGAGCCAGGCCCGCGCCTGCAGCGCAGCGAGGCTCACGGCGTCGGGCCAGAGCGGCGCCAACACGTACGGGTCGAGCTGGCGCGACAGCACCTCGGGGAGGTCGCCGGGCGACGACTTCCCGAACGCGTACACCAGCGCGGTGTCGGCCTCGCCCGACTGGAGCTTCACCCACGCCTCGTAGAGCGCCCACGCGCCGTCCATCTCGACGTGGGACTCCGCGATCGGCGGCCAGGCGCCGGCGGCATCGAGCGCCATCACGAACGCGAACGGCTGTCCCTGCAGGAAGTCGGTCGAGCCCGAGCAGGTGAAGTCGAAGGGACGCGCGACGCCCGAGCGCTCGACGACCTCGTGCACGACGGGCATCAGGATCTCGACCTCGTTGCGCGTGTCGCGCCGGACGTGTCGAGACTGGGAGAAGGAGACGATCGCGACCTCGCGCATCACAGGGCCGCCTCCAGCTTCTCGAAGGGAACGTCGGGCTCGTCGATCGGAACGAACCAGCGGATACTGGTGGCCGTCGGCGCGAGCTCCTCGCGCGGCACCCACTCCGCGCGCACGCGCATGCCGATGCGCACCTGGTCGAGCGGGCAGCCCTGCACCACGCTGAAGAAGGGGATGTCGGCGCCGTCGAGCAGGATGTGCACGCTGGCGAAGGGGAGCGGCACCGAGATGTTCTCCGAGGGCACGCGCACGATCGCAAAGGTGGTGACGGTGCCCTTGTCGGAGAGCTGCACCTCCTCGGTGGTGGCGACCGCGCAGCGCGGGCAGCTCCCGCGCGGCGGGACGTAGACCTTCTTGCAGCTCGGGCAGCGCTGACCCAGGATGCGGCCCTGGCCGATCCCGCGCAGATAGCGCGACGTCGCCTGACCCGCGGTGTACTGATACGCGAGGCGCATCGGGGTCTTGATCGACTTCACCGGCTTGGCGTCGTCCGAGTCGCTCATCTCGCGCCTCCTGCTCGCTCCGGCTCGAAGCAGGTGATGTCACCGATCTCGCCGGCCGCCTCGGCCCTCCAGCGCGGGCGCACGCGCATGCCCGTGCGCATGCTGTCGATGTCGCCGGCGTCGACGGCGTGGAGCAGCGCGGTGTCGGCCCCGTCGAGCCGGATCAGCGCCCACGCGAACGGGTGCGCCAGCGGCTGCTTCTCGCGCGGGCGCGACACCCACGACCAGGTCGTCACCACGCCGCCCGGCCCGACCTCGGGGAAGTCGTCGGTCACGGCGGTTCCCGTCTCGGGGTCGGCCTCGGACGGCGGCACCAGCACGCGGCCGCCTCGCGTCCGCACGCCGAGGATCTTCCGCTCGCGCAGCGCGCTGAAGAAGCGCGACAGCACGGGGCCGACCGAGCGGCGATAGGGATACTCGAGCACGTGCGGAGCGCTCAGCACACCGTCCACCTCGGTGATGGGCGCCTTCATGTCCGCTCCCTCCTTCCGTTCGCGCCGTCCAGCATGAGCTGGGCTGCAGCGCGCACCTGCTCGACGACCGCGCGCTCCGTGTGGAGACCCGCCGACCAGCCCACCAGCGAGGAGAACCACACGTGCATCAGCGTGTGCGCGAGCACGTCCTCGCCGCGCGCGAGCTCGGCCGCTGCGATGGGAGTCCCATCCGGGGCACTGGGAGCGCTGCCGCGGAGCGCCGACGAGATCAGGCGCGAGATGCGGAGCTGGAAGGCTGCGATCTTCATCGCGGTGGCCTGGTCGCCGGTCGCCATGGCGCGGATGAGCGCGCGCGCGAACTGCGGCCGCCGCGCGAGCGCCCGCGTCGCGCGGCGGAAGAACTCGCCGGCGCGCGCGTAGGGCCGGCCGCCTGCGATGGGACGCGCCGCCATCAGCTGCTCGAGCCGCTCGAGCTGCTCGTTCAGCGCGAACAGCAGGATGTCCTCCTTCGAGCGGAAGTACTTGTAGAGGGTGCCGAGCGCGACGTCGGAGCGCTCCGCCACGTCGCGCAGGCGCACCGCCTCGAAGCCGCCCCGCTCGGCGAGCTCGACGGCGGCGTCGACGATGCGGCGCATGCGCCGGAGCTGGTTCGCCGCGAGCCGCGCGACCGGCGCCGGAGCCGCCGCGCTCGCCGCGGATGCGGGTGCCTCGAGCTGGCGGGGGGCGGCCATCGCGCGAGATTAGAACATGTTTCATTCCGCTCGGCAAGCCGCCGAAGGCGGCGCGCAGCCATCTGTTGACTTCGCTCGCTGCGCTCGCTGCGCGCACCCGCTCCGCGGGCGCTGGCCGATACTTCAGCGCGCAGCCATCTGTTGACTTCGCTCGCTGCGCTCGCTGCGCGCGCCCGCTCCGCGGGCGCTGGCCGATACTTCAGCGCGCAGCCATCTAGTGACTTCGCTCGCTGCGCTCGCTGCGCGCACCCGCTCCGCGGGCGCTGGCCGATACTTCAGACGGGGTGCGGGACTACTTCTTCGCGGGGGTCGGGGCGCGCACGATGCCGCGCGCGCGCAGCTCGCTGATCGAGAGCACGTGTCCGCTGTAGTCGAGCGGCTGGCGCGCCAGCCAGAGCACCGCGTCCGACATGATGACCGCGTCCTCCATCCCGTAGGACTCGGGATCGGAGAGCGTCGCCGCGAAGCCCTCGGTCCAGACCATCAGGTCGAGGCGGACGCAGTTGACCGCGACGCCCCGACCGCGCAGCTCGAACGCCAGGCACTCCGTCAGCGACTCGAGCGCCACCTTGGTCACCGTGTAGCTCGGGCGCCCGAACTCGGGCGCCTGTGCCGCGCCCGACGAGATGTTGACCACGCGGCCGCCGCCGGCGGCGAGCATGCGCGGCGCGAGCTGATGGATCAGGTAGAAGGGCCCGTTCAGGTTCACGTCGACGGCGAGCCGCCATCGCTTCGTGGTGTCGCGCAGGGCCGGAACCTCGGGCGCGACCGCCGCGTTGTTGACGAGCAGGTCGCAGCGCCCCCACGCGCGGTAGAGCTGCTCCACCGCGTCGGCGATGGCGCCCTCGTCGCGCACGTCGAGCGCGAGCGGCCAGGCGCGCCGCCCCGCCTTCTCGACGGTGGCCGCCGTCTCCTCGACGGTGCCCGGCAGCTTGCCGCGGTGCTCGTCGCTCGAGCGCGCGGCGCAGGCCACGTCGTAGCCGGCGGCCGCCAGGTCGATCGCGAGCCGGCGTCCGATGCCGCGGCTCGCCCCCGTGACCAGCGCGACCGGAGTCGCCACGCCCCTAACGGATCCCGCGGAAGAAGGATCGCATGTCGTCGACGAGGAGCTTCGGCTCCTCGAGGGCGGCGAAGTGGCCGCCCGCCGGCATCACCGTCCACTGCCGCACGTTGTAGATGCGCTCGGCCCACGCGCGCGGCGCGCGGTACAGCTCCTTCGGGAAGATCGCGCAGCCCGTCGGCTGCTCGACGCGCGCGCCCGCCGGACCGAAGCGCCCCGACTTCATCGTCTCGTAGTAGAGCCGCGTGGACGAGGTGATCGACTGCGAGACCCAGTAGATCGTCACGTTGGTGAGGAGCTCGTCCTTGGTGAAGCGCCGCTCGACGTCTCCGCCACAATCGCTCCAGGTGCGGAACTTCTCGACGATCCAGGCCGCGAGCCCCGCCGGCGAGTCGTTGAGCCCGTAGCCGAGCGTCTGCGGCTTGGTGCCCTGGATCGCCTGATAGCCGGTCTCGTCCTTCTGGAACGCGAAGAGATCCGCCACCGCCTTCTTCTCGACGTCGGAGAGGCCGGCCATCGGGTCCGCGACGCCCTGCGGCGGCAGCGCCACGACCATGTTCAGGTGGATCGCGGCGCAGTGCTCCGGGTCGACGAGCGCGTTCTGCGTCGAGATGATCGCGCCCCAGTCGCCGCCCTGCGCGCCGTAGCGCCCGTAGCCGAGGCGCGCCATCAGCTTCGCGTTGAACTGGGCCATGCGGTGTGCGTCCCAGCCTCGCGCGCGCGGCGGCTCCGAGAAGCCGTAGCCGGGAATCGACGGGCAGACGACGTGGAACGCGTCGCGCGCGTCGCCGCCGTGCGCGGGGGGGTCGACCAGCGGCCCGATCACCTTGTGGAACTCGAAGATCGAGCCCGGCCAGCCGTGCGTGATGACGAGCGGGAAGGCGCCCGGGTGCGGCGACCGCACGTGCAGGAAGTGCGCCCGCACGCCGTCGATCGCGGTGCGGAACTGGGCGAAGCGGTTGAGCGCCGCCTCCTGCGCGCGCCAATCGAACTTGTCGCGCCAGTACGCCACCAGCTCGCGCAGGTAGCCGAGCTCGGTGCCGTAGTCCCAGCCGGCGCCGTCGATCTGATCCGGCAGGCGCGTGCGCGCCAGGCGCTCGCGGAGATCGGTGAGCACGCCCTCCGGGACGTCGATGCGGAACGGCTCGATCGCTTCGCTCATCACACCTCCCTGCGGGCGCAGAGAAAGAAGAGGCCGGGACCCGACGTCCCGGCCTCTTCGCAGCCGTGGGCGCCGACCGCGCTCAGCGGCCCTTCGTCAGGCGCCCGATGTCGATGTAGCGCCGGACCTTTCCCTGCGCGATCTCGCCATCCGGATTGACGTAGGGCGTGCCGTTGGCGTCCCAGAACTCGATGCGGTTCCCGGTGCCGGTCTGCACGTTCACGATGGTGTCCGAGATCACGTGGATGTTGTTGGGAACCGGGATCTCCTTCCAGCCCTTGTACCACACCCCCGACAGGCTCGTGTCCTCGCTCCAGCGATGGTTGTGCCAGATGATCTTCCAGAGCTCCTGCTTCTGGTCATAGGCGAACGAGTAGAGCGGGGTGTAGGTCTCCTTGTCGAAGTAGATGTCCTTGTGGTGGTAGGGATGGTCGGGATTCTTCGGCTTCATGCGCACCTTGACCGCGTGGCGCAGCTCCCAGCGGTCGTCGGCGTACGAGAGCCCGTAGGGCCCGAAGTTGTGGTCCTTGACGTACGGATACGCCTTCACCTTGGTGTTGACCGGCGCGATGATGTCCATCTCGCCCAGGCACTGCCATTCGTACTGGGGCACGATGCCCGAGAACGACAGCAGGTCGTCGAAGGTGAAGTCGGTGCCGGACACCGCGTCGGTGCGCTGCGCGGTCGAGATGCGGCGCACGCGGCGCAGCGTCGGCACGTACACCCAGGTGTCGTCGTTCTTGGCCTGCGCGCGCGGCTTGTCCGAGTCCTTGTAGCGATAGGTCATCACCAGGATGCCGCGCGCGTCGAAGGGCGCGTCCACCTCGATGCCGAACGTGCTGACTCGCTTCTCGCCGCGGAAGAGGTCGCTCTGGTTGTCGGCGATCAGGCTGGGCTCCGCGCGGTGCGACATGGTGATGGTCTTCGAGGTGCCCTCGTAATAGAGCGGCAGCTCCTCACCGCGGTCCCAGTACGAGTAGTAGTAGCGGGCGTCGACGCCGTCGCCGTACCACTTGTAGACGAAGTTCCACATCAGCTTGGTGCCGGCCTGCGGGTCGCCCTTGCAGTCGACGTTCGCGAACGGCTGCCCCGCGGTGTAGTTCTCGAGGCTGTCGTCCGGACCGACCTTCGCCTGCCCCTTGAACTTCTCGCTCGCGGTGTCGAACTGCGGCGCCTTCTTGTAGTCGAAGAAGAGCGGTCCGATCTCGAGCTTCATGCCCTCGTAGAAGAAGAAGTCGCGATTGGCCCAGAACTCCGGCGGCAGGAAGGGCTTGAGCTGCTCGATCTTGTTGAACTGGACGACGTCGCCCTCCTTGAAGGTCGGGCCGACGTGCTCGGTGTCCTCAGCGGCGCGAGCCGACGAGGGGAGGGTCAGGGCAGACACGGCCAGCAAGGCCAGCCAACTCGGGCGCCAACGCATCATCGCGTCGTCTCCTTTCGTGCCGCCGGCGGGAGGAACGCCCGCAGCCGACTCGGGTCGCTTGCAAGACGGGCCATCCTACCGTCTGCGGGTGGCGAAGTCAGCGACAAACCCGGCGCCGCGACCCCGCGCTCCGTCCTCCGGCCTTCGAGGCTCCTATCGAGGATGGACGCCCGAGCCGTCGGCGTGGATTCGCCGGTGGGCCTCGATCACCTCGGGCGGCGCCTGCACCAGCTCGATGAGCACGCCCTCGCCGCCGACGGGAGACTCGCTGCTCCCCTTGGGGTGGATGAAGCAGACGTCGTAGCCGGCCGCGCCCTTGCGGATGCCGCCGGGCGCGAAGCGGACGCCCTCGGCCTCGAGCCAGCGCACGGCGGCGGCGAGGTCGTCGACCCACAGGCCGACGTGGTTGAGCGGCGGCTCGTGGACGCGCGGCCGTGCGACCGGGTCGAGCGGCTGCATCAGATCGACCTCGACGGCGAACGGCCCCGCCCCGGCCGTCGCGATGTCCTCGTCGACGTTCTCGCGCTCGCTCCGGAAAGCTCCCGTGACCGTGAGTCCGAGAAGGTCGATCCACAGGTGACGCAGCGCGCCCTTGTCGGCCGCGCCGACGGCGATCTGCTGGACACCCAACACGGAGAACGGACGTGCGGGCACGGCAGCGGAGAACGGACGGGCGGGCACGGCGGCTCCTCTCGGGCCGGACGCTAGCCTAGCCAGCCGTGCGTCGATCAGATGAACCGGAGGGCCAGGCGCCGCGCGCCCTGCGCAACGAGTCGGCGGGCCAGCGCGCCGTCCACTTCCGCTCGCTCGGCTGCCCGAAGAACCGCCTCGACAGCGAGGTCATGCTCGGAGCCCTGGCCCTCGGCGGCTACGCGTTGGCGGAGCGGCTCGAGGACGCCGACGTGGCGGTCGTCAACACCTGCTCGTTCATCGAGAGCGCGCGCGAGGAATCGATCGAGGCGATCCTCGAGGTCGCCGAGCTGCGGCGCACGGGACGGCTGCGCGGGCTCGTGGTCACCGGCTGCCTCCCGCAGCGCTACGGGGCGGAGCTCGCGAAGGAGCTTCCCGAGGTGGACGCGTTCGTGGGGACGGGCGACTTCCCGCGAATCGCGTCGATCCTCGACGACGCGCTCCGCGGGCGCGGCCGCGGGGTCTACGTCGAGGCGGGTCGCACCCATCTCTACGACGAGCACTCGCCGCGCCTCCTCGTCGGGCCGACGCACACGGCCTACGTCAAGATCGCCGAGGGCTGCGATCGCATCTGCGCCTTCTGCGCGATCCCGGGCATCCGCGGCCGCTTCCAGAGCCGCCGGCTCGAGTCGGTGGTCGCGGAGGCGCGCGCGCTCGCGGCCTCCGGGGTGCGCGAGATCAACCTCGTCGCGCAGGACTCCACCTCCTGGGGCAAGGACCTCGAGGCCGGCGGGGGGGGCGGCCGCCCGCGCCTCGATCAGCTCCTTCGCGCACTCGACGAGGTCGACGGGCTCGACTGGATCCGGCTCCTCTACGTCTACCCGAGCGCCGTCACGGGTTCCCTGATCCAGGCGCTGGCGGGCGGGCGGCGGCTCCTGCCCTACGTCGACGTGCCGCTGCAGCACGGGAGCGACGCGATGCTGCGCGCGATGCGCCGCGGGACCACGGCCGACCGCCAGCGGCGGCTCGTCGAGCGGTTGCGCGCCGGAATCCCTGGCCTCACCCTGCGCACCACCTTCATCGTGGGCTTCCCGGGCGAGAGCGACGCCGACTTCGAGGCGCTCTGCGCCTTCGCGCGCGAGGTCCGCTTCGACCGCGCTGGCGTCTTCCGCTACTCGGACGAGGAGGGAACGGCGGCGTTCGAGCTGCCCGGCCGCGTGCCGAGGCGCATCGCGCGCGAGCGACAGCGGGCGCTGGTCGGGATCCTCCGCGAGATCCAGACCGAGAAGCAGAGGGAGCTGGTGGGCCGCGAGGTCGCGCTCCTGATCGACGCGGGGGGTCGCGACCGCGCGCGCGGCCGGATGCCGTCGCAGGCGCCTGAGATCGATGGCGAGGTCCTGCTGAAGGGTGCGGCCCGCACGGGCGAGATGCTGAGGGCGCACATCACCGGCGTGCGGGGGGCCGACCTCGAAGCGGAGCGCGTCGACTAGCGAAAGCCGCGGGCGAGGAGGTAGCGCTCGGTGCTGCCCTGCCGGGTCGCGCGGAGCCGGAGCGTCCGCGCGGAGGCGAAGCGCTTGCGCAGCCGGGCGGCGACGGCGTCGGCCTCGGGGCAGTCGAGGAGCTTCGCGACCAGCGCGCCGCCAGGTCTCAGGAGCTTGGGAACGCTCGCCTCGAGCGCCTCGAGCAGCGCCTCTTCGCGCGCGCGATCGGTGGCGCGGACGCCGGTGAGCTTCGGCGCCGCGTCGGAGAGCAGGACGTCGGCCTGGCCTCCCAGCTCGGCGAGAATCCTTTCGATGACAGGAGGTTGCGAGAGGTCTCCAATAAATGCGATCACGTTCTCTATTCCGATCGGAGGCTCGATCGGCGCGAGATCGACTCCGACCACGCGGCCGGATGAGCCCACGGCGCGAGCGGCCACCTGGAGCCAGCCGCCCGGCCAGCATCCGAGATCCGCGACGCGCTGCCCGCCGCGGAGGATGCCTTCGGCGCGCTGCAGCTCCTCCAGCTTGTAGGCGGCGCGGGAGCGGTATCCCTCGCGCTTCGCGCGCTGGTGGAGCGCGTCCTTGCGCTCGTAGCGGGCCAGGGTCAGCGGGGCGCGACGGCCGCTCGCACGCGGACCAGGCCGTCGTTGGCTCCCGGTACCGAGCCGCGCACGAGCAGGAGGTTGCGCTCGGCGTCGACGCGAACGACCTCGACGTTGCGGGTCGTCACGCGCTCGTTCCCGAGGCGGCCGGGCATGCGCAAGCCCTTGATCACGTGGCCGGGGAAGGTGCCGGGGCCGATCGAGCCAGGCAGCCGGAATCCCTCGTGCGTCCCGTGCGATTCCTTCTTCACCGCGAAGTGGTGGCGCTTCACGACCCCGGCCGTGCCGCGGCCCTTGCTGGTCCCGATCACGTCGACGCGCTGCCCCTTGGCGAACACGTCGACCTTCACCTCCTGACCGACCTCGAACTTTGCGGCATCCTCGGCGCCGACCCGCGACTCGTGCAGGTGACGCTTCGGAGCGACCTTGGCCTTCTCGAAGTGGCCGAGCAGACCCTTGGAGGTGCGGCTGCGCTTGCGCTCGCCGAAGCCGAGCTGGAGCGCGTCGTAGCCCTCGCCGGCCTGGGTCTTCTTCTGCACGACCGGGTTCGGGCCCGCCTCGAGGACAGTGACGCCGATCGCCTCGCCGGACTCATCGTAGATGCGGGTCATGCCGATCTTGCGGCAGAGAAGCTCGATCGCCACGGCGGTCTCCGGCCCTGGGGAAGGGGGCCGGCAATATAGGAGGAGCGCCCCCGCGTGTCGACCCGGAGGAGCCCCAAGCCGACCCGAGGCAACCGACCCCCGACCGTGACGCTGATCCCCGGCGACGGGATCGGCCCCGAGGTGACCGAGGCCGCCGTCCGCGTGGTGGCGGCGGCCGGCGTCGCGCTCGACTGGGAGCGCGTCGAGGCCGGCGGCGAGGTGGTCGCCAAGTATGGAAGCCCCATCCCCGAGCCCGTCCTCCAGTCGATCCGCCGGCACGGCGTGGCGCTGAAGGGCCCGATCGCGACCCCGATCGGGGAGGGCTTCCGCAGCGCCAACGTGACGCTGCGCCAGGGTCTCGACCTCTACGCCTCGATCCGGCCGGTGCGCTCGATCCCCGGGCTCGCGACCCGCTTCGAGGGCGTCGATCTGATCGTCGTGCGCGAGAACACCGAGGACCTCTACTCCGGCCTCGAGCACCGCGTGACGCCGGGCGTGGTCGAGAGCATCAAGGTGATCACCGAGCGGGCGTGCCTGCGCATCGCGCGCTACGCGTTCGCGCTGGCGGAGCGGCTCGGCCGCCGACGCATCACGGCCGTGCACAAGGCCAACATCATGAAGCTCTCGGACGGCCTGTTCCTCGAGTGCGCCCGCCGCGTCGCGCGCGACCACCGCGACGTCGAGTACGACGAGATCATCGTCGACAACTGCGCCATGCAGCTCGTGACGGATCCGACCCGCTTCGACGTGCTGCTGCTCGAGAACCTCTACGGCGACATCCTGTCGGACCTCTGCGCCGGCCTGGTGGGCGGCCTCGGCGTGGTGCCGGGCGCGAACATGGGCGACGACTGCGCGGTCTTCGAGGCGGTGCACGGGAGCGCTCCCGACATCGCGGGCAAGCGCCTCGCCAATCCGACGGCGCTGATCCTCTCGGCCGCCGAGCTGGTGCGCCACCTGGGCGAGACGGCAGCGGCGGCGCGCATCGAGTCCGCCGTGCACGCCGCCCTCGCCGAGCCCGCCTGCCGCACCCGCGACCTCGGCGGCCACGCCTCGACCGACGCCTTCACCGACGCCGTCATCGAGCGCCTCGGGTAACGTCTCCTCCGAAGCAATGCGATCGTCTGGAAATCCCCGCAAGAGCCCGCGAAGCGGGCGCGCGCAGCGAGCCGAAGGCGAGCGAAGTCAATCAGGACGTGCGGCAGCTCAGCAACCCAATCGGCCGGAGGCCGATTCGGGCAGCGAGCGTCAATAAATAGATGGTGCGGCAGCTCAGCAACCAACGCGTCCTGATCGTCGGCCTCGATGGCGCGGACTGGGACGTGCTGCGACCGTTGGCGGCCGCCGGACGGCTGCCGAACCTCACCGCGTGGCTGCGCGAGGGCGCGCCGGTGCCGCTCCCGAGCACCGCGCCGCCGATGAGCTTCCCGGCCTGGTCGTCGTTCGCGACCGGGCTCGAGCCGGGCGAGCACGGCCTGTTCGACTTCACGCAGAAGCTGCCCGGCCGCTATCGGCTGCGTTTCGTCAACGCCGCCGATCGCGCGGGCGAGACGCTCTGGCACCGCGTCGCGCGCGCCGGGCGGGACGTGCTCGTGCTCGGCGTGCCCGCGAGCTTCCCGACCGAGGCGGACGTGACCGGCCTCGTGGTCCCCGGCTTCGACGCGCCCGTGTCGAGCGGTAGCGACCCGCGCTCGGCCAGCGATCCCATCCTCTATGAACGCGTCGCCAGGCTCGCCGGGCCGTGGATGCGGCCCGTGCTCGACGAGGACGCCCGCGCGAACGGCTGGCACGAGCGCGCGGTGGCGACGCTGCTCGAGCAGGTCGACCGCAAGACCGGCTTCGCGCTCGAGGCGCTGCGCCAGCTCCGCGAGGCGGGTCGCGAGCCCGCGCTGATGGCCGTGGTGTTCTCGGAGAGCGACA
>Ga0335080_10000957_pt1 | contig 27556 bp, 30 predicted proteins | sample Lox_Sample_34_FD_206720 | JGI IMG/M metagenome (GOLD analysis project Ga0335080, IMG submission 206720) | Soil microbial communities from Loxahatchee National Wildlife Refuge, Florida, United States - Lox_Sample_3.4 | ecosystem: Environmental > Terrestrial > Soil > Wetlands | place: USA... | reverse complement strand
GAGGCGGAAGCATTGGACCTGCGATGACCCCATCGAGCGATGCGCCGGCTGACCGGGACATCACGATCCTCCTGGTTGAAGACGACCCGCCGACCCTGTGGCGGCTCAACGATGCGCTTGTGGGCGCCGGCTTCGACGTGGTTGCGGCGGCGACGCTTGGCGAGGCGCGGGCCTCGCTCGAGACGCGCGCGCCGCGCGTGCTCTTGACCGATCTGCAACTGCCTGACGGTCACGGCATCGAGCTGATCCGCGAGATGCGCCGGCGCTCTCCCGACACCGAGATCATGGTGATCTCCGCGCTGGGCGACGAAGAGACGGTGGTTTCGGCGATCACCGTCGGCGCCACCGGCTATATCCTCAAGGACGCGTTTCCGACCGATATCGCCGCAACCGTCCGCGAGCTGGTTGCGGGACACTCGCCGATCTCGGCCTCGATCGCGCGCTTCATCGTGCGACGGACGCAAGCGCACGCCGAGCCGCCGCCGGGGCCCGAGCTCAACACGGCAAAACTGACGCCGCGGGAAATCGACATTCTCTGGGGCATCGCCAAGGGCTTCAGCTATGCCGAGATCGCCGACAATCTCGGCATGTCGCGCCAGACCGTGCCCGGCCACATCAAGAGCATCTATCGCAAGCTCGAGGTGCATACGCGCGGTGAAGCTGTGTTCGAGGCCGTGCAGCAGGGCTTGATCAGGCTGTGACCGACGAGGCGTCGAAGCCGGCCGCAACCGGCGGTCTTGCGCTTCGCTCGCGCAAGGGAGCATCCCGCCTCGTTCAATATGTCCTGCTGCAGGCGGTGATCGCGGCACTCTGCATTGTCGTGCTGCGCCTGCCGCTGCCCGAACCGCCGGCGCAATATCGCGTGGTCGACTTCACCTTGAGCGATCGCGACACGACGCGCACGGTCGCCCTGCCCGACTTCCTCGATACGCAATTCTCGGTCGATGAGCCGGCGGCGTCCTATGCGGGCCACTTCATCTGGAGCACGCGCGAGGCGGGCCGCGCCTGGTCGGTGTATTTGCCGCGCTTCACCAACGGCGTCGCGGTTCTCGTCAACGGCGTTGAAATCCTCGACAGCCGACGCGATCCCGACGCCAACCGGCCCGATCGCGCAACGCCCGAAATCGCGCTGATCCCGGCATCGCTTTTGCACGACGGGTCGAACGATCTCGTGATCCGCCTCTATGTGTGGGGCCCGATATCGGGCTATCTCGCGCCGCTGTTTGTGGGTCCCGACGACGCGCTGCGCCCCGCCTGCGAGACGCGGACACTGATATTCGTGACACTGCCCATGGTGTTTGCGGCATGGCGGGGAATTCTGGCCGTGATCCTCGCCATCATGTGGGCCATGCGACGCCATGAGCCGGCCTATGGCGCGTTGGCCGCGGCCATGGCGCTCGGCGCGAGCCAGGCATTCCTGCAGACCACGGTGGACGACCCCAGACATCCCCACCTCAATGCGGCGCTGATCGCCTCCGGTCCGCTTGAAAGCGGGTTCGTGCTCGCGTTCGGCATCCTGTTCTTCACACGAAGATGGCCGCGCGTGCTCGGGGCTTTGATTTTCGTGCCCGGCATGCTGCTCGCGCTCATCGCATTGTTCGGCACGCCGCAGGCGGTTCGCGAATACTCCGTGATCCTGGGACTGCCGGCTGTCGGCGTACACCTTGCGCTGCTGGCGCTCATCGTGGCCTGGTCGGAGATCAGGCGGCAGGACGTGCCGGGGCTATTGCTCGGCTGCGCGGTCACGATCGTCCTGACCTCCTTCGTGCACGACATTCTCTCGGTCGCGCAAATCATACCTGACCACCGCCTGTTCTTCACGCGGCTGTCCTATTCGGCGATGCTTGTTGCAATCGGCGCCGGGCTGACCTGGCGCTTTGCGCGCGCGCTCAACCGCGTCGACGGCTTTGCCGCGCATCTTGCGATCAGGCTGCGCGAGGCCGAAGAGAAGCTGAAGGCAAGTTTTGCACGCGAGCAGGAGCGCGAACGGACGGCGGCGCTGGCGCGTGAGCGCACGCGGCTGATGCGCGACCTCCATGACGGGCTCGGCGGTCAGCTCGTCTCGATCGTTGCGCTGAGCGAACGCGGCGAAGCCGGCGGGATTGGCGAGGCCGCGCGCGCGGCATTGAAGGATCTCAGGCTCGTCATCGATTCCATGGACGATATTGGCGGCGACCTGATGCTCGCGCTGGGATCGTGGCGCGACCGCGTCGCCGCGCAGCTGCGTCCGCACAATATTGCGCTGGATTGGCACGCGGTGCCGCCGGGGCTGCCGGTCTACCCGGAGCTGAGACCCTGGCATGTCATCCAGATCGTGCGGATCCTCGACGAGGCGGTAACCAATGCCGTGAAGCACGCCGGCGCAAAACGCATTGCAGTGAGCATCGAGACGCTGAAAGACGATACGGGCGAACCTCGTGGTGCGATCACCATAACCGACGACGGCAAGGGTATTGCGCCCGCCGATGATGCGGCGGATGGAAGGCGGAAGACAGGACGCGGACTTGCCAACATGCAAAACCGCGCCGCACGGTGCGGTGCGGCGCTCGACCTGATCTCCGGCAGCGACGGCACGCGCGTGAGGTTGAAGCTGCCTCGCCGTTTCCCGGACGGCGATGCCGCCGCCGGCTGACCGTCCCGGCGCGATGGCTGTCGAGAGATTGCCATCGCGCTTCGGTGACCCGTCCATGCATGACTTTCGGATCATGCGTGGGCTCAGCGCCACACCCGGGTGTAGCCGACATGCTTCACGCCATAGGGCGTGACGCGGGTGTAACCGACATGCTTCACGGCCGCGTTGGGCCCGTAGTAAGCGGCGCGGGTCACGCTGGTGCGGGCAGCCGGCGCCACATAGACCGGTGCCGTCGGGCGGACGATACAGCCCTGCGGCACGCCGGCGGTCTCGCAATAGACCGCAGCCGCGTTGGCGGGAGCGGCAGCAAGCGAAGCCGTCGAGAGCACTGCAAGGGCAACCGCGGCACCGATGAAAGATTTCTTCGACATGGTATCTCTCCTCTTCATGTTTGGCGGCGTTGCGATGAACCGATTGGCCACCGCAGCCGTCGTGGGAGATACATGCGCCGCCGCAGCGCGCCCCAACATCCCATGAGCATGGGAGGGTGAGCCAAACGCGCTTTTTGCCTGCCCTTCTCGCGGCCGAAATCAGATCATAAGACATTGATATAAAATATATTTTAGCATGGCGGATGGCAGCCCGGTGGCGCCCGCCATGTTCATGGGATCGACGCCTAAGCGCATTTCGAGGAGGTTCGCCGCGCTTTCGAACTCAACCCCAACGCCAAAGGTGATGTCATGACCAAATCCAACAGTTTGAAGTCGGCTGCGATTGCGCTTGCCCTTGCAATCTCGGGCATTGCGCAGGCCTCGGCCGCTGAACCGACCAAGCAGGAGAAGATGGCCTGTCGCGCCGACGCCCAAACGCACTGTTCGGAGTTCATTGGCAAGGCGCCGCAGATGCGGGCCTGCCTGGAGCAGAACAAGGCGAAGCTCTCGACGCCTTGCCGTCAGGTCGTCGAAGCGCATGGCGGCTGAACTTTCGGGATCATCGACGCAAGCGACGCAACGCCGATCTGAGCCGGCAGGGTGCAGATTGGCGTTATTCTGTCCCGGCCGCAGGCGAAACGTTCGTGCTCAGTCCTCGGGATCAAAAATCCCGAGCCGCGGAGATCCGAAGACCCGAACCGGCGGGTCGAAATCGTCCCGACGCTCGACGTAGTCGTCCCGATCACCGCGGACCTGATCCTCAGGCCGGTCGCGATAGACACGACGATCCGACCATTGACGGTCGTCCCATCGCTGGCGGTCCCCCCATTGCCTGCGAGCCTCCGACGACTGACGATCGGCCCATTGCTGGCGCCGTTCGGCTTTCCGCTTGTCGGATAACCGCTTTACATCCGCATCGCGTGCCTTTGCGTTGGCATCATTGGCAGAGGAGGAGCGCTCGGATTTCAGCGGCTGCTGCGCCGTCGCAGCAGATTTCGCTGCCGCACCATCGCCCGGCCCGGCGTCAACTGGCTTGGCGTCGACTGGCTTGGCGTCGACTGGCTTGGCGGCAGGTTCGACGGCAGCATCAATTCGCGCGGCCGGTTGCGCAGCGCCGGTCGGCGGCGCCGACGGCACGGCGGCGCCGCTTCCGATCAGTGCTGCCGGCGCTGTCACGGCGGGAGAATTGATCGCCGAAACGGTCGCCGCGAGGTAGGGGACCGGCGCTCGCTGCGCAATCTCAGCACGCGCCACGTCGTCCAGCCTTCGTCGCTCGACCAGAGTGGTTTTCTGCCTCTCAGGGTGTGGACTGACAATACTCGCCACCGTGAATCCGCCGCCGAGGCCGAGACCGATCGCGGCAAGTATGGTTCCCGCCCCCGCGAAAAAAGCGACCGACGTCCGCATGGTTCGGCTCCTTCATGGGAAAACGGAGCAACGTTGGCACCATGCCAACGTTCCTCACCCCATGAAGGGAACTATTTGCGCTGGAGGCGCGAGCCTCAAATCGCGGCGGCGACCTTGTCGAGGCCAATGATGCGCGCGAGCTTGCGCACCTCTTCCTTCTGATCCTCGCGGAGCTGGAACAGAAGCGGCAGCGCCGCTGATTTCAGCTGCTGCACCTCGGCGGAGTCGGGATCAAGCTGGGCCGCGGTCGCATTGGGATTCTCCTGGCGCGCGGCATGGAGCTTTCGCGCCATCGCCTTCAGCGCCGCCTCCACGGCCGGCCAATAGGATTCCTGCGAGGCCGACAATTTCAGGCGCTCCTTCATGCCGGCAATCTGTCCATCCGACAACAGCGCGTAGGATTTTTGCAGCTGCGGCTTGGCGGCGAGCTTCGGCTTCTCCGGCTCGGCGGGTGCTACACGCGGCAATGCCGCCACCGCCTTTGCGGCTTCCACATCGGCAGCACTCGATGCCGCATAGGCTTGACGCAGCGGCTCGCCGAGCGAGGCGGTCTGCGGCGGTTCGAAGGATGCGAGCGCAAGGCTTACGACCGTCAGGCGATCCTGCTTGGTTTCGCGGTTGGCAACCGGGCTCTTGACCACGGGCGCCGGCATCGACACTTCGACCGCCTGCATGCTGCCGCGGGAGAGGATGCTGGTGACCGCGGAGCCCGCCAGAAGAAAGCAAGTCAGCGCAGTAATAGTGATCGCCTTCGTCAAACAAACTCTCCCACCCAGAAGCGAACCACGCTCACTTTCGCGAAAACTTGGGGCTAATTAAGGCTTAAGCTGGCCCGCGGCACGGCCGCGGCATTGTCCGGCCCCGCTAAGCGACTGTAAAAATTGGAGAAAACTCAGGCCGCCCTGATCTCATAGGCCTCCTGAATATCGGCCACGATAGCGGAGGCCTCCCACAACGCCCTCGCCTCGACCGATCGCAGGCTGATGGTCCAGTTGCTGCCGCGCGAGCTGCGCGGCGTCGCCACGATCTCGAACTGCACCCTGCGGCAGAGCGGATGGCGCTGCAGCGCAAAGCCCACGCGTGCCGTGATCTCATCCAGTGTTGCCGGTATTCTTGCAAGTGACGTCTCGAAGTGCATGCCCTTCCCCTGTGATGCGAAGCCGCAGTCGGCGGGCGTCGCACAGGGGATTCTTGCGGCGGGATAGTTAACGATGCGTTAAGTAAGGCTTTACCGCTTCTCGATCACGAGACTTTGCACGGCACGGCCGAAATAGCCGCACCGATCCGCAAGGCGCGCCATCGCAAGCCCCGTGCCCTCGGGGCCAATCCAGCTTTCGGCATCGAGCAGGATCCATTCGCCGAGCGGCTCACGTGCCATGCTGACGGTGAGGTCGGCATTGAGGAACATCCAGTCGCGGAAGTCGAGCGCCGCCGACGTGCCGTTGCAGAAATCGGCGGCGATGACGGCGCGCATGGCCTGCGATACGCCAAAACCTTCGACCAGCGGCCGATCGACCCGATACCAGATCGCACCCGGCCCCGGCACGCCGAACGTGCCGCGCGCCGCGCGAAGCTGCAGGCCCGTGACAAAGGGGCTGTTGGAGAATTGAGCGGGATCCTCGCGCGATTGCTCGGGCGCGGGCAGTTCGACCGGCAAGTCGGCGATATCCGAGGGTAGCGGCTGGATCTGTCGCCTGACCTTGAGCACGCTTGCGGCCACCACGACGACGCCGTCGGCCAGAAGGCGGACGGCGCAGAGCTGGATCTTGCGGCCCGCGCGCAGCACCTCGGTGTGAAGCACGAGCGGCGCGAGCGGCACCGGCCGCATCAAGTCGACGGTAACGCGCGCAATCCGCATCTCGACCGGGGTGGGAATCGCTTCGGCGGCCCAGACGACAAGCGCCGCCGGCGCCGAGCCGTGCTGCATGCGCGGGTCCCAGGGACCCGCCGCGTTGGGAGAGACCTCGACCTTGCCGCCGTCGACGCGAAAAATGGCTTCCATCAAGGCGCGGGCCGGTCCTTCTGTCGATCAGCCCGTTGCCGCAAGCGGGATGTTGGGCGCGTTGGGGAGTTCGATGTCGACCTCGAGCGTGGAGACATGCTTGCCCCTTTCCATCCGGACGATAACCTTGTCCGGATCAAGCGCAACATGCCGCGACACTGCGGCGAGAATTTCCTCGCGCAACTGCATCAAGAGGTCCGGCTGGCCCCGTATGCCCCGCTCATGCGCCAGCAGGATCTGCAGCCGTTCGCGCGCAATGGGCGCCGACGGGGCCGGCACCGGCGCGCGGCGGCCGGAAAAAAGCCGGAACATGCTCATGCGGCCCTCCGTCCTCGCAACAGGCTCATCAGGCCTTTGCGCTCGCTCGGGACCAGCATGGGGACCGTCTCGCCCAGAAGCCGCCTTGTCGCGTCGGTGTAGGCGCGCGCCGGTGCGCTGGCGGGATTGTTCAGCGTCACCGGCGAGCCGACATTGGAGGCGCGCAGCACGTCCTGGCTTTCGGGAATGATGCCGAGCAAAGGCGTCGCCAATATTTCCAGGACATCCTCGATGTTGATCATCTCTCCACGCGCAGCGCGTGCAGGATCGTAGCGGGTGAGCAAGACGTGCTTTTCCACCCGCTCGCCATTTTCGGCCTTCTCGGTTTTCGAATCGAGCATGCCGATGATGCGGTCGGAGTCCCTGACCGAGGAGACTTCCGGATTGGTGACGATGATCGCCTCGTCGGCGAAGCGCATGGCAAGCATCGCGCCGCGCTCGATGCCGGCGGGGCTGTCGCAGAGAATCCAGTCGTGGCTTTTGCGCAGTTCGGAGATGACGCGCCCCACACCCTCTTCGGTCAATGCCTCCTTGTCGCGGGTTTGCGAGGCCGGCAGCAGCCACAGATTCTCCACCCGCTTGTCGCGGATCAGGGCTTGCGGGAGCTTTGCAAGGCCATGCACGACGTTGATGAGATCGAACACGACGCGCCGTTCGGCGCCCATGACAAGATCGAGATTGCGCAAGCCGATATCGAAATCGACGACGACGGTCTTTTGGCCGCTTTGGGCGAGCGCCGCCCCGATCGCGGCCGTGGTAGTCGTTTTGCCCACGCCTCCCTTGCCCGACGTCACAACCAGCACTTTGGCCATTCTTACCTCCTATGAACTAATACTTTGGGTTCAGTTGAGCGGCGTAATCCGCATGATGTCGCCTTCAAGCCACGCCTGCGCCGGTCGATTGCGAAGAGCGGCGTCCAACTCTTCGGCCGTCTGGTAGTAGCCATCGATCGCCAGAAGCTCGGCTTCGATCTTCTGGCAATAGATCCGCGCCGCCGAATTGCCGTTGACGCCCGCCATCGCGCGGCCGCGGAGCGTCCCGTAGACATGAATGGAGCCGCCGGCGACGATCTCGGCACCGGAGCCGACCGAGCCCAGGATCGTGATGTCGCCGTCGGGAAACACCACCGACTGGCCGGAGCGCACCGGGCTGTCGAGCAAGAGCGACGTTGGCGGCGGCTTGACCTCGAGCTTTTGCTCGGCCTCGCGCACCGCGCATTGGCGCCCGCCGGTCAGAAGCGGCGGCATGGTCGGCGTCAGGAGCGCTGCGTCCACGCCTTCGATCCCGAGCACGCGGATATTCTTTTTTTCAAGACTGACGACGAGGTGCGTGATCGCGGCGCGGCTGAGGTCCACCGAGGAGAGATCGAGCACGATCGGCTTGCCGACGAAAAAACCCGGCGAGCGGGCAACGGTCGCATCGATTTCGGCCAGCCAATCGACGATCGGCACGACCGGCGCAAACACGAATGCGACAAAGGAACGGCCGCGCAAGCGGACCTGCTGGGGTGTGGGGTCGCTATTTGGATCCATGGCCGACGACTCGCCTTTTTTATGGAATGGTTAACCATCGGCAGCCTTTGGTTAATGCTCGGTTAATACTTGTCTTATCTACTGAAATGCTTTGTTCGCGCCTCACGAATGACAAAGTGAGGTTGTCCCCGGCCAGAAACTCAACGCCGTTCTGCCTTGATTTGAGCTTAATAATGACGCGGGCGAGTCGCATCACGTCCCGGTGAGACAACCAGCTTGTCTCTTTCCGCCCCTTCCGGGCGGTGTGCTTGGGGACGGGCAATGGGGATCGAAGAGCGCGCCCAGCTCTTGCGACGTGCGTTGGGGATGCCGCCGGACGCGGTTATCCACAGCATTTTTGATTCAAATCGCGCAGAGGATTTTTGCCTCTCCCGCACGGCCCTCCAGTATCCTCACACCCGCTCTTTGCTTTGGACCTTTGCCCGGCGTGGCGGAAGAAACGTCAACATAACAGTCTGTCGTTGGAGGAGTTGCGTATGAGTGTCCCGAGTGAGCAGCCCGACGAGCGGCCCAACAATCCGCAGGATCCGCTGCACTACGCGCCGCCCCGCCGGTTCCCCGAACGAACCGAGCCGCGTTTGGCTGCCGTGGTGGGCGACATTCAGGGCACCGATCGCACGTCCAGGCCGGAGGCGGCCTCGCGGGCGATCTCGCCGTCGTCGTTGAATGCCAAGCTCGAGAACGCGGTCTATGAATCCTTGCGTCGCCAGATCGAGCCCGAGCTGGTTCCGGAACCGACCGACTTCAAACGCGAGCGCTCGCAGCGTGCGCTGATCGGCGTGGTGATCGGCGTTGCCGCGGCGATCGTGGTCTCGGCGGCGGTTGCGGTCGTGTTCGTCACCATGTTTCCGTCGTCCAGGGACAGGACCCCCGGCGCTTCCTTTGCCACCGCTCCCTCGCAGCAGCGTCAGGTTGCCGACACGTCGCAACCGGCGCTCTCCGAATTCAGGGCGCTTCTGGTCGCGCCCGAAGGCGGGCAGGCCTTCACCCATGAGCAGTCTGAACGGCTGCTGCAACAATTCGTGCAATGGCGCCAGAAGGCGGATTCACCTGACAAACAGTAAAGGCGTGCAGCGGCGAACAGCGCGGGAGAAACGACTATGTCCGATCACAGGTGCGAGATGAAATTGGCGCGCAATGCGCGCGGGAAATTGCGGTGGACGTCGCGATGGGCGATAGCGCTGGTTGGTGCTGCCCTCGCCGGCAGCGCGACCGCGCTACCCGGCGACAATGCCAGCGTGGTGCGCGAGCTCGCGAGTCGGGTCGGCCCGATCGTCGGATCCGCGCTGGCCTGCCAGGATATCGGGCAAGCCCGCATTCAAGTGATCGCGGACAAATTCCGCGCCGTCATCAGGGAAGTCTCCTCGAACGAGGCCGAGCGCGACGATCTCTCGCGGCTGTTCGAGCGCTACATCACGGACGGCCGCGGCGCCGTCACCGTCGGGCGCACGGACTGCCGCGCCGCGGCCCGTCAACTCGCCGATCTCGAGCAATCGCTGGCCGGGCCGTCGCTCGCCGGCGTGATCGGACCGTCGGCGGCGGTCGCCGCTCCCGCACCGACCGCGCCCGCGGCGCCCGCCGCGCCCGCCCTTGCGCCGCCACCGGCACCGGCGCCCGCACCTGTCGTGGCGGCGCCGCCTGCCACCATGGCCGCGGTGGCCCCGACCGTCACCCAGGCGGTGCCGCTGTCGGCCACAAATGTGCACGGCGTCAACGGCAACGAGATCCGCTTCGGCATTGTCGCACCCTTCTCCGGCGCGGCGCGAGAGCTCGGCCGGCAGATGAAGCTTGGCATCGATACCGCCTTCAACCGCATCAACGACATGGGCGGCATCGACGGCAGGTCGCTGCGGCTGGTCGCGGCCGACGATGGCTACGAGCCGTCGCGGACGCTGGATGGGATGAAGCAGCTCTACGAGAAGGAGCAGATCTTCGGCTACATCGGCAACGTCGGGACGCCGACGGCGCAGGTGGCGATCCCCTACGCGCTGGAACATCGCACGCTGTTCTTTGGCGCTTTCACGGGCTCGGGCATCCTTCGCAACGATCCGCCCGATCGCTACGTGTTCAACTATCGCGCGAGCTACGCGGAAGAAACCGATGCGGTCGTGCGTTACCTCATCAAGATCCGACGGCTGCAACCGCGGCAGATCGCCGTGTTCGCGCAGCAGGACTCCTATGGCGACGCCGGCTATGCGGGCGTGGCCAAGGCGTTCCGCGCCCTCGGCGTCAGCGACAGCGCCATCCTCCGCATCGGCTACAAGCGCAACACCGTCGATGTCGACGATGCGGTCAATCAGCTGAAGGCGCAGAAGCTCGGAATTCGCGCGGTCGTGATGGTCGCGACCTATCGGGCCGCCGCCAAATTCATCGAGAAGACCAAGGATCAGTATCCCGGCATGATCTACACCAACGTCTCCTTTGTCGGCTCTACGGCACTGGCTGACGAATTGATGCTGCTCGGCTCGCGCTACGCCTCTGGCGTGATCGTGACCCAGGTGGTGCCGGCGGTCAGCGGCTATTCGAGCGCGGTGCTCGAGTACAAGAATGCGCTTGCCAAGTATTTCCCCGGCGAGGCGCCGGACTATGTCTCGCTCGAGGGCTATATCGCCGCCAACGTGCTGATCCAGGCGCTGAAGAAGACAAGCCCGCAGATCGATACCGAACGGCTGATCGACACGCTCGAGAACATGCGCGCGCTCGATCTCGGCCTCGGCACGCCCTTAAGCTACGGCCGCGCCGAGCACCAGGCTTCGCACAAGATCTGGGGCACTGCGATCGACGACAACGGCAAGTACGGGCCGGTCGAATTGGAGTAAGTGCTCTCCCTCTCCCCGCCTGGCGGTCGCCTGCGGGGAGAGGCTTTGCCTCTCACAGCGCGGGATCGATCGCTTCGTCGTATTCGCGTTTGAAGCGGGCGATCAGCTCTGCAGCCGGCAAGATCTTGCCGACGCTGCCGACACCCTGGCCCGAACCCCAGATCTCCTTCCAGGCTTTCGGCTTGGCGCGCTCGCCGGAGACGTCGGTGCCGAAGCTCATCTTGGAGGGATCCGACGTCGGCAGGTTGTCGGGGTCCATGCCGGCGGCGACGATCGACGGCTTCAGGTAATTGCCGTGTACGCCGGTGAACAGGTTGGAATAGACGATGTCTTCCGCCGACGATGTCGTGATCATCTCCTTGTAGCGTTCGACCGCATTGGCCTCCACCGTCGCGATGAAGGCTGAGCCGATATAGGCGAAGTCGGCGCCGAGGATGCGCGCGGCGCGAATGGCGCGGCCATTGGCGATGGCGCCCGACAGCGCGATCGGGCCGGAAAACCATTGCCGCGTCTCTTCCACAAAGGCGAGCGGCGAGATCACGCCAGCATGTCCGCCGGCGCCGGCCGATACCAGGATCAAACCGTCAGCGCCCTTCTCGATCGCCTTGTTGGCGAATTTCTGGTTGATCACGTCGTGGAAGATGATGCCGCCCCAGTTGTGAACGGCCTGGTTCAATTCCTCGCGCGCGCCGAGCGACGAGATGATCATCGGCACCTTGTGCTTCTCGCAAAGCGCGACATCGTGATCGAGCCGGTTGTTGGACTTGTGCACGATCTGGTTGACCGCGAACGGCGCCGAGGGCCGCTCCGGGTGCGCCTTGTCGTAGGCCGCCAGTTCCTCCTTGATCCGCGCAAGCCACTCGTCGAGCAGCGCGGGCGGCCGCGCATTCAGCGCCGGAAACGATCCGACCACGCCGGCCTTGCACTGCGCGATCACGAGATCGGGCACGGAGATAATGAACAGCGGCGCGCCAATCACCGGTAGCGAGAGACGGCCCTTGAACAGAGCAGGCATGGACATGAGCGAAATTCCTCTTTGGCTTTTTTCCGGCCGTCGGCAACCTGTCCCGGCAAAGATGCCAGACATCATCCCAACAAGGCAACGCGCAAAATCGAGCAGGCCATGCTTACGCATGGGCCACACGAGCCGCGGACACTTGCGACGTCTAAAGGCACAGCGCCGACGTGACGTAATTGTCGGTGCGGCAATCGTCGGGCTTGCGTTGCCGGCCGGGGATCAGCACCTTCGCCGAGCAGGTCTCGCGCGAATCGGTGCTGAGGCTTCTGCCCTCCTTGTAGCCTTTGCTCTGGCAAAGCCTGTCGGCACCCGACTTGCAATCCGGCGTGCCGTTCCCGCCGGGTGGGCAGATCATGCGCCCCGAAACCATCGAACCCGGCTTCGCCAGCCGCGACAGCGCATCGCCCGTGTCCTTGGCCGCATCCTTGACGCGCGCATTGAGATCGTCGATCGCCTCGCCCGGGCTTTTCAGCGGCGGCAGGATCTTGTCGAACATCTTGCCCATTTCATTGAGGAGGCCCGGACTCTCCGACGGCGATGGCGACGGTTGCGCCGCCGGTGCGCTTTGCGGCGAAGTTGGCGCGCTCTGTTGCGGCGGCTCCTGAAGGCCCGGCGAGGGCTGCGGCGAAGTCTGGGCCGGGGCCGGACCAACGCCCATCGCAAGCAGCGCCGGCGCAGCCACGGCGAGCACCAACCATCGCGGTCGCAACCTGCGAAACCAAACCATCATGCGGAAAGCGTAGCCGAAGCCGACGACGCGGCAAAGCGCGCGGGCCATCGATCAGATCAGACGAAAGGCGATGATGAAGCCTGCAACCAGCACGACTGCCAGGCTTGTGACTGCAAGGCCGAGATGCTCCTCGATCCTGACCCTGATCCACTCTCCGTACCGGTTGAGCAGGATCGCGGCGACGAAGAAGCGTCCGCCGCGGGTGATGATCGAGAACAGGACGAACAGCCAGATGTTGTAGCCGGCAAAACCGGAGGTGATTGTGACAAGCTTGTAGGGGATCGGCGTCAGTCCCTTGAGCAGGATGATCACCGCACCCCACTCGGCATAGGAGGCGCGGAAGGTCTCGACCTTGTCGCCAAGCCCGTAGAGCGTGATCAGCCAGTGCCCGACCGAGTCATAGAGCAGCGCGCCGATGGCGTAGCCCAGCATACCCCCGACCACGGATGCGGCCGTGCAGACGCTGGCATAGAGCCAGGCGCGCTTCGGCTGCGCCAGCGACATCGGCAACAGCATGATATCGGGGGGCACCGGAAAGAAGGAGCTTTCGGCGAACGCCACGGCGGCCAGAACCCAGAGCGCGTAGGGCTTGTCGGCGGCGCGGACACACCAGTCGTAAGTTCGTCTGAGCATGGGCGCTGTGAACCATCATGGACCGGATTTGTCCATGCCCGGCGGACCCCTAAACTGCGAGAAGCCTTAAGGGCGCTTGCGCAGGCGGCGGCTTTCGAGCGCGACAATTGGTCGCCGGCCCGACCGCCCCGCCACCGTCTTGGCGAGCTTCACGGCCGTTTTCGGCATCTTCTCGGCAATCCCAAGCAGATGCTCGCGCCGGTCCATTTCGTGCCAGATGTCTTGCGGACGCACCCCGGCCGACGCCCAGAGCACCGTGAGATTGTAGAGCAGGTCGGCGCTCTCGCGGACCACGGCCTGGGCATCGCCGTTGACCGAGTCGATCACGACCTCGATCGCCTCTTCGGCAAGCTTTTTGGCCATCTTGGAGGGACCGCGCTGAAACAGCCGCGCCGTGCGGGACGTCGCGGGATCGAGATCCCTTGCCGCCAGCACCGCCAGATACAGCCGTTCAATCGAATCACTCATGACATGGGAAAATACTCCAAACCCGCGCGCAGCGCGTTAACGCCCGGGCCCAAAAGCAAGATATCCGCGGGCCAGTTCATGACCCTCTCGGATATGCTTGAAGGGAAAGCCGCCGTTTACCATCCCGCGAGCGGATGCCCGTTCACGTAAGGGACATCGGCGCCGTAGTGGTTGGGACCGTAGGCCGGATCGTAGCCGTAGCCATATGGCCCCGGCACCGGCACGGCATAGACTGGCCCGCCATAGCCATAATAATCCTCGTAATAGGCCCGGCGGTTCTGCGCCGCGGCGATCGCGACTCCGGTGCCGACGATTCCGGCAAACGCTGCCGCGGCTGCACCTGCACCTGGGGCGAGCCGGCGGCGGGCACTGATGTCGGTTGCGCCGCTGGCGGCAGTTCCAACGCCGTTGCCGTGCGATGCGCCAGCATGCGCGCAAGACGGGGTCGCGCCCGTCAGCACCAGGGCGGTCGTTGCTGCAATCGCGGTCAAGCGGCCGATCGGGAAATACTCACGCTTTCGGGCAAACATCTCAAAACTCCTCGGTCGCAATGGGCAGCGGTCCGGCCACTAATGCCCTGCCGCGACGTTGGGTTCCCGCAAAGCCGATGCAGGGTTCGCCTAAAATCGCGACGCCGCGACATTTGGCGCTCATGGACCGTTCATCTTCGATGGGCCAGACTGGCATCGTCGGCGCGCCTGTCCTGTCACGAAATCGACATGCGGGCTGCAGCAGGCTGTTCCTTACAGCGGCGAGTTCGATGCGCGTGATCAGGACAACCGCCCTCCGCTGCGTGCTGGCCTTGCTTGCCGGACTGGCGGTCCTTGCGGGTCCGGCGATCGAACAGGGCCGCGCCCAGGCCACAAAACCGTCCGTCGCGATCGGGTTTTCCTTCGATCGTCCGCTCGATGCGAGCATGGCCCCCTTCGTGCTTGCCGCGAGTCGCGGCCTGTTCGCGGCGGAGGGGTTGTCGGTCGCAAATCATTTTGCGATGGGGTCGCCGGAGGCGATTGCGCGCGTCGCATCGGGCGACAGCGAGCTTGCGCTGGTCGACATCAACGAATTGATCCGCTATCGCGACAAGGCCGACGCGGCGCCGATCAAGGCCGTGTTCGTGATGTTCAACCAGGCGCCCTACGCCATCGTTGGGCGCAGGAGCCGCGGCATTCACGCGCTCTCCGACATCGCGGGCAAGACGCTCGGGGTCGCCGAGGGCGATCTGTCCATCAGGCTGTGGCCGGCGCTCGCCATGCGAAACGGCATCAAGCCCGATGCTGTGAAAATCCACAGGATGAGCGCCGCGGTGCGCGAGCCGATCCTGTCGGCTGGCCAGGTCGATGCGGTCGCGGGTTTCTCCTATCTCTCCGCAGTGAACCTGCGCGACCGCGGCGTCCCGGCAAATGACCTCGCCGTGCTGCGCTATTCCGACTATGGCTGCGAGGCCTACGGCTTTGCGGTTATCGTCAATCCCGCCTTTGCGGCAGCAAAGCCCGACACGGTGAAAGGCTTCGTGCGCGCACTGATCGCGGGCACGCATTTGGCGATCAAGGATCCCGCGCGCGCTGTCGACGATGTCGTCGGTCTCATGGACGGCGCCTCGCGCGATCTCGAACTGGAGCGGCTGCGCACGGTCATTTTCGACAACATCCTGACCGGCGAAGTGAAGCGCAACGGACTTGGCGGCATCGATCCCGCGCGCTTCGAGCGCGCAATCGACCAGATCGCCGAGGACTTCAAATTCCACAAGCGGCCGACGGCAACCGATATTTTCGACGCCTCCTTCCTGCCTCCCGTCGGCGGCCGACTCATCAATTGAGCTATATCTCGGCCGCAATCCCTGATTAGATTGAGCCCTCGACGCCCGCCCTTGCGGGGGGTCGCGTGGCTCAAGAGTTCGTGCATGTCGTTACTCCGCCTCTACACCCGCGTCCTCGAGCTGCTCGGCAAGGAGGCGAAGCTCGGCTGGCTTCTCGCCTTCGCCAATCTGTTGCTGGCTTGCGTGCAATTTGCGGAGCCTGTGCTGTTCGGGCGTATCGTCGACGTGCTCTCGGGCAAGCCTGGAACCTCGCCCTGGCCTCTGCTGGCGGCCTGGGCGGCGTTCGGCCTGTTCACGATCGCAGCCAGTGCTGCGGTCGCGCTGCATGCCGATCGCCTCGCTCATCGCCAGCGTCAGGCCGTGCTGGCGAGCTATTTCGAGCACATCCTGCAGCTGCCGATCACCTTCCATACCGGCACCCATTCCGGCAAGCTGATGAAAGTGATGCTGAGCGGCACCGACGCGCTGTGGCGGCTCTGGCTCGGCTTCTTCCGCGAGCATTTTGCCGCGATCATGTCGGTCATCGTGCTGCTGCCGCTGTCGCTCTACATCAATTGGCGGCTCGCGATCATCCTGTTCGTGCTTTGCATCGTGTTCACGGTGCTGACCACGCTCGTGGTGCGCAAGACCTACGGCATGCAAAGCGAGGTCGAACAGCATTACAGCGACCTCTCCGCGCGCGCCTCCGACGCGCTCGGCAATGTCGCGCTGGTGCAGAGCTTCGTGCGCATCGATGCCGAGGTGCAGGAGCTGCGCCATGTCGCCGACCAGCTGCTTGCGGTGCAGATGCCGGTCCTGTCCTGGTGGGCGCTGGTCGCCGTGATCACGCGCGCGTCCACCACGATCACCGTGCTTCTGATCTTCACCGTCGGCATCGCGCTGCACCAGAGCGGTCTCACCACGGTGGGCGAGATCGTGATGTTCGTGTCGTTTGCGAGCATGTTGATCCAGAAGCTCGAGCAGGTCGTTTCCTTCATCAACAACGTGTTCATGGAGGCGCCAAGACTGGTCGAATTCTTCAACGTGCTCGACGCTGTGCCTGCGGTGCGCGACCGCCCCGACGCGATCGATATCGGCCGGCTGTCGGGCCTTGTCGAGTTCAGCGACGTCTCCTTCTCCTATGACGGCAAGCGGCCGGCGGTGGAAGACCTCTCCTTCACCGCGCTGCCTGGCCAGACCATCGCGCTGGTCGGACCGACCGGTGCGGGCAAGTCGACCGCGATTGCGCTGTTGCATCGCGCGTTCGATCCGCAATCCGGCTTCATCAGGATCGACGGCATGGACGTCCGCGGCCTCAAGCTGAGCGCGCTTCGCCGCAACATCGGCGTGGTGTTCCAGGAGGCGATGCTGTTCGATCGCTCGATCGCCGAGAATTTGCGTGTCGGCAAGTCCGAAGCCACCGACGAGGAGCTTCGGGCTGCCGCCGCCCGCGCGCAGGCGCTCGACTTCATCGAACGCGGCGAGCACGGGTTCGATACCAAGGCCGGCGAGCGCGGGCGCATGCTCTCCGGCGGCGAGCGGCAGCGGCTGTCGATTGCGCGCGCGCTGTTGAAAGATCCGCCGATCCTGATCCTGGATGAAGCAACCAGCGCGCTTGATGCCGTGACCGAGGCCAAGGTCAACGCCGCTCTCGACGAGGTGATGAGGGGGCGCACGACATTTGTGATCGCTCATCGCCTCTCCACCATCCGCAATGCCACACGCATCCTGGTGTTCGACAATGGGCGCGTGGTCGAAAGCGGAACGTTCGATGAACTTGTTGCGAGAGGCGGGCGTTTTGCCGCGTTCGCGCGCGCCCAGTTCATGGTGCAGGAGACTGCGCAAACGCCCCACTTCCGAAGTTCGCATCCGCAAGCCGCGATGGCAGGACGAAATTCGGAATCGGGCCACTAGCGGCGTATGCGAGATCGGCGATTCGAAGCTGCCTTCGAGTTGAATCCCTGCACCGCTGTCAAGGGCTCGAATTTAGGCGAATTCGGCCTGTCCCGGCGCCGAATTGGTGCCGCAAACCTCTGTTCTCGACGACGCGGCCGGTATAGGTTTGCACGCGCCGCGTCGCGTGCGGTTCGCCGGACACGATTGAATCTCGATATTGGACGGGACCTCCTCTTCGCAAGGTGGGTCTTCACAAGGACCGGAACCGGAATAGTGCAGTTTTTTCGCTCGTCGCTTTTGAAGTCTGCGTTGGAGGCGATCGTCCTTGTCGCAGTGCTCGCAATCGTCGCGCCGCGCGCGCTGCATGCCGAGGCGCGGCTGGTGATCGAGGCCGACAGCGGCAAGGTTCTCGAAGCCGAGAACGCCACCGTGCCCTGGTATCCCGCCTCCGTCACCAAGCTGATGACGGCCTATGTCACGCTGAAGGCGGTGAAAGACGGCAAGATCACGCTCGACACGCTGTTCACGGTGTCGCCGGCAGCAGCCTCGCAATCGCCTTCGAAGATGGGGTTCAAGCCGGGCACGCAGGTCACGGTCGACAATGCCTTGAAGATGATGCTGGTGAAGTCGGCCAACGACATGGCCGTGGTGCTCGCCGAAGGCGTCGGCGGCTCGATCGACGGCTTTTCGGGGATGATGAATCAGGCCGCGCAAAAGCTCGGCATGACGCAGACCCATTACGTCAACCCGAACGGTCTGCCCGCCGACGAGCAGGTCACCTCCGCGCGCGACCTTGCAATCCTTGCGCGCGCCATCATCAAGGACCTGCCCGAATACGAATATTTCGTGCACATTCCCTCGATCCGTTTCGGCCGCAGGATCACGCAAAACTTCAACAGACTGATCGGACGCTATCCCGGCGCCGATGGTTTCAAGACCGGCTTCATCTGTGCCTCCGGCTATAATCTCGTGGCCTCCGCCACGCGCGATGGCAAGCGGCTGATAGCGGTCGTGCTCGGAGCGTCCTCCGGCACGATGCGCGCGGTGCGCGCGGCGCAATTGCTCGATCGCGGATTTGCCTCCAACAATGGACTGGCTTGGCTCAGGCCTTCGCTCGGCACGGTCGACAGCCTGCCGCCGATCGACGCCTCGCCGCCGAACCTGCGCGACGAAGTCTGCGGCGGCAAGCGCCACAAGCCGGCAAGCGACGACGACGACGCGGTCGTTGCAAGCAGCGGCGGCGGATCGGGCAATTCGAACGGCGAGACCGGTTCCACGATGTTCCTCGCCTCGGGCCTGCAGCCGCCGATGCCGAAGCCATCGGAGTGGCTCGCGGCCTCGCCCGCGCCCTCCGAGCCGGTCGTGGTCTATACCGGTCCTACGCGCACCGGCGTCGCTCTGGTTGCGGCGGTCGCTGCCGATGCCGACAGTCAGACGGTACGGCGCGGCAAGAAATCGCGCGTTGCCGCGCGCGTGACCTCGGAGCCGAAGGCGGGCGGCACCAAGCCTGAGGCGAAACCCACCAAGCATGCGAGCGCTAAGCCCGACGCGTCGACCAAGCCGGCCGCTGCGGCCGACCAATCCGCCAAGCCCGCAAAGCCGAAGGCTGCCGCCAAGCCAAAGGGCGACGGCAAACCGGCACCGAAGGGCACGTCCGGCGACGGCAAACCCGCTGGTTAACCACGAAACTGCGCGCTGCGAGCCGGCTTTCCAGCCTGTTGCGGCGGTATGCCCTGCGCCCTGGGCCGCCGGCCGCCTCGGACGCTTTGCCGATGCGCTTGCCATATGCTTGCCATATGCTTGCCTTGGGCGTTGGCATGGCTCAATACTGCCGAAAACACCCCGACCGAAAGACGGGTGAGCGTTGAAGAGAGGGGAAGGACCATGGAGCGAGTCTGGCTCAAGCAGTATCCCGCCGGCGTGCCCGCCGACATCGACGTGACCCAATACGCCTCGCTTGTCGCGCTTCTCGAAGAGAGCTTTGCAAAGTTTGTCGACCGCAAGGCCTTCATCTGCATGGACAAGTCGATCACCTATCGCGACCTCGACGAGATGTCGCTTGCGCTTGCCGCCTACCTTCAGAGCAAGGGGCTCGCAAAGGGCGCGCGCGTCGCGCTGATGATGCCAAACGTGCTGCAATATCCGATCGCAACCGCAGCCGTGCTGCGTGCGGGCTATGCGGTCGTCAACGTCAACCCGCTCTACACGCCCCGCGAGCTCGAGCATCAGCTGAAAGATTCCGGTGCCGAGGCGATCGTCGTGCTGGAGAATTTTGCGCACACCGTGCAGCAGGTGCTCGGCCGCACCGCGGTCAAGCACGTCATTATCGGCAGCATGGGCGAGATGCTTGGCCTGAAAGGGGTGATCGTCAATCTTGTGGTGCGCAAGGTGAAGAAGATGGTGCCGGCCTATTCGTTGCCGGGCGCGGTCTCCTTCAACGAAGCGGTGACCGCTGGACGCGCCGTGAAATTCAACAAGCCGAACATCTCGCCCGACGACGTCGCCTTCCTGCAATACACCGGCGGGACCACAGGCGTCTCCAAGGGCGCGACCCTGCTCCACCGCAACATCGTGGCCAATGTGCTGCAGAACGACGCCTGGCTGCAGCCGGCGCTGGTGGCCCCGCCGCATGTCGACCAGCTGTTCGTCGTCTGCGCGCTGCCGCTCTACCACATCTTCGCGCTGACGGCGTGCTACCTGCTCGCGGTGCGCGCCGGCGGCGTCAACCTCCTGATCCCGAACCCGCGCGACATTCCGGGCTTCATCAAGGAATTGCAGAAATACCAGGTCAACTCCTTCCCGGCGGTCAACACGCTCTATAACGGGCTGATGCATCATCCCGATTTCAGGAAGATCGATTTCTCGAAGCTGAAGATCTCGAACGGAGGCGGTATGGCGGTGCAGCGTCCGGTCGCCGAACAGTGGAAGCAGATCACCGGCTGCAGCATCGCCGAAGGCTATGGCCTTTCGGAAACCTCGCCGACGCTGACCTGCAACCCGGCCACCGCGGGCGAGTTCAACGGCTCGATCGGCATTCCCGTGCCGTCGACCTATATCTCGATCCGCGACGACGATGGCAACGAACTGCCGTTCGGCGGGGCCGGCGAAATCTGCGCCAAGGGGCCGCAGGTGATGGCCGGCTACTGGAACAGGCCCGATGAGACCGCCAAGGTGATGACGGCCGACGGCTATTTCCGAACCGGGGACGTCGGCGTGATGTCGCCGGACGGCTATATCAGGATCGTCGACCGCAAGAAGGACATGATCCTGGTCTCCGGATTCAACGTCTATCCGAACGAGATCGAGGAAGTGATCGCGAGCCATCCGGGCGTGCTGGAATGCGCGGTCATTGGGGTTGCCGACGACAAATCGGGCGAAGCGGTGAAAGCCTTCATCGTGAAGAAGGACCCGAACCTCACGGCGGAGGACATCATAAGCTTCTGCCGCGAAAACCTCACCGCCTACAAGGTGCCCAAGCATATCGAGTTCAGGTCCGATCTGCCCAAGACCAATGTCGGCAAGATCCTGCGCCGCCAGCTGCGCGACGAGAAGAAGGTCGCGGCCTAGTTCGCGAGCCTCGCCCGTCATTGCAAGGAGCGCCAGCGACGAAGCAATCCAGACCATTGCCCGCGGAGAAATTCCGGATTGCTTCGCTTGCGCTCGCAATGACGGAAAAATCAGCAGGTCAAATTCATCAAACGATGGTGAACAGGTTTCCCCCTCGTGTAAAAATGGACTAAGACTTACCAGCCACTGCAAGGAGAATTGACGATGACGATCAAAGTTGGCGACAAGCTGCCGGAGGCGAAGTTTCGCGTGATGACGGCGGAGGGGCCGCAGGTCAAGACCACCGACGACATCTTCAAGGGCAAGAAGGTCGCGCTTTTTGCCGTTCCGGGCGCCTACACCGGCACCTGCCACAAGATGCATCTACCGAGCATTTTCCTCAACGCCTACGCCATCAAGGACAAGGGCGTGAACACGATCGCCATCGTTTCGGTCAATGATGCCTTCGTCATGAATGCCTGGAAGCGCGACACCGATCAGCGCGACGAGGCGGTCTTCCTCGCCGACGGCAATGCCGAGTTCACCAAGGCGATCGGCATGGAGCTCGATGCCTCCGCCAACGGGCTCGGCATCCGCTCCAAGCGCTATTCGATGCTGGTCGAGGACGGCGTGGTGAAGAAATTCAACATCGAGCCGGCGCCCGGCAAGGTCGAGGTCTCCGGCGGCGACACGCTGCTCGCGCAGCTGTGAGCAGGCGACAACATGACCGGATCGCCCGGCTTGACCGGACGATCCAGCACGCCGCGGCCCTTCCGTGTCCCCTCGAACTCTCCGGAATACTGGATCGCCCGCTTTCGCGGGCGATGACAGCGGAGTTTGCGGGACCGTCACACCACCCTCACCCCTTCAGCCTCGCCATCGCGACGCCGTCGCGCGCGAGCTGATCGGCGCGCTCGTTCTGGCGGTGGCCGGCATGGCCCCTGACCCAGTGCCAGCGCACCTGATGCGGCTTCAGCGCCGCATCGAGGCGCTGCCACAGCTCGGCATTCTTCACCGGCTTTTTGTCGGCGGTGCGCCAGCCGTTGCGCTTCCAGCCGTGAATCCAGCCCGTGATGCCCTGCCGGACATATTGGCTGTCGGTATAAAGATCGACCTGACAGGGCTTCTTCAGCGCTTCCAGCGCCGAGATCGCGGCCATCAGCTCCATGCGGTTGTTGGTGGTGTGGGCTTCGCCGCCCTTCATTTCCTTTTCGACGTCGCCGAATTTCAGGATCACACCCCAGCCGCCGGGGCCGGGATTTCCGGAGCACGCGCCGTCGGTGAAGATCGTGACAGCAGGCAGCGCGCTCACGCAACCGCACCTGCGGCAAGCCCGTAATCGCGCACGCTGGCCACACCCTGATGGAAGCGCAGCTTGCGGACATATTCGAGCGGATCCTTTGGCTTCACCAGCGCGCCCGGGGGCACGTTGAGGAAGTCGACCAGCCGCGTCAGGAGAAAGCGCAGCGCCGCGCCCCGCGCCAGCAGCGGCAGCGCGGTCTCCTCGGCATCCGACAATTTGCGCTCGCGGCGATAGGCCGAGAGCAGCGCGCGCGCCTTGGTGACGTTGAACGCGTGATCCGGCTCGAAGCACCAGGCGTTCAGGCAGATCGCGACGTCGTAGGCCAGAATGTCGTTGCAGGAGAATGGAAAGTCGATCAGCCCGCTCACCTTGCCGCCGAGGAAGAAGACATTGTCGGGGAACAGATCGGCGTGGATGACGCCGACCGGCAAATGCTTCGGCCAGCATGCCTCGAGATGATCGAGCTCGGCCGCGATGAAATCGCCAAGCCCTGCCTGCACGCTGTCGGCGCGCGAGGCGGCAAGCGTAAACAGCGGCCGCCAGCCGTCGACCGACAATGGATTTTTCCGAAACAGCGGAAAATCGGCGCCCGCAAGATGCATTTTCGCAAGCGCCTGGCCGACGCCGGCACAATGGGTGGCGTTCGGCCGCCGCGGCCACATCCCCTCGAGGAAATTGATGATCGCAGCCGGCCGGCCGGCCAGGGTCGCATAGACCTCGCCCTTGCGGTTCTTCGCCGGTTGCGGGCAGGAGACGCCGCGCTCGGCAAGATGCGCCATCAAGGTGAGGAAATACGGCAGGTCGCCGGCCGCCACGCGCTTTTCATAGAGCGTGAGGATGTAGGCGCCCTTCGAGGTGTGCACCAGGAAGTTGGAATTTTCCACGCCCTCGGCGATGCCCTTGTAGGAGAGCAATTCACCGATGTCATACTGGGTAAGGAAATCCGCAAGCTCGTCGGCGGCGACGTCGGTGTAGACCGCCATGACAGGTCTCTACGCTGCGTCGGGCCGCACTGAACGCGGCAGCGGGAAGAACTCGTTCTCTTCCGCGGCCGAGACCGTCTCCACATGCAATTGGAAGCGCTCGGCGAACGCGCCCATGATTTCCTCGACGATCACTTCCGGCGCGGACGCGCCCGCGGTGATGCCGAGGCTCTTGATGCCCTCAAAGCGCTTCCAGTCGATATCGCTGGCGCGCTGCGCCAGCACCGCGATCGGGCAGCCCTCGCGCTCGGCGACCTCGCGCAGCCGCTGCGAGTTCGACGAGTTGGGCGCGCCGACCACGATCAGCGCATCGACCACGGGGGCCACCTTCTTCACCGCGAGCTGGCGGTTGGTGGTGGCGTAGCAGATGTCTTCCTTGTGCGGCCCGTTGATGTTCGTAAAGCGCTGCTTCAGGATCGCAACGATGTGGGCCGTGTCGTCGATCGACAGCGTGGTCTGGGTGACGAAGGCAAGATTGTTCGGATCCTTGGGCGCAAAGGTCCGGGCATCCTCGTCGGTCTCGATCAGCGTCACCGCGCCCTGCGGCAATTGGCCGAGCGTGCCGACCACCTCAGGATGGTGGGAATGGCCGATCAGCAGGATTTCGCGGCCGCGCTTGAAATGGATAGCAGCCTCGCGGTGCACCTTGGTGACCAGCGGGCAGGTTGCATCCAGCGAAAAGAAATTGCGGCCTCTTGCTTCCGCCGGAACCGATTTCGGCACGCCATGGGCGGAAAACACCACCGGTGCATTGGTATTGTCCGGGATTTCGGCGAGTTCCTCGACGAAAATCGCGCCCTTTTTCTTCAATCCGTCCACGACATATTTGTTATGAACGATCTCGTGGCGAACATAGACGGGGGCACCATAGATGACGAGCGCCCGTTCCACGGTGTCGATGGCCCGCACCACCCCGGCACAAAATCCCCGTGGCGAGCAAAGCACGATTCTAAGGTCTGGTTTGGCGGCCAAAGGAGCGGTCATTGGGAGCAATCTCGGGACCGAATCACCCCATGCCGGCGGCCAGGGAACGGTCAGTTAAAGCTAGGACTTGGGGCGGGTTTTACCCTATGTCAAGGCACATTTGCGCGCCCATTGCGTCGCAGGCCCGACAGGGCTAAATAAGGCTAATTCCCCGTCATCGCTGATGACCATTAAGGCTTTGCCTCGAACAGCTTGGCAAAGCACAAGCGAAATTTGCCAGGAGATGAACATGAGCAACGCACCGCTGATGCCGAAGGCAACTGCCGTCTGGCTGCTCGACAACACCGCGCTCACCTTCGACCAGGTTGCCGATTTCACCAAGATGCACCCGCTTGAGGTGCGCGCCATTGCAGACGGCGACGCCGCCCAGGGCATCAAGGGCATGGACCCGATTTCCAACGGCCAATTGACCCGCGAGGAGATCGAAAAGGCCGAGAAGGACCCCGAGTATCGCCTCAGGCTTCAGGAGAGCAAGGTGGTGCTGCCGCCGGCCGCCAAGCGCAAGGGCCCGCGCTATACGCCGGTATCGCGCCGTCACGAGCGGCCGAGTGCGATCCTGTGGCTGGTGCGCAACCACCCGGAATTGAAGGATGCGCAGATCATGCGCCTGGTCGGCACCACCAAGACCACGATTGCGAGCGTGCGCGACCGCACCCACTGGAATGCCTCGACCTTGACCCCGATGGACCCGGTGACGCTCGGCCTGTGCTCGCAGATCGAGCTCGATTTCGAGGTGCAGCGCGCGGCCAAGGAGAAGCCGGTCGACACGCCTTACGGCGGCGCCACGCTGTTGCCGGCCTCCGAGACCACGCGCAAGGAGCCGGAGCTCGAGGTGGCCGATAAGAAGAGCGACGACCTCAATGTCGACGCCGTGTTCGCCAAGCTGAAGACCATCGGCGGCAAGAAGGCGGACGAGGAGTAGCCGCAATTCGTGGGGGCGGGTTGAGCGGTAAGCGAAACCCGCCGCTCGCGAGCACCGATGGGTTTCGCTTGCGCTCAACCCCGGCGGCGAAACGCATCATCCCAACCAAAGCAACGCCGCAAGGCAAATTGCGGCGAACACCGCAAGCCCGCTGATCATCGCGAACGTATCTTCGCCGCGTCTTGACATGGCGCACCTCGCGCAACGTCTCAAAGCCGACGCCCCGTGGGCAGGGTAGGTCTTTTCGCCTGGCATCGCAGCGGGGAAAATGGACTAATCCCCTTGTTTTGCGGTCGAGCAACGCGAAGCCCGCCGCTTGCGAACATCGGTGGGTTTCGCTTTCGCATTCCCGCGGCATGATCTGCCCGAGTTGTGCAAGCCGTCACCCCCGAAAGACAGAGGGCGCAGGGAAAACCGGGCGCACCGAACGCACCCGCAGCCTCGCGTGCGAATCAAGCAAGCACACGAGTCAGTCACGACAGGTCCGCCGAAACTCCGGCCTTCCCTGCGCAACGGTTTACGACTTATCTTCGTGCTGGCGACGCGCGGATTGACCTGAAAGAAGCGCGGAGCGGAACGCCGCCGATCGTCAGCGGAGACAGCACTCTTGCCGCCCAACCTCCCCCCCGCTTGCCGCCTTCGGGCGCGGGAGTATATTGCCACGATGGCTCTCGGCTCGCCCGATCTGAAAGCGTTTCTGCTGGCCACGCCTTTTTTCGGTGGCCTGTCGGATGCGAGCCTCGATCTTCTGGTCTCGATGCTGGCCGAGCGCCGCTTCGAGGCGGGCGCCACTGTCGTGGCGGAGGGGGAGCCGGGGCGCTCGATGTTCATCGTTCACTCCGGCGAGCTCGTGGTGAGCAAGCGCGGGGCTTTAGGCGGCGCAATTCGCATATCGGCTCTCGGGCCCGGCGATTTCTTCGGCGAAATGACGCTCATCGAAATGCAGAACCGCTCGGCCAGCGTCGCCGCGGAGAGCCCGACCGTGCTGTACGAGCTCACGGCCCGGCAACTCTACACGTATTACAAGACCGACATCCATGCGTATGTGTTGGTGATGCAGAATATCAACCGCGAGCTTTGTCGCAGGCTCCGCCGCGCCGACAATCGCATCGCCGAGCTGCAGATGCTTCGCGCGAGCCAATGACGCGGGAGGACAGGCCGCTCATCCCGGCTACGGTTTCTGATGGGTTTCGCCTTCGCTCAACCCATCCTGCGAACTGGATCGCCTCAAGCCTTAGCCCAGCTCGATGTCGTCGCTGACATCGTGCACCAGCCCCACGCCTGCGATCGTCAGCGTCATCTTGGCCTGCAGCTTCTCATGGCCCTTGAGTCGCCCGCTCGCGAGCGCCTCGCGCACGGCTTTCTCGATCTCGCGCTGCGAGGCGATGCCGACCTTCTTGAGGAATTTCCGCAGGCTGGTGTTGAACACGTCCTCGTTCATGCAAGCCTCCCCGCATTTCAGAGCATGGTCCGGAAAAGTGGGTACCGGTTTTCCGATAAGATCATGCTCAAATCATAAACCAGAGCGCGATGGCAAAGCGATCGCGTTCTAGGGATGGTCCGGATGATTGAGCATATACTCGCCGAGATCGCGCTGCCTGCGGTCCGAGCGCGCGAGTGCGGCGTTGCGCTGGGCGTCACGCTCTTTGCGACAATAGACATAGTCGGGCGATCCCACCGCGACCTTGCCGCCGGCCCGGCAGAAGGTGTCGTCGTCCTCGGCCAAAGCGCTCGGCATCGCCGTTTCGCCGCGCTCGAAGCAGCCGGCAAGCAGCGGCGCAAGAAGCAAGAGCGCAACGTGCCACGATGCGGGTTTCGATCGCATGCTTCCCTGACTCAGTTTCGTCATTGCCGGGCTTGACCCGGCAATCCATCGAAATCAAGGCAATTTTCGAAGAATGATCGATGCCCGGGCCTTCGCCTCGCCGAAGACGCCTCGGCCTCGCAGGCGGGGCAAGCCCGGGCATGACGAAGGGCGCCCTCACACCCTGCCCTTGAGCGCGGTGCCGATTTCGTCCAGCACCTTGGGGTCCTCGATGGTTGCCGGCATCGACCAGGAATCGCCGTCGGCGATCTTCTTGATGGTGCCGCGCAGGATTTTTCCCGAGCGCGTCTTCGGCAGGCGTCCGACCGTGATCGCAAGCTTGAAGGCGGCGACCGGGCCGAGCTTGTCACGCACCAGTGCCACGATCTCCTT
>Ga0335080_10000956_pt1 | contig 27562 bp, 29 predicted proteins | sample Lox_Sample_34_FD_206720 | JGI IMG/M metagenome (GOLD analysis project Ga0335080, IMG submission 206720) | Soil microbial communities from Loxahatchee National Wildlife Refuge, Florida, United States - Lox_Sample_3.4 | ecosystem: Environmental > Terrestrial > Soil > Wetlands | place: USA... | reverse complement strand
GCGCAAAGCGCTGATCCACGGCCACTGCCATCACAAAGCCCTGATGAGGATGACCGCCGAAGAATCCGTTCTGCGCCGGATGGGCATCGACTTCACGGCACCCGCCGCTGGATGCTGCGGTATGGCTGGCGCCTTCGGCTTCGAAAAGGAAAAACACGAAATCTCGCGCGCCATCGGCGAACTCGAACTCCTCCCCGCCGTCCGTCAGGCGCCCACCGACTGGCTTATCGTCGCCGATGGCTTCAGCTGCCGCGAGCAGATCGCGCAGGAAACCGATCGCCGCGCACTGCACCTTGCCGAAGTGCTTCAGATGGCCCTTCGCGAAGCCACCGATACCCCGGAAGGCCTCCCCATGTTCGACTCCGCCCCGCGCCACTATCCTGAAGACGCCTGGGTTCGGCCGCATGAAGCGGCCGTCCAGAAATCAATGAAACGCACTGGGCTGGCAGTAGCAGCGATTGCGGTGGGCGCGGCACTGCTATTGTCGTTGGCGAAAAGGCACTGAGATTCCCCTGTGAAACCCCATGTACCCTGTGGGCCACGCCTTTTTCTGGCCCAGTCAACAGGCCAAAGGGCGACGCCTCTCCGGTCCTAGACGAGTCCCGATTTGCGCCGATAAGCTATGGCATGAGCGCCGTGGTGAGTGAATTCCGGACGCAGACAACGGAGTTCCGGAAGCCCGTGATGATCCTGGTCGAAGCCTCGTGGGTGAACGCCGAAGGCACCGTCCAGGCTGTTCCCGCACGCATTGAAAACAAGTCCACCGGCGGTGTGTGCCTGCGGCTGAAGCACCCCATCGCGGTCGGATCAAAGCTCAGAATTGGGTGGCGCCACGAGATCTTTTCAGGCATTGCCCGCTACTGCCGCTCCGAAGGCTCAGAATATCTGGTTGGCATTCAGCGGGATAGTATTTACACTCCGCTCCCCAAGCGAACCACACCCAGGAGTGTCCCACCACGCCAAAGTTCGGCTGGCAGTGATCCACAGTCAGAACACTCCAATCTTCCAAGACTTACGGTTCCAGCAACCGAAGCTCGAACGCTCAATGCTGAAAGCCCGCCCGGACAACAGGGCCCTCCGACCAAAGTCTCCGCACCCGAGCCGAAGGCGGTTAGCGATCTGATCGTAGGCGTCCCCAAGCCGACGACGCCGGCCGTCTCGATCGCGCACGAAATTGCCGTAAATGACGGTTCGCCTTCGCGGCCGGCAAGCCCGAATCTTCTCAGTTCCGAGCCACCGGCTAGTCCGGCGGCGCCGGCCGATCCGTCCGTTGCGCTTCGGACTGGACCGCGGACTCAATTCCAATCCAACCAGCCTCCAAAGCAAGTTCGCGAGGGAAGGAAATCTATGCGAGACAAATGGCTCGAACTACCATGGCACAAGAAGCAGGAGAGCCCCACCGCCAGCGGCCCTGAGAGCGACGGCGCGAATGGCAAAGGCAATAGCACCAAGGAGAATTTTATGCCCGACCTGACTCAACCCTCAAAGATTCCCGTCCGTTCCGCACGCGAGGTTCCTACCTTTCAAGTTGATCTCGCACCCGTGGACGATATTTACCGCGCCGCCGGAATTCTGGAGCCGCGTCGGGGATACAGCATTCATAAAGTTGTCGAAATGCTGAACAGCCAGCACATCCGCAATCTCCCAAAAGACATGAAACAGGCCGCTGTCCTCATGGCCCTTGAGTCGGCTGGCGTCTCCATCGATCAGATCCAGAGAGATGCCAAAGCCCGTCAGGATGCACTTGACGCCCACGAGGCCCTTCAGAAAAAACACATTGAAGCGGAATGGACCAGGAAGGCCGAAGAGGTTGTAAACATTCAGGCTGAACTCGAAAGCATAAAAGCCCACTACATGGCGCGCATCGCTCAGAACATGGAAGGCATTGCGCGAGAGAAAGAGGCCTTTGCCAGCTGGGTCACCGCAAAGCAGCAAGAATGCCAAAGCATGAGCGATGCCGTCGAGCTATGTTTGAAATCGCCTGCCCCCGAGCCGGCTGCCGTTACCGCGGAGGTCGGCGCGACCACAGCGCACGCCAGCGCCAAAACGGTGTGATGATTACGCCTTCGTGTCGTCGGGCTGTATCCACATTCCAGGCCGCATTTCAATCGCTTCCGGCTTCTAAATAGCCAAGTGTAACGAGTCTCGCGCTATCAAGAAGCTGCTCTAAATTTCCGTTGGCATTTCCCTTCTTCCCTCTGTGGCGGAAATGACCTCGTCATTTCAAATTGTCTGACTGTGGGGAATTCGCAAATGCCGTCATCAAGGTAAGCGCCGGAAGGCTTTCAAAATCCGCTCGGCACTCTCAACTCAAAACGTGGCCGCCCCGTTCTCGCATCTCTTGGAGAAGCGGGCGGCATTGCCGCCGGCCGCTTGGTTGCAAGATCCTTGTATGGTTTTGCAAACTTGACGCGAAGAACCCAGAAAATCGTGAGCACGATGATGATGAGTACCGGCGCCTCGGGGAGGTGCGTCCCACGGACTGCCGGAGTGAACAGAGTGGCGCGTAATCCGGAACGCCGGAGAACGGGATCGTCGGCCATTCCCAGGAAGAAAGAGCCCGCCGCAATGAAGAGCGCGACACACATTCGCCATAGATGGCGCAGAAGCCGCCTTGCGCCGGCCAAACCGCCCATCCGCAGCATGCGAATATCCCCGGCGATGGCCAGAAGCGCCACCGAACCAAAAACAAAATAAGGTGCGACCAGACCTCCAGCCATTGATCCCGTCGTCTGATTCGCCGCTTCCCAGCCGAAGACCAGGCTGCTGACTCATGCCGCCAAGCCGAGCAGCAGCAATCCTACTTCGACGCGGCCCGTCGCATTCTCTTTCCGCATCACCGTCAACCAGGCCGTTGCGACCAGGTAGAACGTGAAGGCGCCGGCGACGATGTTGGGCGGTTGCCACTTTGGAAACGCCACGTACGCGCCGGCAGCGGCCACGCAAAGCATCGATATGACAAATATGTCGCCTGACTTGCGGTGCCATCGAGATCCCTTGCGAACAATGAGCGCGATCGAGCCGGAGACAACACCGATGACCCCACCACAAATATGAAGAATGAGAGCGGGTGAATATGTCATTGTCGTTTCTCCTCAGGCGCGCAAATCGTCATGAGCCCGCATCAGATCGGTCCTTGATTGCGTCTCAGCCTTACCGCCGCCGCGAGAAACACGACCGCCAACGCCAAACCGATCCACAGACCTGGACTGGAAATAAATCTGCCCACAGTGACATGCGTTGTCATCGGGTCAAGCCCCATGTTGCCCGCGCTCATATCCATCACAGGCGCATTCCCGATGAGTTGCCCGCCCACGATCTCGGCGAAGTGAAAAGTGTGAAACGCCATTCTCTCGAAACCGCCAATGACCAACACTGGCAGCACCGCCCAAAGGAATGCCGCGCGCCTCGCCCAGCCCGACACAAGTAACAGCCAGCAATAGACCGGAAAAGGCCAAAGCACATGCGCGGTCACATAGTGATAGAGAAGCAGGCCCCACATCTGGAAGACCGGGAGGCTCCTCCAGAGTTCTCCCGCGCTGCCCCCCGCCTCCGCGACCGCGGTGCCAAATAGCAGCATGATCCCCTGCATTGCGAGCGTCACGGTAGCCACGATAACCGGCAGCACGAAGAAAGGAATGCTCGCCTTCGCCAGAACCGTTGTGAGATCGGAAACCGGCATCGACTTCCAGAAGAAAACGCTGCGGTCCCGGCGCTCGCCGTGCAACGCGTCCAGGCAGTAAAAAACGCTCACCACGATGCCGGTGAGCATCATCACACCCGCCGCCATGTCAAATGGCGTCTGAGCATGCGCCACGTTGAGCCTCAGCGGGGCTTCCCAAATGCCCACAAACGAACTCACGCAGAAGCCGAGCAACGCTACGCCGGCGACCGCCAGCGGCGCAATATAGATGGACCGGTATTCCCATAGTTCGCGACGGATCGACCAGTACAGGAGCCGGCTCCACGGCAGAGACGCCGGGGCAATGACCGGCGATATGGCGGGCGACTCAGGGGCGGCATTCGATTGAGTATTCACTGCACGGCTCCTTGAGCATCACGCTGATTGCCGATCACTGCAACGAACAGGTCGGCGATGCTGGGCGTACGCAACTCGCCGAACGCGGCCAGCCGCTGACGATCTATCCCATCGGACTTCAGATCGAACAGCAGGATGCTGCCACCAAAAGCCTGCCGTTCGTACATAGGCTTGAGCGCCCGTGCCGCCGCCGCTTGCTCGGAGCGCGCCATCACCTCCTGGTAGCGTGACTCCACCTCTTCCATGCTCCGATTGAATACGGCGCGTCCCCGATCAAGGAACATGACGTCGGTGAGCACGTGCTCGATCTCTTCCACCTGGTGTGTCGCCACCACAATCGTCCGGTTGCGGTCGAAGTAGTCGTTCAGCAGCGAATCGTAGAACTGCTTTCGAAAGATGATGTCGAGGCCTAGCGTCGGTTCGTCCAGAACCAGCAATCTCGCATCGATGGCCATAACCAAAGCGAGATGAAGCTGCGTCACCATCCCCTTCGACAATTCCCTAACCCTGCTTCCGCGGCGGATCGTGGTCTTCGCCAGAAAGCTTTCCGCCTTGGCGGGATCGAAGCGCGGATGCACGCCGGCAACATACTCGATCGCTTGCGAAACTCTTATCCAGCGCGGCAGCACCGCAACGTCGGCAATGAAGCAGACGTCATTCATAAGCCGGTCGCGCTCGCTCCAGGGATCGCGCCCGAGCACCCTCAACTCTCCCTGGTAGGCAGTTAGTCCTAGCATCGCGTGGAGGGCCGTAGTCTTCCCCGCTCCATTCGGCCCAATCAAGCCCAGGATGCGGCCCTCTTCCACCCTCATGTCGACACCATCCAGCGCGATGGTGGTGCCGAAAGCCTTGCGGAGACCGCGAGTTTCTATGCATGCCATGGTTTTAGCGCTCCTCCTCCGTCGAGTCCGGCTCGGCGGCTTTCGAGGCTGCGGCATCCGATTCGGCATCCCGCGCAACATTGGGGTGCGGCGGTGTGCCTGTGCCGTCCAGCAATTCCTCTGCCTTTAGGCCAAGGCGTTGTATGGTCGCCCGAATTCTTGGCCATTCCTCTCCCAGAAATTTCTGCCGCTCCCCCTCCAGCAACAAGCGGCGCGCGCCGTCATTCACGAACATGCCACGGCCTCTCCTTGACTCGACCAGTCCCTCGTCCACCAGTTGCTGATAACCCTTCAGGACCGTGAGCGGATTGACCCGGTATTCCGCCGCGACCATGCGCACCGAAGGCAGCGCGTCGCCTTCCTTGAGCGCTCCGTCGAGTATCATCGCGACCACGCGGTCGCGAAGCTGGCGGTAAATCGGCTGACTGTCGTTCCACTCACGGTCCATTGGCTTTCCAGGTATACATGAAAAACACGGCCGCACCTACCGCCCCGCTTCAATTCGTCCGGTGCAGGTCGAAGTGCGCGTGCATCGGCTTGTCCTTCATCATGAAAGTCCAATCCTCGGTGTGATGATTGGCATCGATAATCGTAAACACGGAGTGATGCATGTGGTATGCCGGGTTCCCGCTGATGTCCTTGAACTCGAACTCCACCGTTTTCCCGTCCGGCGACATCTTCCCGGTCATGCGCGGCCGGTTCCCAGCGTCGCAATAATGAACTAAGGTCAGCTCGTCTCCATCCACGTAAAGCATCGTGACCGGATGGTCATACTTAGTCGCATCGAGCGGCGTACCCGCTTCCTGGAACTCATGTACGAGAGCGTTTCCTCTCGAGGTCACGCGCAGCGAGGCATGCATTTTGGCCCCTGACATCGCCGGTGCGTCAGGAACCGTCACCTGCCCCTCCCACTCTCCCGCCAGAGTCTTGATAGTTGTGAAAGATTTCTGTGCCTCAGAGGGAACGGGAACTTCGGACTTGTGTGCCTCGGATTGTGCTAACGCCAAACTGCCAAGCACGAGCCAGGCAACGGACAATCTAAAACGAAGGGATCTCATTTTCATTCTCCTTAAGCTTTCTTAGCTTTCGTCGGGCTTGAGTGTGTGCCCACCCAAACTAACCGTCGAGCTGTTGAGCTATAGTGTTATAGTTAACTATAACACTATGATTTATGCAAGGATTTTTTTCGTTTCTCTTATCCAACTAAAAACAAAGGGTTATCAGTGAAATGGAATCGAGCGGCATGTTGAAATCGGCGTTATGCCGCCGGGGGTGTCTTTCAGGGGCGTCGGCTCGCCAATCAGGTAGCCGCGCGATGAGTTAACATAACTAAATAGCTCCCCGGCTCCAGGGCTGGCCTGATGGAAACCGAAAAAAGCACGCTTCTTGCCCCACCGCTTCAGCCGGCTACACCGGCGTCTCCGCCACAGTTGGTTTCCGGGCCCTTGACTGCTCAGTCCCGCTACAAAACCCTCCAGGGCTCCGTCCTGGTCCTGATTCAGTTCGATGTCTCGGAAGAAATTCGTCTCGACCAGCTGCGCACGATCTTCGGCGCCCGCCGCCAGGAAGCCAGCTTCAAGCATCCCGCTCCGGGATATGTTCGCTACCAGCGTCCGCCGGTCGTCGAGCGAGTCGAGCCGCTAGTTCTTGAAAGCGGGGAACGCCTTGATGCGCAAATCAAGTATTACGATTACGGCGTGCTCAGCGTAGTCTTTGAGCTGCCCTTCACCGGCGACTGGGACACTCTGGTTCGCCTCGCCAGCCGTTGGGTCTGGGATACCGACTTCACCGCCTTCGCCAAGAAAATCGTCGAGCGCAAACTCGACCGCGCCTATCCCGCATTGGTCAAACCGTACCAGGCCGAGCCAAACGTCGCCACGTCTGACGAATCCAATCCCGACAACACGAAAGCAAAAGATGCGGATCCTTACGCCGACTGGCTGACAGAAGACTATTTTGTCTTTCACGTGCGCGAGATTGCCGACAATCCTTCGGCGGAACAACTCCTCGCCAGTGAGCGGGGGCGCATCGCCCAGATCGTGCGCGGCGAAACCGTGCCTCTGTCCGACGGCGAGTGCCAAGAAATCCTGCAGTCTCGCATTTCCTACTATCCGAACGATCTGACGGTAATCGGCTGGAATGCGGCTTTTCTCTATGACAGCCAGGCGGGCGCAGAGACTGCCATCCAGCTCCTCGAATATGCCAACTCGCAGCTCCTCGAATTCCGCCACTACGACGAGCTGCTGACGCGCGAACTGCAAAGCGTCTACGAATTCATGGAGCACGGCTCAACCGGGATTTGGGCACGCTGGCGGACGGCGAGGCGCGCCAATCGCCTGCACACCGTGCTGCTTGACGTGGACGAACTCACCGAGCGCGCCGACAACGCCATCAAGTTCCTGAGCGACATGTTCTCGGCGCGCCTCTACAAAGTGGCCGCGTCGAAGATCGGCGTGACGGATTACAAAGACCTGGTCAACCAGAAAGTCCACACCGCCGAAGAACTCTACCGCTTCATGGTTGACCAGTTCCACCAGAGCCGCGCGTTTGTGCTGGAGTTTCTCGTGGTGATTATTCTGATTATTGAGTTGTTCTGGCTGTTTAAAGGATCACTGCGGATTTAGCGCCGGCTAAGTCAACTCTAACTTTGTCGCAAAGAAATTGAGCGTGCTTCCAAGGCTCGAAGTAACCGTTCATAGCCCCTTTCATCGTACAGGTTGACCCACTGCCATTTGGCCAGCCTGTCAGGAACGTCGCAGTCTTCGATTCGTAGTGGAATAATGAAAATTTCCCCTTCGGGCTGCTCTTCCGCCACATCGAGCGCGTATTGCAACTCCCTGTTCAGGTAGCCTGTCTTCGCGATGGCTCCTTTTGAAAGGCACACAATCACCACATTGGTGGCATGCACGGCCTTCCGTATCTCTTCGTGCCAGTTCTGGCCGGGCAACAGATCTTCCTCGTCCAGCCACGGCTGGAAGTGGTCTCCCGCAAGCCTTCGATAGAGCCTTCGGACCGCAGGTTTGTCGGCGGAAGAGTGACAGAGAAATATCTTCAGCAAATCCGAGGACGCCCGCGGGCGGACCGGATCGGATGTACTATCGGCATCCTTCAAGCTGATGACGTGATACATCTTGTACTGAATAGCGACCTGCTGATCGGGCTTTCGCAATTCAAAAGTCATCGGCCCGCTCACCTCTTTTACAAGACTTTGCACTGCCATCCATGTGCCTTGATTGACCAGGATACGCATACCGCCGCGGGCCTTCTTCTCAAACGCTGCAGCCAGATTCACCGCCGGCCCAATTGCCGTAAAATCGCGAATCCGTCCCGTACCAACTGTGCCGAGCATTACCTTGTCGGTCACGATTCCGAAACCAATATCGAGGAAAGACAAGTCCTGATTGTGTTCCGCGTCCCACTGCTCCCGGAGAAGCGCGAATTTATCGATCATCTCAAATGCGCATTTTACGGCTCGCACGGCACTGTCACCCTGCCGGAAAAACGCGAGAACGCCGTCGCCGAGTATTTTGTTGACGATGCCCCCGTGCTCCAAAATCCGCTCCGTGAGGACCGTCAGAAATGAATTGAGCAGGCTTTGCACTTGTTCCGCATCGTTCAGCACCTGGCACAGTTGGGTGAAACCCCTCATATCGGCAAAAAAAAGTGTCAGCATCTCGGGTTGAGCTGGAGCATTCAGTTGGTCGACCAGATCTTGCGCACCCCGGGAGCTGTACAATCCCATGTGAGCGAGCAGATCCCTGAAAACTGCTGCGTTGCGGATGGCCACAGCGGCTTGGTCCGAGAACGATTCGAGCAAGACTCGATCTCGTTCCGTGAAGTCTCCACCGCCTTTATTGAGCAGTTGAATGGCTCCAATGCGGCGAACTCTGCCGATACTCTGATCGGCGACCGCCAAAGGAACGCAGACCATGGACTTCGTTCTCTTCTTGGTCCGCTTGTCCACCCCTTTAAAATGTTCGGGATCATTCGCCAACGAATCTACAATGATCGATTTCCCGGTCTTGAATACGACTCCAGCTTTGCTGTGAAGTGGGACACGTGTCTCCGAGAACTCACCGTATTCGCGCATAAGCATCGGACCCTCTTCTCCGGTGGCGGCTGCAAAATAGAGGCCGTCCCGCTTTGAGTCGTAAAGAAGGATGGAGGCCTCGGGAGAGTTGGTGAGCTGCTGCGCACGCAGGAGGATTGCGTCAAGCAATTCCGCATAGCTGACCTCGGAGGCAAGTTGCTTGCTGGTCTCGAGCAGCTGAGTCAGATCCTCGAATGTCAAAACGTCTTTGGAAGAAGTCATAAGACACGCAGCGTTTTCGGGAGAAGTAAAGGCCGCATCATCCGAGATTTCCCTCTGGATCTCGAAACGGAAACCAGTCTATACCGATTTGCCGCGCCCGGAGCCCTCATACTCGGTAGAGGCGGATCCTCGAGCGCATCTGACTGTTCACGGACCTACTCACATTCCACGCCGCTTCGGGCTGCCATTGCCTACCGCTTGCAGCCGCTGCCGCTCAGCTCGACTTTGACCCATTGACGGATGACGCCCTTCACGGACTGCTCCTCAGTGTCAACCACTGTTAGTTGCTCCTTATAAGGAAATGGGGTACAGATGACCGGCGCATCCAATGCCGGGGATGCGTGCAGCGGCTGACCCTGGGCAACTATCTTCGCCCCTTTATGAATTTCGATTGGAGCGCTTGGCGCGCTACGCTTATGACTAGCAGTGTTCGGCGCGTTAGGTTTGGTCACCATCCCCAGGTCCACCCATCCAGTCACCATTCGCGGCGTCGCCGTCGCTTGCTGCTGCGGTTTGTCCGATGCACTTGCTGTCCTGCCTGCTCCTACCAGACTCAGCAGGCCCCGGGCGTACGCATCATTAGGATCGAGCCGCAACGCAGCCTCGAAATCCCGCCTTGCGCTGTCCATGTCCTTCTTCAGAAGAAAAGTCATTCCGCGATCGACAAACAGCGATGGCTCGGATGCCTGCTGGGAAATGGCGGCGGTGTAGGCGCGTATCGCTTCGTCGTAATTGCCGGCCTCACGCGCGAGGTAAGCGTGCGCGGTCAAGGCGTCCATGTCCTTGGGCGCAATTCGCAGCACAGCCTGATAATCCGCATCGGATTTAACCGGCTCATGCAGCAACCGGTACATGTAGGCACGATCCTTGAGCGTGGGTATGTCCGTCTGGAGGGAGAGCACTTGGTCGTAATCCTGCAGCGCATTCTGATCCTTGCCGAGGATTTTGAACGCATAGGCGCGGTCGCGGTAAAGGCCTGCTTCGTCCGGCTGCTTCTGAATGGCGGAGGAGAATTCGAGCACGGCTCCCTGCGCGTCGCCGGCCGCCAGTTTCATCCGCGCGGTGGCCGCATGTCTTTCCGCCATCCGCTGCTGGACATATCGATAGAGACTCGTAGACCCTGCAAACAACGCGAACAGCAGGAAAACCATGGCTGCGATGGGTTTCACCCATCTCGTCGGCGCGGCGGAGACCGGAGCAGTCGGCGCCACTACCGGGTGGGTTCCGCTTGTCTCAGCCCCCGCTTCCCAGGGCGCCCGGTCGGTCGCCAGTAACTGCGCGAGGTTCGCGTAACGCCAGCCCATCGACAGGCTATCGCTGGTGCCCGATTTTGCGGCCAGTTTCTCCCCGTAGGCATAGGCGCCATCGTGCGGGATTTGCGTCAAATCAAAGTACGCAGTTAAGTCGCAGGCATCCAGGTCGTATGTGTCCTTCAGGAGTTCTTCGAAGCGGTGCTGGTAACCCGCGACCGGCCTGCCTTCATCCACTCCTCCTTTTCTCCAAGTGTCACGAAGAGGTTGGTATTGGCCGTCGATCCGCGAGGCGACCGGATAGATCATTACCGGCCGAGAGTCGATCGAACCGTAGCGATAGGACTTCACTCCGCGAACTACATTGACAAGTCCGTCGATGTTCTGTTGGTTGGGGGCGAATACCAGGATAAGTACTTCCGGCATCTGCTTCGTGCAGATGCCCGAAGAATCGGTAAGCCCAGTTCGCGAGTCGATGAGCACGTATTGAAACCGGCCCATAAGGTGTCGGCGAAAGGCGGGGAAAAAATCGGGGTCGTACTTATGAAACTCCTCCCAGTTAAAGCGGCGAATACGCTCGGCATAAGGGACGAAGGATGCCGCCTCTTCTTTCTTCGCACTCAGGGTCCGCTTGTCCTCCGGGTCAAAGGCGCCCGCTTTCATCAGAAACAAACGGTCGGATTCGCACTGCAGCAGGTACTCGTCGAGATTGGCAAAAACGTCTTCCCTGATCTCCTTGCATCGCGTTTGCCGGCTGATGGCGATCTCGCTTTGACCACGATCCTGCGATAAACGCTCCGTCGGATCCCATACAGGCGGCTTTTCCTTCTGGTAAGCAAGGAATGCGGTTTCCAGCAGGTCGATCAGCCCCGCATAGCCGTCGACCTTTCGGGATCGGGCCGGCCACAGGGACCGCGAGGCGGAAAGGGGAGTAAGGGCGTTTTCAAAATAACGGTGCAGACCCGGCGCTTCCAAGTCCCAGTCGATCATAAGGATTTTCGGTTGTGTGCGATCGAGGCTCAAAACATGCGCAATATTTGCCAGCGCCATCGACCGGCCCGTCCCGCCCTTGAAGGAGTAAAACGTGACAACGCGTCCTCCTGCCCCCGATTCCGCGTTCACACGTGGGCTCCTGGAAGCAGGTCAGAGGGAGGAGGCGTCCAGGCGCCGGCGAATGCCTCGATGGGTTCGGGTTTGAGTTGAACCGGCATCGCGAAGTCGAACCCGCTGCAATCGACAACCGGCGTCGGGTAGGATTTCCGCAGGTCCTCGACCCGCTTGTAAATTTCCCGGACCTTCTCCAGGTATTTCTTGTTCTTGAATTGGCGCGACGGATCGAGGATGGACCGGAAATCGTACCACTCAAACTCTTGCACCTCGGGAGGAAGAACCGGAGTCTCATCTTCCCCGCCCGCGCTTTGAACGATGACTGGAATGATCATCGATCCCTTCGGCTTGGCGTTATTCCCTTTGCCGTTGCCCGATTTGCCGGCGCGTTTTGCCTCCAGGGCGCACATGGCGCGGAATTCCAGGATGCAGTATTCACGCGTGAAGTACTGATCGTTATAGACCAGGATCAGGCACCGGCTCCGGCACAGGGCCTGCGCGATGGCGGGCTCCCAGCGAAAGCCTGGCCGCAACCGGTTCTTATCGATGAAGGCTGTTTTCGTGTCCGTATATTGGCGGATGAAACTGAGCTTCTCAGCCAGCGTGTCCGCAAACTCGGTGACCAGATGCGGGAGCTGATCCTCATTCATGTGGGGATAGCTGATGAAGAAATCGTATTCAAACTGGCACGGCATCGATGTAACACACCAGTCGGCCGGGAAGTAGGCCGCATAACACATGAAGCTGCAAGACTGCAGATCGGGAAGATGTTACTGGTGCCCAGATAGTAGTTCCACTTAGGGCCAGTGTCAATTCGAATCTGCAACCAATACCGCGACAAATGCGCAGGAACGTAGCGTCAGTTCTTACTGAACGCTGATAGCGGGGCTGCTGCCTGACGAAGTATGCAGCTCTCCAGGGACAAAAAGGCCCAGGAGCGTGTCATCAACTCCCGGGCCTGTTTCTGGAGATCTCGAGGTGGGGTGACCACGGTTCAGCGCCCTATGCGGGCATCGAGCCACCCGTCAGCTGGGCGTCCAGCACAGCTGCTGCGCGGCGCGCAACCTGTTCTCCGAGAAGGTGTTCGCCTCCTGTTACCACACCGGGAATCCTCGGGGCTTCGCTCCCTTTTTCAATCATGGATTCCTCGATCTCAACACTCAAGTACTCGATACAGCTCATGTTGGTCCTCCCTCGATTGCTTCGACCTGCATTCAGCGTACGAGGGATCTTGACATGAATCCAATGACTTGTTTTGATTGAAACCATAATCTCAGAGAATGATTAATCTGGACCAGTTGCGCATCTTTCAGGCGGTGTCTGAAACCCGGAGCTTCACGCGGGCGGCCGAGGTGGTCCATCTCACCCAGCCCGGCATCAGCAAACACATCAAGCAGATGGAGGAGTACTACGGCGTCCCGCTGTTTGACCGGCTGGGAAAGAAGGTCGCCTTAACCCAGGCCGGAGAAATACTCGCCGAAGCCACGCTCGATGTCATAGCCTCGGTGACCGCCGCGGAACAAAAGATCGACGAACTGAAAGGATTGCGTGGCGGCAAACTTGTAGTCGGCGCGAGTTTTCCTCTTGGCATTTATTTATTGCCCGGCATCGTGGCCGCTTTCCGCAAGCGGTACCCGACGGTGGAAGTGATGGTGGACATCTCGCTTAGCGCGAAAGTAATCGCCAAGGTCCTCGCCAATAAACTCGAACTCGGCCTGGTCAGCCAGGAGACGCACGATCCCCGGCTGCGCGTAAGACAATTCATGACCGACGAACTGATCGTTATCGTCCCCCGCGATCATCGTTGGGCAAACAGAAAACGGGTTCGGCCTCAGGAACTTCGGAAAGAGACGGTCATCGTAGCGGCGCGAGGCGCCGGGACGAGAGCCGTCGTCGAGGAGCGGCTGAACGAGAAAGGTATCGTGCTGACGAATGTAGTCGACTTCGGAAACATGGAGGGAGCAAAGCGGGCGGTCGAGGCAGGCCTGGGTGTTTCGATTCAGGCAAAAGGCGTGGTGGAGCGCGAAATTGCGGAGCGGTCTCTCATCGGCATTTCGCTGGCCGGGCTGGACACCAGGCTGGGCCGTTTCTACATCTGTCGCAAGGACAAACACCTTTCCAGCGCGGCCAGGACTTTCCTGGCGTTGTTACAGAATCACGCGCGCAATCCAGGCTAACGCAAAAATGCCCGGGGATTCTTTCGAATGCCGGGCACCTGTATCTCAGAAATTTCGCGGCAAGCTAGACGGCCGTTACGTTCTCTGCCTGCCAGCCCTTCGGGCCTTTGGTCACGTCAAACTGGACGGTCTGGCCTTCTTGCAGGCTCTTGAAGCCGCCCGACTGGATCGCTGAGAAATGCACGAAAACGTCTTCGCCATTCTGACGGCTGATAAAGCCATAGCCCTTGGCGTCGTTAAACCACTTCACTGTTCCTTGTTCTGCCATGTGTCGATGTTCCTATTCTTTGTTTCTGATTGAAATGTGCTGAGAAGATTCGTGGCTTGTGGAAGTGGGGTGACGCTGGTTGGCGGTACCGACCTTCAACTCACTGTGAGTCAAACTTAGCACTTTCAGTATACCACAGATGGCTCGTTTTCAACGACTCGCTTCCCCCGTCGTGCCGACCACCCGCTACTGACTGTCGAGAACCACGATTAGACTAAGAGCGCCATGATTGCGTCCCTGACTCTTGAGCTCCGTATCGAAGCCGCCCACTCCCTCAAAGACAAACGCCAGGTTACCCGCAGCCTCAAGGACCGTCTGCGCGCCTCCTTCAACGTCTCGGTCGCCGAACTCGATCCTTCGAGCCTCTGGAACCAGGCCACCATCGGCGTAGTCGCCATCTCACACTCGCGCGACTACCTGCAGGGGCTTATGAAAAATGTCGAGCGAGCCGCCACCCGCGTCGCGAACAACCATGGCGCGGAGTTAGCCGACGCGTTCGTCGAGTATCTGTGAAAGGAAAAGTTCGAGTGTTGCGTTCTGGTTTTAATCTTTCCCTTTATATCCTTCTTGGTGGACATTCCCGCAAAGCGTGACGTCACCCCGAAACCCTTTTTTCTGCTATTCTGGGCGGTTTTCACGCTTGCCTATGGAACGCCGAGGTGTCAAATACCATCGCGAGCGCCTGAGCGAAGCTCTGCGTGAGGAGCTTGAAACGATCCTCGAGGGAGAACTCGGCGATCCACGCATCGGGCTGGCCAGCGTCACCAGCATCCAGATGGCGGAAGATGGCCGCTCCGCTCATGTGATGGTTTCCGTCGGCGGCGACGAAGCCGAAGCCGAGCGCACACTGGAGGGCTTGAATGCGGCCAAGAACTTTGTGCGTCATGAGTTGGCCGATCGACTGCGCCTGCGTCGCGCACCTGAGCTTTTCTTTCGAGTCGATCGCTCGCAGCAACTGGAAAGCCGGGTGGAAGAGTTGCTGGCGCGCGCAAAGAAACGCAGCAAGAAATAGCTTGCCGTCGTCGGTCGCCAGTCAGTCCGGTGGAACAGGCAGATCGCTGACGACGAACGGCTGACAGCCCATGCTCGACCAGGTTCTCAAAGCGATTCGTACGCGCCAGCGCTTCGTAGTCACGTCGCATGCGCGCCCCGACGGCGACGGCATCGGGTCCGCCCTCGCCTGCGGGCAGATCCTGCGCGTCATGGGCAAGGAGGCCGAGGTTGTTACCTACGACGGCATTCCGCGCATCTACCAGAACCTGCCTTTCGCCGATCAGGCAGTTCAGTCACAGACCGTACCGCCCAATGATGCGGTCATCCTGCTCGAATGCGACAGCACACGCCGCGCTCTGCTGGGCGGCCTCGACCAATGCTTCCTTATTAACATCGATCACCACGTGAGCGGCCGCAATTTCGGGCACATTAATTGGATCGATCCCACCGTGATGGCGACCGCCGAACTTGTCTACCGTCTTGCGCGCGTGGCCTGTGTTCCCATCGATCGCGACATTGCCACATGCCTCTACACCGCGCTTATGACAGACACCGGCTCATTCATGTTCGAAGGCACGAACGAGCGCACCTTCACGGTGGCCCGCGAGCTGGTCGTTGCCGGAGCCGATCCTGCGCAATGCGCGCGCCACATTTATTTTGGACACTCGACGGCGAAGATGCGGCTGTTGGGCGCAGCCCTCAGCCACCTGCACTGCGAAGGCGTTCTGGCCTGGATCTGGGTAACACAGGAACAGATGGCGCGCTTCGGCGCCCGGGAAGAAGATTGTGAAGGCCTGGTCAACTACGCGCTCTCGATGGGCGACGTGCAGGTGGCTATCTTCTTCCGCGAGCTGCCGGATGGACGCTATCGCGTAAGCCTGCGCAGCAAGGGCAACGTTAATGTCTCCACCGTAGCCGAACATTTTGGCGGAGGCGGCCACAAATGCGCCAGCGGATTTTCACTTGAGGGGCCGCTCGCCATCGCCGTATCGCGCGTCGTCGAACGACTGCGCGCCGAGCCGGTAGTTACAAACGCGTCAGAATAATGCACCGTCAAAACAACAACACGATCGCACGGTAGAACTATGGACCTCGCACGGCAACTCATCTCATTCGTCGGAGCGCTGCTGATCCTGATCGCCTACGCCGGCCATCAGATGGGATGGATCAACGCCCGGCGTCCGGCTTACAACCTCCTGAACGCCGCCGGCTCGGCCATCCTCTGGTGGATCGCGCTCCATCCATTTCAAATCGGCTTTCTCGTGCTCGAGGGCGTTTGGACCGTCATCAGCATCTGGGCATTACTCCGGCCGCGGCCAGCCTGATCTCACATGCGCTCTCGCACTGAAATTCTGCTGCTCGTGACGTGTTGTGGATTCCTGTTTTTCTACGGCCTCGGAGCCTTCGGGCTGCTGGGAGCCGACGAGCCGCGCTACGCACAGGTGGCCCGCGAGATGCTCAATCGCGGCGACTGGATCTCGCCCACCCTGAACGGCAAGCCGTGGCTGGAAAAGCCTCCTCTTTACTATTGGCAGGCTATGCTGTCCTACCGTGTGGCGCGGACATTGCTGCCAGGGAAGGAAGGCCTGTCCGTCTCCGGCGTCAGCGAAAAATGCGCGCGCTTGCCCGGAGCCATCGACGCCGCGCTGATGATCGCGGCCATTTACTTTTTCGTGCGGCGCTTGCGCCCCGGTGTCGAGCTTGATGCCGCGCTGATCACCACCAGTTGCGCTGGGATCATCGGGTTCGCACACGCCGCCTCGACCGACATGCCGCTCACGGCGAGCTTTACGGTCGCGATGCTTGCGTGGTACGCCTGGCGCGAAAGCCAACGGCGTCTTGATCTGGCGATCTTCTACGTGGCGCTCGCGTTGGGCACGCTCGCCAAAGGTCCAGTTGCGCCTGCGCTCGCGGCCGCCATCATCGCGCTGTTTGCCTTCGCCAGGCGGGAATGGAATGTCGCCGCGCGTACTCTTTGGATTCCCGGCATCGCGCTATTTCTGATCGTCGCTTTGCCCTGGTATCTGGCTGTCCAAATACGCAATCCCGATTTCTTCCGCGTCTTTATTCTTGAGCATAATCTTGCCCGCTTCTCCAGCAATGTCTATCACCATCCCGAGCCGTTCTGGTTTTATCTGCCGGTGTTTCTGCTCGCCACCATGCCGTGGACTCTGTGGTTCGTCATGGCCATCGCCGAACGAGTGCGCCTCGTCTGGCGCGAGCGCCGCGCGGCCATCGCCGGCCCGGACGATTCCTGGCCTTTATTCTTAATTCTCTGGGTGGTCGTGCCGATCATCTTCTTCAGCCTGTCACAATCGAAATTGCCAGGGTACATTCTCCCGGCCGTACCAGCGGCCACGGTGCTCGCCGCGGAATATCTCGCGGCGCGCCGCGAACGCCAGGCCGGAATCTCGTTTGCGGCGGCCCTGGCGCACGGCTTGCTCTGCGCGGCACTGATCTTTGCCGCGCTCTCGGCGCCACGTTTCGCTTACTCGCGCCACCCAACCTGGGGACCGGAGATGCGTTTCATCGTGCCGATTCCGGCACTCTTTGCGATCGCGATCGCGGCCACGCTCGTGACGCGCGCGGGCCGGCAGATGCTGCGTCCCGTCACTTTGCTTGCGATAATTTTCAGCGTGGGCGTGCTGATTCGTTTTTGCGCGCCCGCAATTGACGCCACACAGTCGTCGCGCCCGATTGCCGAAGCCATGCAAGGCTTTTCGCGCGAACCGGTTCCGGTCGCCCTCTACCACGTTGGCCGGACGCCGCAATATGGACTCGACTTCTATCTCAATCGCGCAACCCAATCCTATGACAGCGGCCAGATACCGGCCGAAGCGCACCTGTTGCTCGCGCCCGCCGACGCTCAGCCCGCCTTCAGCGCGCTGATACCGGGCCGCAAAGTGTCATACTTAACCAGCCTTCCCGCGCGGAAGTTGGAACTGTATTGGGTGGGAAAGAAATTAGGAGATTGAGACGAGTCTCAGGTTTTCCGGGTTGCAACATTGGAGATGTGGGAGAACGCCGAACGAATCGCGCCTTTACTGAGAACTGACAGCTGAGAACTACCCCATGGAAATCCTCGACCTCCGCCACTTCTCCTCCGCCGATCTCCGGCCGCTTCTCGAAGAAGAGATTGCCGCGTGGGAAAGCCTGCTGGCCTGGGACTACCGGCAATCGGCCGAGATGATTCTCAGATACATGGAGGCGAAGATTCTTCCCGGCTACGCTGCCATCGAGCGCGGCAGCATCTTCGGATATTCGTTTTTTGTTTATGAGCAGAGCAAAGGTGTGATCGGCGATCTTTTTGTGCGCGATGGAGGCCGAACGCTCAACCGCTTCGAGGTCGAGGAGCGGCTTCTCACCCACGTCATTGAAACACTCCAGCAATCGCCGGGAATCCATCGGGTCGAAGCGCAATTACTGCCACACGAAACCGGCGAGGTAGCGCGGCCTTTTCTGGCGCAGGGCTTCAGCCGGCATCCGCGCGTTTTCATGAACTTCGAACTTGCCGAGCATGCGCAGACTTCGCCGGCGCTCGGGAGCGAGTTCGAACTCCGGCCCTGGTCCGAGGACCATTACCAATCGGCTGCCGCCGTCATCACCGCCGCGTACCGGGGGCACGTCGATTCCGACATCAACGACCAGTACCGCACGCTCTCCGGGTCGTTGCGTTTCCTGAACAACATCGTGCGTTTTCCGGGATGTGGAACGTTCGATCCGCAGTCATCGTTCGTCATTTTTCAGCGGCGCACGCGCACGCTGATCGGGCTGATTCTGTGTTCCCTGGTCCGGTCTGATGTCGGACACATCACGCAGGTCTGCGTGCTGCCCGAGTACCGATCCGCGGGATTGGGCGTAGTGCTGCTGGCCGCAACGACCAAGAGCTTGCGCGAGCGCAAATTCAAGGCGATCTCACTGACTGTAACCGAGGCCAATGACCGGGCGATCGCGCTGTATCACCGGATTGGATTCGAGTCGAGGCGCGTGTTCGACGCGTTCGTTTGGGAAGGGTAGGAGTTTGTTTACCGGCTGGTATCCGGTACCCCCTGGTTTGATCTTTTAGAATCAGTTGGTTAGGCGGGGTTTCCTGGCAGATCTTTGAAAATTAAGGAGTTAGCTTTTCTGACTGGAAGGATTTTCTTGTCAAGAGGTGAAAACAGGACGAATCTTCGCAAGTTACTGAGGTGGTTGGAGATATAATTCCCGATCGGTTGTCGGGTTGGCCCCTCGGTAAATGAGATAATAGATTTAGGTGGAAAAACAGCGCGGCCTTGCGGCCGCGCTTTTCTTTTGGGCGAAAACGGGCGGAGGGAGTTGGGCTGATGGCGAGTATGTATCCGGTGGAGATGCGGCGTTGCGAGCATATCAAGGCGAATGGAACGCAGTGCGGGTCGCCGGCCTTGAAGACGGGAAAGTTCTGTTACCACCACCAGGAGTGCCGGCCGGAGCGCGTGAAGGTACGGGGCGATGGGTCGCGGGTGGTAGGAACGATTGTGTTTCCGGTGTTCGAGGACGGGACGTCGATTCAGATGGTGGTGCGGCAGGTGGCGATGATGGTGCTGGAGAAGAAGATCGATGCCAAGGCGGCGGGACTGGTGCTGTACGCGTGCCAGATTGCGGCGACCAATCTGAAGCGAATAGCGGAAGAGAAGCCGCGGCCGGTGCAGGTGGTGGTAGATACGAAGAAGGTGGCGGAGACGCCGCTGGGGATGACACCGTGGTCGGCGAAGGGCGAGGGGCACCAGATCGAGGAAGCGGCGGATAGTGCGGCGCGACGCGCGTTGTGGGAGCTGAATGATCGGTGGGAAGAGGCTCATCGCGAAGCTTGCGAAGAGATCACGGAGCACCTGAAGGGACTGGACGGTGCGATCAGGATGATTGCGCCGGAGGCGAATAGGCCATTGCATACCCAGCTATCAGGTGTCCAGAACCATCTAGAGCGAGTGACTGCGGGAATGAGGGAGGATCTGGAAGAAGGGATGATGTGAGGGGCTGCGGGTCCAGGTTCTGAGGTCCGGGTTCTCAGGATTCCGCTTTGATTCTCGGCAAATCAGCTTTCCAGGGCTTGTCACCGAGAAGATAGACTTCGGCCAGAAAAAAAACCGTCAGGACTGCCCCTTTCTCTAAATCGTCAGAATTAACTTCCTGGGGTGGTACTGGGCAAACGCCACCGGGTTCGACTGCTGTGGCCAAGTTGAACGGAGCACCCAAGCGAAGATCCGGCTTTCCGGAACGAAACCTTATCACCCATCCGACACGAAATCCGAGTAGAGGTCTTTGGCTTACATTTTTCAGAATCGCGGAATGGAGGAAATTTGATGGGGTGTGAGTGGCGGAAACAATGGCAGCAGGGCAAGCAGGCTGGGGAATAACGATTAGAGATATACCCTTGTCCATATTAGGGCTCTACCTCCCCAACGCAGGGCTACCTTCGAACCAGCCACATGAGCCAGCCCGCCACAAACACCCCGCCGACAAACATGGCGAAGCAGTAGAGGCCGTAGCGCACCTGCTCTCTGGTGGAATTCTTCTGGGTGATGCCGAAAACGACGGAAGTGAAGAAAGCGAAAACGACTGCCGCTGAGAAGTGAGTGAGTGTAAGGGTCACGGTTTTTTCCCCAGCGCGATGTGGTGGGCGTCGGCGGCGGCGATGAAGTTCAGGAGGCCGGCAACAATAATGAAAGTCTTCCCGTAATCGGCAGCGGCGTTGGCGGCCAGGGCATTGCCCCAATCCATGATGCGGGCGAGGAAGTAAAGTCCGCCTGCTCCGACGTCTCCGACGAAGCCAAGTATGTCGAGTATGTCTCCGCCATTCGGCTTGTAGATGCGGCCGTTCATGGCAAGTCCAATGAAAAACATCGCGAAGATGGAGACGAGGAGGAGTACGCCCCGCACGTAACGCTTCAAGTAAATGTGTCCGGCGCCGGGAATGACCCAGCCGAGAACGGGCGCGATTATGGCTTCATTGGTAAGCGGATAGTCAGGCGCGGGGGCGCCTTTGCCGGGTCCGGAGGTAGTTCTTGCGGACAGGTTACCGGAGGACACTCTTTCAGGCGTGGCTTTTTCGGGCGTAGCTTTAGGCATTCAAGGTTACTTTCAGATGGTCACGATCTCTTTTTGAATTTTACCAGTGACCTCGGCGCTCGCGTCACGGACGAGCACATCGACCTCCAGGCGCACGCCGAACTCGGGCAGGTAGATCCCGGGTTCGATCGAGAAACACGAGTTTGGAAGAATGCGGCGCTCGTCGTGGATTTCGAGGTCGTCCATATTCGCGCCGTTGGAATGAACTTCGGTCCCGATGGAATGGCCGGTGCGGTGAATGAAGTAGTCGCCGAATTTGGCGTTCTTGATGAGGCCACGGACGGCGTGATCGACCTCCCATCCCGCGATGGGCTTGCGGGCAGAGACGGCGTCCTGCACGGTCTTGACGCCGATGTCGCGGGCATCGCGCACAACTTTGAAAACTTCCTGCTGGCGGTCCGACGGGGGCTTGCCGACGCGGCCGACCCAGGTGATGTCGTAGTAGACGGCGCCCGGCTTGTTCTTCTTGCCCCAGACGTCGAGGAGGACGAAGTCGCCGTCGCGGATGGGGACGGGACGGTCGGCGCGCGGCTCGTAATGAGGGTTGCCGCTGTTGGCATTGACGGCGACGATGGGGGGATCGTCGGTGACCAGGTTCTGCCGGGCGAAATTCTCCATGAAAAACTGCTGAATGTCGTGCTCCTTCGTCCCGCCGTTGCGCACGCGCCGTCCTATTTCCTTGAAGGCCTCGGCGGTGATAGCGTCGATGGCGTCCCGGGCTTCGAAATGCGTCTTGATCTGCTCGTCGGTCCAGGTAGCTTCGAACTGAGCCACGAGATCGGCCGAGCTGACGATGTTTTTGCCGAGCCCGCGGATCAGGTCAGCGGTCCCGGCATCGACCATCGAGATGGTGAACACGATGTTATTCGGCGAATACTGCATGGCGATGTCGCGATGCCCGGTCAGCATCTGCTTGAGGCCGTCGAAAAGCTCCTGCCACCCGGCATACTTCGATTTGCTGCCGGGGAGGGAATCGAGATGGCCGGACTCGATTTTGTGCACCAGCTTGAGAGGCTCGCCCTTGGCCGGAACGAGGTAGTACCAGCGCCGGGTGGCCATCATGTCAGGCAGACCAAGGACGCGGTAGGCAATCGGATCGCGATGGTGATGGTCGTAAAAGAGCCAAGCGTCGATATTGCGCTCACGGAGGGCGTGCTGGATGGCAGAGAGGTCCATAGACAGGGAAACATTTTACATGAGGACTTAAGGCAGGGTTGTCAAAGCAACGACTTGGGTCTCGCGGACAATAAACCCTCTCCGTCGTTCCAAGGGGGCCCGGGCTTGGATTTTTGCTTTGCGTCGGCGGCGCCGCCGGGCTACTCATTCGCCCGTGTTCGTTCAAACGGTTCAGTAGAGCTTCCGACAGGTCCGCGGCGGCATTCCGCATCACAATGCCGGAGTGATTGTGGTCACGTGCGCTCCGGACTCTTTGTGGTAAAAAATACTGTAATGCCAACGAACGTCCCGGGCAGTCCCAATGCGCAACAATCCGGTGCCGCGTGCTGAGAGCTACCTTTATTGCGCTCTCGGAGAGCAAGTGGCTGCGCGGAATCGCCGAGCGTTCGAGCTTTGGGCAGAAGACCTCCGCGCGTTTTGTGGCCGGCACCCAGGTTGCCGATGCCATCCGCGCCGCCGCCGCTGTGAACGCTTTCGGCGCCGGCGTCTCGATTGACAACCTCGGCGAGAACGTGACCAACGCCGACGAAGCGCGCGCCAGCGCCCGGCTGTATCACGACCTGCTGGACGCCATTGCCGCCAACCAGCTCAACGCCAATATCAGCCTCAAGCTCACGCACATGGGCCTTGATGTGAACGAGAAGATGGCCTACGAGATCGTGCGCAACCTGGTGGCGAAAGCCGCGGGCATGACGCCGAAGAATTTTGTGCGCGTCGATATGGAAGGCTCGGCCTATACGCAGCGCACGCTCGACTTCGTGCATGAACTGCACCGCGTGCCCGGCAACGCGAACAATGTCGGAACCGTGATCCAGTCGTACATGCGCAGCGCAGAGGCAGACGTGGAAAAGCTTCTGGCCGACCGCATTCGCATCCGGCTCTGCAAAGGGGCTTACAAGGAACCGGAGAACATCGCGTTCCAGAAGAAGGCGGAAGTCGACGCCAATTATGTGAAGCTCATGAAGGTGCTGATGAAGAGCGGCGTCTATCACGGGCTGGCGACGCACGACGAGGCGATTATTGATCAGGCGAAGGCCTTCGCGAAGAGTGACGGCGTGGCGGCGGACGCGTTTGAATTTCAGATGCTCCACGGCATCCGGCGCGATCTGCAGCAGTCGCTGGTGAAAGAAGGGTGGCGGGTGCGGGTTTATATTCCGTTTGGGACGGAGTGGTATCCGTACTTCATGCGGCGGCTGGCGGAACGTCCGGCCAATGTTTTCTTCATTGCCAAGAACTTGTTGCGGAAGTGAGAAAAGTCCCAGGCTGCAGGTCTCATATCCCGCTTATCGGTTCCCTTCCCTGATTGTTCACTGGGCCGCTACCGCGGCGTGCAAGCGGTTGCTACTCTATGCCGCCGGGGGCTAGCGGGAGTCGCGAAGCGCCATTCAGCAGGTTGCGCTCGTAGGGCGTGAATTGGCGGTTGAACTGCTCCGAATTGATGAGGCGATCGCGCTGCTCGGGCGTGAGGCCCCGCATGTCACGAATCGCCTCGTTGAGGGCGCGGCGCCGATCGGGCGGCAAGCCTTTGAATTGACGGTACAGGGTACGGGCCTGGTCTTTTTGTCCCGGCGAGAGGTGCTCCCAGGTTTCCATGCGTCCGAGCATGCGCTCCTGCTGCTGCGGAGGCAGGCTGGAAAAATGTTGCAGGCGGTTCTGCAACTGCCTTTGCTGTTGGGGCGGAAGGCGGCGATATTGCGGATCGTTTTCAAGCGCGCGGCGCTGCTCCGCGGGCGGCACATCCTTGTAGTGCCGCAGCCAGGCGCCGGCATGACCCGGTTGGTTCGGAGGGCGCCGGTTCCGCGGTGGTGAGTATGCGGGTTGGGAGTTTCTTGGTGGAGTGCTTCTCGACTGTGCTCTGGGCGACGGCGGATGCTGGGCCTTCGGCGGGCGGTAGGTTTGGGAGAAAACGGGGGCAACCAGCAGCAGTGCCGCAGTCACCCAGCCTGTGATGTGTCTCCTCCCCAGCATTTCCTGTCTCTCTTTTCAGAAGCTATCGTGTCCGGCGTGTTCGACCTTGCTTGTCTGGTCCTGTGACCGGCATAACCGCTATGGATTTTCCGTCGCTTCGTCGTCCTGCACCTGCAAGTCATCCAGCATGTCGAAATCGGCGTAGAGATCGTCATTTTTCTCAAGGGCCTGGAGATCGCCGACCGCCGTTCCCGGCTGCACCGGCACGGTAAGGGCCGGGGGATTGGTCGCAATCTCATCCGTCTGCACGATGTAACTCTTGTTTCCAACCGCGACCGCTGCCACAAAAATCACCGCCGCCGCCGAAGTCAGCCACACCGGATGATTCCTCAAACCGGGCAGCATACGAGGCAGCAATCTCTCATACCAAGCCAGCCGGGGACGGGCCATTTCCTCGCGCAGGCGCGCCTGCAGGCGCGTATCGAAATAAGGGGAAGGCTCGGGCGCCTGCCACTCGTCGAGCAGCACCATCGTCTTCCTTAATTCCGCCAGCTGGTTGGAACAGGCGGCGCAGGAAGCCAAATGCTTCTCGATCTCCGGCGTCGAAGCTGCGAGGACGGTGGCCGGGCCGAGCAAAATATCCGGCAAAAGTTCTTGAACGTGTTTGCAATCCATACTGCGTCTCTCTTTTTCCGTTGCTTGTTACTTTCCCGAAACGAATTCTTTGAGCTGCTCGCGCAACGTTTCGTAGGCGCGAAACAGCAGCGACTTAGTTGCCGACTCGCTCAGTTTCATCACGGCGGCAATCTGCCGGTAGTCCATTTGCTGATACTTGTGCATCATCACAGCGAGGCGCTGCCGCTCGGGCAGCGCGTTCACCTTGGCCTTGATCGCCGCCAGCCGCTCGCGCTTGAGCAGTTGCTCTTCGGCCGTGAGCGATTCATCGGGGAGATCGGGAGTGGCGCCGGTTTCCTGATCCGGTTCGTCGAGGCGCACGGTGTTTTCCGGGCGCTCGTGACGAGTGTCGCGCGTGTGATTTACGGCAAGGTTGGTCGCGATGCGATAGAGCCAGGTGCTGAATTTGGCGCTCGCTTCGTACCCGGTGCGCGAACGGTAGACGCGCAAAAAAACTTCCTGAGCCAGCTCCTCCGCGGTCGCCGGATTATGGCACAGGCGGTACATAAAACCGACCAGCGGCCGGCGATACTTTTGCACGAGGAAGCCGAAAGCCGACTCGTCGCCCGCCTTGACGCGCAGCATTACATCGGCATCGGGGTCGATCGTGGCCGCCGCATTCGCAGCCCGTGGCGCGGAAGAAGCGCCGGTCCCGGCGAAGCCCAGCAGACCGCGATCGATGGCCATGCTGCTCATATCATTAGAAACCCCATGCGGACGGGAAAGTTGCGTGTCCGACTTATCCGGGCGCTGCGAGGAACTGCTTCCGGATGAATCAGTTACGGGGTTAGGCCCGGGCGTGTCAGGGGAGTTCATGAATAGCTAAGAATGAGGCTATTCGGGCCAGCCATGGGCGGTCAAGAGGGGAAAATACTAACGTGCCCAGCGATGTCACGTCGAACTCACAAGGGACCCGGGCGGTGAGATTGCCGAACCGGGCGCGGCACCGAGGGTGGCGGGTACTATCATGGGGTAGATTCCCAGTCAGTCAACGAGGTTAACGCATGAGACAAAAGCCGCTTCCAGCCATTCTTCTATCCGCAGCCGTGCTTGTGCTGGCGATGCTGCCATTCTCCAGTCTTAACGCCGCTCCAGAGTCTGCTTCCAACGACGCGGCATGGCAGACCGAACTGGAGTCCTGGCGGGTGCAGCGCGCAAAGAACCTGCAGGCCCCGGAGGGTTGGCTCTCGCTGATCGGACTGGCGTGGTTGCAGGAAGGGGACAACACCTTCGGATCGGACGCAGACAATCGGATTCAGATCGAGGCCAAGATTGCCGCCCACGTTGGAGTCGCGCGGCTCGCCAATGGCAAAGTGCATCTGTTGCCGCCAACGGGGGGCTTCCCCAAAGATTTTCAGGTAGACGGGCATCCGGCGAAGGAACAGGATCTCGTCTCTGACGATGCCGAGCAGCCTTCCAAGCTCACGGCGGGCACGATCACGATTATCGTCATTAACCGCGACGGGCGCTTTGCCCTGCGCATCAAGGACCCGCAGGCGGCGACGCGCACCGGCTTCCACGGTTTGCGCTGGTACGCGCCGAACGCGTCCTATCGAGTGACTGCCCGCTGGGTTCCTTATGCAACCCCCAAAGTGCTCGATATTCCAACCGTGCTCGGAACCACCACTCATTTACCAGCGCCGGGCGCGGCCGAGTTCACGATCGACGGCCAAACCGTGCGCCTGGAACCCGTGCTCGAAGACCCGAAGTCAACCGACCTGTTCTTCATCATGCGCGATGCGACCAGCAAGACCAAGACCTATGGCGCGGGACGGTTTCTGTATACGAAGCTTCCCGACCATGGGTTGACGCAACCGGGCGAACTGGTGCTCGACTTCAACCGGCTCATCAATCCTCCATGCGCGTTCACGCCCTATGCGACCTGCCCGCTGCCTCCGGCACAGAACCGGCTGAGCGTGGCGATTCCGGCTGGTGAGCAGCGTTATCACGACTAAGACGGGATTCGATTGCCGATAAGACCTGTGCACCGGGAGCGGAGAGTTGGGCATCCGATCTTCGCTCCGGCACCGCGCAGCTTGTAGTAAGCAAGTGAAAACGTTGTAGAGTAATCGTGGATGCAAGCTTCCGTCGATCGCTCTGCCGGGGACTCAGGATTATCCGCGCGCGTCGCCTTCAACTACCCGGACTTCACGGCATTCTCGATTGCCCGCTTCTGCATCGTGGCAGCGCTGGAGATGCAGTCTGTGGCAGTCGGCTGGCAGGTTTATGAAATTACGAAGCGGCCGCTCGATCTTGGCTTGATCGGGTTGGCGCAGTTTTTGCCGGGGATCGCGCTTTTCTTGCCGGCTGGGCACGCGGTGGACCGGTTGAACCGGCGGCGACTGGTGATGTGGTGCTACTCGGGTTTCGCCGTGTGTTCGGCGCTGCTGTTCGTGTTCGCTCTCCGCAGGATTTCGTCTGTTTATCCGATTTATGGCGTCGTAATTCTTCTCGGCACGGTTCGTTCCTTTAATTTCCCAGCAGCGCGCGCTCTACTGCCGCAGCTCGTGCCGGAAATTCATTTTTCCAACGCCGTAGCCTGGAGTTCCAGTATTTTTCAAACCGCCACGATTCTCGGCCCGACTTTTGGAGGTGTGCTGTACGCATTTTTTCGCGGTCCGGAACTCGTGTATGCGGCAGCCGCTCTCACAGCGATTGCCGCCACGCTAGCCATGATTCGGGTCAAAGC
>Ga0335080_10000955_pt1 | contig 27573 bp, 28 predicted proteins | sample Lox_Sample_34_FD_206720 | JGI IMG/M metagenome (GOLD analysis project Ga0335080, IMG submission 206720) | Soil microbial communities from Loxahatchee National Wildlife Refuge, Florida, United States - Lox_Sample_3.4 | ecosystem: Environmental > Terrestrial > Soil > Wetlands | place: USA... | reverse complement strand
GTCATCCTGCACGCCACCGACAACGACGAGCTGCAGAAGGAATCGGCCTGACCCGGCCGGGCCCCGCGCTCGGCGCGCGGCTGGCCGAGGAGCTCTCGCGGTACCTCCCGGTGGAGCAGCTCGCTCCGCTCACCTCGGGCGATGGGTTCACCTCGCCGGGGCTGGCCGACCGGGCCGTGCGAACGCTCCTCCCCCGGGCACTGGACGGACGCGGAGCCGCCGAGGCCGCCTCCCGGATCCGGGCGCTCCCCGAGCTCACCGGGGTCGACGTCGCGCGCACCACCCAGCCCGCGCTGGAGCGGATCGCCCGGGCGACCCAGGCTCCGCCGGAGCTCGTCCGGGCCGCCGCCCAGGCCTCGGGCGCGCTCCTCAGGCTCGCGATGCCCGGAGGGGAGGAGGCCGGCTCGGCGCAGCTCGTCTCCGCGGTGGCCCGGCTCGCGCTCGCCGCCATCCGGTCCGGCATGAGCGGGCCCGACGTGGTCGCGCTGCTCGTGGCCTGAAGCGGGCTCTTCAGTCCCAGAACCGCCACCAGGGCTTCCGGAGCCCCGGGGCGGTGCCGGCGCGAGGGTTTCCGATGGTGATGACGTGCTCGCGTTCCTGGGCCGGGTTCCACCCGCGGGCGAGCAGGTCGCCGAGGTACTGCATCACCGTGTGACCCTGGTACGTCGCGTCGGCGCGGGTCGCGCGGGTCACGTCGTCGGCGAGGTAGGCGCGCACCCGGACCCGGTGGCTCTCCTCACCGCGCTCGAGGCCGATCACCCAGTCCGTGCCCGGGCGGCTCGGCCCGCTCTGCTGCTTGAAGTGGGCGGACAGCGCCCCTTCCACCCGCATCGACCAGGACTGTTCCGGCATCGCGGGCTCCCTCGCGTGGCTGGCACGGGTTCAGCGGTGGAGCGGGACCGGCGCGGGCAGCGCCCGCTGTCGCTGGCCGGAGAGCTCCTGGACCTCGTGCTCCAGGGCCTCCACGCGCATCCTCAGCGCGCTCAGGTCCGCGGGCCGGGCCCCCTCGCCCTTCGTCGCCAGGAGCGCCTCGACCACCGGCTTCGCGGCCATGCGGATCACCAGCCCCAGCACGGGGATGAGCGCGATCAGCATCGCCATGACGGCCGTCACCGTCTCGGTCAGGTTGATCGGCAACGTCTCCATCGACGCTTCTCCGCCGCTAGCGCCGCAGGCGCAGGGCGCTTCCAGGCTCGAGGGCCGGAGCGCTCTGGGCCTGCGACCCGCGCAGGCGGAGCACCTCCTGCTCCAGCTCCAGCACCCGCCGGCTCAGCACCTCCAGCTCCTTCGCGGGGGCACCGTTCTCGCGGAGCTTCCCCAGCGCCTCGACCAGCGGCTTCGCGGCGAACCGGATGGTGAAGCCGACGACCGCCACGAGCGGGATCATCAGGGCCAGGACGGCGGCGGCCAGCTCGGTGACGTTGACCGGCAGGAAATCGACTCCCAGCAGCATTGGACCGTGTCTCCTTCCCCGCCACACGGGCTCGGGCCGGAACGATTGCACACACATCACCCCCGGAGGGGTCCTTCCGGACTTGGCCTCGAGGCCGAGGGCTGCGAAAGGGGCGGGGTGCGGCCCGAGGGTGTATCCTCCGACGGACCAAAGGACGGCCCGCGCCCCGGACTTCCGGGGCCTCATGTGCCCATGCGCCCGGGCCGTTGACACGTCGACACATGCTCTTCGGACGAGACGACAAGCGCGACCCCGGCCGGTCCACCCAGACGGTCCCGCTGCTGCCGCTGCGGGACATCATCGTCTTCCCGCACCAGGTGGTTCCGCTCTTCGTCGGCCGCGAGAAGTCCATCGCCGCGCTGAAGGAGGCCATGGCCCACAAGGGCCCGGACGACAAGGCGGCCATCTTCCTGGCCGCCCAGAAGAAGGCCAAGACCAACGACCCCGGCGTGGACGACATCTACGCCTTCGGCACCCTGGGGCACGTCATCCAGCTGCTTCCCCTTCCCGACGGGACGGTGAAGGTCCTGGTGGAGGGCGTGAAGCGCGCCCGGGTGCGGCGCTTCCTCCGGGGCGACGAGCCCGATCGGGGTGAGCCGGCCCAGCAGTTCTTCGTCGTCGAGGTGGAGGAGGTCGAGGAGCAGTCGGAGAAGACGGTGGAGCTCGAGGCGCTGGTGCGCAGCGTGCACTCGGTGTTCGAGGCCTTCGTCAAGCTGAACAAGCGCATCCCGCCCGAGATGCTGATGCAGGTGGCGAGCATCGACGACCCGGCGCGTCTGGCCGACACCATCGCCGTGCAGCTGAGCCTCAAGCTCAACGACCGGCAGGCTCTGCTCGAGACCGAGAACGCGGCGAAGCGGCTGGAGAAGCTCTACGAGCTGATGCAGGGCGAGATCGAGATCCTCCAGGTGGAGAAGAAGATCCGCACCCGGGTCAAGAAGCAGATGGAGAAGACCCAGAAGGAGTACTACCTGAATGAGCAGATGCAGGCCATTCAGAAGGAGCTCGGCGAGCGCGACGAGTTCAAGAACGAGGTCCAGGAGATCGAGGAGAAGCTCCGCACCAAGCGGATGAGCAAGGAGGCCACGCTCAAGGTCAAGAAGGAGCTGAAGAAGCTCCGGATGATGAGCCCGATGAGCGCCGAGGCCACCGTGGTCCGGAACTACATCGACTGGATCCTCTCCCTCCCCTGGTACGAGGAGACCCGCGACCGCCTCGACGTGGCCGAGGCCGAGCGCGTCCTCGACGAGGACCATTACGGGCTGAAGAAGGCCAAGGAGCGCATCCTCGAGTACCTGGCGGTCCAGGCCCTGGTGCAGAAGCTGAAGGGGCCGATCCTCTGCTTCGTCGGTCCGCCGGGGGTGGGCAAGACCTCGCTGGCGCGCAGCATCGCCCGCGCCACCGGGAGGAAGTTCGTGCGCCTATCGCTCGGCGGCGTGCGCGACGAGGCGGAGATCCGCGGCCACCGCCGGACGTACATCGGCGCGATGCCCGGCAAGCTCATCCAGTCGCTCAAGAAGGCGGGGAGCAACAACCCGGTCTTCCTCCTCGACGAGATCGACAAGATGTCCACCGACTTCCGCGGGGACCCGTCGAGCGCGCTCCTGGAGGTGCTGGACCCGGAGCAGAACAACTCCTTCAACGACCACTACCTCGACTGCGACTACGACCTGTCGAAGACGATGTTCATCTGCACCGCGAACACGATGCACAACATCCCCGGTCCGTTGCAGGACCGCATGGAGGTCATCCGGATCGCGGGCTACACCGAGGCGGAGAAGCTGAGCATCGCCCGGCGGTACCTCATCCCGAAGGAGAAGGAGGCCAACGGCCTCTCCGACGTGGACGTCACGCTCAGCCGCGAGGCGATCCGCACCATCATCCACCGCTACACCCGCGAGTCGGGGGTGCGCTCGCTGGAGCGAGAGATCGCCTCGGTGTTCCGCAAGGTCGCCCGCGACGTGCTCAAGAACGGCAAGCGTCCGGTGCGGGTCGACCGGAAGATGGTGATGAAGTACCTCGGCGTACCCCGCTACCGCTTCGGTGAGGCCGAGCAGGAGGACCAGGTGGGCATCGTCACCGGCCTGGCCTGGACGGAGATGGGCGGCGAGCTGCTCACCACCGAGGCCACGGTGATGCCCGGGAAGGGCAAGCTGATCATCACCGGGAAGCTGGGCGAGGTGATGCAGGAGTCCGCCCAGGCCGCGATGTCCTACGTTCGCAGCCGCGCCGACCGCTTCGGGATCGACCGGCGGTTCGCCGAGACCAGCGACATCCACATCCACCTGCCCGAGGGAGCCATTCCCAAGGATGGCCCGTCGGCCGGGGTGACGATGGCCACGGCCCTGGTGTCCGCCCTGGCGAAGATCCCGGTCCGCCGCGACGTGGCGATGACCGGGGAGATCACCCTCCGCGGCCGCGTGCTACCCATCGGCGGCCTGAAGGAGAAGACGCTGGCCGCGCACCGGGCGGGGATGAAGACCGTCCTCATCCCGAAGCAGAACCGGAAGGACCTCCGGGACATCCCGAAGAAGATTCGCGACCAGCTCCGCATCGTCCCGGTGGAATACGTGGACGACGTGCTGCGCGAGGCGCTCCTCCTCGAGAAGCCGGAGGAGTTCTTCCGCAAGCCCGCTCCGGAGCCGGAGCAGGCCCCCTCCGCTCCTCCGCCGTCGGCGTAGATCGTCCAGCGGACAGTGGATCCCGCCCGGGCCTCGCCGAGACCCGGTGGCCCGGGCCCGGCGTGTTACGCAGCGCCGGTGTGGAGTCCGATGCTCCGTCTTCCCCCGGACCCGCGCCCGGCAGCGTCCCGGCGACCCTGACCTGGCCGGGAGCCGGACGGTTCTGGGGTGTCGCCCTGCTCACCGGGCTCAGCGCCGGGGGCGGGGCGATCGTCCTCACCCGCCTGCTGGAGTGGGTGCAGCGGAGCGTCTGGGGCGGGGCGGGGACGGAGATCCTCCCCGTCGCCTCCGCCGCCTCTCCGGCCCGCCACGTTCTCGCCCTCCTCGGAGCCGGGGTGGTCACCGGGCTCGGCCAGCTGCTGCTGGTCCGGCTCACCAGCGGAAACGGGATCGACATCACCACGGCCATCTGGTTCTCGGGAGGCCGGCTGCCGAAGCTCCGGACCCTGGGCAGCGCCACCCTCTCCGAGATCATCGTCGGGATGGGAGCGTCGCTCGGCCGCGAGGGCGGCCCGAAGCAGGCGGCGGGGGTTGCCGCGAATCTCCTCTCCGACCTCGCCGCCCTCTCCGACGAGCAACGGCGCCTGCTGGTCGCCTGCGGCGCGGGAGCCGGCCTGGCGGCCGCCTACGGCGTCCCGCTCGGAGGAGCCCTCTTCGCGCTCGAGGTCCTCCGGGGGATGCTCGCCCTGCGCCTCATCCTGCCGGCGCTGTTCACCTCGGTGATCGCGGCGGCGGTGTCATGGCTCGTCCTGCCCAACGCCCCCACCTACCACCTGCCGAGCTTCGCCCATGCTCCGGGTGGGCTGGCGCTGGCCGCGATCATCGGGCCGTGCGCCGGCCTGGCCTCGGTGGGGTACGTGCGGGCGATCTCCTGGGCGGATCGCGGAAGGCCCCGGGGAACGCGGCGGATCCTCGCGCCGGTGGTGGTGCTCGGCCTCCTCGGCCTCGTGTCGGTCCGCTACCCCCAGCTGCTCGGGAACGGCAGGGACGTCTCGGAGCTCGTCTTCAACGGCGCCCTCACCTCGACCTCGCTGCTCCTCGCGCTGCTGGTGCTGAAGCCGCTGGCGACGGTCCTCTGCGTCCGGAGCGGTGCGCCGGGAGGGCTCTTCACGCCCTCCCTGACCTTCGGGGCCCTGCTCGGAGCGAGCCTCGGCTCGGCCGCGGCGTCGGTGGTGCCCCACCTGTCCATCGGGCTCGGCGCTCTGCTCGGGGCCGCCGCGGTGCTGGCCGCGACCACCCAGGGCCCGCTCTCGGCGACGGTGCTGGTGCTGGAGCTGTCCGATCGCGACCGGTCGCTCATCGCTCCGGTCCTGCTGGCGGTGATCTCTGCCACCCTGGTCTCCCGGACGCTGGAGCCCAGGAGCATCTACGACGCGCGCCTCGACGAGGCCCAGGTCCGGGCAAAGCTCGCCGGACGCAACGCGGCTGCAGGGGCCGCCCCGACGGTCCCCGGCGAAGGGCCCGGCCGATCCTCCTGAGTCCGCCCGCCCGTGCCCGGAGCGACCATCGCCGGCCCGACACCCGCGGCCCCGGGTGGGCTGGCCTCGGCGCCCCCGCGGAGCGAGACTCGATCGGCGTGCGCTGGACCGCGTTCATCCCCTGGTGCGCAACGGCCCTGGGCGTCCTCCTCGGGCCGGGCTGCGCCTCTCCCAGCGGTCCAGCGCAGCCTCAGGCCTTCGCCCGCTCTCCGCTCTTCCCCTTCGAGGATGCGCCGCATCCGAACTCGCGCGAGCAGCTCGTGCAGGCGCTCGAGGACCGGGGGTTCCTCCCCAAGGAGCGCGAGCCGGGAACGGAGCTCAACGCGTCCGTCCGGGCCTTCCAGCGCTCGGAGGGGCTCCCCCAGACGGGCTGGCCCGACGACGAGACGCTGCGGCGACTCGGCATCGACCCGCGCACCCGGGACTCGTCACTCTGGCCCTTCCAGAGCCCACCGCCGTCGGCGACGGCGGTCGGCGTGGGCCACTGAGGCTCCGGGCGGCGGCCGCCACCCGGGCGCCATCGGATGGGCCGTCCACTTTGACGTTGACCCCCGAACGACGGCTGCCCGAGGCTCGCCGGACGATGCGCCTCCGCTGGGTGTTGCCCCTCGTCCTCACGGCGTCCTGCGTGCAGGGATTCAACAAGGTTGCGCTCAAGCACTGGTATCCCCCGCCGGACACCGACACCCTGCAGCTCTGCACCGGGGATCGGGCCAGCCGCTGCACCGACGACGCGCTGAAGCTGATCGACCCCTCGGTCGAGGAGAAGCAGCCGGACCGGGCGGCGCACCTCCTCGGAGCGGCGTGCGAGCAGGGCGACGCCCGCGCCTGCTCCACCCTCGACACCCGCTTCACCGCACCGAAGCGTCTCGACCCGATCGAACCGTACGGGGTGGGCATGCCGCACGCCTCCGACTCGTACGGGGAGATCGCCTGCACCATCACCGTCGCCGGAGAGGCCATCCGCTGCCGGAGCCTGCGGAACGGTGGTCACAACGCGAGCTACATCGAGGCGCTGCTCAAGATGCACTTCACCCCGGCGAAGCTCGACGGGCAGCCGTTCGAGAGCGAGTACATCGAGCGCTACTACATCCAGGGGTACTGAGCCGGCATCCGCCGCGCGAGCCTGCGCGGCGTCATCGGCGTCCCCCCTGACGCGGGGGGCTGAGCCGGCATCCGCCGCGCGAGCCTGCGCGGCGTCATCGGCGTCCCCCCTGACGCGGGGGGCCGAGGCCCGGACCCCGGGGGAGATGGCGCGCGGTGGACATGGCGCGCCGGATCTCCGCGTTCGGCCGTGGCGGGGCCGTTACGCTTCGCGATGGAGGACGCCGGGAGGATGCCCTCCGGATGGGAAGGCCCCATGTACTCCGTGATCCTGGCAGCGGTGGACGCGAGCCCGCGCGCCGACGGCGTGGTCGCGACGGCCCTGGCGATCGCCGAGCGATTCGACGGGAGGGTTCACCTCTTCCGTGCGGTGGACTCTCCCCCGGCCATTCCTCCGGCCGCGGCCACCTCGCCCGACCCCGTGCCCGGGATGCTCGAGGCCCGGGCTCGGAACGCGCTGAAGACGCTCGCCGCCGGACGCGCCCGCATCGTGGTGGAGGAGCCGGACCTCGCCACCTCCCATCCGTGGCGCGCCATCCTGGCGGCTGCCGAGCGCCTCCACGCCGAGCTCATCGTCGTGGGGAGCCACGGCTTCGAGGGGTGGGACCGGGTGATCGGGACCAACGCCGCCAGGGTGGCGGACCGCGCACGCTGCCACGTGCTGGTGGTTCACGAGCCCCCGGGGTTCCCCTGAACGTCCCTCGCCCGCTCGCCGGTGTCGGCCGTGGGTGCCTGCACAGGCGCGGGCGCGATGGTGGAGGTCGGAGTGGCGCGATGGCGGGCCGGAGGGACGACCGTTCCCACGCCGCCGGAGTTCATGAGCAGCGCCTGGTTCCCCGCCCCGGGCCCGAGCACGACGGTCTTCGAGTTCTGTGACTCGGCCAGCTTGCCCAACTGCTGGATCTGCTCGAACTCCAATACCTGTGGACTGAGGCTGGCGGTGACGATCCGGTTGTAGTCGGAGATCCCCTGCGCCTCGATGCGCTGCTGCTCGGCACGGGCCTTCGTCACCTCGAGCACGTAGCGCATCTTCAGCACCTCCTGCTCGGCAGCGAGCTTCTGGTCGATGGCGGCGCGGATCGCGTCCGGTAGCTCCACGTTGCGGATCAGGACCGCCTCGAGGGCCAGGTGGTGGCCCTCGATCTTCGCCCGGGTCCCCTCGCGGATCTGCCGCTCGATGACGTCACGCTTGGTCGAGTAGATCTCCTCGGGGGTGTACTGGCCGATGACCCGGCGCGCCTCGGAGCGCAGCACGGGCTCGATGATCTTCGGGTAGTACTCGGGCCCGATCTCTTTGTGCAGGGCCACGACCTCCGAGGGAACCAGCCGGTAGCGCACCGAGGCGTCCAGCTTCAGGGTCAGGCCGTTCACCGCGATGACGGTGAGCACCTCGTCGTGGCTCATCACCCGGGTGTCGTAGACGTACATCTCGTTGCCCCACCAGACGCCCTCCCGGCCCTCGCCGTAGACCTGGTCCTGGGTTCCTCCGCTCGACTTCCAGAGGACCCCGACCTTGCCGGGTCCGATGGTGGCGCAGCCCAGCGCGGGACCGACGAGGAGCAGCAACAGCACGAAGCGAGCGTTCATGGAGTTTCCTCCGGGAGGAGCAGGACGGGAGAGGCGGTGATCTCCACCGCCGTCCCCGGCGAGGTGAGAAGGCGCTCCCAGGCCTCGATCCGCCGGGAGTCGAGGAGCCGTCGATCGAGCGTGGGAGCCAGCAGCCGGTGCGCGGCATCGATGCCCCGGGCCTCCTCCACCCGCTCGCGGGCGCGCGCACGGGCCAGGTCCAGCCGGTGCCGCTCCTCGAGGACCTGCTGGTCCGCGATGGCGGTGGCCTCGATCTCCCGGTTCATCCGCGGGGCATCGACGAACACGCCGCGGAGGAGGACGGAGGTCAGGAGGACGTGGCGGGGCCGGAGCCGCTCGCGGGCGAGCTCGGTGATCCGCTCCTGGGCCTCGCGCAGCCGCGGGCTGTCCAGCTGGTCCACGCGGTAGGTCGCGAGGATGCGCCGGACCGTGCTCTGGACCACCGGACGGACGACGACCTCGTGGTAGTCCGGTCCGATCTCCCGGGCCAGGGCGACCAGCTCCTCGGGGACCAGCCGGTAGGTGACCAGCGAGGCGCGCAGCTGCAGCGCCGCGCCGTCGCTGGAGAGCCCCACCAGGTCCTCGTCGTGCTCCTGCTGGCGGAGGTCGTAGAGTTCCGACTCGGAGAAGAAGCCCGTCCAGTGACGGCCCTCGCCGAGTGCCTTCGGGTCCGTTCCCGAGGGATGGAGCACGACCGCGCCCTCACCCGGAGGCACGGTGGCGCAGGCCGAGACCCCGAGGAGCACGAGGAGCCACGCCCCGCCGCGGGGCCTGAGGCAGGAGGACGGCACGGCCCTCACTCTGCACCAGCCGGCTCCGGGAAGAGAACGCGCCCCGCCGCGCCGTCGTGTGAACGTCAGCGAACGTTCCAGGGCCCCGGATCCGGGGCGATGTTCCCGTCCCGGGGGCCGTTCACTGCCGGAAGAACGGTCCGGGCCGTCGCTCCCGGCCCCCGGAAGGGGTTCCTAGCTTCGGCGATTCGGGAGGAGGGAGTTCCCGGCACTGCCATGAGTTCCGAGCTCGAGAGCCCGCCCCCGTCCTCGGAGGAGGGGGCGGAGGAGACGGTCGAGCCCCGGCGCCGGGTGGAGCCGGGGCGTCGCTCGGTCCTCGTGGTCGAGGACGATCCCGCCCAGCGGGCGATGCTGGTCGAGCTCATCTCGCTGTGGGGCTACCGGACCGTGGCGGTCGGCAGCGCCGAGGAGGCCGAGGCGCTGGTCCAGCAGGCGGGGGCGCTCGACGTCGCGGTGGTGGACGTGTTCCTCCCGGGGGAGAGCGGGGTCCAGCTCATCACCCGGCTGCGGGAGCGCTTCCCTGACTCGGTGCTCATCGGCATCTCGGCCCTGTCGACCGCGGCCACGGCGCGCCGCTGCAAGGGCATCGGCGCCGACCTCTTCATCGGCAAGCCGCTCGAGCCGGCCCGCCTCGCCGAGGCGCTCCGGAGCCAGCACCGGAGCTGGCACTAGCGCGCCCCGCGCCGTCGTCGCTCCTAGGTGCAGTCGAAGAGGATCTTCCCGACGTTCTTCCGCTCGTGCACGCGGCGGTGCGCGGCGACGCCCTCCGCGAGCGGGTACACGCGGTCGATGCGGGAGCGGACCACTCCCTGGCGCCACAGCGTCATCAGCGCGTCGAGGGTGGCACGGAGCTGGACCGACTCGTTCCACAGGTGACCGATGTTGACCCCCGAGATGGTGTGGTTGTGGCTCATCAGCTCGAGTGCGTTCCAGCGCTTCATGGTCGCCATTCCGGCGGCGACCTTGAGGAGCTTCCGGGACTCGCCGGGCGTCGCGTTCGCCCAGCCGAAGCAGACCAGGTGGCCGATGGGGGCGAGCACCGAGGTGTTGCGCGCCCACTCGGGGCCGCCGAGCGCGTCGACGATCAGGTCCACACCCCTGCCGTTCGTCAGCCGCTTCACCTCGACGACGTAGTCCTGCGTCCGGTAGTCGATGGGGTGGTCCACGCCGGCCTCGCGGAGCACCGGGTGCTTCGCGGCCGAGGAGGTCCCGAAGATGGTCACGCCGCCCACCGCCCGGGCCAGCGCGATGGCGGCGAGCCCCACGCCCCCCGCCGCCATGTGGACCAGCAAGGTCCTTCCCGGCTGGAGCCCGCCGAGGCGGTGGAGCATGTGATGCGCGGTCAACCAGTTGACCGGCAGCGCGGCCGCCTGGTCCAGGTCCATTCCCGCGGGCAGGGGGATCACGTAGGCCGCGTCGGCGACCGCATGGGTGGCCTGACCGCGGAAGTGGGTCATCGCCAGCACCTGCGCGCCGACCGCTGGCCCGGTCACTCCGGCCCCCAGCGCGGCGACGGTGCCGCTCACCTCGTATCCCATGACCATCGGCGGCCGGGGCGCGTCGGGGTAGAGGCCGACCCGTGCGGTGACGTCGGCGAAGTTGAGTCCGGCACGCGCGACCCGGATGAGGACCTGGCCGGGACCGGGAACGGGATCGGGCCCCTCCCGGACCTCGAGCACCTCGGGTGGCCCGTAGCGGGTGATGGTCAGAGCACGCATTGCGGGCCTCCTACCACACGCCGGCGGCTGTCCGGAGTTGCTAAGGTCGGGCGCCGTGGAGACGCTCGCTCCCGGGTTCCTGATCGCAATGCCGCAGCTCGGGGACCCGAACTTCCACCGGACGGTGGTCTTCGTGTTCCAGCATGGTCCGGAGGGCGCGCGAGGGCTGGTGCTCAACCGGCCGGGTCCCTTCACCCTGCGCGAGGTCGCCGACGGGCAGTCGCTGCCGGTGGCTCCGCGGCTCGCGGCGCAGAAGATCTTCGTCGGAGGACCGGTGGAACCCCAGCGGGGCTTCGTCCTCCACGACCGGACCGGAGTGGACGAGAAGCAACCCCTCTCCGACGGGCTCTTCCTCTCCGAGACGGTGGACGCGCTGGAGGCCCTGCTCGCCGACTCGGAGGGGAACCTCCGCTTCTACCTGGGCTACAGCGGCTGGGGCCCCGGACAGCTGGAGAAGGAGCTGGCCGCCGGCGCCTGGCTCTTCACCGAGGTCGCGCCCTCGGCGGTGCTCGGCGGCTCTCCCCAGACGCTCTGGGATGACACCCTGCGCTCGCTGGGCGTGGACCCGGCCATGCTCCAGCCCGGGGGAGGGATGAACTGATGCTGGATGCCGCCACGCTCGAGTCGCGCATCAAGGCCGCGCTGCCCGATGCCCAGATCGCCATCCGCGACCTCACCGGGACCGGCGACCACTTCGAGGCCCGGGTCGTCTCCGGGGCCTTCGAGGGCAAGAGCATGGTCGACCAGCACGCCGCGGTGTACGCCCCCCTCCAGGATCTCCTGGACTCGGGCGCCCTGCACGCCCTCGCGTTAAGGACCTACTCCCCCGAGCAGTGGAAGAAGTTCGGGGCAACCAGGGAAAAGTCGCAATGACCCCAGAGCTCAAGGCGCGGTTCGACCGCGAGATCCAGTCGCACCCGGTCGTCATCTTCATGAAGGGCAACCCGCTCTTCCCCCGCTGCGGGTTCAGCGCGGCCGCGGTGCAGATCCTCCAGTCCTACGGGGCGGTGCACGGCATCGACGTGCTGGCCGAGCCCGAGGTGCGCGAGGGCATCAAGGAGTACACCCGCTGGCCCACCATTCCCCAGGTGTTCATCCACGGGAAGTTCGTGGGTGGCTCGGACATCATCCGGGAGCTGGAGGAGCGCGGCGAGCTGAAGGCGCTCATCGACGCAAGGGCAGGGGCGGCTTCCAGCCCGTGAGCGAGGCCGACGAGAAGCAGCTGAGGATCGTCGAGGCGCGGATGAAGCTCCGCGCTCGCTTCTTCGACAAGATGAGGTCCACCCCGGGCGCCTCCGACGGCGAGCCGCTGGGGAGCGGTCCGCCGAACCGCCACGGCATGCCGCAGGTCCCGGTGGGTCAGCACGTGACCGAGGGCTGGCCGGTTCTGGACCTGGGCACCAAGCCGGACGTCTCCACCGACCGCTGGACGCTGCGGGTCGACGGCGCCGTGGAGGAGCCCCTCACCCTCGGGTGGAAGGACTTCCTCGCGCTCCCCCAGATCACCGACGTGAGCGACTTCCACTGCGTCACCACCTGGTCGAAGCTCGACGTCGAGTGGAAGGGGGTCCAGTTCTCGACCATCGCCGCGCTGGCCCGGCCGCTGCCCACCGCGAGCCACGTGCTGGTGCACGGCCACGACGGCTACACCACCAACCTCCCGCTGGAGGAGGCGCTCAAGGACGACGTGCTCCTGGTGCACACCGCGGAGGGGAAGCCGCTTCCGCGCGAGCACGGTGGACCGGTGCGGATGATCACCCCCCAGCTGTACGCGTGGAAGGGCTCCAAGTGGATCCAGCGGATCCAGTTCCTCACCCATGACCGACCCGGCTTCTGGGAGACCCGCGGCTACAGCAACACCGCCCATCCCTGGCGGGACGACCGGTACTCCTGACGCCGGCTGGCGGGGGCGGATCCGCGCCTTCCGCGCCCGGCACGCCCGCGGGGAGGCCATCTCCTTCTTCGCCGGAGGCTTCCTCTTCGACGCGGTGATGGTCGGCCGCATCGACGAGACGCCGATGCTCCTGCAGCAGGCGGCCTACCTGCTCGTCACTGGCCTGCTGCTCGGCGGGATGCTGCGCTTCGAGCTGCTCCACCTCGAGCCGCCGCGATGGCTGCGCCGGCCGTGGCGGTACGTCGAGCACGTGATGCACTTCCTGCTCGGCACGCTGCTCAACGCCTTCATCCTCTTCTACGTGAAGAGCGGCTCGGGCGTGACGGCGGTGCTCTTCCTGGTGCTGATCTCGGCGCTCCTCGTGATGAACGAGCACCCCCGCTTCCACCGACTCGGCCCGGTGGTGATCTTCGGCCTCTACTCCTTCGCGCTCACGAGCTACCTGGCGTACCTGCTGCCGGTCCTGCTGGGCCACCTCCGTCCGTGGATGTTCTTCGTCGCCTCGGCGCTGTCGCTCCTGCCCATCCTGCTCTTGGCTCGGGGGATGGCGCGCTGGGGCGAGGACTCCCGGCGCGCGCTCCGCCAGGCGCTCGGGCCCGCCCTCGGCGTGCAGGTGCTGCTCCTCGTGCTCTTCGTGCTCCACCTCGTCCCGCCGGTGCCGCTCTCGGTCCGCTCGCTCGGGGTGTGGCACCGGGTCGACCGCGAGGGCCAGGAGTTCAAGCTGAGCCGGCTCCCCCGCAGCCGCTGGTCCGACCTCTGGCGCAAGGACGAGCGGGTGTTCCTCGCTCGCCCCGGGGACCGGGTCTACGTCTTCACCCGCATCTTCGCCCCGAGGAACTTCCGCGACGAGGTGCGCGTCCGCTGGGCGCGGTGGGAGCCATCCCGCGGAGCGTGGAACCAGAGCGACGCGATTCCCCTCCGCATCGTCGGCGGCAGGGAAGAGGGGTTCGGCGGCTTCGCCTACAAGCAGAACTGGTCGCCCGGGGACTGGCGGGTCGCGATCGAGACCGACGACGGCCGGGAGATCGGCCGCATCCGCTTCGAGATCCTTCCGGATCCGGAGACGGGGGACCGGGTCTTCGACGTGCTCCAGAACTGACCGAGGCGGGCTCCGGTGGCCGTCAGTCCCCGTCGCGTGCGTGGGAGGGCAGGTTGGGATGCCGGAGCAGCAGCATCTTGACCTGGGGCTGATTGCGCACCACCGCCTGCTTGAGGAGGTGGGCCAGGACCGAGGGCGGCGTGCCCGACCAGCGGGCGAGGTTCTGCACCAGGAGCAGCGAGGTCACGGTGCGGTGGCAGAAGAGCGCCGCGCTCTTCTGGTCCATCGCCAGGCCGAGGAGCTGGGCGAGGAGGCGCCCCTCGGTCCGGAAGAGGGTGTCCACCTTCTCCTCCGAGAGGCCCGAGTTCCAGCGGGCGCGCAGGGCCTCGCGGCTGGCGATCTTGTTCTTCTCCGGCATCTCGCGGCCCACGCTGAGCTGGAACAGCTCGATGAGCCGCCGCTGATGGAAGATGCGCTGGAGCAGCGCCGGTGGGGTCTGGACGTTGCGGAGCAGCATCCGCTGGACCTCGGTGTCGCGGAGGAAGGCGTCCTTCTTGGTCAGCGCCCCCAGCCCGGTGGGGTGGGAGTGGTGCGCGGCGAGCAGACGGGCATGCACCAGCCCGAAGCGGGGGTTCTCCACCAGCGCCCGGGCCACGTTGGGAAGCGGGTCGAAGCAGAGGGCCTGGAGCTCCGGATCTCCCAGCTGCCCGGCCAGCCGGGTGCGCGAGTCCGCTGGAAACTGGGACAGGCGCTCCTCGAAGAGGCGCCGGAGCGCCAGGCGCTTGGAATCGGGCTCGGGACTCTGCGACTCGTCGGAGGACATCTGACGCGGCCCAGAGTTTCCTCCAGGCGGCGGCGAGGTGCACGGAACCCACCCGCGCCTACATCCCCCGGACCGCCGCATCCGGCGCCCGGACCCCCCGACCGGCGGGGCTACCGGCGGCCGCGGACGTTCTGGGTGAGGCGGAGCACGTCGGCGAGCACTCCCGCCGCGGTCACGTCGCCGCCGGCGCCAGCACCCCGGACGATGAGCGGATAGTCCCGGTATCGCGCGGTGGTGAAGGCGACCAGGGCCTCGGCGCCGCGCAGCGGTACGGCGGGGTGTCCCGCGTCGACCGCCACCGGGCCGACGCGCACCTTCCGTCCCTCCGCTCCCGGGATGATCTGAACCAGGTAGCGAAGGGTCCGGTCCATGGCGAGGTAGCGGGCCACTTGCGCGGCGAACGTCGCATCGTGCGCCGTCAGCCCCTCGAGGAAGCGCTCCGGGTCGTCCTCGGCAAGGAGCGAGCCGTCCACGAAGGGTTCCACCGCCACGTCCTCGAGCTCGAGCTCGAGGCCCAGCTCGCGGGCGAGGATCAGCGCCTTCCGCGCCACGTCCAGACCCGACAGGTCGTCGCGCGGATGGGGCTCGGTGTACCCCCGGTCGCGCGCCGTCCGGACCGCGACCGACAGCGGAGTGCCGGCCATCACCTCCTGGCAGAGGAATCCGAGGGTGCCGGAGAGGCTCCCGTCGATGCGCTCGACGACGTCGCCGGTCGCCACGAGGTTCTTCAGGGTCTCGATGACCGGCAACCCGGCGCCCACCGTCGTCTCGTAGTGCCAGGCCCGGAAGTGCCGGCGGGCCACGCCGGAGACCTCCCTGCAGCGCGCGAGCGGCAGCGCCAGCGGCTTCTTGTTCGCCGACACCACGTGAATCCCCCGGCGAAATGCCTCGGCGTACACGGCCTCCATCCCGTCGGCAGCGGTGCAATCGACCAGGACCGGGACCGGCCGGCGCGAGAGCCGGTCGAGAAGGGTGGTGAGCTCCGGTGAGCCGTGTGGAGGCGCGCCGTTGGACCGGGGCGGGAGCTCGGCAGGGCGGAGTCCGCGCGGGTCGACGCGCGCCGAGTGCCGGTCCACCACCCCGAAGAGCCGCGCGTCGACGCCCTGCCGCGTCCGCAGCGAGTGCTGTGTCTCCTCGAGCTGCGCGAGGAGCCGTCCGCCCACCGTGCCGCGCCCGAGCAGCAGGATGTTCACCTCGGTCTCCGCCAGGTTGAAGGCGGCGTGCACCGTACGGACTGCCTCCGCGGTGTCGGCCGCCTCCACCACGCAGCCGATGCTGCGCGAGCTGGCTCCCTGGGCGATGGCCCGGACGTTGATGCCGACGTTGCCGAGCGCGCCGAAGAAGCGGCCCGCGACGTTCGGCCACTGGCCCATCGCCTCGGCGACCAGGCTGACCAGGGAGACCGGTTCGACGGCGGGGGGCAGCTCCGCCTCTCCGTTCGCGAGGAGATCCGCGAGCGCGACCTCGAGCACCTCGCGCGCGCGCGATGCCTCGGCTCCGTCCACCACCGCGGCCAGACTCTGGCCGTGGCCCGACTGGGTGACCATCCACACCCGGATCCGCGCGGCCTCGAGGGCCGAGAGCGCCTGGACCACGACCGAGGTCTCGGGCACCGGGCGGCGCGACTCGACGGCGAGCAGGGCGAGCCGCTCGAGGCTGGTGACGCAGGTGGGCCGGTGCGGGTCCGGGTTTCCCAGCGCATCGATGACCGTGCCCTCGCCGCCGCCCACGGTGCTGCGGATGCGGAGCCGTCCGCCGCTTTGCTCGAGCGGGAGCACGGTGCGCCGGTGGAACATCCGCAACCCGAAGTGCGCCAGCTCCTGAGCCTCGTGCCACGTCAGTCGCGGCACCGGGTAGGACTCCTCCACCAGGTCGGGGTCGGCGGTCATCACCCCCGGGACGTCGGTCCAGATGGTCACCTCGCGCGCCCCGAGCAGCGCGGCGAGCGTGGTCGCCGCGTAGTCCGAGCCGTTCCGACCCAGGGTGGTGGTGGAGCCGTCCGGCGCCTGGCCGATGAAGCCCGTCACCACCGGGATGGAGCCCTCCCATGCTCGCTGGCGGTCGACCACCGCTCCCCTGCTCGCCGCCAGGTCCACGCTGGCATCCCCGTGCCGGCCATCGGTGCGGAAGAGCTCCCGCGCGTCCACCGCCAGACCGGGGAGTCCTCCGGCGCGCAGGGCTGCGGCCACGAGCTGCGAGGAGAGCCGCTCGCCCACCGAGAGAAGGAGGTCGAGCGCGTCGGGCAACGGCGCGTGGCTGGCCCCGAGCCGGGACAGGGCGTCCAGCCCGTCGTCGGCGATGGCCGTCCAAGTGCGCTCCACCTCTCCGAGCGGCCCCGGCCCGAGCACCTCGGCGCCCCGGGTGCGGACGAGCTCGAGCGTCCGCTCCAGTCCCGCGCGTGCCCCGCGCCCGTCGCCGGCTGCCGCGGCCCGGCCTGCCTCCAGCAGCCACTCGGTGGTGTCCCCCAGCGCGCTCACCACCAGGGCCAGCGGTCGGCTGGCCTCCGCCACCCGGTGGAGCACCACGGGCAGCCGGCCCGCGTCCCCCAGCGACGAGCCCCCGAACTTGTAGACCTGCCACCCGCTCATGGAAGGCTCCCCAGCGCGAGGCGCAAGAGCGGATCGAGCGCTTCCCACTCGATGAGGAAGGCGTCGTGCCCGTGCGGGCTGCGCACGGTCGCGCGCCGGGCCTCGGTCCCGTGCGCGGTCAGCCAGTCGGCCAGGAGGTCGACCTGGACCGGGGTGAAGAGCTGGTCGGTGTCGACGTCGACGCAGATCGCCGACCCGCCGAGCGGTCTCGCCGGTACGCCGGGCGGCGGGCAGTCCAGATCGTGGGCGTCCATCGCCTCGAGCTGGAGCAGGTACGCGCGGGCGTCGAAGCGGCGCCGGAGCTTCCTGCCCTGGTGCTCGAGGTAGCTCTGGATGGGAAGCGCCCACGGCGCCTCCGGAGGATGTCCGGCCCGGCGGTGCTGCCGGGCATCGAGCGACGGCTCGGCGCGGTAGGTCAGCATCGCCAGCTGCCGCGCCAGCTCGAGCCCGCGTCCGACGTCGGAGGGCCAGCCGGGGTCCAGCCGGAGGACCTGGCGCGCGACGTGGTTCCACCCCGTCACCCAGGCGCTCGAGGCGATCGAGGTGCCGATGGGCAGCAGCCGGTCCACCGCGCCCGGGCGGAGGACCGGGAGGCAGAGGGCGATCATCCCCCCGAGCGAGGCGCCGGTGGCGAGCCGGAGCCGCGGCACGCCGAGCAGGTCGAGCACCGCCCAGAGCGCGCGCGCCTGGTCCCAGGGGGTGAGCCGTGTCCCGTTCAGGGGCCAGCCCTCGTCGAGCGGCCCCGAGCTGCCGTAGCAGCTGCCGAGGTTGTTCGCGCAGAGGACGCGCACCCGCGCCGGATCCAGTGGACGCCCCGGCCCGATGAGGGGCGCCCACCAGCCGTCCGGCCCGGCGGCCCGGGCATCGCCGGTGAGGGCGTGGATGACCAGCACCGTGGGGATGGAGGCATCGAGCGATGCGCCGTCCCGCGCCCGCACCGGTGACCGCCGCAGCACCGGTCCATCGCTCTCCGGCGGAACCTCCGCCCCGAGCCGCTCCAGGACGGGGAGGTCCGCCTCGGGGCCCCACCACTGCAGGCGCGCGTGGTGAGGGTCCACCCGGGCTCCGCCGAGCAGCGTCAGCGGTGGAAGCCGCAGGTCGAGGAGCCGCGGGGAGGCCGCGGCGCTGGAGCGGGCGCGGGTCATGGCCTCACCCCCGCGCGCCGAGCGCCTGGTCGAGGTCGGCGAGGAGGTCGTCGACGTGCTCCAGGCCCACCGAGAGCCGGACCAGGTCCTCGGTGACGCCGGTGGTGCGCTGCTCCTCGGGGCTGAGCTGCTGGTGGGTGGTGGAGGCGGGGTGGATGACCAGCGACCGGGCGTCACCGATGTTGGCCAGGAGCGAGAAGAGCTTCACCCGGTCGATGAGCGCCTTACCCTCGGCGAACCCTCCCTTCACCCCGAAGGTGACCAGTCCGCCGAAGCCTCCCTCGAGGTACTTCTTCGCCAGCGGGTAGGCCGGGTCCTCCTCGAGGCCGGGGTAGCGAACCCAGGCGACGCGCGGGTCCGCCTTCAGCCAGCGGGCGACCTTGAGCGCGTTCTCGGAGTGGCGACGCACCCGGAGGTGGAGCGTCTCCAGCCCGGTGATGAAGGCGTGGGCGTTGAACGGGCTCAGCGCCGGGCCGGTATCGCGAAGCAGCTCGACGCGGGCCTTGAGGATGAAGGAGATGGCCCCGAAGGTCTCCCAGAGCTTCAGCCCGTGGTAGCCGGGGTTCGGCTCGGTGAACTCGGGGAACTTTCCGTTGTCCCAGGGGAAGTTCCCGGCGTCGACGATGAGCCCGCCGATCGCCTGGCCGTGGCCGCCGATGTACTTGGTGGCGGAGTGGAGGACGATGTTGGCCCCGTGCTCGATCGGACGGAGCAGTGCCGGGGTGGTCGCGGTGCTGTCGACGATGAAGGGGATTCCCGCCTCCCTGGCGATCTTCCCCAGCTCCTCGAGGTCGACGACGTCGAGCCTCGGGTTGCCCAGCGTCTCGGCGAACAGGGCGCGGGTCCTCGGGCCGATCGCTGCGCGGATGGCATCGAAGTTGGATGCCTCGACGAACCGGGTCCGGATCCCGAGACGCGGCAGGGTGACCTTGAAGAGATTGTAGGTGCCGCCGTAGAGGCTGGAGGTGCTGACCAGCTCGTCACCCGAGCGGAGGATGGTGAGCAGGGCCACGGTCTCCGCCGCCTGCCCCGAGGCCACCGCCAGCGCCGCCACGCCGCCCTCCAGCGCCGAGATGCGCTGCTCGAGGACGTCGTTGGTGGGGTTCATGATGCGGGTGTAGATGTTCCCGAACTCCTTCAGGGCGAAGAGCCGGGCCGCGTGGTCCGCGTCGCGGAAGCGGTAGCTGGTGGTCTGGTAGATGGGGACCGCCCGGGACCCGGTCGTGGGGTCGGGGCTGTAGCCGGCGTGGAGGGCCAGGGTCTCCGGTCTGTACTGGGGCTTCGGTTGCTCGCTCACGGCTCTGCTCCTTCTTCGGGTGGTGCTGCCTTCGGTTTGCCTGCGGGAGCCCTTCGGGGGCTGCGGGCCGACCTGGCGATCACCTCGACGGGAAGAAGAAGGAACGTCGGTGAGTCGGGGGTTCTGGACTCAGTGACGCGCGTCGATCCCGGGGAGGAGACCACCGTCTCCTGTCGGCCCCGGGCGGTACGCCCCTGATCGTTCGGGAGAGGAGGTCGGCCTCAACAGCACCGACGACAACACTCTCCGGCGTCGGAACGCCCGCCCGGGCCACGCATGCGCATGGCCCCCGCGGTAATTCGACGCATCGGGAGAGTGAACTTCCTCACGGGCACGGACGGTAATGACCGTCCGTGTCAGCTGTCAAGCGCGGGTCCGCCGGCCCCGGGATTTCCAGATCTTCGCCATCCAGCGCTCGACGTCCGAGGCCTCGCTGGGGATGTCGGCGGACAGGTTGCGCATCCCCTTGGGGGTCACCACGACGTCGTCCTCGATGCGCACGCCGATGCCCCGGTAGCGGGCGGGCACGGTGAGGTCGTCGGTCTGGAAGTACAGCCCTGGCTCGACGGTGAGCACCATCCCCGGCTTCAGCTGGCCGAACTTGTAGGTCTCGGCGCGGGCCTGCGCGCAGTCGTGCACGTCCAGCCCGAGCATGTGGCTCACGTTGTGGAGCGAGTACCGCTTGTAGAACTGGTTCTGGTCGGCCAGGGCCTCGGCGGCGTCCTCGAGGATGCCCAGCCGCTCCAGCCCCTGGGCGAGGACCTTCATCGCCACGCGGTTCGGGTCGAGGAAGTCCTTCCCCGGTCGCACCTCGGCGAAGGCCGCGGCCTGCGCGTCGTGGACGAGCTGGTAGATCTCCCGCTGCTCGCGGCCGAAGCGCCCCGAGACCGGGAGGGTGCGGGTGATGTCGGCGGTATAGAGGGTGTGGGCCTCCACGCCGGCGTCGAGAAGGAGCAACGTGCCGGGGCGGACGTCGCCCTCGTTCTTGACCCAGTGGAGGATGCAGGCGTGCTCGCCGGCGGCGGCGATGGTGTTGTAGCCGCAGTCGTTGCCCTCCACGCGGGCGCGGAGGTTGAAGATGCCTTCCACCTCGCGCTCGTGCCGGGCGGTGCGCAGGCCAGCGATGACGTCCTCGAAGCCGCGCTTGGTGGAGGCGATGGCGGCGGACAGCTCGCGGATCTCCTGGGCATCCTTGAGGAGCCGCATCTCCGACAGGGCGACGGCCAGCTCCCGGTCGCGGGGCGTCTCCTCCAGGGCGGCGTCCACGGTGGGGCTCATCCCCCGCAGCACGCGGGCGGCGCGGGTCGCGGGCCCCTTGAGCGAGGCCAGCGCCCCGGGCAGCTCGGAGAGCGGCCGCGCCTCGTGCACGTCGAACCGAGCCTGGCTCTGGGGCACGCCCAGGCGCGGGCCCACCCACAGCTCCCCCTTGATGCGGTCGGTGAAGAAGGTCGAGTCGCTCTTGCCGGGGTTGGGCTCGACGAAGAGGACGTCGCGGTGCCCGCCGCCGGCCTCGGGAGTCATCATCAGGACGCAGTCGGGCTCGAGGTTCCCGGTGAGGTAGTAGAAGTCGGTCCCGGGTCGGAAGCGGAAGTAGGTGTCGTTCGCCCGGACCTTCTCGTGCCCGGTGGGGACGACCAGGGTCTCGCCGGGGAAGAGCTTGCCGAGCGCGCGGCGGCGGGCGGCGAAGGCGGCGGCGCTCCGGAGCTTCGGAGGCATCCTGGTGCTTGCCGGCTTCCAGCGGCGCACCATGAAGTCGAGGAGTGCCGGAGGTGGCGTGGTGTCGTGGCTCGCCGGCTTCGCCGGGGCCTCGGGGCTCACCGGAGCCGCGGCCTGCGCGCGGGCGGCATCTGCGGGCGGGATCGGAGGATGGGCCATGGAGGCAAGCTACCGCCGCGCACCTCCGAGGTACAGCCGCGCTCGCCGCTCAGCGTCGGCCGGTCGCCCACCCGAGGGCATAGGGAACCACGGTCTCGGTGCGGAGCGTTCGTGCTCCGAAGCCGAGCGGCCGGAAACCGCGGGCCTCGAGCAGGCCGCGCTCGAACGGGACCCATCCACCCTCGGGCCCGATGGCCAGCGCGAGGCGTACTCCCGGGGAGGGATGCCGTGGCCCCTCGTCGCCGGGGTGGAGGATCCAGCGCTCGCCGGGGCCGAGGAGCGCGTCCATCCGGTCCTCGACGAAGGGGCGGAACCGCGGCTCGACGATCACCTCCGGGAGCACGGTGTCCTGCGCCTGCTCGAGGCCGTCGAGGAGGTGCTTCCGCGCCCGCTCCGGCGTCAGCACCGGCGAGGAGAGGTAGCTCTTCTCCACCCGCGCGGCCGCGAGCAGGACCAGCCGGTCGACGCCGAGCGAGGCCGAGGCGGCGAGGATGCGTCGGAGTGCCTTGGGCCGGGGGACGGCGAGGAGGAGGTCCACGCCCGGTCTGGGAGGAGGTGGCTGGGACAGGGTCGTGCGGAGCACCGCCTCGGTGTCGCTCAGGGTCAAGACCTCGGCGGTTCCGACGCGGCCAGCGAGGACGCCCGTGCGCAGGGTGCTGCCCGGGCCGACGCCGAGCACCTCGCGGAGGTGGCGAAGGCGGTCGCCGGTGAGGCGCGCCGTGCCGTCGGAGGAGAGCTCGGCGGGGTCGAGGAGGAGGAGGTTCATCGGAGGGTTGGAGCGCTGCGGATGGCTCGCACTTCACCACAGGCCCGCGGCCGGCGACGGGCATGCTCCGGAGGGGAGGGCGGAGTCGCGGAGGTCACGCCTGGTGCCAGGGTGGGGCTGGCCTCGGGTAGAACCCCGTCCCCGTGCACGGCAGCTCCAGGCCTCGCCGCGTCTTCGAGCGTCTCGCCGACGACTACCGGGCCCGGCCGCCGTATCCCGAGGACCTGGTCGCGCGCCTCTCGTCGCTCGCGGGAGTGGGCCGTCCGGTGGTGGACCTCGGCGCCGGCACCGGGCTCCTCGCCGCGCCGCTGGCCCGGTACGGGCACCCGGTCCTGGCCGTCGAGCCTGCGCGGGCGATGCTGGCCGTGTGCGCCGAGGCCTGCGCGGGCCTCGACGTCACCCCGGTGCTCGCTCCCGCAGAGGCGACGGGACTCGGCGCGGTCGAGGCCGGGCTGATCCTCCTGGCCGACGCCATCCACTGGGTTCGCCCGGACGCTGCGGGACTCGAGGCCCGGCGCCTCCTTGCGCCCGATGGCACCGCGGCGGTGGTGGTGCCCGAGTCCGCGGACACGCCCTTCATGCGCGGAGTCCGGGAGCTCCTCCTCGCCTTCAACCCGAAGGCCCGGAGTCGCCCAGTGGAGGCCCGCGTTCGCCAGTGGCTCGTGGTGGCCGCCGGGACAGGCCGCCCGACCGAGGAGCGGTGGGAGCAGACGGTGACGCTCGGCCCGGAGGCGCTTGCACGGGTGGTACGCTCGCTCTCCTACGGCGGGCCAGCGCTCGGTCCCGCGGCCCTCCGGCGCCTGCTGGAGGCGGTCGACGCGCTCGGCCAGCGCGAGGGCCGGGCTTGGGCGCGGGTGCTTCGCCTGGTGTGGGTCAGGCGCGGGCGGCGTTCACGCCGGACTCGAACGCGTCCACCTCGGCGGTGACCGGAGTGGCGGAGCTCTCGAGTCCCGGGTCGTCGAAAGGGGCCCGCCCGATCTGTTTCGTCCCCAGCGAGGGGAAGGCGAGGGCGAGGAGGTAGTTCCGCAGGCAGAACCACCAGAAGCTCCGCTCGTTCAGTACGGGGTTGATGGAGGGAGCGAGCCGGGCGTGCAGCGCCGGCAGGGTGCTCCAGTGCGCGCCGGCCAGCTCGTGGTGGGCCGAGTGGTACCCGTTGTTGAAGAGCAGGAAGTTGAGGACCGGCGAGACGAAGCTCCGGGAGTGGTCGTGCTCGCTCCACGGGTCGGTGTGAACGTGCTGGATGTAGTTGAAGAACATGATCGTCCACAGCGCGAAGAGCGCCGGGAGCAGGAACATGAGGCTCCAGACGATGAACCCCGTCCGCCAGCCGTGGAGGACGATGGCCAGCGCGAACAGTCCGACGTGCACGCCTCCGAAGAGCGCGTACTGGCCCTGGATGGTGCGGTAGAGCTGAGGGTTCTTCTCCTTCGCCTTCTGGATGTAGTCGCGGATCGGATCCGACTGGTACCAGCTGGACACGAAGAAGTACGTCCCCGCCACGAGCGCGTTGTGCTTGTTGGTGAAGCGCCAGGTGATGGTCGCGTCCCCGGCCTTGTTCACGAACTTGTGGTGGTTGAGGTTGTGGGTGGGGACCCAGGCGAAGGTCGGGTAGCCGTAGAAGATGCTCAGCCAGTTGCCGAACGCCGCGTTGAGGCCCCGGCCGCGGAAGGTGGGCGTGTGGTTGTGGTTGTGGGCGATGACGCCCGCGGAGAGAGCGAGGTAGCAGGCCAGGGGGCTCAGCCAGACCGCGAGCTCGGGACGAACGTAGGGGAGGAGCGCGACGACCGGCATGGCAACGGCCCACGCCAGCGTCCGCCGGTCAGCCTGGTACCGGAGGTGCATATTTTAAACAGTGTCTCACGCCTGATTCCCGGCGGAAATGCAAGACTTTCTTACAGCATCATCTGCGTGACAGCGGGGCCTGCTGCAACTGCGCGGGGAAGCGCCCGGCGGCGGAGAGGAGGTCCAGCTGGGCCTGGCGCTCGTTGTCCTCGGCGATGACCGCGAGGGTCTCCGCGTCCCGCGCTCGCCGCTGTGCGTCGATGAGCTCGAGGTTGGTGGTCGAGCCGGCCCGGTAGGCGATGTCGGCGAGGCGCATGGCGTCCTCGGCCAGCCGTGCCGAGTTCCGTGAGCGCTCCACGGCCGCGGCGCTGCGCTCCACGTTGTCGACCGCGGCCCGCACCTCGGAGTTCGCCTGGCGGAGGGTCGCATCGAGCTGGATCCGTGCCTGCTCCAGCTGCGCCTCGCGCTGGTGGGTCCGGCCGTAGCGGGCGCCGCCGTCGTAGAGGTACCAGGTGAGGATGGCCTGCGCCTGCCAGCCGGTCTCGGGCGAGGTCAGCGACGAGGGGTGCTGGTAGAAGGGCTGACCGACGATCGTGATGTCGGGCAGGTACTCCGTCCAGCTCAGGTTCAGCGACCGGTCCGCCGTGGTCTGCTGCTGCTGGTAGAGCAGCACGTCGGAGCGGCCGGACAGCTCGTCCAGCCCCTGGTCGAGCGTGGGCATGGCCGGGATCTCGGGGACGTCCTCCACGTCGATGGCCTCGCTCTCACCGAGCAGGAGCCCCAGCGCCTCCTGGCTCCGGTAGAGGTTGGCGTAGCTGGTCTGGAGGATGGCCTCGTTGGCCTCGAGCTCCTGCCCGGCGCGCGCCCAGTCGACGCGATTCCCGAGGCCGCCGCGCAGGCGCGCATCGGCGTACTGCATGTGGGCTGCCGAGTTGTCCCGGGCCTGGCGATTCACGTCCACCTGGCGCTTCTGGGCGAAGATGGTCAGGTAGGCGCGGGCGACGGTGATGGCCACGGTGCGCTGCACGTCGCGCTGGGAGAACTTCGAGTTCTCCAGCTGGTCCGCGGCGCGCGCCCAGTTGGCCCAGGCCTGGGGGGCGATGATCGGGATGGAGAGCGTACCGGTGACGTTCCACTGGTCCTTCGCGGCGACGATGAAGGTGTCCGTCCCGCCGTCGGCACCCGTGGTCTGGAAGGTCCGGTCCTTGTTCAGCCGGGTGTAGGTGGCATTCACTCCGAGAGTGGGGAACGAGGCCGAGCGGACCTCCTCCATCACGCCCCCGACCCGGCGGATCTCCGCTGCGGCCACCTGCGCGGTGGGGTTGCGCTCCAGCGACTGGGCCACCGCATCGCGGAAGCTGATCCTCCGGGGCACCGGACGGGGTGCATCCGGCGCGGTGGCGGTCGCGGCGCTGCTGCCCGCGTCCACGCTCAGCAGTGGCGTGGCGGAGGGCTGCTGCCCGTGGGCCGAGGCGGCGAGGACGAGAACGAGCGCGAGCGGCCCGGGGGTGGTCCGGGAAAGGCGGCGTTGTTTTCGAGATGCACTCACCTGTTCCGACTCCTCGCGTATGGGGGTGTCCGGCGGCGCAGGCGTATAGCGCGGGGCCTCGCCATTCGCCTGCCGAAGTGGGTCGCCGCTGGCGGAAAAGGAGAGTCGGACTCTTCCGAAGCTGGACAGCGCCCGGGAGAGGACGGTACGAGCGTGAAGAAAGGTGAAGATGCCTGGAGCTGACCACGCGACGGCGGAGGTGGTCCGGCTGGTGGGGCAGACCCGCCGCCGGCTGTGGATCTCCGCGGCCCGTGCGCTGGCCGCGCGCGGGGAGTCGGTGGTCGCGTGGTCGCTCGTGAACCGCCTCGCCGAGCTGGGCCCGCTGACCCAGCGGGAGCTCGCCGACGCCTCGGCTCAGCATCCGGCCGGCGTGTCGCGGCAGCTGGACGAGCTGGAGCGCAAGGGACTGACCAGCCGTGGGACGGATCCGACCGATCGGCGGCGGCGCCGCGTGGAGCTGACCGCCGCGGGCGACCGCTGGTGGCGGCAGGTGCGTCCCCTGGTGGAGCGGGCCACCGCGTCGGTGCTCGTCGCCCTGCGGCCCCCCGAGCGGCGAACCCTCGCCCGGCTCCTCCGCCGGGTGGTGATCGAGCCCCAGGCCGTGGCGGCACCCGCGCGGCAGGGACGGCGGGCGCCCCGGCGCCGGGCCCGCTCCGGAGGACGATCGTGACCAGCCGTGCGCCGCTCACCAACCTCTCCACCCTCCCGCTCGATCGGGTGACCACCACCTTCGAGCTTCCCGGTCACCGCGTGGTGCGGAACCTCGGGGTGGTGCGGGGGATCGTGGTCCGCTCCCGCAACATCGTGGGGACCTTCGTCGCCGGTCTGCAGACGCTCTTCGGCGGGAACATCACCCTCTGGACCGAGATGTGCGAGCAGGCGCGGCGCGAGGCCTTCGAGCTGATGGCCCTCCACGCCCGGCAGATCGGCGCCAACGCGGTCATCGGCGCGCGTTACGACGCGACCGAGATCTCCGCCGGGGTCACCGAGGTGCTCTGCTACGGGACCGCGGTGGTCGTCGAGCCGACCTGAGCGCTAGCGGAGGCGCTCCCAGTTCCAGACGCCGGCGGCGACGACGAGCACGGCCGGGAGCAGGGAGCACAGCCCCGTCGCGCTCACGGCCCAGCTGAAGACCGCCGCGTAGATCAGCGCCAGCACGACGTAGCCGTAGAGGCCGAGCCTCTGCCCCCGCCAGAGGATCACCAGGCAGAGGATCTGCAGCAAGGCCACGCCCGCGCCCAGCCCCCGGATCCACGGGGTGCTGGCGGACAGCTCGCGCATCTGGCGCGAGAAGGCGAAGGAGAACGCCTGGAGGTCCACCAGGCCGGCCACGGCGCAGGCCACGGTGAGGAAGATGGAGACTGGACGCCACCCGCCCGGAGCGCTTCCCGGTGGGTTGGGTTCGGTCACCTCGTCCCCGCGGGCTTCGGTTCGGTGAGGCTCCGGTACACGAAGCTCACGAACATGTCGGGCCCCAGGAAGCCCTTGCCCCACTTGTCGTCCCACTGGGCGCTCGGCTTGGCGGCGGTGACCTGCTCCAGCGTCTTCCTCTGCGCCACCAGCGCCTTCACCCGGTCGCGGATCCCCGCCAGCATGTCCCGGAACGCCTGGAGGTCGGCCCGGGTCCCGAGCGGCCCGTGGCCGGGGATGATCTTCGTCGAGCCGTCGAGGGTGGGCAGGATCCGCTCGGCAGCCGCGATCATCCCGTCGATCGAGCCGCCGCTGTCGATGTCGATGAAGGGGTACATCCCGTTGAAGAACGTGTCCCCCATGTGGACCACGTTCGCCTTCCGGAACCGGATGACGGAGTCGCCGTCGGTGTGGGCGGCCGCGACGTGCGTGACCTCGAGGTCGTCGCCGTTGAGGTGGAAGGTTACCCCCTCGGCGAAGGTGATCAGCGGTAACGCGGCGGGAGGCGAGGGCGGAGCCCGCTCGCCGGTCCGGGGGTTCAGCCGCTCCAGGCCCAGCCGCTTGCGGACGTTGTCGTGCGCGACGATGACCAC
>Ga0335080_10000953_pt1 | contig 27599 bp, 23 predicted proteins | sample Lox_Sample_34_FD_206720 | JGI IMG/M metagenome (GOLD analysis project Ga0335080, IMG submission 206720) | Soil microbial communities from Loxahatchee National Wildlife Refuge, Florida, United States - Lox_Sample_3.4 | ecosystem: Environmental > Terrestrial > Soil > Wetlands | place: USA... | reverse complement strand
GTGCCAATGGCACCTCGCAACGCCTTGACGTCTTTCATGCGGGCTTTTGAGCCGAGGGCAGCGCCCGCGATCAGGTCCGAATGACCGCCGACATATTTGGTCAGCGAATATAACGAGAGATCCGCGCCATGTTCGATCGGGCGCTGAAATACCGGTCCGAGCAGCGTATTGTCGCACACGATGATCGGCGTATGTCGCTGCGCCTGGCCAATCAGCTCGGCGATGCGGCGGACCATCGCAATATCAACCAGGCTGTTGGTGGGATTTGCCGGGGTTTCGATGAAAATCATCGCGACCCTGCCTTTGCCCATGGCGTCCTCCGCGGCGCGCCTCACCACGGTTTCATCGATGCCGTCGGCAAAACCCACGGCTCCGATAGAGAGCGCGGCAAGCGTCTTGGCAAACAGCGTTTCCGTCCCGCCATAGAGCGGCTGGGAATGCAGGATGACGTCGCCGGGACGCGCGAACGCGAGGATGGTGGTCGCAATCGCCGCCATGCCGGACGAGAACAGCGCGCAACACTCGGTGCGCTCGTAGACGGAGAGCCTGTCCTCGACGATCTCGCTGTTGGGATGATTGAACCGCGAATAAACCAAGCCTGCGCCCATCCCCTCGGGAGGCTCGCGACGGCCCGAAACGAAATCAAAGAAGTCCTGTCCGTCTTCGGCGGTCCTGAAGACGAAGGTCGAGGTCAGGAAAACCGGCGGTTTGACGGCTCCTTCCGAAAGTTGCGGATCGTAGCCGTAGTTCAGCATCAGCGTTTCCGGATGCAGTGCGTGGTTGCCGATATGGGTCTTCGACGGAAACGGTTTCACCATGACCTGCCTCGCTGTCTTGAGGGAACGTCAAACCGGGCGCACACAATCGAACTGTGAAGACTCTCTTGCGTTACCGAGCCAGACTGGGCAGATCGAGCCCGCTGGCGCGCGCGCATGCAATCGCAGGCTCATAACCCGCGTCGGCATGACGCATGACCCCGCTTGCGGGATCGTTCCACAGCACACGTTCGAGGCGACGGGCAGCCTCAGGAGTTCCGTCGGCGACGATCACCATGCCGGCGTGCTGAGAATAACCGATTCCAACACCGCCGCCGTGATGCAGCGAAACCCAGGTCGCTCCGCTCGCACAATTGAGCAGCGCATTGAGCAGCGGCCAGTCGGACACCGCATCCGAGCCGTCGCGCATCGCTTCGGTCTCGCGGTTCGGGCTCGCAACCGAACCGCTGTCGAGATGATCGCGACCGATCACGATCGGCGCCCTTAATTCGCCCCGCGCCACCATCTCATTGAAGGCAAGACCCAGCCGGTGCCGATCGCCAAGGCCAACCCAGCAGATTCGCGCCGGCAGTCCCTGGAACTTGATTCGCGCTTTCGCCATGTCGAGCCAGTTATGAAGATGCGCATCATGCGGCATCAGTTCCTTCACCTTGGCGTCGGTGCGGAAGATGTCCTCGGGATCGCCGGACAGTGCCGCCCACCGGAATGGCCCGATGCCACGACAAAATAGCGGGCGAATATAGGCCGGCACGAATCCGGGGAAATCGAACGCGTTATTCAACCCCATGTCCTTTGCCATCTGGCGAATGTTGTTGCCGTAGTCGAGCGTGGGAATGCCTTGCGCATGGAAATCGAGCATGGCGCGGACGTGATCGACCATGGAGGTCTTGGCGGCTGCCTCAACCGCCTTCGGATCGGAGGCACGTTTGGCCTCCCACTCGGCAAGGGTCCACCCCTTCGGCAGATAGCCGTTGATTGGATCATGCGCGCTGGTCTGGTCGGTAACGATGTCCGGTTTCACGCCGCGCCGCACCAGCTCGGGAAAAATCTCAGCCGCATTGCCGAGCAACCCGACCGACAGCGGCTTCCTGCTCTTTGCGCTTTCCGCCATGATCGCGAGCGCCTCATCGAGCGTGCTCGCCTGCCGGTCGAGGTAGCCCGTGCGCAGCCGCATCTCGATGCGGCTCGGTTGGCACTCGATCGCGAGCAGCGAGGCGCCCGCCATCGTCGCGGCGAGCGGCTGGGCGCCGCCCATGCCGCCGAGACCGGCCGTGAGAATCCACTTGCCTGCGAGGCTGCCGTTATAATGGCGCCGCCCCACCTCGACAAATGTCTCGTAGGTCCCCTGTACGATGCCCTGGCTGCCGATGTAAATCCATGATCCGGCCGTCATCTGCCCGAACATCATCAAGCCTTGGCGGTCGAGTTCGTTGAAGTGATCGAGCGTCGCCCAGTGCGGCACCAGGTTCGAATTCGCGATCAGCACGCGCGGCGCGTCGGGATGCGTGCGGAAAATTCCAACCGGCTTGCCCGACTGAACCAACAATGTCTGATCGCCGTCGAGCTTGCGCAAGGAGGCAACGATCCGATCGAAGCTTTCCCAATCGCGGGCTGCGCGACCGATTCCGCCGTAAACAACGAGCTCGCTGGGACGTTCGGCCACCTCGGGATCGAGATTGTTCATGAGCATTCGGAGCGGCGCCTCCGTCAACCAGCCCTTGGCACTGATCTCGCTGCCGCGCGGGGCGCGGATGGTACGGTCGTTATCCAGTCGGCGATTCATGAGAGTTGGCCCTTTTCGGCAAGTCTCGGAAACGGGTTGTTCTGAAGCGCCGCGATCGCAGTGGCCGGCAGCGCACCCTGCTCGACCAGCGCGGCCGACTTTGCAAGATCGCCGGCCATGTAACGATCGGCACCGAGCTCCGGCACCTGCTCTCGCAACGCGTCGATCACTGCCGCAAGCGGAGTGCTGGTCGAATGCGGCGCGCGCAAGGTAATGCCCTGCGCCGCGACCAGGAGCTCGATGCCGAGAATGGTGGCGAGGTTGTCCGCCATGTCGGACAGCCGGCGCGCCGCGTGCGCGGCCATCGATACATGATCCTCCTGGTTGGCGCTTGTCGGCGTCGAATCGATCGAACAGGGGACTGCGCGTTGCTTGTTCTCGGCATAGAGCGCGGCCGCCGTCACCTCGGCGATCATGAACCCGGAATTGATGCCCGGATCGACAGTGAGGAACGGCGGCAGGCCGAAGTTCAGCGCGGGATCAACCAGGGTTGCGATGCGCCGCTCGGCGATGGCGCCGATCTCCGACAAGGCCAGCGCGATCTGATCGGCCGCGAAGGCAACCGGCTCGGCATGAAAATTTCCGCCCGAGACGATCTCTCCAGTCTCGACCAGAACCAGCGGATTGTCGGTCACGGCGTTGACTTCGACCGCCAACGTGCGAGCGGCATGTGTCACGAGGTCAAGCGCGGCGCCCACGACCTGCGGCTGGCAACGCAGGCAATAGGGATCCTGCACGCGCTCGTCGCCTTCAAGATGCGACATGCGGATCTCGCTGCCGTCCAGCAGGGCTGTCAGCGCTGCGCCGGCGGCGATCTGGCCGGCATGCCCTCGCAATTGCTGGAGTTCGGAGCGAAACGGCGCCGTCGATGCCATCGCTGCATCGACTGACAAGGCGCCCGTCACCAGCGCCGTGCAAGCAAGACCATGGGCGCGCAGCAATCCGGAAACGGCATAAGCCGTCGAGAACTGCGTCCCGTTAATGAGAGCGAGGCCTTCCTTGGGTCCGAGCGTCAACGGCGCGAGGCCGGCGGCGGTCAGCGCCTCACGCCCTGGCACAACCGCTCCGTCGACAATCGCCTGCCCTTCCCCGATCATGACCGCCGTGAGATGCGCCAGCGGTGCCAGATCGCCCGATGCTCCGACCGACCCCTGCTGCGGTACCAGCGGATAGATGCCACGCGCCAGCATGGCCTGAAGCTGTTCGATGACCTCGCGGCGAACGCCGGACGCGCCTCGTCCCAGCGATATGATCTTCAGTGCCATCATCAGGCGCACGATCGGTTCGGGCGTTGGCGGCCCTACCCCACAGCAATGCGACACGATCAGATTGCGCTGTAGCAGCGCCGTCTGAGCGGGAGGAATGCGTCTGGACGCCAGCTTTCCGAACCCGGTATTGATGCCGTAGACCGGGGCTTGCGCAGCCGCGGCCTGCGCAACGATAACCGACGCAGCTTCGACGCGCGGCCAGAATGAGGGATCCAGCATCACGGACGCGCCGGCGAGCACTTGCGCGAGATCGTCGAGGCCGACCTTTCCGGGCGCAACGACAATCGATGCGTCCCGCTTTGTCATTGCCCCCTCCACACCCGCTTGTGCAACGGGTTGAAGCCGATCCTGTAGACGAGCTCGGCGGGCCGCTCGACATCCCAGATCGCGAGGTCGCACCATTTGCCGGCCTCGAGCGTGCCGGTCTCGCCGAGAACACCCAATGCGCGCGCGCCTTCCCGCGTCACACCGGCCAAGCATTCGTCAACGGTCATCCGGAACAGCGTCGCGCCCATATTCATGGCGAGAAGCAGCGAGGTGAGCGGCGAGCTGCCGGGATTGCAGTCGGTGGCCAGCGCCATGTTGACCCGTTGGGCGCGGAACAGAGCGACCGGCGGCCTGGTCGTCTCGCGAAGAAAATAGAACGCGCCTGGCAGAAGCACGGCTACCGTCCCTGCTCGCGCCATGGCCGCGACGCCTTCACCATCGGTGTGTTCGAGATGATCGGCGGACAAGGCAGCAAATTGTGCAGCTAGCGCTGCGCCACCGAGATTCGACAGCTGATCTGCATGCAGCTTGACCGGCAAACCCAGCGCCCTTGCTGCTGCAAACACCCGCCCGGTCTGTTGGCCCGAAAACGCGATGCCCTCCATGAAGGCATCGACGGCGTCGGCGAGGCCGGCCCGAACCACGGCCGGCAGCATGTCCCGGCAAACGAGCTCGATGTAACGGTCCTTGTCGCCGCCGGCTTCCGGAGGCAGCGCATGCGCGCCAAGAAACGTCGTCTTGACCGTGACAGGTCGGCTGCGGCCCAACATACGAGCAGCCGAGAGCTGCCGCATCTCGGTCTCGGTGTTGAGCCCATAACCGGACTTGATCTCCAGCGTGGTGACGCCCTCGCCGATCAACGCATCAAGCCTTGGCAGCGCGCTCGCCGTCAGTTCATCCTCGCCGGCAACACGGGTCGCGGCCACTGTCGAGAGAATGCCTCCGCCGGCGCGCGCGATCTCTTCGTAACTCGCCCCCTTGAGCCGCAGCTCGAACTCGTGCGCTCGATTTCCGCCGAACACCAGATGGGTGTGACAATCCACCAGGCCCGGCGTGATCCAGCGCCCTGCGCAATCGACGCGTTCCGCCGCGTCGGCATCCGATGGAAAGTCCGACCGCGCGCCGGCAAAAACGATTCGGCCGCTGCGTGCCGCGATCAAGCCATGCTCGATCGCTCCGAGATCAGGCAGATCCTGTCGCATCGTGGCGAGCCTCGCGTTGTGCCAGATGCGATCAAGGCGCTCGGCCATGCAGCGTTTCCCTCGAGACGGTAGGAGCTTGACGCGTCGATATGTCTATACATATGATCGCACCGCTGTCCAGCTGGTTGGAAAACATGTCCACGCTGCATTTCGCCTCCGCGCTGCTTGCCTCCGGATGGGCGAATGACGTGCAGGTGACGGTGACGAACGGAACCATCGCGAAGGTGACAACCGGCGTAGCGCCTGATGCCAAGGATGAACGGCACCAGCTGGCCATTCCCGGAATAGCGAGCCTGCACAGTCACGCGTTCCAGCGCGCCATGGCGGGGCTTGCCGAGCGGCGCGGCGAATCCTCCGACACGTTCTGGACCTGGCGCGAGACGATGTATCGCTTCGCACTGGAGATGACGCCTGATGACAATGAAGCCGTAGCGACCCTGCTTTATGTCGAGATGCTCGAACGCGGTTTCACGCGGGTCGGCGAATTCCACTATCTGCACCATGATCGCGATGGCACGCCCTACGCCGATCTCGCGGAGATGGCGACGCGAATTGTGCGAGCCGCCGACACCTCCGGCATCGGCCTCACGCTGCTGCCCAGCTTCTACGCCCATGGCTCGTTTGGCGGCGCCGAACCGCATCCCGGCCAGCGCAGGTTCATCTGCTCGATCGACCGGTTTGCCAGTCTGATGGCCGCCACGCGGAAGGCCGCTTGCGCGTTACCCGGCGCCAATGTCGGGATCGCGCCGCATAGCCTGCGCGCGGTGACACCGGAAGAGTTGGCGGCGATCGTTCCGCTGGCGGAGGCCGGGCCAGTGCATATCCATGCGGCCGAGCAGATCAAAGAGGTTGACGATTGCATCGCGTGGTCGGGCCGGCGTCCGGTCGAGTGGCTGCTCGCACATGCGCCCATCGATCGGCGCTGGTGTCTGATCCATGCGACCCATATGACGACGACAGAGACCGCAGCGCTAGCCGAAAGCGGCGCGATCGCAGGGCTCTGCCCGGTCACGGAAGCGAGCCTTGGCGACGGCATCTCCCCAACCCGGGAATTCGTCGCGGCGGGCGGCCGGTTCGGCGTCGGCACGGATTCCAATGTGCTGGTCGGCGTCGCCGACGAACTACGTCAGCTCGAATACGGCCAACGGCTGAAGCACAGGCAACGCAATGTGCTGTCCGGCGGACAGGGCGGATCGACCGGTCGCGCGCTGTTCGATACCGCGCTCGAAGGCGGCGCCGCCGCGCTCGCTCAGCCGATCGCAGGTCTCCATGCAGGCGCGCGCGCCGACATCGTGACTCTCGACGTCGCGCACCCTTCTCTGGCCGGGCGCCGTGGGGATGCCATCCTCGACAGCTGGATCTTCGCCGCAGGCGCCGATGCGGTCGATTGTGTCTGGGCTGGCGGCGAAAAGGTCGTCGAGGGCGGACGTCACCGGCTCCGTGGCAAGGCGCGCGAGGCCTTCAACGCCGCCGTGCGGAGACTCGTGGCATGAACCTCGTGGCGGATCGAAAAGCGCCCCGGTCAGCGGAAAAGCCGACTCTCTACAGGCAAATCCGCCTCGACATCGAGCGTAGAATTCTGTCCGGCGAGTGGCCGCCTGGTCACCGCATCCCCTTCGAGCACGAGTTGATGGAAAGTTACGGCTGCGCGCGCATGACGGTGAACAAGGCGCTGTCGGAGCTCGCGCAGGCAGACCTGATCGAGCGACGGCGTCGGGCCGGCACCTTCGTACGTCGTCCCAAATTCCTGTCGGCAGTTCTGAGGATTCCCGACATCCGCGCCGAGATCGGCGCACTCGGTCGCAGCTACGGCTATGAGTTGATCCGCTGCTCGCGTCGCGTCGCAAATTCCGCCGACCGCGCGCGACTTGGGGTGCGGAAGGCCGGCAAGGTGGTCGCGATTGCGTGCCGCCACAGCGCGGACAATGTGCCTTTCGCCATCGAGGACAGGCTGATCGATCTCGATGCCGTGCCTGAAGCCGCAGTAGCGGATTTCGCGGTCGAACCGCCCGGCTCGTGGTTGCTGCACCATGTTCCATGGACGGAAGCCGAGCACTCGATCAGTGCTATCGCGGCCGACCAACGGGCCGCGGACGCCCTCGATATCCCAATCGGCGCACCTTGTCTTGTGATCGAGCGCCACACCTGGCGCCTTACGCGGCCGCTGACGGCGGTTCGCCTCCTCTATCCCGGCGAATCGCACAAACTGATTGCCCGCTTCAATGGTGGCTGAGAGCAATATCCCGCAGATGATGTCGCCGCAGGCTGTGCAAAGGCTTCACAATCGTTTCGCCCGCATCGGCACGCGCAAAGATCCTGGCGAATCGCTCGCAAGCCGGGTTGGAAGCCGTGTACCGCGCGCCAAAGTGGTGCAATGCTTAGGCTTACAAAATCTAATCGAAATCTTGATGATTTTTCGTTATGAGTCCCCTCGCGCTGGCAGATAGGATCGGCGCCGAGCTGCTGTGCAAAGCGAAGTCTGTCGAACGCCGTCTGGAGCCGTGAATGTCGAAAGATAGTGCCTCGATTTCGTGGAAGCACAGCCCTCACGATGCCGACGCCAGTGCCTATTCGAGAGATCACGACGTAAGCTTGCGGGGCGGACAGGTGGTCCGAATGTCCGCATCGGTGGGCTTCAAGGGCAACGCCGAATGTGCCGATCCTGAGCAGCTGTTTGTGTCGGCTGTTGCGAGCTGCCATATGCTGACATTTCTCGCGATCGCCGAATTGCAGGGTTATCGGGTCGAAAGCTATGTCGACAAGCCGATGGGAACACTGAGCAAGTCGGCCGAAGGAAAAATGGCGATCACCCGCATTGTGTTGGCGCCGACAATTCAATTTTCCGGAGACAAGACGCCGCATCCGGAGGCGCTGCGGAAAATCCACGCAGCCGCGCACAAGAACTGCTTTATCGGCAATTCGGTTAATACCGAAGTCACAGTGAAAGACGGCACTTGAGAGAATGAGGGCTGAGATGCAAGAGATGGTTCACACCGCAGAGCCGGTTCTCATTCGAAGCACGCAAGGCGGCGTCGTCACGCTGGAGCTTAACCGCCCGAGGCAGATGAACTGCCTCTCGGAGGCGTTGCTGTCCGCGCTTGACCTCGAGTTTGGACGGCTGTCCGTCGATCCGTCAGTCAAGTGTGTCGTTCTGGGCGGCAAGGGACGGGTATTTTGCGCGGGCCATGATTTGAAGGAAATGCAGTCAAAAGCTGCGCTGGAGTACTACAGGTGGTTGTTCTCCATGTGCAGCCGCGTGATGCAGTCGATCCGTAATCTACCGGTACCTGTGATTGCCAAGGTCCAGGGCGATGCGACGGCAGCCGGGTGCCAGCTGGTCGCGACTTGCGATCTTGCAATCGCTGCCGATACTGCTCGTTTTGCGGCCGCGGGCGTCAACATCGGCTCGTTCTGCGGGACGCCGGCGGTTGCGATTACCAGGAAGGTCGCGGCCAAACGCTCCTTTGAGATGCTCTTCACCGGCAGGTTCGTTGATGCTCCAGCCGCCGTGGAATGGGGATTGATCAATTCGATCGTGCCTGCCGCAAAACTCGACGCGGCTGTCGGCGAGCTGGCCAGCAAAATTGCCAGCAAAAGTGGCGTCGCGTTGCGGTTTGGGAAGTCGCTGTTCTACCGCCAACGCGAGCTAGGCTTAAGCGATGCTTACGAACTCGCGACGGAAGGGCTGGCGCAAAGCCTGATGGAGCCGGACGCGCACGAAGGGATCGATGCGTTTCTCTCAAAGCGTGAGCCACGCTGGAACGACTGACGCCGTTTTCGTTCTGGATCCTGGCCAAGCGCTGGCAGAGTCTCGTTCAGTTTGACAACAATGCGCCGAGGAAGGCCCAAAAGAGATCATCAAGTCCGGCGTGACCCATCGCCGCCGCATCGGAAAAGATTGCCTGCTACTCTGCCATAAGTTGAGCAACTAGGACGTAGATGCCCGTCGCTCGGGCTCAAAAAACCGCGGCCGATCGTGCGTGCTAACAGCTTGTCGACGGCATGGCTGGCATCCATTGGGAAGCCCGGCATCGCCGCGGCCGACTTGCAAACAAATCTACAATACTGGCGACGGCGGCGATATATGCTAAAAACCCGCGCAAATAGGCGAAATTCTCAAGAGTGAGCGGCCTTAATACAAGGAATGCGAGCCCGTCCGATGGATGCCATTGATTTGAAAATCCTGCGAGAGCTGCAGGCCGACGCGCGACTACCCAACCTCGCACTGGCCGAGCGGGTCGGATTGTCACCTTCGCCATGCTCTCGACGGGTCAAGCTGCTGGAGGACGCGGGCGTCATCGAAGGATATCGTGCGACCGTCAATCGGGCGGCGGTGGATCTAAAGCTGACTGTCTTTGCCGGCATCAAGGTCGAACGTCATTCTCACGAGAATGCCGACGCTTTTGTCACCGCCGTGCTGAAGCTGCCCGAGGTCGTGGCTTGCCACTTGGTGTCGGGCGATGTGGATTTCCTCATCGAGGTGGTCGTTCCTGACATGGCAACCTATGAGCACACGGTGCTTCGCAAGCTGCTGGCCCTTCCAACGATCCGCGACATCCGTTCCAGCTTCGCGATGCGCACCTACAAGGCCGGCGGCGCTCTGCCGCTTAGTGGTTGAACCCCGCAGAAGTGCGGGCTCTCCGGCTGGGAAGCATGTTGGAGTCAGACCGCTAGGGAATGATCCGGTCGAGCGCCCCAATCAGGTCTGCACGGATATCGTCGTAATCTTCGAGTCCAACCGAGAGACGGAGCAGACCGTCAGTAAAACCGTGCCTAGCCCGCTCATCGGGATCGTAGGTGGCGTGGGTCATGCTGGCGGGATGCTGAACCAGAGTTTCGGCATCGCCCAGACCACGGCACGTGTTGCGAGCCTCACGCCATCCATGAACGCTTTTCCCGCAGTCATGCCGCCCTTCAGCTCCAGAGCAATCATGCCACCCATTGCACGCATTTGCCGTTTGGCGATGTCCTTTTGCGGGTGACTATCGAGGCCGGGATAGTACACACGTGCGACGTTTGGATGAGCTTCCAGATCGTTGGCGAGCCGCTCGGCGATCGCGCAATGCCTGTCCATGCGCAGACTGAGTGTCTTCAGTCCTCTGAGGATCAAGAATGCGTCGAATGCAGAGATGCAAGCGCCAGTAAGCTCTTTGACCCCGACAAAGCGGAATTCGTCGATCATCGCCTTCCTTGCGATGACCGCTCCCGCGAGGAGATCGCCATGGCCGCCCAGATATTTCGTTGCCGAATGGACGACAATGTCGGCGCCGAGCGTGATGGGACGCTGAAGATAAGGCGTGCAGTAGGTGTTGTCGACCAGAAGAAGGACTCCCGATTTACGGCAGATCTCGGCGATATCAGCGATGTCGATAATCCGCATATTGGGGTTGGTTGGCGTCTCGGTGATCACCATCCTGGTGTGCGGACCAATCGTCGCCCTGAGGCTCGCGGGGTCGGTCAGGTCGACAAACCGCACCTTCACGCCGAAGCGGCCGATGTGATGTTCGAGCATGCCAAACGTGCAACCGTAGAGCATCTCGTCGGCTATGATCTCTTCGCCGCTCTTGACCAAGGTCCAGATGACCGAGGTCAGCGCTCCCATGCCGGATGAGGTTGCCAGCGCAGCTTCGCCTTCTTCAAGAGACGCCAGGCGGCTCTCCAAGACGGAGACCGTCGGATTGCCGACCCGGCTGTAGACGTAGCCTTCGGTTTTGCCGGCGAAGCGGTCGCTGCCAGTGTCGGAGTTGGCGAATGCGTAAGTCGAAGTCAGAAAGACCGGCGGGTTCAGCGCGCCATGGTAGGTCAAGGGATCGTAGCCGTCGTGAATAGCCCGCGTTGCAAAGCCGGGCATTTCGTTCGGTTTGGACATCGCAAACTCCTTTTCAGGAAGGCAGTGTAGCGGGAGCGCTGCGCGCGATGTTGCCAAAATTGGACGGCCTTCCGTACCCGGATGGCAGCTTTAGCCAGGCCCGTCCTTGCAACTGCAGAGTTGTGCCAAGCAAAAAACGCCCGCCTCTTACAGGCGCCTGGGACCAGCGCCCGAGATCGATACCCTGGCTTGGTCTACTCAGCCGGCAATTGGCAGAATTGTTCGCAAAACCTCTATTCGTTGGCAATCGTGCCACGATCCCAGCCCCAACCAAGCGAGATTGGCACCACAAACAAATTGTCCCTGAGTAGGATGAACGCGCCCTCGGGGAATGTCGCGTGGAGGGTCGAGCATCCCAATGGAACGAGTGCCCACTTTTCGAAGTCCGAACCTGGCTCGATCCGAGCTTGTTTGGCCGTTCGAGTGAAGCGGCTACCTCCCCTCATTACACTGAGATATCTTGCCGTAGCGCTGCGGACTGGAAGTTTTGCGGAAGCAGCAAGGGAGCTGCATGTAACGTCGGCTGCGATCAGTCATCAGATCAAGGCGCTCGAGGACGAACTCGGGGTGGAGCTGTTTGTCCGTCATCGGCGCAAAGTCAGTCCCACTGCTGCGGCCCGAGCCGCGTTGCCAATTCTGGAGGACGGCTTCTCGGCGCTGGCAGATGCAGTAACCCAGCTTCGTGCATTTGGCGAGACCAAGTGGATCATTACCGTTTGCGCTGAGCCGTTGTTTGCAACCAAGTGGCTTGTCCCTCGCCTTCATCGATTTTACTCGCGCTGTCCCGACGCAGAGGTACGACTTCAGACGAGCCAGAGCTCCATCGATGCAAAGAACGGCGAAGCAGTTGAAGCGGCAACGTTCCAAAAGACGGGAGTAGACCTGGCCGTGAGATTTGGCCACGGCCGGTACCCCGATCTCGAAACGTCCCATCTCTTGCAGATCTCGCTGGTCCCGGTCTGTTCGCCGGCTCTCGCCGATGATCTGCCGTTCTCATCGTGCAGTTCGATGATCCGCTATCCCCTCATCAGCGACAGATCGATGTTTCGCGCCTCGGAGCGGTTGAGCTGGCACGAGTGGTTCCGTCATTCCGGTCTCTCTCCGCCGGAGGGATACCGTGAGCGAGTATTCGGAAATGGCTTGCTGGCCCTGGAAGCTGCTGCAACTGCGCAGGGCACTTTGTTGACAAGCCGGCACTTGATTGAAACGGAGCTCGACACAGGAAAGCTTGTCATCGCGCTCGACTCGGAGCTTCCCTGTCAACTCGGATACTATGCGGTTTGTCCTTCGGCGTCTTTGGCACGCCCGGTCGTGCAAGCTTTTCGCAAATGGCTTGCGGATGAGGCGAGATGAAGCAAGGAGCCAGTTAAGCTGGTGCGACTGTAGAGGTGGCACGTCGTAAGGTGGTATCGCAGATGCAGCGCGACAGTCTCAGCGATGACTTGGCGTCACTCCGATGAGCTATCTCCTTACGGATCGACAGTTGGATACGACTGTAATCGGCCCAAGCAGAAATTCGAGGCAGAGAAGGCCAAGACCTCCCAACAGAGACCAAATTCCCCAACTTGCCAGGACCAGCGGATCAGAGCGCGCACTTTCGCCAGGAATTCCAGAGGCTGGACATGCGATCAGCGCGCGCCGGCCGAATGATGAAGATGACGCCGGGGAAAGCTTTCTCGGCTCGCCGATCGTGGTCCTCGGCAAGGGTCTTGAGCTGACTCGCAGGAGTCAAATGGGGGCCAGAGCGCGGCGTTTCCGGCTGCGACAAGTTCAAGACAAGTAGGCGTTGATAATCCGATCCAACAGCCGTCAAGGTTGGACGTTACAAGCCGCCTGGTTCATGCCTTGACCGAACCGGCGGTTAGGCCCGCGACGTAATGCTCGACGAAGAACGAATAGATCAAAGCCACCGGGATCGAGCCCAGCAGCGCCCCCGCCATGAGCTGGCCCCAGTAGAACACGTCGCCGCGGATCAACTCTGCGATGACGCCGACCGGAACGGTGCGCACCGAGGTCTTGGTGAGAAAGATCAAGGCGTAGAGAAACTCATTCTGCGAGAGTGTGAAGGCGAAGATGCCGGCCGAAATGAACCCCGGTATGCACAGCGGCAGGAAGATGGTCCACATTGTCTGGAGCCGGCTGGCACCGTCGATTCGCGCCGCCTCTTCAAGCTCCTTTGGAACGGTCTTGAAATAGCCGAGCAGGAGCCAGGCGCAGAACGGCACCAGCATCGTGGGGTAAGTCAGAATTACGGATGTCAGCGTGTTGCCGAGGCTGAGCCGGTTGATCACGTCCGCGAGCGGGATGAACAGCAGCGGCTGCGGTACGAGGTAGATCGCCGCAATCGTTACTGCAATCAGCGAGGCACCGGCAAAGCGCATACGCGCCAGCGGATAAGCGAGCATGGTGCCGAGGATCAGCGAGATCGCCGTCGCTATAACCGCCACCAGCATCGTGTTCCACGTCCACAGAAGGAAGCTCGACTTGGTGAGAAGGTCGACATAGTGCTTGAGCGTCGGCGCGTGCACCATCAGCGGCATCACGTTCTTGTTGTAGAGCTCGGCGTTCGGCTTGATCGACGTGATCGCCATCCAGTAGAAAGGAAATAACGCCACCACGAGAAAGAAACCGACCGGCAACCAGATCCGCACGGCCTGCCTGATGCGCCCTTGGCCAGTTACCATCATTCCCTCCTGAGGTAGATGGTCAGCGCCACGATCAAAAGCGCGAGCGCCGGCAGCATCGCCAACGCCACGGAGGCCCCAAGCCCCAGTTGGCCTGCGCCCATGGCGATGTCGAACGCGTAAGTCGCAAACAGTTGCGTCGCGTTCGCTGGCCCACCGTGCGTCAGGACGTAGACGAGCTGGAAATCGGCGAACGTGAAGATGACCGAGAACAAGGTGACGATCAGGATGATCGGCCGCAACATCGGCAAGGTGATGAAGCGGAACCGCGCCCATCCGCCGGCGCCGTCGATGGAGGCCGCCTCGTAAAGTTCGGAAGGTACCGTTTGAAGCCCGGCAAGCAGGGTAATTCCGTAAAAGGGCAGGCCTCGCCAGGTGTTGATGATGATGATCGAGACCATCGCAAGCGTCGGATCGCCGAGCCACGATGGACCCGGCTTGGGCCAGCCCAGCGTCACCAGAAGCCGGTTGACGACGCTGAATGCCGGATCAAGCATCCACAGCCAGGCGACGGTGCTCAGCACGGTTGGAACGATGAACGGCAGGAGCAATAGCGCGCGAACCAGGTTCTTCATGCGGAAGTGCTGGTTCATGGCGAGCGCCAGGCCAAGCCCGCCGATCATCTTCAAGAGCGTCGCGACGACGGTATAGACAAACGTGTTGATCGCAACCCGCCAGAAGACTGGATCATGTACGTCGGTGACGAAATTCTTCAGCCCGACGAAGGTACCGGTGTGCGCGACCGGCCGATCTTGCAGACTGAGCAGGATACCGTAGAAAAAAGGATACCCGACGAGTGCCGCAAGGAACGCGAGCGGCGCGGCCATCATCAACCAGCTGAATACGCTTTGACGGTCCAGCACCACCGCGAGCGGAACACGCCGGCGCGCCGCGCCGGCAGGTACGAGTAGACGCTCGGAAGCAATCGTCATGACTCAGGCCGACCGATAGATGCCCCTTAGTTGCGCCGCGGCGTCTTTTACGACGTCCTTGGTCGCCGCACCGGCACAGGCCTTGGCAAACATGTCGATGACGACGTATTTTGCCATGCTTTCGGCCAATTGGGGGCTTGCCGGAGCGGGCCAACCCGGCAGATGGGCGTTCGCAAGCGCGTCGCGGTAGGGCAGATTGCGTGGCTCGACGTTCCACATCGGCGCGTTGTCGTAGCCGTGGAGCAACGGCTGGTAATAGGAATCCGCGATCGCGTACCAGCCACCCAGCTGTTTCGGATCCATCAGCCAGCGCATGAAGGCACGCGCCTCCTCCCGGACCGGCGAGAAACTGAAGATCGAATGGCTGATCGAGTTGAGAAGGTGGAAGCGCCCCTTCGGTCCCGCCGGATTCATCGCCTGGTCGGTGACCTTGCCAATCTCGGGAAACTCGCGCTTGGCAAACCACAAGATGCTCTCGGCATTGTTGGTGCAGGAGATCTGCTCCGCCATCCATGCTTTGTTGTTGCTTACGTCGGTCCAGCCGAGGACGTCGTCGAGCATCGTGTCTTTGAAGAACTTGCGGCAAAAATCGATCGCACGTGCCGTCTCGTCCGAATCGATCACGACGGTCTTGCCGTCACTTGCGACCTCGGCGCCGCCGTAAGACCACAGCAGCGGGTACAGCCAGCCGTGGTTATCGCCGAAGCCGTGGCCGAGTTCGAAGCCGAAGGGGTGGTCCTTGGCCTTCAGCTTCTTGCCGACCTCGTAGAGGTCTTCCCAGGTATCGGGGAACTTCTTGACGCCGACCTCGGCGAACCAGTCGGTTCGCCAGTTCATCAACTGACCGATGTTGCTGAAGGGGATTGCCTTCCATTGGCCGTCCACGACGACAGCCTCCCTGCCAGCATCGTACCAGCCGCCTTGCGCCTTACCGACGTCCTCCGCGATGTCGCCGACGTCGAGATATTTGTTGCTGAACTGGATAACCTGGAGCAGACCGTTCATCGTGATGTCAGCACCCGACCCGGTCTCGGCGATAGTGCTGATCCGTGTCGGCAAGCTGCCCACACTGGTCACCTCGTAATTGACCTTGATGCCCGTTTCTTTTTCGTACGCAGGGGCAAGCGTGTTTGCCACATATTCATCGAAGGGCTTGATGAACGAGCTTTCGTGCAGGATCGTGATGGTTTTCTCTGCAGCGCCGGCCGGTTCGGGCCGGCTCATCATCACCGCGGTGCTCGTCGCCGCAAGCTTGAGAAAATCCCGCCGTGTCGCCGGCTGATTGGTGACCCGCGTCGTCATGGCACGTCCTCCCTCCGTTGATGGCCCGGCGGTTTGGCTGCCCGCTTCTTGCTTGGACAATTGCAAGACTACATCAGTGCGGAGTTTGGCACAGTCCAGAATCTTGATCGTGTGGTGCGTTCTTATCGTTCTTTAGTTCGAAGATCGGACGGCCATGAGCCGACGGAGCACACCTCGTGGGGCCTCGAAGCGCCGCAATCGGAACAAGGGCAACATTGCTGACAGAATTTCGATGTCCTTGCCGAAGTCACCTGTGGTCGAGAGTAGGCAGGGGGCCACGCCGCCTACCGTTACTCAATCATCGAGCATGGCTTGCAGATGGTGCCGAAGCTCGTCAACAGTGGAAGCAACGCAAGACGCGCCCGCTGCGGCGAGCCGCTCTGCCCCGTGATATCCCCAGCTGACGCCCATCGACCTCACGTTGGCCGCCCGCGCCATTTCCATGTCATACGTCGTGTCGCCGACAAAAAGCGCGTCTTCGGGTCTAGCGTTTGTGGCCGCAAGCGCCTGGAGAAGCATTGCGGGATGAGGCTTGGAAGGCGCCATGTCTGCCGCCTGGATGGTTTGAAAGAAATCCCTCCAGCGAAGCGCCGCCAGCGCGGGAGCAATTGTCACCGACGTGTGACCCGTGGCCATTGCAAGCGCGATATTTGGAGTGGAGCTCAAATCGCGCAGAAGGTCAGCTATTCCATCGAACGGCCTTTCCGCGAATGCGGGATCGGCTCTGAGTGTTGGGAGCAGCAGGTCATAGGCTTTCACCATGTCGCGGATCGGCGCTTTTGGGCCGGCCAGTTGAGCCAGAATGACATCGAGTGTTTTTCCAACCAAGGCCAGACTGTGGGTCGGCAAAGGAAGCGGCAAGCGGAATTCAGAAAAGACGATACGATGGCTCTCCAGAATCAGGGAGCGGCTGTCCACCAGCGTTCCGTCGAAGTCGAAAATGATCAGCTTCACTTTGCCTTCCGTTCAGATTTGCTCGCAGCAATGCACCACATTCGCTCCAAGAGTCTCCAAATTGCAGATTGCACGCGATGGTACGCAATATCTCACCGGTGCAGGCAGGAATAAATGCGAACGAGCGCTCGCGCCTGCACCGGGACCACACGGTCGGCGTCTCTGTTTTGCGTCGCGGTTGCGCACGCAAGCCAGAAGTAATTTCCCGCGGGATCGATGACGAGCCGGGTTGGCGAGAAGTTCGCAAGGATCACCGACAAGTAGGGTATAGTTGAAAACCAGGATAGAGCGTTCAGACTTGGCGAAATCCGCCCAGACGAAACGAAATGCGGGTCTCCCAACGATGGATCTGTTTCTTGTCCCGTTGCAAGCGTCGCTATGGCATTTCGGTAACCCGTCCACGCGCTGACGAATTTTCCGGTTTCGACCGCGTGGACCGACGTCGCGAGCACAAATGCTGCGGCGAACGCATAAACGGCCTGGCGATTGGGTAAGATCAAGAAATGCTGCAGCTTGGCCAGCGGATAAACCGTGATTTCATCTTCGGCCATTGCTGACAATGCCGCCACCGCGCCAAACACTGGAGTCAAAAGGACCAGTGCCGTGCGCAGGTAGTAACGACTACTCGCGTGGACGGAGTGGTCGAACTGCAGCCAATAAATGCACAACCCCAAAAGCACAATTCCGAGCGAATAGATCCATGCTCGTTCCGCATACAGCGTGGACGTCGCTACGAAGATCGTGCCAAAGGCTGTCAGCGTCGCCGCTAGCAACAGGACGACATTCACCTCGAATATTTCAGGATTGAAGAAATGCAAAGCGGCCCGCAACAGCACGGCGGCATAGTAGTCGTCAGGCGGAAACACGAATTTTGAGGCGGCGGCCAATATGAGAATGGCGACCAAACCAGTCACCGCGCGCAGGAACAGGACGCTTCGCAAACCGCGCGGAACGAGGGTCATTACAATGACAAGCAGTAATACCAAGGCTCCCTCATGCGCGAATGCAAGCATGAGTCCCGCAACGAATACGAGAATTGCTCCAACAATAGTCTGTTTGGCGTAGTGACTGATCGCCAATGCTGGCCAGAAAATCGCGTGGGCCAGCCACATCTCGGTTGGAAACCCGAAGACAAGCGGACACAGCAGAGCGGTCGAGCAGCAGGCGTAGAAGAAGATGGATCGACAAGGCGAGCGATCGGCAAGGTAGGTTGTAATCAGCCCTATCAAGGGAGCGCCATAGAAGAGCAGCCCGTAAGCGATAATTCCGGGCCATGGCCTGCCAGTAGCGCCGACTACCGCCTCCGCCGGCAGTAGAGTCAAGAGAAAGACTGACGATCTCCCGGAGATATTGTGCCAGTGAAATGCCCAAACGTCTTGCACCGCGACGGCATAGGAAAACATCGCACCGTCGCCGTAAAGTTCAAGCTCATAACAGAGGGCGAGGACAGGGAACGCGACCGCCCAGCCCAAACCGACGCTTACAACCAACAGCCGAAGGGCATGAGCGTCGAGGTTGGTCGAAAGTACGGCCATGTCACTTGTCTTGCGCGGGGCACCACAGCGCTCGTGCAGATAAAGGCGTCGGCTCCATTTATCGCAATGTCGCCTGTAGCGGAAGGCGGCCTCGACGGTCCCTAGGGCTTCTCAGAGGCCAGTGTCTTCAAATTGAAAAGGTGATGCCCGGACCGCGATGCTTTCGTCGTTAGATACCGCTTGTTGTGTGGATTGACCGGAGCTTCCAGCGGTACGCGCGCAGCAATCTCGATCCCGCCTCGTTCCAGACCGTCGAGCTTCGCGGGATTGTTGGTGAGCAACCGAATCCGTGAGCAGTTCAGCAATTGAAGCATGCGCGCGGCAATGCCATAATCGCGTTCATCATCGTCGAAACCAAGCGTCGTGTTTGCATCGAAGGTATCGAGACCTTGGTCCTGCAACCCGTAGGCTCTCATCTTGTTTGCAAGGCCGAGGCCGCGGCCTTCCTGAGCAAGATACAGAATGATCCCGCCACCGAGATCCTCGACACGGGTCAAAGCGAGTGCGAGTTGGTCGCCACAATCGCACCGCCTTGAGCCGAATACGTCTCCGGTCAAGCAGGCCGAGTGAAGCCGGACAGGAACCGGCTTGGCGAAATCGGGCTTGCCGACAACGATAGCCACCTGGTCGGCGCCTGCTGCGTCGCGAAACACAATGAAGCGTGCCGTAATACCAGACGCGAGCGGAACCAGGGCTTCGCTGGCGATAACCAGCGAATTGACGACATCGATTGCAAAGCGGTCGATCGCGCCCGCATCGACATCGACAATCGATTGAGCCAGTCCAACGTGTCGGCTGACTGCGTCGGCGGCAAGTACCGCAGGCAAGCCTCGGGACAGCTTGGCGAGTTGAACGGCCGCTGCGGAGGCGACACTCGCCACCTTGGCCTCCACGATCGAATGGCTCTTCGGCTCGGTCACCAGATTGATGACATCGTCGGCGTAAAACCCTTCGGGTATTCGCACGGCCATCGGAGCTGATGCGTCCAAACCGATCGCCAGCGCGCGCTCTCGTGTGATGATAAGATCCGGTATCGCGGGCCGGCAAAGCGACATGAATTCGGCCAGTCGGGCGTTATTGAGACCCTCGACCGGTAAAATAAGCAACATCTCGCCGGCTGCATTGAGCCGAACCGGCCTTCTGGCTTGCAGTTCCCCCAAGGTGCGGCTAACGCTGATGTACTCGGGGCTACCGAACAAGGCAGAACTCGACGACGACTGCGCGGCGCGCATTCACGAAACCTCTTTCACTGGGCGCGTCCGTACAAACACCACTACTCCCAAATCATTCCGGTCGAAATCAGGTGATTTTTGTGCCAGATTGAACGACAGTAGCATTGATCCCGAATCCAACTCGTCCCCTGACTCCGACCGTGCAACTCAGCAGCTTCCCAGCCGGTAAACTCGCGCCCAGTGATCACTGGGAAGACTTTGTCCATCATTTTCGCAACGGACAGCAGTCTCTTCCGCAAATTTGGGCGGATCTGTTTGGCCCCTTGCGCAAGGGCGTTGTCGACGATCTGGTGATCGTTGGTCAGCTCGGCCAATCGCTTGATGGTCGAATCGCGACAGCTACCGGCCATTCGAAATACATCAATTGTCCTGCCGGCATCGACCACCTTCATCGGTTGCGTGCGCTGGTCGATATCGTCGTCATCGGGGTCGGAACAGCCATAGCTGATGATCCGCAATTGACGGTCAGGCATGTCAGCGGTCCTCAGCCGGCTCGTGCTGTGATTGATCCGAGGCGGCGCCTTGGAGATGGCGCTCGGATGTTCGCCGACGACGGCATCCGACGTTTTCTGATCACGGCCGAAGGGACACGCTGCGCATCGCCTCCGGGTGTCGAGATCATCGCCCTGCCTGCGCACGAAGGCAACATTGAGCCGTCGGCCATTGCCTGTGCCTTGGCGCGTGCCGGGATGCGCAGAATCCTGATTGAGGGAGGCGCCGACACGGTTTCGCGCTTTCTTGCGGCCCGGTGTCTCGACAGACTCCACGTGACCGTCGCGCCCATCATGCTGGGTAGCGGAGGTCCCGGAATAATCCTGCCGCCGCGCGAGCGCGCGGATCAAGCGCCACGCATACCCGTTCGCGTTCACGAGATGAAAGGCGACGTCTTGTTCGATTGCGATCTGACCGCTCAGCGCATCGAACTCGGAAATGCGAAGAAATCGACGTGACCGACGCGCATCGATGAAAGACCATGGCTGAGTACGGCTTTGCGCCGCGCGAGCCAGGAGGCGATTTCGACGCCTGACATTGTTTGCATGTCGTGCGCAGCGTTCGCCCAGCCTTCAAGCAGTTCGTTTTGCATCTCGCGATCGTCCGGCCCGATGACCCAATCAGAAACGCCGCTTGTGACCGAATATCCAAGCGCATGAAACCCGGCGATGGCCGAGCCCGCTGCCGACGGACCGAGTGCCGGCCCAAAGCCCTTGTGAGTGCGCTGATGCGCGTTCACGGCGAAAACAATCTCGGCATCGACCGGATCAGCGGGCGACAGGTCGATGCGGCCGTCATATGTCAGCGCCGCATAGACTGGCAAGCCGCGCGCTGCGACCGCGTTCAGAAATTGATTCAACCAACTCTCGGAGACCAGATCAAGCAACGCGGAGATCGTGATCAAGTCGATTGTGCGCCCGAGTGCCGCCTCTAAATTGCGACTGAGGTCGAGTGGCACGGCATTTAACCTGACGTCTCGGTCAAGATTGTGCTTGGCGGCAAGCCCAAGCAGATCGGGGTCGTTATCGACCAGCTCCCAACGCTGCCGTGACGGGAGCTGCTTGTGCAGTGCACGAACGGTCGAGCCAGAACCACAGGCAAGGTCGAGGATATCCACCGAGGCAGCAGATTTGAGTGAATCTGTCACAACCTTGAGCACGTCCAGATTCCGCGCAGCCAAATCATACCGCTCGCGCAGAGCCAGCCAAGCGGCCGTAAATCGGCTCATTGCAGCCTCTCTAGCGCGCTGCCGAAAATCACTCCGGATTGAGGCCAGGTCGGCAGATACTGCGCCGCGGCAAATGCCCCCTCCGCCAGCCGCAGGCGCAGGCCGGTGTCGGTAAGAACACGATGCAGGGCTCCCGCCAACTCGGCTGAATTGCCCGGAGTGACCAGCAAGCCAGCCTCGTTTGGGACCGTTTCCGCTATCGCTCCTGTCTTTGTGCCGATCACCGGCAGGCCATGTGCCAGCGCCTCTGAAAAGGCCATTCCGTATCCTTCAAAATAGGACGCGAGGACGAAAAGGTCGGCGGCATCGTAGAGGGTCGCCAACCGTTCCGGTGATACGGCCCCGAGCACTGCTATTCGGTCGGCGAGTCCATGACGTGCTATTTCGGAACAAAGCTTTGCGGCGGACGCGGGATCGCGCGTGAGATCGCCGGCGATCGTCAGGCGCCACGGCAGACCGACAAGCGTCACGAGTGCCGCGACCAGCACGTCAAACCCTTTACGCGGCACCACGGCACCGACTGACAACAGGTGAGGCACGCCGATGTCCCGGCTTCCCCGAGCCCGCGGTGAGGGATCGTTGCCGGGCCGCGCCACCGTGATGCGGTCGGTCGGCACGCCGTAGTCAGACGCGACAATCCGTGCGGTAGCAGGACTCGTCACGACCACTGCCCGACTTGAAACCAAGGCGGTCCGTTCGCTGCGGCGGAGAAGGTCGCTTTGGTCGGAAGACAAACCCGATTCCAGCGCCAACGGATGATGCACCAGCGCGAGCAGCGGATTTCGGCGTGCAAGCTCCGAAGCAACGTCCGGCAGAACGCCCAACGCCAGGCCGTCGACGACAACCGGCTGACCCGGTTCGACCTTCATCAGCCGTGCGCGCGCTGCGGATCGGGTCGCTTGATTGGGCCAAGGAAATCCCTCGCCAACATCAACAAGCTCGATGTGCCAGCCCAAGCGCTCGAGCTCGTGGATGATGCGCCGATCGTAAGCGTAGCCGCCTGTCGGGGTTTCGAGACTCCCCGGTACGACGAAAGCGGCCCGCTTTACCACAAGAGCGCCTCGTACTGCGCGCGCGCCACATGCGATTCGGAAAGAGTAATACGGATGGCCTTGAGCTCGCGGCCGTCGCGGCCAAGCTCGCCGGCACGTGCGGGCTTGGCCAGACTGTCAAAGATAAACTTCGAAAGAAACTCGGTTGTCGTGTTGACGGACTTGAACTCGGGCAATTCGTCGAGATTACGATAATTCAATGGTGCCAACGCCGCTCGTAACGCATCGTGTGCACGGCCGATGTCGATGACAATGCCATTGCCATCGAGTGTCTCGGCGATGAACGCCGCATCGACGACGAATGTCGCGCCATGGAGATTTTGCGCGGGTCCAAACGCCGCACCCTGGAAGGAATGAGCGATCATGATGTGATCGCGAACTTCGACTGTAAACAAGGTGGCTCCCTTAAGGATAGGAAATGGGTTGGCAGAGTATTCCGCTTTCAGCATCGAGAATGCCCGGCAGTCGTTTGACCGAATCCTGAAAACCGATCGTCGGCGCGAGCAATGCGTCGAGTCGCGGATCTTCAAGCAGCGCGACGGCGGCGGCGAGGCGGCGGACGTGCGTCCACCGCGGCCGGCGTGACGGGGCAATCTTTCCCACCTGGCTTGAGATCAGTCGAAGCCGACGGCTGTGGAAGGAACCTCCAAGCATCACGCTTACGGATGTGTCGCCGTACCAACTCATTTCAAGAACGGTCGCCTCTTCGCCAGCCAGTTCGATCGCCGTCTGCAGCCCGTCGGCAGAACCGCTGGCATGAACGACGAGATCGCAATTGCCTCTCGCATCCGCGGGCCTCGCAAAATCAACCCCGAGCGCTTTCGCTAATTCCACCCTGCGCGGATTGATGTCGATGAGCGTAACGTCGACGCCTGGGATGCGTCCGCAGAGATAAGCTACGAGCGCTCCCACGACGCCGGCGCCAACGACTGCTATGCGATCCGACGGCCCGGGCGTTGCATCCCACACGGCATTGAGGGCGGTTTCCATATTGGCGGCAAGCACCGCTCGTTGCGGAGGCAGCGCCTCCGGTATTTCTACCGTCGCGCTGGCGGTGATGTTGAACACATCCTGGTGCGGATGGAGGGCAAAAACTGTCCTGCCTCGCAGTCCCCCAGGGCCACCCTCGATGCGACCGACGCAGGAGTAGCCATACTTGACCGGAAACGGAAAAGTGCCCGCCATGAACGGCGCGCGCATCCTCTCAAACTCGCTTCTGGGTATCTTTCCGTTGAAGACAAGCGCCTCCGTGCCGCGGCTGATCGCGCTATAGAGGGTCCGGACGCGTATTTCATCCCCTTCCGGGGCCGCAATGGCTTCCTGACGAATCTCCACTTGACCCGGACCGCAATACCAGAGGGCCGAGGCAACATCGGTGCTATTACTGACGGCCATTTTCTTCCATCTCGGCCTGGAATTGCCAGCGGGTTGACGTGTTATAAGAAGTAGTCTGCACTGCCTGCCGATAAATTAGAAGCCGCCACATTCGTGCTGGAGCATACCCCGCCCCAAATGGTGCAAGCTTGTCTCGCCGAGGAGAGCATGACGGCTCGGCGGATCATCTTCGCTGCGCTATTTGTCGGTACCTTGGCTGCGACCTTGGGGCTTGCTGTATTTGCATTATCGCCAGGAGGATTTGGGGTCTTCGACCTCACGACACTCGTGTTGTTTGCCGCGACTTTGCCCTGGATGGTCGCTGGATTCTGCAATTCGCTGATCGGCTTCGTCGTCTTGCGCTTTGCCACCGATCCTGCCGTGGCGGTCACGCCGATAGCCGCGCGTGTACGAAACGACGAGATCGTGACGGCGTCAACTGCGATCCTGTTATGTGTCCGTAACGAGCTGCCGGCCCGGATATTGCGAAACCTCGAACCGATGCTGGCGGGGATCGAAGCTTCGGGTTACGGAGACCGTTTCCACCTGTACGTCCTCAGCGACACCAGTGATGCCGTAATCGCCGGCATCGAGGAGACGCATTTCTCGGATTTGGCCGAGCGTTGGCGCGATCGTGTCACGGTCACCTACAGACGCCGCACCGTCAACACGGGCTACAAGGCCGGCAACATCCGGGACTTTTGTGAGCGCTGGGGCGACAGCCACGAATTCGCGGTGACGCTTGATGCCGACAGCTTCATGACTGCGAGTGCCATTCTCCGACTGGTCCGCATCATGCAAGCGGATTCCAGGCTGGGTATCCTGCAAGGACTCGTCGTTGGGCTGCCGTCGACGAGCCTGTTCGCCCGCATTTTCCAGTTCGGGATGCGACTTGGCATGCGCTCCTACACCATTGGCAGTGCATGGTGGCAATCCGATTGCGGACCCTACTGGGGACACAACGCTGTCCTGCGTCTGGGGCCCTTCCGGAAGTATTGCAATCTCCCCGTTCTGAAAGACGGTGAAGCGGAACGACATGTTCTCAGCCACGACCAGATCGAGGCAGCGCTGATGCGGTCTGCCGGCTACCATGTGCGCGTAGTCGCTGAGGAGGATTTGGGATGGGAAGAGAATCCGCCGACGCTGCTCGAATTCATGCGCCGCGATCTGCGTTGGTGTCAGGGAAACATGCAATATTTCCGATTTCTCTCGCTTGCGAACCTCAATCCCGTGAGCCGCTATCAGTTGATGCTCGCCATCGCCATGTTTCTCGGATCTCCAGCCTGGATCGGCTTGCTCGTACTGTCCACGATCGCCCTTGTAGTGTTTGACAGTCCCGCCCGCTTCATTCGTGCCGATGTCGGGAACCTTCTTTTCATTTGGGTGCTTGTGATGTGGTTCTCGCCGAAAATTGCGACGTTCATCGACCTCCTGCTTCGACCCGATGCCCGCCGCGCGTTCGGCGGCATAGGACGCATCGTCGGCAATTTCGCTCTCGAAACCCTGTATTCGATCGTGCTGTGCCCGATCCTGTGGATCAGCCACACCTTTTTTCTTGCCGGTCTGCTTTTCAATCGCGAGATTGGCTGGATCGGGCAGGTACGGGACGACCACGCGGTATCGCTGAGATCTGCGCTCTCCAACCTATGGCCGCATATGCTGATTGGGAGCGCTGCGATTGCACTGGTATCGGCAACCCAGCCGGCCGCGCTGCCGTATGTTCTTTGTCTCGCAGCGGGGCCGGCTCTCGCGGTACCGTTCGCAATGATAACCGCCTGGGCTCCGCTTGGCAGGCTCGCTGTGCGCATCGGCATTGGCCGGCTTCCGGAGGAGACATCGGCGCCACAGGAGTTGCGGTTGTTGTCGTTACCCGCCCTCCGTCTGTTGGTTCGGCCTGCCATCTCAGGCTCGGTGTAGCGGTGTTCGGCACCCTCAGGACCGCGCGCGCCACCGTGCGATCTTTGCGCATCTATTACGGCAACAAGGCGCGTGCCGCAGCAATGGACAGGCTCTATTCTGTCTTTGTCCAGTCGGGCGACCTGGTATTCGACGTCGGCGCTCACGTCGGCGACCGCATTGCCTCGTTCCGCCGACTTGGCGCGCGGGTCGTCGCGGTCGAACCGCAGCACGCAATGGCGGGAGTTCTCAAGCTTCTCTACGGCCTCAGCAGTGCGGTTGCGATCGAAGAAGTGGCAGTCGGACGCGAGCCAGGCAGGGCTCGCATGCTGATCAACGCCGATAACCCCACCGTGTCATCGGTATCGCGGGCGTTTGTTGACGCTGCGCGCGGCGCACCCGGCTGGGAAAGCCAGCATTGGACCAAATCCCTGGAAGTCACCGTCACAACGCTCGATGCCTTGATCGCCAAGCATGGACGTCCGGCTTTCATCAAGCTGGATGTGGAGGGTTGCGAGGCGGACGCATTACAGGGAATGTCGCGGGCGGTGCATGCGTTGTCGTTTGAATTCACAACGATCCAGCGAGGGGTTGCTCTTGCATGCATCGAGCGCTGCAAGGTTTTGGGGTACACCCGCTTCAATGCCGCTCTTGGAGAAAGCCAAGTTCTTGTAGGCGATTGGGTAAGTGCCGAGGACATCGCACGTTGGTTGACCGAGTTACCGCAGAGGGCCAATTCCGGGGACGTCTATGCCGTCGTGGAATGATTGTCGGCGGCAATCCTTCCTGGTTGGTTCCGCCGCCGCCCTCCTCGCCGCCGGTTATGGCTTGACGCTGTCGGTCTTTTATCCGGGCATCATGACTTACGACGCCAAATTCATTTACGAAGACATGGGAAAAGGCACTTTCGGCGATTGGCAATCCCCGTTCATGACGTGGCTGTGGGGCCTGATCGATCCTATCGCGCCCGGCTCAGGCAGCATGTTTCTGCTGATCGCTACGTGCTATTGGCTGGGCTTTGGTCTCCTGACGATTGTCCTTGCGACGCGAGCCAAGTGGAGCGCGCTGTTGCTGCCGATACTGGCTCTCCTCCCCCCGGCGCTGGCATTTGTCGCCATCATCTGGCGGGACGTGTTGTTCGCGACCTGCTGGCTGATTGCCGCAACCATCGCTTTTGCCGCTTCCGGACGGTCATCACCAATCAGGCTCCCGGCACAAATGCTCTCGCTTGCGCTGGTTGCAATGGGCGTCCTGGTGCGGCCGAATGCCTTGCTCGCCGCTCCAGTGCTCGCCGCCTATGTCATCTGGCCGTCCCAATTTTCGCTCCGCCGGACAACGATCCTCTTTGTTCCTGCCGTCCTCGGCTTCTTTGCCGTCGTGCAGCTTGTCTATTATGGCGCGCTGGGCGCGACACGGCAGCATCCGTTACAGTCGATCATGATATTCGACCTTGGTGGCATCAGCCATTTTGCGAAGGAAAACCAATATCCGGTCGATTGGACCGAAGCGCAAAACACGCAGCTGTTGAACACCTGCTACCAGCCTACTCAGTGGGACATCTACTGGCGGCTTGAGCCTTGCGATTTCGTGATGGCAAAAATCGAGCGAGAAAAAGCCCTGTTTGGTACGCCCGCAATACCGAAAGCCTGGTTGCTTGCGATCCTGCGGCATCCGCTCGCATATTTGCAACATCGCCTGGCCTTCATGTGGAACTTTCTCGCCGCGGACAATTTGACGATGTGGCTGGTGGATG
>Ga0335080_10000952_pt1 | contig 27609 bp, 22 predicted proteins | sample Lox_Sample_34_FD_206720 | JGI IMG/M metagenome (GOLD analysis project Ga0335080, IMG submission 206720) | Soil microbial communities from Loxahatchee National Wildlife Refuge, Florida, United States - Lox_Sample_3.4 | ecosystem: Environmental > Terrestrial > Soil > Wetlands | place: USA... | reverse complement strand
TCGGTTCGCCGTGTCCGAGCATGCGGCCGTTGATGGTGAAAGATCGATATCCAACCTCATATCCGTGCGGCATGCCTTTCGACAGCGATGCCTTCATCGCGGATTCGCCCCGGTCTTTGAGTTCCTTCACCTCGAGGGGAGGCAGGAAATCCTGAGGCATGTCTCCGCCGCGGCTGAAGGTCGGCTCGAATTCCTTCAGGACGAGGAACACTTCGCGATCATGGTTGCCCGGTTCATTCTGTCCTTCGATGTAAACCGGGCCGACCTCTCCGCCGTACTGACCGGCAGACAGATTGGGGCCGCCGCGATTGTGAGTGTGGTAGAAGCGGAAGCCCACGGGGCGCGGAGTGAATGTGATTCGGCGCTGGCCATGCGCCGGGACGAACGGCGTCCCCTCTTCCGAAGCGCCATCAACATCTACCGGGACCATCTGTCCGTGCCAGTGCAACTGTTCCGGAGCATCCGTGTCGTTGAGGATTTCGACCGTGACTGGCTGCCCCTCTTTGAGGCGAATCAGCGGCCCAGGGAACTGGCCGTTATAGGTAGTCAGGGAAATGATGCGGTTGGGAGCGATCTCAACCGGAGAAACCTTGATGCGCAAAGTGTAGTCTGCAGCTTGGGACTCGACGGCTTGCGCAGGGGCTTTCGCCGTGCTGGTTTCACCCAGGATCTCTATTCGCGGCAGAAGAATCGCACCGGTGGAAATTGCGGCGGTCTTCAGGAATCGGCGTCTTGACTCGCGATTGCTTTGCATTGGTAGACCTTCCATTAAGAGCCCGAAAGCAATTCGTCGACTTTACGTGGATGCTGAGCTTGATTGCGGGGAGCAGTGAAATGTTGTCCGTTTCTACGGAGTCTCAAAGGCGAAGACCATCCCAACATCAGCCTTTAGGCGGCAACATCCTGGAAATGATCGCCGCGACCGTGGTTGGTTCGTGCTGTCCCAACGCGCCTTCCAGGGTGTAGGAACGCTCGAAGGCGTTGGGTCCGGTAATCTTCAGGTCCCAGCGATCACTTCCTTTGGAACCCAGGATTACGACCCGCCAGTCACCTGGGCGGTCCGCCAGGATGTGCTCGATCCTTGCCACCAGGTCTCGTTGCAGGGTCGCGTCACCGGTATTCTGGGTTTCGATCGTTACTGGCATATAGAGAGTCTACGACATGTTCTTGCTTCATATTTGAGGAAGCTTACTGGAGAAAATCTTAAACCGCTGAGATCGCGGAGGGTTCGCGGAGGCCGCGGAGAAAACGTCGGAATTCGGGTGGGGCTATGCGCCGCTCATTTCGCTTACCGGCGCGCCCGATGGGCCATCTACAAAGGTAATTAGGCGGCGGGAGGCTGGGGAACCAATAATTAAAAACGACACGTCTGAAATCATCCTTGGTGATCCCATGTCTTTCCGCCAATTGGTTGTGCTTCTTGCATTTCCGCTCATGACAGTAGCAGCCTTCTCCAGCGACAAGCTCATCGCGCTGACTTTCGATGACGGACCGCGGCCTTATGTGCTGTTCGGGTCGAAGGGAGAGCATCCCGGCCCCGGTCTGGTCAGCGTACTCGACAGCAACAGCGTGAAGGCGACGTTTTTCGTCGTGGGATGGCGTCTGACGCCGAATACCTGGGGAGAGAAGCGGGCCGAGGAGAATGTCGGGATCACGTGCCTGGATGCGGCTCACCGGTTGGCAGGCGATGGCTACGAACTGGAAGATCACACCTACAGCCACATCGAGCTGCGCGGGGCGGAACGGAAGCACGGAGAACAGTGGGTGCTAAGCGACGTGAATCGCGGCGCGGAGGCGATCAAGGCCGTAACGGGCACGCAGCCGCATTATTTGCGTCCTCCGGATTGGATCATTACCGATGATGCCCGACGTGACCTGGAGCGGCAGGGATACCAGCTGCTGACCATCTCTTCGGAGAATCCAATTGCCTTACGGGATGTGAACTCGCTCGACTATTTGTGCGCCGGCAAGCATCCGGCAGGTTGTCCCAAGCCTTCGCTGGCGAATGGAGTGCTGAAGCAGATCGAGCAGCGCGAGAAGCATGGAGTGTATACCCACATCCTGGCATTTCATGAGTTGTCGTCGACTACGGCGGTGATGCCGGAATTGATTTCAGAGCTCAAGGCACGCGGGTATCGGTTTGTAACGTTGCGTGAGTATATGCGGCTGGTGGGAACGAGAGATAGTCGGTGAGAGTAACCGGATTTATCACGTCGTGTCGGAAAACCCACCACGCTTTGAGCTCATTGATTTCTGAGGGAGAATCCATTGTTGCCCCGCACCTTCAGGGGTGCGATTATTCAGCTCAACGTTACGGTCATTGTCGTAAATTTTTTCTTCATCAATCTTGCATTTTCAGGCGCTTTTCCCTTGACATGCAATCGGAGTTATGGGAATCTCCCTGCAGTACGGTACGTAGTTCGAACGATTCCTCCCACGGTTTTCCCCTCTGAACTAAATAAGAAATTCTTCCTCACTGCGCAAGCCCCGGGGTAGCAGTTCGCGCTGCGGATCATGTCCCTCACGGAGCTCCGGCGTTCTAGCGCCGGCGCTCAAAGCTGGGCCCATCACTAAATTCGACTCTATGAGGAGACTCAAAATGAAGTACAAATCGATTCTGATGTTTGTCGTTGTATCCACGATTTTTGCAGCGCTTGCTCAGGCGCAGTACAGACCCGATCTGATGCCGCCGCTGAAGGCCGATCCATCCGCCAGTGCAGCATCGATCAACGTGAAGAGCAATACCATCGCGCCGCCGTCCACAGAAACCTGTACGTATAACTTCACTGTTCCCGGAAAGCTCAACAGTTACCTGAGTTTTTGTGTGACTGTGAACGGAAATATCGTGTCGCTCCAGAGCCCGAGCGGATTTGATCAGATCGCCCAGGGGGGAGCCGCCGAAGGCTATGGCATTTGCGATGCTTCGACGGGCGTCTCGTACTACGACTGGGCGTACTTCGATAGCGGAACATGGGGTGCTCCAGTTCTGGTTTCGAGTACCGCGAGCGCGGTAAAGATCGCCCGAACAACCACGGATGGCCTGTGGACCCTGACCCAGACGATTGCCAAGCAGGCCGGAGTGCAGCCGTTTGCGAAGATCACCATGGCGCTCAAGAACAACACCGGAATAGCAAAAACCGCTTACCTGGTGCGTTATGCCGATATAGATCCTGCGGCCTCTCCCTTTACTGACACCAATTTCGCTGAATCCTTCGACTCCAGCCAGTATGGTGCCTGGGGTTACGCGGCACTCAACAACTCGCTCGGACATGCTCCCCTCGGCGTAATGCTAGAGGAGATCGGGCAACCCAACGTACCCTATGGCTTCGAAGGGATCGCCCAGAAGACGAGTGGTGCGCCAAACGCCTGCAACCCAGGCGGAAATTACGCCGGATATCAAGCTTCTGTTGACGGTTCGGTGGAACTGTTCTGGGTTCTCTCGCTCGGAGCGGGCAAGACCGGGACCGTGAACGCAAAGTACGAGCCGTTCTGAGGTGCGTTTCCGATTCGCTTTGCTGCTGCTTTGCCGGGCGCTGCCCGGCAAAGCAGGGCGGCCCCACTGGGGGCCACACGTTACGCAAACGAGGGGACCGTTCAATGCGGGACTTCCGGGTGAATTTACTTACACCGTCGTCTTTTCAGAGTATGCAGCTTAAGTTGTGTGCGGATGCGCCAGGTAATGCTGCCGTAGCAGATCCTTCCCATAATCATTGCCGTTGGGCGTGCGCACGACGCAGTGGATGTGCTGCTGCGTGGGCTTGCTTGGATCGGCTGCGAACTTCCTGAGGTTGGCCGGACGCTGATGATCGAATTCAATCAGGATCACGGGACTCTGCACTCGGTAGTAGAAGGCGCTGTCGGGCTGCACGCCGCCGATCCAGGTAAACCACGTGTTGTCGAGGTGGCGATCAACTTCATCCATCTTCACGCGGGCGTGGCCGTCCTCCATGTTGCTGACGTAGAGGTGAATCAGGTCGCGCAGGCGTTGGCGTGTCTGGTCGGCTAATTCGTTGGTGCGCAATCCGGCATAGTCGATTACCACATTGTCTTTAAAGGCTTCAGTCAGATTGTTGTTGCCGGTCTTGGAGAAGTTCAGGATGGCTTTTTTCTGCTGCGCTTCCGGAAGGGTCTTCAACATCTGCAGGCCGTCATTTTGTTCTTTCTGCAGAATCTCAATCCCCGCGTATTTGCCTGACGTGGCCTTCACCGGCTCCGAGCCGATGAACAATGGCGTCATCACGACCTGATCTCCGAGGACAAAGTAGTTGATGATCGCGTGATGGCCTTCCAACTTCCAGCCCCACGGTTGGGTGGCGGAGGGCTTGCCATAAATCTGCATGTAGTAAAGCCACTCTCCGAGGAAGTCGTGATCTCCGGATAACTCAGCCAGGGTTTCGTTCAGCCGCATGATGTTGCGCGTGAGTTGAAATCCCTGGGTGCTGAGTGAGGCGCGTATCAGGCCAAAGGCAGCTTCCCGCTGGCGATCGTTCATGTCAGCAAAGCAAATTCCCTGGCGCGCGTAAAAGTGCTGATTCATCCACTTGCGCCATTCGATGTCATCCACCGGATAGATGGTTCTGTACAGTTGTACGGGATTCAGTGTGGCGATGAATGCCGCGGCCGCATTGCGTACGGGTTCGGTGGATACGCCAGTCGGCTTGATTTCGAATAGACCAGGCATGACGTCGCCATTGGTGGTGATGCCCTTGAACGGTTGGGCCAGGCCTTCTTTCTCATAGTCCTCCGACATGCGGCGGAACTGTTCTGCGATCGCGGACGGAGACTGGGATCCTTGCTGACCGAGAACGCGGGGAGTCAGCAGAGCAGCGCACACTAACGAGGAGATGAAGTCACGGCGCGTCGGGGCAGCGGTGCGGTGATGGTGATGAACATGGTCGTGGTGATGCGGCTTGTGTTCCACGGGAGCCTCCCCGGTCGAGGTGGCGGCACAATACCACGAGCGTACGAAATGCCGCAATCGGTAGCGGTTATGCCCCGCGAGCGAGACGTGATAAGGTTCCCCGGGCGGAATTCTTCCCGGAGGTGACGATGCAGAGACGCATGTTTATGAATCTGACGGCCGGTGCCATGAGCGCATTGGCGCTTGATCCACTGGCGCGAGCCAGAGGGAACGACAAACCGCAAGAGGTCAAGACTCCGGTGGCTTATCCGGACCCGGCGGTCGAAGTTGTCGATCCGCGATTTGCCAAGTACAGGGTTATCAGCGCAGCAGTAGAGCGGCTTTATACGGGCACCCGTTGGGCCGAAGGCCCTGTCTGGTGTGGAGACGGGCGGTATCTGTTGTTCAGCGACATACCCAACAATCGCATGCTGCGCTGGCTGGAGGATACGGGCGAAGTCAGCGTTTTCCGCAGTCCGTCGAATTACAGCAACGGCAATACCCGGGACCGGCAGGGAAGGCTCATTACCTGCGAGCACGATTCGCGCCGCGTCACTCGCACCGAGCACGATGGCACCATCACCGTGTTGGCGGATCACTTTCAGGGTAAGCCGTTCAATGCTCCGAATGATCTGGCGGTGCACTCGGATGGTGCGATCTGGTTCACCGATCCGGGCTACGGCATCATGTCGAACTATGAAGGGCACAAGGCGGCGTTCGAACTTCCCACGAATGTTTATCGGTTGGATCCGGACACAAAAGAAATCGCTGTTGTCGCGAACGAAATGGATAAGCCGAACGGGATCTGTTTTTCTCCGGATGAGAAGAAGCTATACATCGTCGATACGGGTGAGCCGAAGCATGCGGGTGATCCGCGGCCGATTCGCGTGTATGACGTCGATGATGGCAAGCGGCTGAAGAATGGGCGCATGTTTGCGAATCTCGCGCCCGGTTCCTCGGATGGTATTCGCTGCGATGTGGATGGCAATGTCTGGTCCGCCGCGGGATGGGGCGCTGAAAGTTTCAATGGAGTGCATGTGTTCGCCCCGGATGGTGTGCTGATAGGCAGGATCCATCTGCCGGAAACTTGCGCGAATTTGTGTTTCGGCGGCGCCAAAAAGAACCGCCTGTTCATGGCCGCGAGTCAGTCGCTGTATGCCGTCTACGTCGGGACCGAGGGCGCGCAGGTACCTTGAGTTGGTCAATCAATCACCCACGCTGGGCTGTTTACCAGATACGGAGCTATCCATGACGTCGGATGTGAACCGCCGCGATTTTATGAAGATCACTGCGGCCGCAGGCGCCGCCTTGGCCATCCCAGGTTCAGCCGAGGCGGCCAGTACCTCCAAAACGATTGGCATCCAGGTTGGAGCTGTCTCGTTCGTCGATGAAGGGACGGAAAAAGTCCTGGATGTGCTGCAGCAGCGAGGCTGCGTCAACACATTATTTCTCGCGGTCTTCACCTACGGTCGTGGCATCGCCGGACGGCAGATTCCCGGGCAGCCGATTCCCGATCATGGCAAGCAGGAATACGATCTCAATTTTCATGGCGGGAACTTCGCCACGCCGCATCCCGAGTTCTACAAGAACACGGTTCTGAAGGACACACGCGCGCCCGATCACGGTAACCTCGACATCCTCGCTGAAGTTGTGCCGGCGGCGAAGAAGCGCGGCATGAAGATCATCTGCTGGCTCGAGGACGTGTTTCGCAGTGACCTGCCGAATATCGAGAAAGTGCAGGAGCGAGATCTGTACGGACGCAATGCGGAAACACTCTGCGTCAACAATCCCGACTACCGGAATTTTCTGATCGGCTTGGTCAAGGACTACGCGCGCTCCTACGACATCGACGGAATTATGTGGGGATCGGAGCGGCAGGGCGCGCTTTGCGACAGCCTGGGAGCTACACACGACACCCCGCCAGTGGATCCGGGACAGGTGACCTGCTTTTGCGAGTTCTGCAAGAGTAAGGCGAAAGAACGCGGCATCAATCCCGATCGTGCGCGTCAGGGATTTCTGGAACTGGAAAAATTTGTACGCGCTTCGCGCGGTGGAAAACGCCCGGTCGATGGCTACTACGTGCAGTTCTGGCGCCTGTTGTTGCGATATCCCGAACTGGCCGCTTGGGAGATGCTCTGGACCGACAGCCTGCGTGAGACTTATGCCGCGATCTACAAAACGGTAAAGACCGCGAAGCCCAACGTGCCGGTCGGATGGCATATCTGGCACAACAACTCCTTCAACCCGATCTACCGTGCCGAGCAAGACCTGCATGAACTCTCGAACTACTCGGACTTCATCAAGGTCGTGATGTACAACAACTGCGGCGGCGAGCGGATGGCGCTCTATGTCGACAACGCCGGCTCAACGCTCTATGCCGATCTCTCGAAGCAGGGATTGCTTGACTTCAACTACGCCGTGATGGGATGGAAAGAAGGCAACTACGATCAGATCCCACGTACCGGGCTCTCGGCCGATTACGTCTACCGCGAGACGAAGCGGGCACTGGAGGGTGTCGCAGGGACCAAGACTCAGATCTGGCCCGGCATTGACATCGATATTCCCACCGAGCCGAACCACAGCAGGTGCACGCCCCAAAGCGTGAAGCAGGCGGTTCTCGCAGCGTTCCGCGCAGGCGCACCCGGTGTAATCCTGTCTCGGAAGTACTCGGAGATGCGGCTCGCTGACCTGAGCGGCGCCGGAGATGCAATTCGCGAACTAAGACTGTCCGCTTAAAGAGGAGCGACAAGCAACCCGCTACTCGGTCCGGTTGCCCCGGAGGATCAGGCAAGAAGTTCATCGAAACAGGCAAAGAGCCATAGGGAACGAGGACTATCCTCATTGTGACCGAGTTGCACGCTACGGATTGCGCGCCTCGGAGGAGACACAATGCAGAAGCGCAAACTGGGAAAGAGCGGTCTGGAAGTGTCGGCGATCGGGTTCGGCTGCATGGGGCTGAGTTTTGGCTTTGGCCCTGCAGTGGACAAGCAGCACGGAATTTCGGTGATCCGCGCGGCGGTCGAACGAGGAGTGACATTCTTCGATACGGCTGAGGTTTACGGCGCGTACACAAACGAAGAGCTTGTGGGCGAGGCTCTCGCTCCCTTTCGTTCTCAGGTGGTAATTGCTACAAAATTCGGCTTCGACATCGACGCGGAAGGGAAGCAGGCAGGGCTGAATAGCCGTCCGCAGCATATCAAGGAAGTGGCTGAGGCCTCACTGAAGCGCCTGAAAACCGACGTCATCGATCTTTTCTATCAGCATCGCGTCGATCCGAACGTGCCCATGGAAGACGTCGCCGGGGCTGTTAAGGATCTCATCCAGCAGGGCAAAGTGAAGCACTTCGGTTTGTCGGAGGCGGGCGTGCAGGTCATCGGTAGAGCCCATGCCGTTCAACCGGTCACCGCGCTTCAGAGCGAGTATTCGCTTTTTTGGAGAGAGCCGGAAGCAAAGATCCTGCCCCTGCTCGAAGAACTTGGCATTGGATTTGTTCCCTTCAGTCCTCTGGGCAAGGGTTTTCTCACCGGAGCCATCAAGGAGGATACGCAATTCGATAAGACGGATTTTCGCAGCATTGTCCCGCGTTTTACTCCAGAGAACCGCAAGGCGAACCAGGCGCTAGTGGATCTGCTCACCAAGTTCGCTCAACAAAAGAATGCGACGCCTGCTCAGATCGCGCTGGCGTGGATTCTTGCGCAAAAGCCCTGGATAGTTCCCATTCCCGGCACCACGAAGCTGCATCGGCTGGAAGAGAACCTCGGTGCTGCGAACGTCACACTCACAACCGAAGATCTCCGGCAAATTGACCGAGCGGCTTCACAAATCACGCTCGTTGGAGAACGGTATCCGGAAGCGGCGCAGCGCATGATTAACCGCTGAGCGAGAGCACCGCGTCGGAGATCGACGTGGAAGGCAGGCCCTCGCCGCAGGAACCCGCACCGCAAGGAAAAGTGAGTCATGTACAAGGCAAGAGCATATTCAGCAGCGAGTGCAACGTCGCCATTGGCGCACACAACGATCCCGCGGCGCGAGCCAACCGAACACGACGCGCAGATCGAGATCCTGTTCTGCGGGATCTGCCACTCGGATCTGCACGCAGTGCGTAACGAGTGGAGCGAGTTCATGTCCACGACGTACCCGATTGTTCCGGGCCATGAGATCGTCGGGCGCGTCACGAAAGTCGGCTCCGCGGTTACAAAATTCAAATCCGGTGATCTGGCCGCGGTTGGCTGCATGGTGGACTCCGATGGAACCTGTCCGGAGTGCAAGGCCGGAGTTGAACAATTCTGCCCGAACATGACACTTACCTTCGGCACGCCAGATAAACACCTCGGTGGCGTCACGTACGGCGGGTACTCCGAGAGCATGGTCGTGGATCAGAGGTTCATGCTGCGCGTCCCGTCCAGCCTGAATCTGGCGGCAGCCGCACCTCTGCTGTGTGCCGGCATCACCACCTACTCGCCTATGCGCCGCTGGAACGTAGGCCAGGACAAGAAAGTTGGCGTGGTTGGCCTCGGCGGACTGGGTCACATGGCAGTGAAATTCGCCCGTGCATTCGGAGCGCACGTCGTCGTTTTCACCACTTCGCCAGGCAAGAAGGAGGACGCGCTCCGTCTTGGCGCGCACGAAGTCGTCCTCTCCCGCGATGCGAACGAAATGCAGAAGCACGCCGGCAGCTTCGACTTCATTCTCGATGCCGTCTCCACCGACCACGACATCAACGCTTATCTGAATCTGCTCGGTCGTGACGGAAACCTGACGATTGTGGGCGCTCCACCGAAGCCTCTTGGCGTGTATGCCTTCGGACTAATCATGCGGAATCGCAGCTTTTCAGGATCGAGCATCGGCGGCATCCGCGAGACACAGGAGATGTTGGATTTCTGTGGGCAGCACAACATCACTGCCGATGTCGAGGTCATCCCCATCCAGAAGGTCAACGAAGCCTACGAGCGATTGCTCAAGTCGGATGTGAAGTACCGGTTCGCGATCGATATGGGCTCGCTAAAGGCCGAGTAAATGTGGAGAGGGCTCGCACATGAAGAATTTGCTCTTGGTGGTCACAGGAGTTGTGATTTCTGGCATCATCGCCATTCCTGTTTCCGGCAGCCAGGATCGCGGCGCCGAGAGCACGCGGGACCGCTTCGTTGGTGCCTGGCGACTAGCCTGGCTCGAAGAGCCGGATGCGGGCGGCACAGTTCAGCGGCCGGACTGCACCGGACTGCTTGTCTACTCGCGCGACGGACACATGTCAGTCCAGGTCATGTATCGGAGCGAACAAGCGAACAGCGGAACGCCGGTGCAGTACGCGCAGGGCGGATACGAGGCGTCATTTGGCAGATTTGACGTCGACGACAGCCATACCTTCACGTTTCATGTAGAGGGGGCGCTGGTGCGGTCGCTCATCGGCAAAGATCTCCGGCGCGTGTACGAGTTCTCCGGGAAGCAACTCATTGTGAAGTCACCAGATCCGAAAGAGGGCTGGAGAGTTGCTTGGGAGCGTTATTAGGAGAGTAACCATCATGAGCCCATCTACAGCAGCACAGAACCTGATCGGCGATTTTGCGCCGAAGCTGGTTGATCTGACGGATCGAGTACTGTTCGACGACGTTTGGGAACGCAAGGAACTCTCAAAGCGCGATCGCAGCCTGATCACTGTGGCCGTCCTGATTGCCCTGAATCGCCCAGACCAGTTGCGATTTCACCTGAACTACGCCGTGCAGAACGGCGTCAAGCAAGAAGAATTGATCGAGGTGATTACGCATCTGGCGTTCTATGCCGGATGGCCCAGTGCAATGAGCGCCACCCTGATCGCAAAAGAGCTCTTCTTAAAACCCTGAGGGAAGAGTTTTCCATCTAAAGATTCAACAGTGGAGGAAAACATGTCAGCGCAAAAAGACTCCTTGAGGGACCAACTTTCCCGATCGAGCGAAATCGATATCAGCGTAAAAGGAAGGAAGTCAGGACGGACCATCTCCAACCCGGTCTGGTTTGTGTTCGACGACGGGAAGCTTTACCTGCTGCCGGTGAAAGGCACGGATACCCAGTGGTACAAGAACGTGCTTGAGGATCCGAAGGTTCGAGTCAAGGCGGGAAATTCAGAGGCGGCACTCAGCGTCACTCCTATCACGGATGGAAAACAGGTAGCATCAGTCGTGGAGAAGTTCCGCAACAAGTATGGGCCGGGCGACGTAAAAAAATACTATTCGAAGTTCGATGTTGCTGTTCTCGCTCCTTTGCCTTGACGGATCCCTTGTTCCGCGGCTTGCAACCGTGGCCAAGCAGGCGTATAGGCGAATTATGCTTCCAGTCAAAAACCGAAACTGGTTTTTGGCTTAGTGGGCTGGGGTTCAAAACGGAGAGATTGTTCGCGGGCCATCCGAATCCCGGAAGTGACCTGGAAAGGAAATCTTTATGCTCACATTGAACGTGAACGGAATGCGGCGCGAGGTAAACGTGCCCGAGGATACTCCGTTGCTCTATGTCTTACGCAACGATCTGGAGTTGATTGGTCCGCAGTTCGGCTGCGGGCTTGCGCAGTGCGGAGCTTGCGCAGTTCTCGTAGATGGAAAGGAATCCCGCTCGTGCATCACACCTGTCGCCAGCGTCGCGGGCCAGGAGATTGTCACGCTTGAAGGTTTGCCCGCCCGCTGGGCCAAGCAAAAGGGCCTTTCCGCCGAGCAAGCAAAGGACACGCTGCATCCGGTGCAGCAAGCCTGGATCGAAGTACAGACTCCCCAGTGCGGATTCTGCCAGAACGGCATGATGATCAAGGCCACTGAGCTGCTCGAAAGCAATCCCAATCCGACGGTTGCGCAGATCAAGGACGCATATACAAATTCCGGGCCTTCGCCCAATCTGTGCCGCTGTGGAACCTATCTCGCGATCATTGAAGCAGTACAAAATGCTGCCACGATCATGGCGAAGGGGAGGTAAGCGATGGCCACGATGAGTGAAAAACCAACGACAGTTGTCGGGCCGACCCTTTCGCGACGGCAGTTCATTAAGGCGGGTGGCGTCCTGGTTGTCGGATTCAGCTTCGCAGGACCAGAACTTCTGAAGGGCGATACGGCAAAACCAGCCACGTTCAAGAACTCACTCGACCCGACGCTCGGAAGTTCCTGGATCGAGATTCACCCCGACAGCACGGTACTCATTCGCACAGGGAAGAGCGACTTCGGGCAGGGGTCTACCTTCACCGCGTACCGCCAGATCGTCGCGGAGGAGTTGAGCGTTCCTTTCGAAGCAATCACCACGGTCATCGCCGGAGACACCGATCGCACACCTGATGGCAGCGGTGCCTTCGATTTCCTCGGACACGGTATGCCGAACATCCGCAAAGCGGCGGCCTACACCCATCAGGCTTTGCTTGATCTCGCGTCGGAAAAAATTGGCGTCGCGAAGGACAAGCTTTCGGTGAAAGATGGCATCGTTTCTGGAGGCGGCAAGAGCATCTCCTACGGTGATCTGGTTAAGAACCAGCAGTTGAAGCTGACGATTCCAGTGAAGGGGGACCTGACCAGCATCGGCGGCTTGACTATCGAAGGTAATCCGCCGATGAAGCCGGTCAGCGAGTACACGATCATCGGCAAGTCTTTCAAAAATTCCATTATCAGTTCGAAGGTGCGTGCAAAAGAAACCTGGGCCACCGATGTACGTTTGCCCGGGATGTTGCATGCGCGTGTGGTGCATCCGAAGACGCTTGGTTCGACTCTGGTGTCTGCCGGCGCGCTCGATAAAAAGAAGTTCCCGAACTCGCAAGTGATTGTCAAAGGCAACCTCGTCGGCGTGGTTGCCGCCACAGAGTGGGAAGCGATCCAGGCCGCCGATCAGGTCGCCAGCTCCACCAAATGGACCGAGTGGAAAGGCTTGCCCGGCAATGCAAAGCTGTACCAGCATCTTCGCGAAGAGTCGGATTGGACCAGCGCACCGGTCGCAAAAGGTGATGCAAACAAGGGCGACGCCGGCGCGGCGCTCAGTTCGGCTCGCAAAAAGCATAGTGCAACGTACCAGTTGTCCTATATGAAGCACGCTCCGATCGGTCCGACCATGGCCGTGGCTGATGTGAAATCTGATGGCACGGTGCACATCTACACGCACAACCAGAATCCGCAGTCACTGCGGGGCGAGATCGCGATGATGCTCGGCATCACGCTCGATCATGTGATCGTGCACGCGTATCCCGGGCCTGGCCACTACGGGCGGTCAAATGGCGGAAACGCCGGTGCGGAAGATGAAGCGGTGCTTTTGTCGCAGGCCGTCAGCAAACCGGTGCGCGTGCAGTGGATGCGAGCCGACGATATGCAGTGGTCCACACAATCGGCGGCCGCTTTCTCCGACATCCAGATTGCGCTCGATGAGAAAGGCAAAATCGCGGCGTATCAAGCGGACCATTACATGCCTGCCATGCAGGATGACCGTCCGATCGGAGCGGTTCTCGCGGGATTGCCCACGATGTCGGCGCCCGAGGCCAAGGCCGATTCCGTGACCTCCACGATCAACGGCATCGAAGACAATTGGGTGTACGCTCCTGTTCCAAACGTGGCGGAACTCGGCCACGGAACGTTCCAAGTCGGGCAGAAGGCTTCTCCGATTGCCGTGGGCCTGCGCGACCACAGCATGCGGACACCCGGGCAATTCCAGCAGAATTATCCGCGGGAACTCGCGATCAGCGAGGCAGCGGCGCTGGCCGGCGTGGATGCAATACAGTTCCGCATCGACCATGCGAGCGAAGAGCGCGCCGTCGGTGTGTTGAAGGCAGTGCGTGATGCTTCTGCCTGGGACACGCGTCCGTCGCCGCGGCCGGGCGCTGTCTCGACGGGATCATCGCCGGTGAAAGGTCGCGGAGTCTCGCTGATGCTGCGCAGCGGGACCTATTGGGCCGCAGTTTGTGAGATATCAGTAACGCCTGCCACCGGGGCAATCAAAGTCGAAAAGTACACTCTCGCGGTCGACCCGGGCATCGTCGTGAATCCGATGCAACTGAAGCGGCAGTGCGAGGGCGGCGCCGTGATGGGCGTCAGCCATGCGCTGTTCGAAGAGATGATGTTCAACGAGAGCGGAATCATCACGGAGGACTGGAACAGCTATCCGATTCCGACCATATCGGATATCCCTGAAATCCAGGTCGTGCTGATCCACAACCCGAAAGTCGGCGCATACGGCGGCGGCTCGGAAGCGGCGAATGCCCTGGCTGCGCCCGCGATCGCTGCGGCTCTGCATGACGCTACCGGCAAGATCATGCGGCGCCTTCCGATGAAGCCGAAGTACGTGCTGGAGGTTTTGAAGGGGTAGCGCGTCGGAGAACAACGGTCGCAAGTTAAGCAATTTCTATTTGGCCTCGTGATGGTCGACGCTGATTACGCGCGTGATCTTCCACACGCCGCCTTTGTTCTGCCAGACGGGGATGAATTTTGCCTCGCCGACGACGCCGTGGTCCTGTTCATAAGGATGCAGGAAGCGATGAACTCCGATCTCGACCGCGCCGTAGTCTCCCAGCGGATAGACTTCGAGCGTTCCAGGCACAAGTTTGCGCTTCACTTTGCCACAGAGGTTGTTTTTGATGGCATCGACGATTTGCGGGCCGCCGACTAGGAGTCCATTCTTGTCGTGATAAAACTCAGCGTCGTCGGCCCAGAACGACGCCTCGGCCTGCATATCACAGCGGTCGATGGCGTCGAACACCTGCTTGTCGAGTTGTGAGATCGTTTGATAAAGCTGGTCGGACGCGGCTGCGTTGGCCACAGGAGCAGGCTGGTTGGACGCCTGGGCCCGCGCGCTGATATCCAGAACAATTAGGCATACCAACATGCAAACTCTGTGTTTGTTGTTCAAAAGATTTCTCCTTGGGCGCAGTATGATCCCCTCGGACCACCGTACGTCGCAAATTTAAGGAAAGTTCCCCAAATCGTGTTCGGTAAACGAAGGCAGGGAATGTCAGAAAGAGAGGTATGCTTTGACCATGAAGCCAAATGGAAAACTCGCGCTGTTCCCGCTGCGTTCCAAGGTCGAAAGCGAGAGCGCGCCCGAGACGGCGAAGCTGGCCCGCCTTCTTGCCGCCTACGCCCCCCATGACGGCAGCTTTGATCTGCGCATTCCGGGCCTGATGGTCAGCCGCATCTCCCGAGTGAACAAGGAATGCGTGCATGCCCTGCGGGTGTCTTCGTTGTGCATCGTTGCCCAGGGGGCGAAGACCGTCATCGTTGGCGACCAGGTTTACGAGTACGACGCATCGCAGATGATCGTTTTCTCGGTAGCTCTGCCGGTGGCCGCCCAGGTCACGCAAGCCAGCCCGTCGGAGCCTTACCTTTCAATGCGTCTGGAACTCGATCCGCGCAAGATTGCTGAACTTGTGCTGAAGGTGTTCCCCCGCGGCTTGCCTGGGGTGCAGGAGAGGAGCGCTGTCCACCTTACGGCGGTGGACGAGAGCATCGTCAACGCCGCAATCAGACTGATGGAGTGCCTGCCACATCCGGGCGAGGCGGAACTGCTGGGACCCCTGGTGACGGAGGAGATCCTGATCCGCCTTCTGCGGAGCCCAATCGGTGTCCGCGTGGCGCAAATGGGATTTGCCGAGTCCAACGTGCAGCGAATCGCGAAGGCTATTTCCTGGCTGCGTGAAAACTATTCGCAGCCCATGAAAGTGGAGGAACTGGCCGAGACGGTGCACATGAGCGTTTCGTCATTTCACGAGCACTTCAAGGCAGTCGCTGCCATGAGCCCGTTGCAATATCAAAAAGTGTTGCGGCTGCAAGAGGCGCGGCGCCTCATGCTCTCCGCCATGATGGACGCGGGTGCTGCCAGTCAGCGCGTAGGATACTTGAGTGCTTCGCAATTCAGCCGGGAGTACAGCCGCTTTTTCGGAAGCGCGCCCACCCGCGATATCGCCCGCCTGCGCCAAGAAGCACGAATGTGGGCCTGACTCACTGAAAGCGATCTCATGAATCCTCTCGCCGGATGGGAAAACTTCTATGTAATCCTCGGTTCGTCTGCCGGCGCGCTGATCGGATTGCAGTTCGTAGTCATGGCGCTGTTGGCCGACCTGCCCCGCACGGCCCCGCAGGCCGAGGCCGGAAACGCATTTGCCACGCCGAATGTCGTTCACTTTGGAGCGGTGCTGTTGTTGTCAGCGCTCCTAAGTGCACCCTGGCACGGCAAGGGGATACCCACAGTTGCGCTGGGCATACTCGGCCTCTGCGGAGTCGTGTACTCGCTCATCGTGGCTCGGCGCATGCGAGCGCAGACGATTTATCGACCCGTGTTCGAGGACTGGTTGTTCCATGCGATCCTGCCCTTCGGCGGATACGCGATGCTGGCTGCATCGGCTTATGAGGCTCGCATCTATGCCTACGGACCGATGTTCGGGGTTGCAGCAGCGGTGCTGCTTTTACTCCTCGTCGGCATTCACAACGCCTGGGACGCTGCCACCTATCACATCTTCGTGGTCAGATCCAAACGGCACCACACTGAACCAGATTCCCTGCAACCTACGAGTTCGGCCGAATCGCGTGGCTCGCAGTAAGTTGTGCGGCCCCCACCGGATGATTCGTTTAAAGTATCTGGGAATGAAATGCGTTCTTTGCCTGCTTCTTCTCTCATGGAATATGAGCGACGCGGTCGCGCGCGCGAATCAGGATACTCCCATGTTCGACGTCAAAGCGGCTGAACGGTTTGCGAATCTGGCGCTGGCGTGTGTCCACAAAGAGTATCCCAATCACATCAGCCACACGCTAAACAGCGATGCGGATGTGGCTCCGCCGCGGAAACTCACGCCGGCATTTTACGGCTGCTACGATTGGCACTCCTCGGTACACGGGCATTGGTTGCTGGTCCGGCTCGTAAGAACGTTTCCGGATGCTCCGTTCGTAGCTGCAGCCCGTGATGCCTTGAGGCTGAGCCTGACAGCTGAGAATCTGGCGCAGGAAGCTGTGTATCTTCGCGGACAAGGACGCGCCAGCTTCGAGCGTCCCTATGGGCTGGCTTGGCTGCTGCAACTGGCCACTGAGCTGCGCGAGTGGGACGATCCGCAAGCAAGAGAGATGGCTGCTAATTTGCGCCCCCTTGAGCAAGTGGTCCTCGAGCGTCTGAATGGTTGGCTGCCCAAGCTTTCCAACCCCGTGCGCATCGGCGAACACGATCAGACCGCCTTCGCAATGGGACTGATGCTCGACTACGCGCGCAGCGCAGCCGATGAGAAATTTGCGGAGTTGGTGAACTCCAAGGCAAAGCAGTTCTACCTTCATGACAAGGATTGCCCGTTGGCGTATGAGCCGTCGGGCGAAGACTTCCTGTCACCATGTCTGGGAGAAGCAGACCTGATGCGCCGGGTACTGCCCAGCAGCGAGTTTGCGGTATGGCTCCGCATATTCATGCCGCAAATTTCGAGTTCAGAGAGCACGCCATGGCTGCAGCCGGTGGTGTCGCCCGATCCGAGTGATCCCAAACTGGCGCACTTGGACGGACTGAATCTTAGTCGTGCGTGGATGTTGAAGGGCATTGCATCGGCGTTGACCAAAACTGATCAGCGCTTGTCTGCGATCAACGCGGCGGCTGAGGCCCACGAGCGAGCGGGACTGGCCGCAGTGACGGGTGAGCACTATGAGGGTGGCCACTGGCTGGGAAGCTTCGCGGTGTACCTCGTCACGCAGCGAGGAGTTGCTCCCAGGTAATCCGTCGGCCGTCGTGGCTCGACGACAGGAAAAGGGCGCGGTATTGAGCCGCGCCATCGCTCTGCGTGAGACTCGCGGATGGACTACGTAGCTTCCTTCACGGTGATTTCATACTTGAAATTGTCCGGATCGAACGGATCGACACGTCCTTCCGCGGTTTCAGCCTGCGGATACATGAAGTAGACGAGCGGCTGTCCGCTCGATCCGGGCAGAGCGACGTCGTGGGCGTAGTTGTAGCCCATCCAGTTCATCTCCCACGATCCGAACAATCTGGTTCGGGCTTTCGTGACCATCTCATCGTCCAACTTCAGGTTGCCGGGCGGTTCCTCCAACACGACCTTACGCACGTCGGCGGGATCGACCGGAACCCAACCATACTGATTGAGGTAGACCTCGGCACGGCAATGTTGGGCTTTGGAGATGTGATCTGTGGCCACCCCGAGACTCTTGTAGCCGAGTTCGGATTTGGCGACGCGAACTCCGTAAACGTCGCGTGCCGGCAGACCGGCAGCGCGAGCCAGTCCAACGTAGAGCGCATTGAGATCGGCGCATTTGCCGCCCAGATCGCCAGACTCGAGCATGAAACGGATGTCCCCGCGTCCGCAGCCGCGAGTCTTTGGATCGCGGAAGGTATTTTCCACGATCCATTCGTAGATAGCGCGCGCCTTGTCGACGTCGGTGGTGGCGCCCTTCGTGGCTTTGTCGGCGGTCTCTTTCACGATGCCGTCGGTGGGCAAGTATTTGCTGGGCTTAAGGAAGTATTCCCGTTCCGCGTGGGAAGCGCCGGCAACTTTCGATGGTACGGATAGATCGACGCCGTAGTTCTTGAGCGAGACTCGGCTGGTCAGGGTCAGAACCGATTTCACGTGCTCCGGATAGGTCGCCGACACGATTCCGAGCGAATCCTCTTTACTCTCGGTGAATTTGGCAGTGCCCCCCTCGGCGACATAGTTATTGGCGAGCGTCTTCTGAAAGGGCGTCTCACGGATGAGCGCCGCCGGAAGCCATATATGGGTTACTCCGGAAGGCTTCAAGACTTCCACCCGGGTGGTAACTTCAAAAGTTCGCCAGCCCGAAGCCGGCGTGTCGGCAAAAAGTGGGACTGCTTTTGAAAATGCCAAGCTGGCACACATGGTGCCGGTCTGCCGCAGGAACTCGCGCCTCTTCATAGGATCCTCGTCAATGATGATGTATGGGTTACAGGAAACAGGGAATGGAAACGGCCGCCGGGCGTTTTAGAGGAGACGGCTTCAAGTAAAACCGCGCAATGGAAACCCCACGTGCAGGAAAGGATACACGCAGAGCAGGAATAGTGCCAAGTCAAGGTGTACTGTGGCTGGGCTCGAGATCCCCGGTTCGATGGCGTATGTGTATACTTCTCTCGCATTTTATTCCCCTGCGGAAGTAGCCCCAGCACTTCATGGTGTTGTTCTAATTGGTGTATCCCGTGGCGAAGCGTAGGCGCGGATGACCCACGCTGTTTGCCCAAACTCACTCGCGTGAGATCGCGGTTGGCGAAGGTTCTTTCTCTTGGGGCGTCTGATTCACAAGGCGGTTGCAGTGCTCATCGGACTCGTAGTGTGCTGTCACGGGCAGACCGGTTCGACGGGAGCATTAGTTGGAAGTGTTCTCGATCCACGCGGCGCGGCGGTTCCACGAGCAACGATTCGCGTGAAGAACATTCAAACCAACCAAGTCGAAACCAGCTACTCCGGTGCGGACGGACTCTTCGCGTTCGCACTGCTGCAGCCGGGTGATTATGTCCTCGATGTCAACAAACTAAAGTTCGCCACTCTGCACCGTACCGGCCTTCATATAAATGTCACTGAAACCCTTCGCGTGGAATTACGGCTGCAACTCGAAACCGCGAGAGAGCAAATTGATGTAAGGGCGAATTCATCTCTGGTGCAGACCGACAACGCTGCGCTTGGACACGTGGTCAATGAGATTGGTGTGCAGCATCTGCCGCTGGTCACGAGGAATTTCACACAAATTGCGGTGCTTTCGCCGGGTGTTACTGCCAGTGTGAACAACGCCATGGAACTGGGTCTGGGGGGAGGTGGCTTATCGCAAATCGAGATGTCCAATGATGGAATTTTCGTACACGGAAGCCGCTCATACGACACAATTTCCAGATTGATGGTGTAAGCGTGAGCGATGTGCAGGGAAGCAGTTCGGCCAGCGGAGGAGTGCCCATCCCCAATCCGGATACCATTCAGGAATTCAAGATGCAGACGGCTCTTTACGACGCGTCCTATGGAAGATATGCGGGTTCGAACATCAGCATTGTCAGCAAGTCTGGAAGCAATAGCTTCCACGGCAGTTTGTTTGAATTTTTCCGCAACGACGCACTCAATGCGAACGACTACTTTCGTAACCGGACCGATCAACCGCGAGGAGTTCTCAAGCAGAATCAGTTCGGATTCACCGTTGGCGGGCCGGTTCGGAAAGATCGATTGTTGGCGTTCGGTTCGTATCAAGGCACGCGCCAGATCAACGGACTAGCGGCCGGTCAAGCGCGCATCGCATGCAGCGTAGCGCTGAGCAGTCCTCCACTGACAGACGATCGCTCACCAGCCGCTCTTGGAGCCCTATTCGGAGGCATGTCAGGAGTGAATGGGGGAGTTGCGGTGAAATCCGATGGGTCCAACATCAATCCTGTTGCTCTGACTCTGCTGAATTTCAAGCTACCAGATGGAACTTTCTTGATTCCCAGCCCGCAGACTGTGAACCCTGCCAAGCCATTTTCCAGTCAAGGATTCTCCACCTTCAGCGAGCCGTGCCACTTCAACGAGGACCAATTTAGCACGAGCGTAGATTACATAATTTCGCAAGCTGACAGAATCGCCGCACGTTTCTTTTTTGCGAATGACAAGGCGCTTACAACTTTTCCGGGCAGTGCGGTGAATCCCACAGGAAATACGCGCGGATTCCCTGGCAACAGCAATTCGGACTTTCGCGTTCTCTCCGTGTCCCACACTCATAGTTTCGGAAGCGCGACGCTGAATGATGCGGAAGTCGGTTATTTGCACACCGCAACCAGTACGATCCCCTCGGTTCCATTTCACTGGTCGGATGTCGGCGTGACCGAGAGCGAAATGAACCAGGCAAACGAACTGCCAACGTTATTGATCCTCGGATCTGTCAGTTTCGCTCCGGCATTTCCACGGACCATCACACAAAACAGTTTCTCTTTCAGCGACACGCTCAGTCTGCTTAGGGGCAAACATGGGGTGCGGTTTGGAGGGTCGATTACGCGGGTCCAGGACAATCTTCACACGGTTGGTATTGGTTCCTTCGTGGAATTCCTCAGTTGGCCCGACTTTCTGTTAGGCCTGGATGCAAACGACAATGGCACGGCGAGATTCAGCAACGTTTTTGAGTCGCTCGATAATTTCGGTTTGCTGGACCGCGAGTACAGAGCCTGGGAAGGCTCGATTTTCGGACAAGATGATTACCGCGTCAGCAAGACAATCACACTGAACTTAGGATTGCGTTATGAGCGGCTCGGGCAGTTTGCCGACAAGTTAGGCCGCAACTCTTCCTTCGATGTTGCGCGGGCTGACCCAAACCCGCCACCGGAAGGGAGCGTCGCAGGCTATGTGGCAGCATCCAACTTTGCGGGCACGATCCCGCCCGGAGTTTTTCGGGCTGGCAATGAGTTTGGAAACTATGGCGAGGGACAGAATCTGGTCGCGCCGCGTCTAGGTTTTGCCTGGAGAGTCGTTCCTCAGCTCTCATCTTTTGTATTGAGAGGCGGGTACGGATTGTATTTTTCGCGGCCCACGGGACAAGCTTTCTTCCAGAACGTGTTCAGCCCGCCGTTTTCCGTAACCCGAATCATCTCCGGCCCGGGAAATGCGAGCGCAAGCTTTCAGGCCCCCTTTCGAACGCCATTTCCAACGGAGGATTCATTTCCGTCCTTTCCTGCATATTTGCCGAGTACGGTGGGAAGTCTAGATACCGTATCTCCCCATTTTCGCCCCGCCGTCATCCAGCAATACGGTCTCAATATGCAGACGGAGCTTGGCCCCAATTGGCTCTTCGAACTGGGATATGTTGGAACCCGCGGCACTGACCTGCAACGGTTCCGATCCTTCAATCAGGCACAGTCGGCGACGCCCGACCATCCTGTGCGTGGTGAGGTCGACAACACCATCCTGAACATTGCAGATCGAGTTCCAATTATCGGCTTCACGCCCAATGGCTTGATTCTCAACGAATCGGCTGGCCAATCGTGGTACAACGGACTGGAAGTGAGCCTAACGAGGCGTCTGAGCCGTGGACTTCAGTTTCTCGCGTCGTACACATTTTCCAAAACGCTGGATACCGACGGAGCCAACATCAACGCCACGTCATCGGGAAACGCGATAACTCGTGGAGATCAGAACGATGCGAACGCCCGCCGCGGCCGCGTCAGCTTTGATCGCACCCACCGATTCGTATTCAGTACCACCTATGCCTGGGCAGGGGTTGGGAAGGGCATCACACATCTGCTGACGACAGGTTGGATGGTAGCCGGAGTAATGACGGTCCAATCCGGCAGTGCCATGACGGTTATTGCCGTGAATTCCACCAACATATTTGGCATCAGCCAAGATCGTGCTCAACTGACCTCCGCTTGTTCTCCGGCGCAACTCGTCACAAGGGGATCGGTACAGTCGAAGCTAAACAATTATTTCAACAAAACGTGTCTCACCACCCCGCCCATCATCGGAGCTGACGGAATTGGAACGGATTTCGGTAATAGCGGGACCGGAATCGTCAATGGTCCTGGACAAGCGAACGCCGACCTTTCGATTTCCCGAACGATCCCGATACGATTTTCCGGGGAGACCAACCTCCTATTTCGCGCCGAGTTCTTCAATGCCTTCAATCATCCGCAATTTTCAAACCCCGACAATAATTTCAGTTCCCCAACCTTTGGAATCGTGCAGTTGAGTGCCGTTAACCCAAGAGTGATCCAGTTGGCCTTAGATCTCAACTTCTAATTCTCCCTATATTGTTCTCGCGATAGATAAAGGGCTGGTAATATGTTCAGGCTCGCGTCCGCCAATCGGCGGCCTGGTGGTCAAGTGTCCAGACCCTGGATATCTAAGAGGTTGATTGCCACGGTAATCCTGGCGATCACAGCAAGCTGTGCCTCTGCCCAGACGCCCAAAAACGTCCTAGTCCTGCACGGCGGTTTTCCCAAGCTGCCCTATAACATCGCTGCTGATCAGGAAATAGAAGATGTGTTCGCGACGGATCGCGACTTCCATATCCAGGTATTCAACGAATACAGAGACGAAAAGAGGCTGGACACTGACGATCGGCAATTCATGCGATTCCTGAGCCAGAAGTACGAAGGACAGCATTTCGATTTAGTCTTTGCTGTAAGCCCAATAGCCCTCCACTTGTTGCTCAAAGAGGGTCAAGATGTCTGGCCGAATACTCCGGTAGTCTTCGCCACGATTGTGCGCGCGATGATTCCCAAGCAGTTGCCGCCACAGTTTGCGGGAGTCTCCAGTTTGCTGGACCTCGCCGGTACCCTCGACTTGGCATTGCACCTGGAACCCGATGTGGATCGGGTGTTCTATGTTGCGGGAACGTCGGAATGGGAGCAATTCGAGCGTCGCTCCAGTGAAGCCGAACTGCGGCGTTTCGCCGGAAAAGTCAAGATTGAGTACTTGGATCGTCTGGAGTTTCCCGAACTTCTGAGCAAGGTATCTCAGCTCCCTACCCACAGCATCGTTCTCTATCAGGAATTCAACAAGGATCCGAGCGGCAGGGTTTACTCACCTCCCCAGGTCTGTTCTCAATTGTCGGTTTCTTCGAACGTTCCGGTTTATGCCATCTCCTACTTAGGTCAAGGTGCCGTGGGCGGCAGCGTAGTGAATTTCAGTGCAGGGGACCGACAAGCGGCCCTAATGGCGTTGCGTATTATGCACGGGGAGAAGATCGGTTCCCAAGTTGCCGATGCGCCAGCGAACCTGGTCAAAGTGGACTGGAGACAACTGCATCGCTGGCAACTTCCGGAAAGCAGGCTCCCCGCAGGAACAATCGTGGAGTTTCGGGAGCCCACTCTCTGGGAACAATATAAGTGGTACATCATGACCGGTGTCGTTGTGCTCGCGCTCCAGTTTCTGCAGGTCATTAAACTGAAAATTGAGGTGAACCGACGCAGGCGTTCAGAGCTGGAGCTGAGGAGCCTGAGCGGCCGCCTCATCAGTGCCGGGGAGGCAGAGAGGAAGCACGTTGCTCGCGAGTTGCATGATGATATTGGACAGCGAATCGCTATGTTATTGGTTGAGATCACCACTCAAACTGAAGAGACGATCAAGCAAGGCTGGGTGCAGCAGGTGATGCAGGAGCTCGACGAAATTGCTTCCGACGTTCACAATCTGTCCCATCGGCTCCATTCGAGCCGGCTAGAACTGCTCGGGCTAGAGGTGGCGCTGCGTCGAATGTGCCAGCAATTGGCACGACAGCATCACCGCGACATCCAGTTCACGGCGTTGAACGTTCCGTCTCCCCTTTCAGATGGCGTTGCTCTTTGCTTCTATCGTGTAGCGCAAGAGGCGCTCAACAATTCCATAAAATACAGCGGGTCCGAACGAATTGAGCTGAGAATTAGTGCTGACGATGGAATATTGCGAATGGCAATCAAAGACTTCGGCTGTGGGTTCAGTCCGTTGCGTGCCACGACTGGCCTGGGACTTGCGACGATGCGCGAACGTCTGAGGATGGCGGAGGGGCAGTTACAGATCAGCTCAAGGCCTGGGAACGGGACTGAGGTGACCGCGGAAGCCAGGTTGCGCCGCCAGTCTCTCAACATTGCGGCATAATACGGGCAAAATGGTGTCCTGCGACCGATTGCGTGGCACGAGTATGGTTGGGCCATTCATGCGGCGAAAGCTCAACACTTTTGTCAAATTGAGTTCCGCCGCACGATGATCCGTCTGGTTCGATTCCTCGCTTAGTCGAGAGCGAGCGCCGCAGCCGCGAGTTTCTCCAGGTCGAGATACTGCGCTTTTTCCACCGTCACGCCCACCACCTGGATTGTGCCTCCGGTGAATGTTCCAGGAGCTTCATACTCCTGGCTGACGGCGTCCCCGCTGTCGCGTCCGATGCAGAGACCGTCACCTGAGAGTGTGAACTTTCCCGGTTGGGTCCGCATCGGACCCTGAGCTACAACCTTGTCGTTGACGTACAGCTTGGTCGTACCCTGCGACTCGTGGTACTTGCCGCCTCCTTCGCGAGTGAACTCCACACCCAGAGTGTACTTCTCAGGCTTCAGTTCAGTCGAAACGAACTGCTGTTCCGGCTTGAGGCCCAGGAAGTTGTAAAACGTAATACAGCTTCTTGTTCTTGATAAACAGCGTATGGCCGCCGAAGCGTGATCCGTGGGCGAAGATCACCCCCGAGCACTTGGGGCCCTTTATCTCCATGTCGGCGATGATCTTGTACGAACGGCCTCGCGTGTTGACGGCTACCCCCTCGGGGACGGGCGCGGTGCCCGGATAGTAGAGGAATCTCTCGCGCGGTGGTTCATCCGAAGGCCGCTCCACATTCAGTTGTTCCAATGCGGTGCGATCATCCAGAGGGAGCACCAGATTCTTGTCTGCCTCTTCGAACCACATTTTGATCAATTCCTGGACCTTCTCCGGATTTTCCTTCGCCAGGTCATTCGACTCAGAGCGATCCCGATCGGTGTTGTAAAGCTGCCACTGGTCTTTGTCGAAATTGCCTTTGCCAGTCAGCGGCGCATGCAGGGCGACAGCTTTCCAGCCGTTCTCCCACATGCCGCGCGTCCCAAGCATGCAGTAGTACTGGCGCTTCTTTTGCGTTGGTCCGTCAGGCTTGGCGTCGAACGTGTATTTCATCGAAACGCCCGACAACGGATATTGTTCAACTCCTCTGTAAACCTCGGGCATCTTCAGGCCGCAGATCTCCAGGATGGTCGGAACAATATCTGTGGAGTGATGATATTGATGCCGGACCTGGCCTTTTGCCCTGATCCCTTTGGGCCATGAGATCACAAGCGGATCACACGTGCCCCCGGCATACTGCGAGTAGCGCTTGAACATTTGGAAGGGCGTGGAAAACGCGACGGCCCACCCCGTGGGATAGTGCTCGTATGTGTCGGGGCCGCCCAGCTTGTCGTAGAGCTTCAGATTCTCTGACAACTCATCCGGGTAGCCGTTGAAGAATTTGTTTTCGTTCACGGAACCGTTGGGACTTCCTTCGCCCGACACGCCGTTATCCGCAGCGTAAAGAACTATGGTGTTCTCCAGTTGTCCGCTCTTTTCGAGATAGTCGATGATGCGTCCAACCTGCGCGTCGGTGTATTCAGAAAAGCCCGCGTACACTTCTGCCAGCCGTGAGAACAACTTCTTCTCATCGGCGTTCAGCGTATTCCACGGCCGAACCATATCGCCGGCGTTCGCAACATCTTCGGGCAACGGATTGATCGGGGTAAGCTGTGTGCCTGCCGGCAGGATCCCCTTTTCGATCATGCGCGGCAGCACCCACTCGCGGTACGCCTCATATCCATCGTCGAATTTACCCTTGTACTTGTCGATGTAGTCCTGCGGAGCGTGGTGAGGCGCATGGTTGGCTCCGGGGCAGAACCACATGTACCAGGGACGCGAAGGATTGCTGGCTTTCTGATCGCGAATCATTCCGATCGCATGGTCGGCCAAGTCCTTCGAAAGGTGATATCCATCTTCCGGGCCGTACGGTTGGTCGACGAACCGATTGTCTTCCACCAGATCGGGATACCACTGGTTCGTCTCGCCGCCCAGGAAGCCATAAAAGCGATCGAAACCTTGCTGCAGGGGCCATTGTTTCCGGTTTGCGCCTGAGGCGACATCCTGCTCGGCGACATTGTGATCCTTGCCGAGCCAGAACGTGCTCCACCCGGCATCTTGAAGAATCTGACCGATAGTGGCGCACTGCGGTGGCAGGCGGCAGTTGGCGCCCGGAAATCCGCTGGCCGCCTCGGTAATAGCTGCCATGCCGTTCAGGTGATGATTTCTCCCCGTCAAAAACGTTGACCGGGACGGCGAGCACAGCGCAGTGGTGTGGAACTGAGAGTAGCTGAGTCCGTTGTCAGCCAGTCTCTGCAGCGTGGGCATGTTGATTCGTCCGCCGAATGGAGACCACGCGGCAAGACCGGTGTCGTCGTAAAGGACAAACAGCACGTTCGGCGCGCCTTCTGGCGCTTTAGGGGGAAGATACGGCCCCCAGTCGGGTTTGGAATCGCGGACGTCGAGCTTGATCACTCCTTTGAACGGTGTTGTAGGCATCTCGCTAGCACTCCTTTTGTAGTCGATGTGCGCCCCAGAATTGACGCCTGTAGGTCGGTGATTTACTCGTCGAAAGCTGCGGGGTAACCTGCTGCGATTGGCAGATATGCCCACAACGATGCGACGCGAAACAAACGGAAAAAGATTTGCAGCTTCGTTAAATGTGGGGTCAAAAGCACCCGAAGAAACTCACGTCCTCCGAGGCTTTATGACTTTCCCCGAGATACGTTCTTGGGTGATTTCTCTTCTAAGGTAGATAGCAGCAGGTCCGCCGATGCGGGCGGCTTTACGGAGCCGGTAAAAATCTGTTCTCCGTCCAGCTTCTGGCCGTACACCTTTTCGTTTGCGCTCGAATCAGGGCCCAGGGACGTTCCTGAGAGTGACACTCCACCGAATACTCCGTGCGCACGGGAATAGGAAAGCATCTCGGCGTTCATTCCCGCATTGGTAGACGCCTCCGCATCTCTCCCAACCGGGCCTGCCGCGACGCTGGCATCGGCTCCCAATTTCGCCTTCCCGTGAAGCACGGCGCGCGCCCCTTTGTCATTCATCACCAGGACGACAAAGTCCGTGGCCTCACCTCCAGCCTGCAAACCGAAGCTACCGCCGCTCGACTGCATCATGATCGGCGCGCTCCACGTGCCATCGAAGTTATCTCCGCCCCTGCAACTCATGACTCCGCGGCCATACTGACCCGCCACAAGGAATCCTGCTTTCTTCACCGATGGCAGAACAATCACACACTCGGATTTGT